>Ga0207719_100388_pt1 | contig 27393 bp, 24 predicted proteins | sample A23P1SouthBayCA_2_FD_187279 | JGI IMG/M metagenome (GOLD analysis project Ga0207719, IMG submission 187279) | Aerobic enrichment media microbial communities from Eden Landing Ponds, California, USA - A23 P3 (3) (SPAdes) | ecosystem: Environmental > Aquatic > Marine > Unclassified | place... | reverse complement strand
GGCGGGTCTCGCCGCCGCCGATCTCGGGGACCGCGTCGAGCGCGCGGTCGAGTCGTGCATCGTAGTCCATGGGCTCCGGAGTCGTCGGAGACGTAAAGCGCTTCGGACACCGCCCGATGGGAGCCGTGGAGCGTGCTGCGTGGCCGGTACTGCCCGATCGCGGCCCGGGCTTCCAAACCCTTAGGCGGGCGGAGTCGTATCCCCGCCATGGACGACACCACGGGGCCTCTCGCCGACCGGGAGTGGCGGCTCGTCAGGGAGGAGTCGCGGCCGGGGGCGATGCAGATGGCTCTCGACGAGATCGCAGCCGAGACTGCCGCCGACGGCGGTCCGCGCACCGTCAGAGTCTACCAGTGGTCGCCCTCCTGTCTCTCGCTCGGCTACGGGCAGGACCCCGACACCATCGACTGGTCGGTCTGCGAGCGCGAGGGGATCGACGTCGTCCGCCGGCAGACCGGCGGCGGCGGCATCTACCACGACGAGATGGGCGACGTCTCCTACGCCATCGTCGCGCCGAAGGCCGAACTCCCCGGCGACCTCATGGACGCCTACCACCTCCTGTTGACGCCGGTGCTTTCGGCCTTCGAGCGACTCGGCGTCGACGCCGACTACGCCGACGAGGAGCGGCCGTCCGTCTACGACCCCGCCTGCTACCTCCGGGCGCTCCATCCCGCACACGACCTCGTCGTCGACGGACGCAAGGTCGCCGGCAACGCCCAGTACCGCCGCAGGGACGCCGTGATCCAGCACGGCTCGCTGACCTACGCCGTGAAGGCGGCCCGCCACCTGTCGACGTTCGCCGATCCAGCGGTCTCGCCGGAGCGGTTCCGCGAGCGCGTGACCGGCATCGACGACCACGCCGACGTCCCCCGAGAGGAGGTCGTCACGACGGTCGAGGACGCGCTCGCGGCGTGGACCGGCGCTGAAGAGGGCGAGTGGACCGACGCGGAACTCGACCGCGCCCGAGAGCGGGCAAAAGAGAAGTACGAGAGCGAGGAGTGGACCCGGCGTCGGCCGACGGAGCGATCGGACGCCTGAGGCCGGGCACGACCCGTCGTCGGCGCGTGCGACCGACCGCCGGCCGCGACGGCGGGGTCGCCGAACGTTCGCCGGGTTCGAAGTACCTTTAGCCGGCGCAGGCAACTGTCGGCCATGCGAGTCGGAGCACACGTCTCGATCGCCGGCGGCGTCGACAACGCCGTCGAGCGCCAGCGGGACGTCGGCGGCAACTGTGGACAGATCTTCACACACTCGCCACAGGTGTGGCAGGACCCGAACGTCGGCGACGACGAAGCCGAGCGGTTCCAGGCGGAGACCCGCGAGAAACTCGACGGCCCGTGGGTGATCCACTCCTCGTATCTGGTGAACCTCTGTACCCCGAAGGAGGACCTCCGCGAGAAGTCGATCGACTCGATGCAGGCGGAGGTCGACGCGGCGGCGAAGCTCGGGATCGAGTACGTGAACGTCCACCTCGGCGCCCACACCGGCGCCGGCGTCGACGCCGGCCTCGACAACGCGGCGTCCGCGCTGGACGAACTCGACGTCCCCGACGGCGTGACGGTGCTCGTCGAGAGCGACGCCGGTAGCGGCACCAAACTCGGCGGCGACTTCGAGCACCTCGCGCGGGTGCTCGCGGCGAGCGACCGGGATCTCGAAGTCTGTCTCGACACCGCCCACGCGTTCGCGGCGGGCTACGACCTCTCGACGGCCACCGGCGTCGAGGAGACGGTGACCGACCTCGACGAGACGGTCGGCCTCGACAACCTCGCCTGCATCCACCTCAACGACTCCAAACACGAGTGTGGCACCAACAAGGACGAACACGCCCACATCGGCGAGGGGCACATCGGCGAGGCGGGGATGCGCGCGGTCCTCACCCACCCGGAACTGCGCGAGGTGCCGTTCGTGCTGGAGACCCCCAACGAGGACGGTCGCGGCTTCGCCTGGAACATCGACCGGGCGCGCGAGTTCCACGACGGGTGACTTATCCGCCGGGATCGCCTACCGCCGCCGACCCTCCATGACCTCGTACTCGGGAACCGGCGACCGCGGCGACGACCCCGGACTCGACCGTCGCTCGGTCCTCCGGGCGGCGGGCGCACTCGGCGCCGGTGCGCTCGCCGGGACCGCGCCGGCGACGGCCGCGGGATCGACGGCGACTAACTCCGAGACGCCCACACAGAACGACGCCACCCCGGTCCGGGTGCTGACGCGGAACTGCTACCTCGGGGCCGACCTCTCGACGCTGTTTGCCGTGCGCTCGGAGTCGGAGTTGCCCGAGCGGGCGGGGGCGTTGCTCGCGACGATCGACGCCAGCCACCCGGCCGCGCGGATGGACGCGGTCGCGGGCGAAATCGAGTCGACCGCGCCCGACCTGGTTGGGCTACAGGAGGTCGCCGCGATCGGGACGAAGCCGCCGGATGGTGGTGCCGGCGACGGCAGCGGCAGCAGCAGCGACGGTGACGGCAGCGGCGATGCCGGCGATGACAACTGGAACCCCCGCTATGACTTCCTCGACGCCCTCCGGTCGGCCCTCGACGACCGCGGCCTGTCCTACCGCGTCGCGGCGTCGGTGACGAACGTGGACAGCGAGTTCCCCGCGGTCGTCGAGGGCAACCGCCTCGACGTTCGGCTGACCGACCGCGACGTAGTTCTCGCACGCGAGGGCGTCACGACCGAGAACCCACAGACCGGGCGCTACGACGAGGCGCTGTCGGTGCCGGTAACCGAGGAGCGGGCGATCACGGTCGAGCGGGGGTACGCCGCCGTGGACGCGACCGTCGACGGGACGACGGTGACGTTCGCGAACACCCACCTCGAATCGGTCTCGACGTTCACCCGGGAACGACAGGCCGGCGAACTCGCGGCCCTGCTGGAGTCGCGTTCGCCGGTCGTCCTCGTCGGCGACCTGAACAGCGGCCCCGAAGTCGACGACGACGCGACCTACCGGCTGCTGATCGAGGAGGCCGGGTTCGCGGACCTCGTCGGTGACGCCCGGCCCGACGCGTCGTTGCCCACCTGCTGTCACGCCGCCGACCTCCGGAACGACGAGCCACGACTCGGCCGCCGGATCGACCACGTGCTCGGCCGCGGCGTCGCCGGCGCGACGGCGGTGACGCGCGTCGGCGCGACGCCGGCGGACCGCGTCCAGGTCGACGCCGCGGACGGCGACCTGCGACTGTGGCCCGCCGACCACGCAGGGGTCGCGGCGACGGTGAGGATCGAGCCGTCGGCAGCGACGACGAGCGCGGCCACAACGACCACCCGGACCCCGACGGCGACGACGCGAGCGACGGCCGACGCGGCAACCACGACCGCCGACGCGACGGAGTCGACGACGACCGGGGCCGGCGACGACGGCGGAACGACCGGAGCCGACGACGACGACGGCGCGACCGAAACCGAGACGCCGGGGTTCGGCGCCGGGGCCGCGGCGGTCGGCGCGGGCCTGGCGGCCCTGCTCGGGGCGCTCCGGTCGCGGCGGTAGCTGGAACCCGGGAGTCGGCGGTCGCCCCGCATCGACCGACTTTTGTCCGCCTCGCCGGTACCGGGAGGCGTGCGCGAGTTCTCGGCGGAGTACCTGCGGCGGACGCGAGAGGGGATGTGGGAGCGCGACCGGAGCGCGCTCGCAGCCCTCGACCTCGATTCGCGGCGGCGGGTCCTCGATGTCGGCTGCGGGACGGGGGAGTTCGCCGCGGTCCTCGCCGCGGAGACGCCGGGCGAGGTGATCGGCGTCGACGCCGACCCGCGCCTGCTCCGGGTCGCCCGCGAGGAGACCGGGCTGCCGGTCGTCGCGGGTGACGCCACAGCCCTCCCTGTCCGCGACGACGCGGCGGACCTCGTCGCCTGCCAGGCGCTCCTGGTGAACCTCCCGGAGCCGGTCGCAGCGATCCGGGAGTTCGCCCGCGCGTCGAGTGACCTCGTCGCCGCCGTCGAACCGGACAACGCCGACGTGGGGGTCCAGTCGACCGTCGACCGCGAGGCCCCCCTCGAACGGCGGGTCAGGGCGGCGTTCCTCGACGGGGTCGAGACCGATCCCGCGCTCGGCGAGTCGGTCCCGCGCCTGTTCCGCGAGGCCGGCCTGGTCGACGTACGGACCAGCCGCTACCACCACCGGAAGGTGGTCGAACCGCCCTACGACGAGGACGACCTGCGCGACGCCTCGCGGAAGGCAAGCGGAGCCGGCCTCGCCGACCACGAGCGCGAACTCCGGCGGGCGCTGTCGGCCGAGGAGTACGACGACCTCCGGCGGGCCTGGCGCGCGATGGGCCGGTCGGTGATCGAGCAGATGGCAGAGGAGGAGTACCGCCGCGCCGAGGTGGTGCCCTTCGACGTGACCGTCGGTCGGCTCCCGGCGGACTGACCGTCGACCGTGTCCCGGCTGACTGACCGTCGGACGACCGCCGGTCGGCGTCGGACGACACCCGGTGCGACCCGCGCTGTCAGACCACGTCGCCCCGGACGCTCGTCCCGTCCTGCTGGTCCCGGACGGCGCGCAGTCGGTCCGCCGCTGTGTCTGCCTCGTCGTCGTCCATCCCGAGCATCGCCAGGGCCTCGGGGAGGGTGGGGAAGACGAGTTCGCCGCCGCGGAGTTTACCCATCGCCTCCTCCGATCTGGTGCCCTCGACCCACAGACACACGCCACGCGGGTCGAGGATCTGGTCGTAGGCCTCGCGCGCCATCGCCCCCTTCAGCCGCTGGGTTACGTTGTCGTCGAAGGAGGCGTTACACACCTCCAGGTGGACCGGCGCGTCGTCGGCCACGCCGTCGAGCAGGTGGGCGGCCAGACAGCGCTCGGGGGCCGCGTAGCCGGCGTCGTTGGCCCGGAGATACTCGGGGAAGGCGTCGGCCCAGTCCGCGGACACCGACTTGCCCACGCCCTTGACGCCGTGCGTGCGCTCGAAGCGCTCTGCCGCGTCGTCGTCACCATCGTCGCCCAGCAGGATGTCCTTCGTGAGATAGACGTCGAGGCGCTCGATCGGATCGAGGCCGAGCGCCACGTCGCCGTACACCCACACCTCCCGGACGGGAACGGGCATGCGCTCGTCCTCGACGCGGTCGAGGACGCCGGCGATCACGTCGAGGGCGTCGGTCCTGTCCATCGGCATGGATCGTGAGTCGGGGCCCCGCCGGCAAAACGGTTTCCGGACGAGCGTGTCCCGGACTCCGGATTCGAACTGCGGCCGAAACCGTCATGTCCGCCGCCCGGCAAGCGCCGTCGATGGACTGCGACAAGTGCGGCCGCGACGCGGTGATGCACGCCGCCTACTCCGGGGCGCACCTCTGTGACGAACACTTCCGGGCCTCCGTCGAGAAGCGCGTGCGGCGTCGCGTCCGAGAGGATGGCCTGCTGTCGGCCGCGGCGACCCCGGAGGACCCCGAGACGTGGGTGATCGGTCTCTCGGGGGGAAAGGACTCGGTAGTGTTGACACAGATCCTCCACGAGACGTTCGGGCGGGACCCCCGGGTGGAACTGGTGGCGCTGTCGATCCACGAGGGCATCGAGGGCTACCGCGACGAGAGCCTGGCGGCCTGCCGGGAACTGACCGCCGACCTGGACATCCGCCACGAGGTCGTGGGCTACGAGGAGGAGTTCGACGTCCGCATGGACGACGTCGCCGAGGAAGACCCGATGGACATGGCGCCGTGTGCCTACTGCGGCGTGTTCCGCCGGGACCTCATCGAGGAGTACGCCGAGGCCCTGGGGGCGGACAAACTGCTGATGGGCCACAACCTGGACGACGAGGTCGAGACGGCGCTGATGAACCTCTTCGAGGGTGACATCTCCCAGATCGCAAAGCACTTCGACGCCAGCCTGGGCGGGTTCGACGAGCGCCACGAGAGCACGGAGTTCGTTCCCCGGGCGAAGCCGCTCCGGGACGTCCCCGAGAAGGAGGTGGCGCTGTACGCACACCTGCGGGACCTGCCGGCCCACATCACGGAGTGTCCTCACGCCAGCGAGGCCTACCGGGGCGAGATCCAGCAGCACCTCCACGAACTGGAGGAAAATCATCCGGGCACGCGGCACTCGATCATCGCCGGCTACGAGAAGCTGGCCAAACTGGCCGCCCGCGAGCGCCGCGGCGAGGGGGGCGAAGCCGAGGACCTCGGCGACTGCGAACGCTGTGGCTCGACCACCGGCCGGGACGTCTGCCGGAAGTGCCGGATGCTCGAGGCGCTCTGAACGGCGCCGCGGCTCGACGGGAACCGTTCGCAAAAACCCGAACCCATCCGTCCGACCCGCGACCGACACAGGAGCGCGGGCGGAAACGCGTCGCGCGATCGACTACTGGATCATGTCGACGCCTTCCTTGCGCTCGCGTTCCTCCTCGCCGCCGTCGGACTTCCAGGCCTGCTCGTCGTCCGAGCCGGTGTTGTTGGCGGCGTCGAACTCCGAAGTGTCGATCGACTGTCGAGACTTGTCCGCCTGCTTCTGGGTGGTCGGACCGAGCACCTGGGCGCTCTGGACGCCGGTCATGATCGCCATGACCCGCACCTTGCCCTTGTACTCCTGCTGGATGCGGGCGCCCCAGATGACGTTGGCGCTGGCATCCAGCCGTTCGGTGATGTTGTTGGCGATGCCCTCGGCCTCTTTCAGCGTGAGGTCAGGGCCACCGGTGATGTGGACCAGCCCGCCGGAGGCGCCGCGGTAGTCGACGTCGAGCAGCGGGTGGTTCATCGCGTCGTTGACCACCTCCTGGGTCTTGTTCTTGTCCTGGGTCTCGCCGACCAACATCACCGCGACCCCGCCCTGGTTCATGATCGTGGACATGTCCGCGTAGTCCAGATTGATCAGGCTGGGCTGGGTGATGGTCTCGGAGATCCCCTTGACGGTCTCGGCGATAATCTGGTCCATCACCGAGAACGCCTTCCCGATCGGGAGATTGGGGACGTAGTCGAGCAGGCGGTTGTTGTCGAGCACGATGATCGAGTCGGCCTCGTTCCGGAGCTTTTCGAGGCCCTCCTCGGCCTTGACCGTGCGGGCGCGCTCGACGTTAAACGGCGTCGACACCATGCCGACGACGATGGCGCCCTGCTCCTTTGCGATCTTCGAGACGACGGGCGCGGCGCCGGTGCCGGTGCCGCCGCCCATGCCCGCTGTCACGAACACCAGGTCGGCCTTGCCGAGCACCTCCTTGATCGTCCCCTGGGCCATCTCGGTCGCGCGCTCACCCATCGAGGGGTCGCCGCCCGCGCCGAGCCCCTGAGTGAGGGACTTGCCGACGAGGATCTTCGTGTCGGCTTCGATCATCTTGAGGTGCTGTTTGTCGGTGTTGATCGCCACCGTCTCGGCGCCCTCCACGCCGATGTTGTACAGCCGATTGACAGTGTTGTTGCCGGCGCCGCCGGCGCCGACGATGACGATGCGCGGGTCGCCGAACCCATCGGGATCGTCGCCGACGTCGCGTTGCTGTTCGGCCTCCTGGTGGGCCATCGCGTCCTGGACGATGTCTTGCATCGATTACACCTTCGCCCAGTTGCGTTTGGCCGACGACTCCCGCGAGTCGGCCTGTTCGTTGAGCATCTCGCGCACGGCCGACCGGATCGCCTCGCTCCGGTTCGGGAACTCCCCCGTCTCGACCATTTGCTCGACTTCCTCGATCTGCTGCTTCGGAATTCGTAGTGTCACACGCTCCATGGTTGTGCATTCCCCCGGTAAGACGGTACGGACGTGGGTCCGATCCACCTCACAGCGTCGAAACCGCCGGACGGAGTCGACATCGACGCCGTCCGACGCGTACTGTAAGACGACCGTCTTACGCGGATCTATCGTCATACCGATACCACTTAAACTTAACGCCAGCCGTAAGACACAGGACGAAAAAGTGGCGTAAACGCCACTCAGAGGCCGTTTACGCGCGGTCGAGCACGTCGGCCGCAGGGGTGCGACGGCCGCAGCCCGGGCAGAACGCCCAGTCGGTTCGGAGTTCGTCCCCGCAGTCACAGAACACTCGCCGGGTCGCTTTCTCACCGCAGTTCGGGCAGTAAACGTGACTGTCGTCGACGTTTTCGCCACATTGGGCGCACGCTCGCTCGCCCGTTTGCGCGGGCTCGTCCGACGATCCGTCCGGCGTCTTACGCGTCTCCGGCGTCGTGCTCGTCCCCTCAGTATCGACGTTTACCCCGTCCGAGACGGCGTTTACGCCAGGGTCCGCCGCGTCGCTGCCGAGGCTGATGTTCACGTTGACGTCCTGGGGGTCGGCGCGACGGCCGACGCCGCGAGCTTCCAGGCGTGCGTCGATGAGTTCGTCGATCCGATCGGCCAGCGCCGCGTCGACGCTGTCGGCGTCGGTCTCACGCTCCGCGTCGACGCCGTCGGCGTCGTCGAGGTACGCGCGAAGCGCCTCGCGCATCACCTCGCTCTTGGAGGCGTCGAACTCCTCCAGGCGGCGGACGAGGTCGTCGTCCGCGCGGAACGTGATCTTGCTCATCTCGCTTCCGACATGTCGACGTGGGGTTATCAACGTTTCTCCGATGTCTGACGGCTGTCTGTCGGAACGGCCGCGTGGACGCCAGTGTCAGAACGGGGATAGACAGCCGCGGCCCGGTTGCAATCGATCAGAATGGAGTGAGCGACCCGCGGCGGGACGACGAGTCCGTCGGAAGGCCGTCGGACGACCGAGCGCGTCGAGAAACGTCGACCAGAAGGGGGCGTCGGACGGCGTCACACGCAGTCGACGGGCGGGCCCGCGGGGTCCGGCCGACCGCAGTCAGCCCTCGTCGAGTTCGCGTTCGAGGGTCCGGACCGTCTCGAGAAGCGAGGCCGTGACCTCGGTCTGTTCGTTTGCGGCCTCGACGACCGCGTCGATCCGATCCTCGACGTCCTCGGCGCGGGTCCGGGCCGTCTCGACGCGCTCGAAGACGCGTTCGGCCCGGCGGGCCTGGTCGTCGGTGGCCTCCTCGATCTCGTCCATGCCGGCGGCGGTCTCGGTGCTCGTGTCGGCGATGCGCTGCTGGTGTTCCATCAGTTCGGTGACCCGTTCGCGGCCGGCCTCGACGCGCTCGGTCGACTCCTCGACCTGCTCGACGGCGGTTTCGGCACGCGCCGTCATCTCCGCGACCAGGTCCTCGATCTCCTCGACCTCGGACTGCGAGCGGGAGGCGAGTTCCTTGATCTCGTCGGCGACCACCGCAAAGCCCTCGCCGTCGCCGTCCGAGCGGGCCGCCTCGATGTTGGCGTTCAGCGCGAGGATCCCCGTCCGGTTGGCGAGGCCGCCGATCAGTTCGATCACCTCGTCGAGTTCGTCGACGTGATCGCCCAGTTCGCGCACCGACTCGGTGACCCGGTCGCCGACCTCCGCGAGGGCGGCCATCGAGTCGCCGGCGGCCTCGGCCGTCTCGAGGGACCTGGCCGCCAGGTCCTCGGCCTCGGCGCTCAGTTCGGCGACCTCGCTCGCACGGGCCGCGATCTCCTCGGTCGCCGCGCTCTGGGCGCTGACGTCGTCGGCGACCTCGACCATCGACGACGACTGGTCGTCGGCGACGGCGGCGATCTCGTCGGCCGAGTCGACCACCGCTTCGGTGGCGTCGTCGAGGTCGGCGGCGGCCGCCCGGACCTCGCCGGCGAGCCGTTCCTGGACCGAGGCGACGTGCTCCCGGGCCTCCACCAGGTCGGTCACCCGGTTGGCCAGCGAGAGGCAGCCGACGACCTCGCCCTCGGGCGACCTGAGCGGGACGCCGCTCACCTGGACGTGCCAGGGGTCGCCGTCGGTCGTCTGCCCGGTACGGTGGTCGTCCTCGATGATCCGCTCGCCGGTCCGGACGACGGTGCCCGCGAGCGTCTCGTCGACGCCCTCGGTCCCGGTGACGTCGAGGGCCGTCCGGCCGAGTGCCTCGCCGCGGTCGACCCCCATGAACGTCTCGTGGGCTTCGTTCCAGTGCGTCAGTCGCTTCTCGTCGTCGACGACCAGAAGCGGTTCGGGGAACTCCTCGATCGTCTGCTCGAACAGCCCCCGCCAGAAGTCCCGCTCCTGTCGGAGCCGCTCGCGCTCGTCGTCCGCGTCGACGTACGCTGCGGCCAGCCGGTCTGCGTGTGACTGAATCCGATCGGGGTCCGAGCCCGCCGACGGTGCGTTATCGACTGCCATTGTCTGGAGGCCGCAACCACGTGTGAAAAACCTCCCCCGCCGAGTATCGTCACTGATACTCTGGGTCGCTCCCGGAGCGATGGGCTCTTGGTTCCCCCCCGACCAGAGACCGCCGTGAACCGGAACGGACCCCCGGCGTCGACCGACCAGGGAGCACGACCCCGCGTGGGGAGTCAGTCGTGACCGACGACGATCCGGCCGAAGACAGCGGCGGTCCGGTCAGCCCCGACGAGCCCCTCGGGTCGGACGCGGGGTTCGACGGGATCGACCGCATCGAGGGCGGCCACCACCGCGGGGTCGGCGACCGGGACGACGCGGACGGGGCGCCCAGGGACGGGACGCTGTTCGTGCTGGTCGCGGGCTGGACCGACACCGCCCGGATCGACGGCATCAGCGGGGCCGGTACCGGCGACGCGGCGGTCCACACGCCAGGCGTCGACGCCGAACTCCTGAGCTACGGCGACGTAGTGCGCGGCCCCGGCGTCCCGACGAGTCCGACTGGCTGTCCGTCGCCGGCGCTGGTCACCCGCGCGGCTCGCGAGACGCTGGGCTTTGACTGCGTCGTCGTCGACGGTGGGCTCGCGAAGCCCACCGGGGCGGCGACGGTGAGCGTGGGCGCGAGCCCCGGTGCGGACGTGCGGGAGCCGGACCCGGTCGGGACCGCGCCGGGTGCCTTCGCCGCCGCCCGCGAGTGGGCGAGTCGCGTCCCGGCCGAGCGGCTGGTGATCGGCGAAACCGTCCCCGGCGGTACGACGACGGCGCTGGCGACGATGCGCGCGCTCGGCGAGGAGTGGTCGGTGTCGTCGTCGCTGCCGGAGAACCCCCTGGAGCTGAAACGCGAGGTCGTCGAGGATGCGCTGGCGGCGAGCGACCTGGCTCCCGGCGAGGCCGCCCACCACCCCGAACTCGCGGTCCGGTTCGCTGGCGACCCGGTGCTTGCGGTCGTCGCCGGCCTGACCGTCGGCGCGACCGAGGCCGACCGCGATGTCGTGCTCGGCGGCGGCACCCAGCTCCTGGCGGCGGGGGCGCTCGTGCGACACGCCGGCGTCGCCGCGCCGCTGACGCTCGCGACCACGTCCTACCTCGCCGACGACGCCCCCGACCTGCGGGAGGCCACATCAGCGCTCGATCTGGATCTCCGGGTCACCGACCCCGGCTTCGAGCGCGCCCCGCTGACCCGGTTTGCGACCGAGGCCATGGAGGGCGCAGGGATGGGCGGCGCCCTCTCCCTCGCCGACGGAGCCGACCGGATCGACGACGTGCGCGAGCGCACCCGGACCCTCCTCGACGACCTCGGCCTCGGCGACGCGGACGGCCGCGACGACGCCCCGTGACTGGTCGGGCGCCGCGTCGGCCCCGACGGGGAACGTGGCGCCACCGGGGGGCCGTCATCGGAAGGTGAGCCGTTCGAGGAGCCGGCGCGCGAGGTCCGGCCGACGCGATTCGTGGGGGTACACCGTGACGGCCGTACAGCCGGGGCTGGGGTACACGGGGCGGTCTTCGAACAGCGCGCTCCGGAGCCTGTCGTCGGCGCCGCGGCGAACGAGGAGGTCCGGCGGGGCCGCCGTCCCGCCGTCGGTCCGGGTCGGCTCGGTGGTGACGGGGACCGAGAGCATCTCCGACAGTTCGCTGCCGTAGTCCGCCATCGTCCGGACCCTGGCGTCGGACCCGCCCTGGGGGTACCACAGCGAGACCGATCCCTCGTTGGCGGCGGCGACCGCCTCGGCGACGTTCACCGCCAGGGGCGGGTAGGGACCGCTCCGACCGGCGAGGACGACCCGCCCGGGGCCGTCGTAGCCGAGGTTGTCCACGAGGAGCACGTCACACGGCGCGTGCCGGACGACCCAGTCGATCGGGTCGCCGAACAGCCGCGACCGGAGCCGTAGCGGTTCGTGCTCGGCAACGATCGAGTCGACGCCGCGGTCGGCGGCGAAGTTGACGATGGCGTGCTTGGTGTCGTGGCTGACCACCTCGTCGGCCTCGACGTCGACGCCGAGATCCGCCGCGAGCGCCTCCGTCCGCGTCTCGAAGGAGATGTCCGCCGACGACTGGACGGTCCGCTCTGCGGTGAGCGGCGCCTGGTCGGGGACCTCCTGGAACCGGACCGCGACGACCCGGCCGTCGTCCGGACGGACGAGGTCGGCCGCGAGGGCGACCAGTGCGCGCTCCCGGCGCTCGTCGAGTTCCTTGGTGAGCGCGACCAGCACCTCGCGGGTGTCCTCGGCCCGCCTCGACTCGACCTCGGTGAGGGCGTCCCGGCCGACCTGGCGCCGGATCGCGTCCGTCGCGGCGCCCTCACGGCTGACCCGCGGCCGGACGTAGACGGCGTACCAGAGGACGCTGCCGACCACGATGACGGCTGCGCCGACGAGCGCGAGGGTCCCCATCTGGGTGAGCAGTGCCAGCCCGGTGATCGCGCCGAAGAGCTGCATCCAGGGGTACAGCGGCGAGGTGAACTCGGGGTCGTACTCCGCGTTCCCCGTCCGGAAGGCGATCACCGCCACGTTGATCATCGCGAAGACGAGGATCTGGAAGGCGCTGGCGAGCTTTGCGATGTCGAGGATTGGGACGAACGCGATCAGCACGAGCAACACCGCGCCCGTGAGCGTGATCGAGTTCGCCGGGGTGCCAAAGCGGTCGCTGATCTCCGACAGCGAGGGCGGGGCGAGGCTGTCACGGCTCATCGCGAAGGGGTACCGCGACGACGAGAGGATCCCGGCGTTGGCCGTCGAGATGAGCGCGAGGATGGCCGCGACGATCACTGCGACCACGCCCGCCGTCCCGAGAGTCGCCTCCGCGGCGACTGCGACGGGGGTCAGCGACCCGGCCACGCTGCCGGGATCGGTCACGCCGACCAGCACCGCCACGATCCCCACGTAGAGAAGCGTCGTGAACGCGAGCGATCCGAGGATCCCCCGGGGGATGTTTCGGCCGGGATCCTCGACTTCCTCGGCGACGCTCGCGACCTTGGTGACGCCGGCGTAGGAGACGAAGACCAGCCCGGTCGCTGCCAGGAGCCCGCCGATCCCGTCGGCGAAGAAGTTCGCGTAGTTCGCCGACCGGACGCTGGGGGCGCTGCCCGCGGCGAACCAGCCGAGCGCGGCCAGCATGAGGACGACGATGGCGACCTGGAGCCGGCCGGTCTGTTTGGCACCCAGCAGGTTCACCAGGATCAGGACGGCGGCGAGCCCCAGCGCGACCGGCTTCATCGGCAGGTCGAGTAGCAACAGGAGGTACGGGACGCCGCCGACGAGCGCGAGCGCACCCTTGAACGACAGCGAGAACCACGTCCCAACGCCGGCGACGGTGCCGAGCAGCGGTCCCATGGCGCGCTCGATGTAGATGTACGTGCCGCCGGCCTCGGGCATCGCAGTCGCCATCTCGGACTTCGAGAGAGCGGCCGGCACCACGAGCACCCCGGCGAGCGCGTACGCGACGATGACGGCGGGACCGGCGATTTCGAGCGCGAGCGCCGGGAGGATGAAGATGCCGCTCCCGATCATCGCGCCGACGCTGATCGCGAGCACCGAGGGAAGGCCGAGGTCGCGTTCGAGTTCCTTCATACTATGAGTTCGAGGGCGTCGGACAGTGCGCTGGTCGCACAGACCGGTTCGTGACCAGCGTCGGCGACGACGTCCAGTCGGTCGGGGACGTTCACCAGCACGACGGTCTCGGGGACGTCGAACCGGACCCGGGCGAGCTGGGCGACGAGCAGGTTACGGCTATCCGATCGCGTCGCCACGACCACGGTCGACGCGGCCGACAGGCCGGCCGCTTCGAGCAGTTCGAGGTTACGCGGATCGCCCTCGATCGTTCGCCCGTCGAACCGGTTCGGCGACTCGTCGATCAGGACGACGGAGCGGTCCGCCTCCCGAAGGGCGTTTGCGACGGCGGTGCCGACGTGTCCGCCCCCCAGGACGAAGTGAGTCGGGGCGTTCCCGTGTTGGCTCCGGTCGTCGGTCGTGAATGCTGTCGGAATCATGCTGTGGAGCCGGCGGCGACCCGCGAAGCGGGGCGGCCGGGGTTCATCGCCCATTAGATGACGGGAGTACATAAAATAGCGGTTTCTATTGACGGTTCGTCAAATTGAGAAGTTTATAGTCTTTTTTCGTCATCGTTGCTGATGGTCCCCGAGGGCGACCCGTGCCGGCGAGTCGGGGGGCAGACCACCTGGGCGGTGACGCGCCGGGGAACAAAACTAAAGCCCTCCCGGACCGCCGAAGGCTATGAAGGATGGGGAACTGGACTCGATCGACCGACACATTCTCTACTACCTCCAGCAGGACGCCCGGAGAACGTCCTCCAGCGACATCGCGGAGAAACTCGACCTCTCGTCGAGCACCGTCCGGACGCGTCTGAAGAAACTGGAGACGAGCGGCATCGTCCGCGGCTACCACATCGACATCGACTACGACCTGGCCGGCTACCCGCTGCACACGAAGATCATCTGCACCGCCCCCATTCCCGAGCGGGACGACCTGGCGAACGCGGCGCGGGACATCGACGGCGTGACGGCCGTCAGGGAAATCATGACCGGCGAGCGGAACGTGTACGTCAACGCCATCGGGACGGACCACGACGACCTCAACCGGATCAGCGAGGAACTCGACGGACTGGGACTGGACATCGTCGACGAACAGCTCATCCGCGAGGAACACGTCTGCCCGTACCACGGCTTCCTCGACCAGGAAGACGGGCCCGCCGAGGACGCCGTCGACGACTAGCCGCCGACGGACGCGAGCGCCGGTCGACGGCGACGGTCAGATCACGTCGGCGGGGTCGTGCTCCTCCTGCATCCGATGGGCCTCGGCCGCGTACTGTTCCTGCAGGTCGGGGTCGTCGACCGTGCCGAGGTTGTCCGGGTCGACGTCCGCGGCTGCGGTGGTATCGCGGACGTCGGTGAAGGAAGTGAGCGCCCGCTCCTTCCGGTAGTACCGGCTGCCGTCCGGGGTCGCGTACGTGAGGATGATGAGGTTCTGTTCGTCGTCGGAGTACGTGCGCTCGACCAGCCAGACCCGCACGTCGTCAGCGGGGTCATCGTGCATATCAGTCCGTTCACCCCCCGCCGGCAAGTGCGTGACGGGGGGCACCGACGAACGCACACCCGGAATTTGGTATCGCAACATGCGATTTATCGGCTGCGCCGAGGGACCACAGGACCGTCGTGCGACCGCCGCGGGGGCAACCGGCGACGCGCGACCCTTTTACCCGCAGGGAACCGAGCCCGGAACATGGCGCGGAACGTCGCGGGGGTCGTGGCCGAACTCGAACCCGAGGACTTCTACCTGCTGTCGGGGGTCGAACAGGGGATGCGGTTTTCGGAGTGGGTTAACCGGGGAAAGCTCCCGGAGTACTCGAACCTGACAGCAGAGGAGGTCGAGTATCGCCTCGACCGGTGTATGACCCGCGACCTGATCGAGCGGCGGACGATCCAGTACGAGGGGTACAAGCTCACGACCGGCGGGTACGACACCCTGGCGCTCCGGACCTTCAGCGAGCGCGACACCGTCGAGGGCGTGGGAGCGCCGCTGGGCGTCGGCAAGGAGAGCGACGTGTTCGAGGTCCAGTCCTACAAGCCGCTGGCGCTGAAGTTCCACCGCGAGGGGTTCACTAACTTCCGGGAAGTCAGACGCGAGCGCGAGTACACCGCCGACCGCCAGCACGTCTCGTGGCTGTACACGGCCCGGAAAGCCGCAGAACGGGAATACGAGGCCCTGGAAGCGCTGTACCCCGACGTCGCGGTCCCGCAGCCGATCGACCACAACCGCCACGCCATCGTCATGGAGAAACTCGCCGGCGTCGAACTCTCCCGGGCCAAACTGGAGTCGTCGCAGGTGGTCGGCGTACTCGATTTGATCCTCCGGGAAGCGGCCACGGCCTACGAACTGGGGTACGTGCACGCGGACCTGAGCGAGTACAACGTCGCCGTCAGCGAGGACGGAGTGACCATCTTCGACTGGCCACAGGCGGTGTCGACCGACCACGAGAACGCCCGAGAGTTGCTCGCTCGCGACGTCGAGAACGTCCTCGACTACGTCGAACGCAAATACCCCGGGGCCGTCCCGACGATCGACCGCGACGCGGTCGCAGACAGCGTCGTCGACGGCTCCTTCGACTCCGTGCGCGTACACGCACACAGCTGAACGTATCCCCGAACCGGGTCGCTGGAGGCCGACTCGCGTCAGCCGACCCTGCTATCTACGTTTCCGCGTGCCAACCGTAGTGCCATCCGCCGCTCATAAATCACATGTCACGATAGCAAATAGACATCCAGGCGGATGAGAGGCGGCGACCACGAGAGACAGGAGCCGGAACGACCCCGGTGCCCTCGCACTCAGATCTGCCGCGTGAGGGGGGACAGGACGGATTCGAAGTTCTTAAACCCGAACCGGCGGTAGAGCCTACAACTCGCTGGAGTCGGGCACCAGCGGGCACCCGTTTCGACGGGACGAAATGTGACCCTCGCCGGGGTTGAATCGCAAGCGCCCGAGGTGACACACATGGCACGAAGTTTCTATTCGCACATCAAGGAAGCCTGGCGGGACCCCGACGAGGGGAAGCTCGCCGAGCTACAGTGGCAGCGCAAACAGGAGTGGCGCGACCAGGGCGCCCTCGTCCGCATCGACAACCCGACCCGACTGGATCGGGCGCGGGAACTCGGCTACAAGGCAAAGCAGGGCATCGTCGTGGTCCGGGCCTCGGTCCGGAAGGGCGGCGCCCGCAAGCAGCGGTTCAAGGCCGGCCGCCGATCCAAGCGCCAGGGCGTCAACCGCATCGGCCGCCGCAAGAGCATCCAGCGCATCGCCGAGGAGCGGGCCTCGCGCAAGTACCCGAACCTGCGCGTGCTCAACTCCTACTGGGTGGGCGAGGACGGTTCCCAGAAGTGGCACGAGATCATCCTCGTCGATCCCGAGCATCCGGCCATCGAGAACGACGACGACCTCAACTGGATCTGTGACGACAGCCACCGCGGCCGGACCTTCCGCGGCAAGACCAGCGCCGGCAAGCGCAACCGCGGCCTCGACAACCGCGGCAAGGGCGCCGAACACGTCCGCCCGAGCGTCTCCTCGAACAAGCAGCGCGGGAAGTAAACCGACCTTTTTACTCGTCGGGTGCCGCCTCCGGCGGCACCACTCCTCGCAAAAAGCTTGATCACTGCCAGAAATCTTCGATTTCTGGCCGTCCAGCCAGAACGCGGAGCGTTCTGGCGACAAAAAGGGCGGCGACTCGCAGCCTGCGGCCGCTCGCCGCCGGTGAACCGCGCTCGCTTCGCTCGCGCAGACATTGGTGCTAGATACAGAGCATGCATTCATGGATTAGGCTCACCCACACGAGTGTTCATCAAGAGTTGTCGGACATGATCCCGATTCATAGAATGACACCGGGTCGAGAGATTTGCCAGTCTCGTTAATCACGATCTTCTTGCACAGTTTTCCTGCGGTGTTCCACGTAATCGTCTGCCATTCGTCTTGCTCGGCGAGTCGGACAGCCATATCGTAGGTCCAGGCTGCACGGGGCCACTCACAGGGCAGGTGCAGCAGTTCATCTGGAGGAACATCGATTACCGAGTCAAGCACAGTCGTGTCGTCAGCATCTAGCCGCACGTTGATGCCCACCGTTTCAGCCCGACGATTGGTGATCTGTACGTCGTATAGGTGTGGGCGAATTGGGAAAACCTGCGCACCCACCCCAATAACAGCTGGCACACCGACAACACCGCCAGTCTTTAGCAGCGTCCGTCGGTTGAGCATAGAGTCATGTTGGGCAGGGGGGTTGTAAGTCTCGGGTGAGGACTATGTCGTCGTTGAATCGCAACCTGATACTGCTTCGAGAGCGACCGATGGAGACGATCCTCTGAGTGGGGGTATGATACATACGCAGGGCGACCCCTCGGCTGTTTCCCACGTTGACGTGCTGAAACGATGCGGTAGGCGCCAGTCACCGCGAGCGAGACAAGAACGGGCCGTGAGTCTTTTCGCCCGCGACCGCGAACTCGTCCCCATGTCCGACCTCTCGCTCGATTCGACGCAACTCGACCGGTACTCCCGGCACATCATCATGGACGAGATCGGCCCGGAGGGCCAGCAGGCCTTGCTCGACGCGGAGGTACTGGTCGTCGGCGCCGGCGGCCTCGGCGCGCCCGTGATCCAGTATCTCGCCGCGGCCGGGGTCGGCACCCTCGGCGTGGCCGACGACGACGTCGTCGAGCGGTCGAACCTCCAGCGACAGATCATCCACGGCGACGCCGACGTCGGGGAACCGAAAGTCGAGAGCGCCCGCGACTACGTGAACGGGCTCAATCCGGACGTGACCGTCGAGACCCACGAAACCCGGCTCACCCCCGAGAGCGTCGCCCTCGTCGAGGAGTACGACCTGGTCGTCGACGCCTCGGACAACTTCCCGACGCGCTACCTGCTGAACGACTACTGTCGGCTCCAGGACATCCCGGTGTCCCACGGCGCCATCTACAAGTTCGAGGGCCAGGTGACGACGCTGGTTCCCGGCGGTCCGTGCTATCGCTGCCTGTTCCCCGAGGCGCCCGAGGCCGGCACCATCCCGGACTGTGCGACGACCGGCGTGCTCGGCGTCCTCCCGGGGACCGTCGGCTGCATCCAGGCGACGGAGGCGACGAAGCTCATCCTGGACGCCGGCGAGCCGCTCGAAGGCCGCCTGCTGTTTTACGACTCGATGGAGATGAGCTTCGAGACGGTCCCCTACCAGCAGAACCCGAACTGCCCGATCTGTGGCGACGACGCCGTCGACTCGATCGACGGGATCGAGTACGCCGGCGAGTGTGCGATCGCAGCCGACTGACGGCGACGCGACTGCCCGGAGCGGGGGAGAGTCGAGGAAGCAAAGCGGGTGCGAACGGCGGTGGAACTATCCGCCAGTCCCCGAATGGACCCCGCATGAACCTCTCGGTGCCGACGTTGCTCGGAAGCGCGGCGGCGGTCGTCGTACTGCTCGGACTCAGTGCCTTCTTTTCGGCGAGCGAGATCGCCATCTTCTCGCTCGAACGCCATCGACTCGAAGGGTTCGTCGAGCAGCGACGCCCGGGCGCAGAGGTCCTGCAGCGACTCCGGGAGGACCCCCACCGGCTGCTGGTGACGATCCTCGTCGGCAACAACACCGTCAACGTCGCGCTCGCGTCGCTCGTGAGCGTCGTGCTCGCGGTGGCGCTGTCGCCCGGTGTGGCGGTGGTGGCCGGCACCGTTCTCATCAGCGTGCTCGTGTTGCTGTTCGGCGAGATCACGCCCAAGTCCTACGGGGTCGCGAACGCGGACGACCTGTCGCTGCGGGTGGCCGGGCCGATCACGGCCGTCGGTCGGGTCCTGGCGCCGATCGTGCTCCTGTTCGACGCCGCCTCCGGGACGATCAACCGCCTCACGGGCGGCGGTTCGGACATCGAACGACCCTACGTCACCCGCGAGGAGATCGCGTCGCTGGTCCGGACCGGCGAGCGCGTCGGGGCGATCGGCGAGACCGAACGCGAGATGGTCGAGGGCGTCTTCGACCTGTCGACGACGACCGCCCGCGAGATCATGGTGCCGCGGGTGAACGTCGTCGGCGTCGAGAGCGAGGCCGCCCTCGACGAGATCCTGTCGATCTGTGCCGAACGACGGCTGACCAGGGTGCTCGTCTACGAGGACACCCTCGACCACGTCGTCGGCGTCGCGGACGTCAGAGACGTCCAGCGGGCGGTCCAGCGGGGGCTGACGCTCGACGACGTGCTTCTCCCGGCGCTCCAGGTCCCCGCGAGCCGCGAGATCGACGACCTGTTCGAGGAGATGCAAGCAGAGCGCGTCCCGATGGCGGTAGTCCGCGACGAGTTCGGCGAAACCGAGGGGATTCTCACCGTCGAGGACATCCTGGAGGAGATCGTCGGCGAGATCTTCGAGGTCGGCGAGGAGCGGTTCATGCGCTCGACCGCTGACGGCCTGGTCGTGAAAGGCGAGGTGACGGTCGGGGAGGTAAACGACGCCCTCGACGTCGACCTCTCGACCGAGGGAGAGTACGAGACCGTCGCCGGTCTGATCAACGCGGAACTCGGTCGGATCGGCGACGTCGGGGACGCGGTCCGGATCGACGGCGTGACGCTCACCGTCGAGGGGACCAACGGCCACCGAATTCGTCGGGTCAGGGTGCGCAGACCGCCGTCCGGCGCCGCCGGTTCGGCGCCCGGGGATCCGGCCGGGGACGCGGCATCCGGAACGACGGCGGACAACGACGGGGGCCGGGACGACAGTCCGAACGCCGCCGACGCCGACGATCCGGACGGAGGCGAGGGCGACGGTCCGAACGACACCCACGCGGACCACGGCGACCCGGACGGTCGGGGCGACGGCAACCCGGATAGTCAGGGCGACGGCGACTCGGACGATCGGAACGACGACCCGCACGGCGACCGCAGCACCCGCGACTGATCGGCTCCGGGCTGTCCGTGGATATTAGATCTGATAGCCGAAGGGAACGATTATTGCACCTCGGTGGCAGATCGACGCAGCGTGCTCGGATGGGACGACTTCAAGGACGGCGGGACGACCGCCGCCGACGCGACGGCCACAGCCGTGTTGCTCGCGCTGGGCTGTGGCCTGGTCGCCCTCCAGGCGCGGACCGTCCCGCTGGGGGCCGGTCCCGCGGGAGCCGTGCTCGGTGTCCTGCTGCCGTTGACCGTCCCGGTGGCGTTTCTCGCGATCTGTGGCGTCCTCCTCCGGCGGCTGCCAGCGGGGTCGCTTGCGCGCGTGTTGCGCTGGACCCTGGCGTGGGGGGCAGCGCTCGGAATCGCCTCGCTCGTCGCCATCGCCCAGCAGCGGGCCGCCGGAGTCCCCCTGACGGACGAGCCCTCGATGGTGGCGCTGTTCGTCAGCGTCGGATCACTCGCCGGGGCGCTGATCGGCGCCCGCGAGGTCCAGGGGGACATACTCGAACGGCGACTTCGCGACGAAAACGACCGGACCGAGCGGCTGAACCACCAGCTCTCGGTGCTGTCGCGGATCCTCCGTCACGACCTGCGGAACGGGCTCAACGTGATCTACGGCTACGCCGACGTCCTGGCCGACGACACCCGTGAGTCCCCCGAACGGTTCGCGCGGCACATCCGTGACCGCGCCGAGGAGTTGCAGGCCGTCGGCGAGCGGGCCCGGCTGTTAGAGCGGCTGGTGAGCGAGGAAGAGGGCGTCTGCCCCGTGACGACGACGGGGTTCACCGGGCTGGTCGATCGGCAGACCGAGGCGTTGCTCGACCGCCACCCCTTCGTCGCGGTCGAAAGGGAGCTCCGTCCCGAGACGTACGTCCGGACGGTCCCGCTGCTCGACACAGTCGTCGAGAACGTGCTCGAAAACGCCGTCGTTCACAACCCCGCAGACGTACCCACGGTCGAGGTGGAACTGACCGCCGACGGCGACGCCGCGACGCTGACGGTGCGCGACGACGGCCCCGGCATCCCCGAGCGGGAGGTGACGGTGCTCGAACGCGGGGAGCGACCGCTGGAACACTCGAACGGCGTGGGGCTCTGGCTCGTCAACTGGATCGTCCAGGAGTCCGGCGGGACCGTCGACGTCGACGTCTCCGATCGGGGGAGCGTCGTCACGATCAGACTGCCACTGGTCCCGGCCGAAGAGGCCGAGGAGACGGCAAACGCGACGGGGATATCGGCGGCCGACTCCGTGAAAGACCGACGGGCGACGGACGCATCGAAGCCGGGGGGATCGGCCATCGGGCCGGACGCGGGCGGGATCGATGCCCGATCGGCCGCCCGGCGCCCCCCCGCACCGCCGCGGACGCGGACGGACGGCTCGACCGGGAGCAGGACTGCGGCTGACGCGGCCGAGGCGGACGGAGCCGGTGTGGACGACCCGACCGCGACGGCTGGCGCAGACGACTCGACCGCCCCTACCGCGCCGAACGAGGAGGACCGGACCGGCGCCGGCGTCGCCTGGACCCCGACCCCCCCGGGCGAGCGCACCGAGGGGACGGTCTGGGACGACCTGTTCGGGGAGTGGTGACGTGAACGACCCGTGCGGGGAGTGGTGAGCGACCGCTACCGCGAGAGGCCGCCTTCCTCAGCGATAACGGCCTCGACCTCCTCGGGAGTGACGACGGCCACGTCGCCGGCGATCGTCCGTTTGAGCGCCGCGGCCGCGGTGCCGTAGTCGAGGGACTCCGGCACCGTCCCGCCGCGGAGGCGACGCGCCAGGAACCCGCCGACGAAGGCGTCGCCGGTGCCGATGCGGTCGTGGGTGTCGGCCTCGTAGGCGTCCTGTTCGTACACCTCGCCGTCGTGCAGCGCCAGCGCGCCGCGCTCGCCCTGGGTGACCAGGACGGTGTCGAAGCCGTGATCGGTCGCCAGGCCGTGGGCTTGCTCGACGGGATCGCCCTCCCGGCCGAGCACCCCGTCGACGTCCCGTTCGGGACCGACGAACACGTCCACCGCGTCGAACAGCGACTCGTAACACTCCCGGGCCTCGCCCGGCGACCAGAGCTTCGAGCGGTAGTTCAGATCGAACACCGTCCGCGTCCCGGACTCCCGTGCGAGATCGAGGAGGGCCCGCGTCGACTCGGAAAGCGTCGAAGAGAGTGCGGGCGTGATGCCAGAGACGTAGAACGCGTCGGCGTTCCTGACGGCGCCCAGCGGCAGTTCGTCGGGCGTCGCCGAGGCCACCGCCGACCCCGACCGGTCGTAGATCACCTCCGTTCCGCGGGGGTCGCCGCCGGCGTCGAGGTAGTACGTCCCGAGGCGCCCCTCCTCGGACCAGGCGATGCCGGTCCGGACCCCGTGGCCCCGGAGTTCGCTCACCACCCGCCGACCCAGCGGCGACCGGGGCAGTTTGGAGAGCCAGACCGCGTCGGCCCCGAGACGTGCGGCCGCGACCGCGACGTTGCTCTCGGCGCCGCCGATCGCCACGTCGAAGGTGCGCGCCCGTTCGAGGCGCTCGCCCCGAGGCGGTGCCAGCCGAAGCATCGTCTCCCCGAACGTGACGAGGTCGGTCATGGGGATCCGTTGACCCGACGGGAGCATAAGTGTCTCCCGTCCGATCCGGTCGGCCGTCGGTCTCGTCCCGACGACGCGCTACCCGCTTCGCTCGTGAGAATCCCGTCGAGTCAGCCCCGAAAGCGACCGCGTCCTACCGAGCGTCCGGAACGGCGCCCGGGGCGACCGGGGGGACCGAGCCAGAGGAGGGTTGCTCGGCCGTCGTCCCGGGGTTCGAAGCGGCTGCCGGCGACCTGGCTGCCTCCTCCTCGTCTGCGGACGTCCCGACGGGGCGTCTGACCTCGTCGAAGGTGGTCTTGAGGACGTGGAAGGTCCGGTCGGCGTGGGCGTTCGGATCGTACCTGAACTCGGCGTCGGCGCCTGCGTTACGTAGCTGGCCGGTGACGGTGTGGAGAAAGCGGTAGGCCCGCCGTTCGTCGACGAACTGCAACATGGCCGTCACCGAGTCGAGGGTGGCCAGAGTCCGCCCGTCGGCCTTCGCAAACAGCCGCAGACAGCGCCCAATGCGCATCCCGAGTTCCGTCAGGCTGTAGGGATTGACCGTCGAGACGACGGCGTTCGGGTCGGCCACGCTGTCGCTCGCGTGCCCCGAACCGTTCAGCGAGAGGACCACCAGCCGTCCGGGGAGGCCGTCGAAGCGGTCGCGCCAGTCCGCGACCACGGCCTCCGGCGTGCGCTTGTAGGTTATCTCCAGTACGTTCAGCGGCTGCGAATCGGCGTCATCGAGCAGGTCTCGTCTGGCGTCGGTCTCGGCGCGCCCCGTGACCGGTTCCACGACGAGCGCGTTCCGACCCCATAGTGTGTTGCGTTCCATCGCCCGTGTCCCATCAGCCTGTATCCGGAATCTCCACATAAGGGTACCGGCGCGAGTATCAGGCGCAATAACAGTCGGGCGATACGGAGACGCGGAGTCGCCGCCGGCGGGGGGCGATCAGTCCCGTCGGCGCCCCGCGTGGCCGGGGTAGTCCCGCTCGAACCGGTCCTCGATCTCGTCGCGGTCGACGGCGACGATCACGGGTCGGCCGTGGGGGCAGGCGTAGGGGTTCTCGCAGTCGTCGAGCGCCGAGAGCAGGTCGACCACCGAGCCCTCACGGAGCGAGGTGTTGCCGGTGATCGACGGGTAGCAAGCCAGATCCGCGAGCAGGTCGTCGACGACGGCGTCGACGGCCTCGCTACCGCCCTCGCCGTCGACGAAGCCGGCGAGTGCGTCCCGGAGGAGTTCCGGATCCAGCGTCTCGTCGAACACCGCCGGGACCGCGGTGACGGCGACGGTCCGGTCGCCGGTCCGCTCGGCGCGAAAGCCCACGTCCCGGAGCGCCGCGACGTAGGCGTCGAACAGCGCCGCCTCCCGCGCCGTGAGTTCGATCTCGACCGGGGCCGCCAGCGACTGGGCCGTCGCGTCGTCGTCGACCGCGTCCCGGAGTCGCTCGTAGTTCACCCGTTCGTCGGCCGCGTGCTGGTCGATCAACACCAGGCCGTCCCCTGTCTCGGCGACGAGGTAGGTGTCGAAGGCCTGCCCGAGCACCCGCATCGACGGCAGGCGATCGAACGACGGCGCCGTCCGGGCGCGGTCGCCGTCGAGGGTCTTCTGGGCGGTCGGCGCGCGAACGGAGCCGCTGCGGTCGAAGGCGGCCGCGTCGTCGCCGGAACCGTCCGGTCCTTCGCTGCCCGACCCGGACGCGTCGATCCCCCCGGTCGATCCGGACACGTCGGTCTCCCCGGTCGATCCGGACACGTCGGTCTCCCCGGCTGACTCGGACGCAGCGTCGGAGTCGGCCCCGGCGACCGGCTCTCCGGCCAGGTCGGAATCCGGTGGTTCCTCTGGACCCACCGTCCCGTCGTCGACGGCGGGCGTTCCGTCCGCGCCGTCGCCCGGCGCTGTCGTCCGTCCATCGCCGTCGACGGACCACGACTCCGCGGCGTCCCAGGCGTCTGACGTCGCCGACGGGTCACCGCCCCTCCCGGACCGGTCACCCGACGCCGCGGCGTCAGCCGTGGACGCCTCGGGTGAGTCGGGCGCGGTGCCGGCGCCCGCGGCGCCGGGGTCGGTCGCGGAGGTGTCCGGCGCAGGGGTGTCCGGCGCACCCGTACCACCGGCTGAGGCGTCGGCCACGCCGTCGTCGGTCGCCCCGTCGGCGCCGGCCGCGGAGTCGGTCCCGGTCGCGGAGGCGTCCCCGGAACCGGCGTCCCGCCCCCCGTCCTCGCCGGGCCGGATCTCGGTCTCCTCGGGCGCCGAGCGCCCCCGCGGCGCGCCCGAGCGGACGAGGCCGGCGTCAAGCAGCGCCTCGCGAACCGCCTGTGTCACCGCCTCGGTCACGCCTCCTTCGTCGTCGAAGCGGACCTCCATCTTCCGGGGGTGGACGTTGACGTCGACCGATTCGGGGGGGACCTCCGCGAACAGGACGGCGAAGGGGTAGCGGTCCGGGGCCAGTTGTCCCCCGTAGGCGTCGATCACCGCGTCCCGGAGGGAGCCCGCGGTGACGTACCGACCGTTGACGAACGTCGAGAGGTACTCCCGACCGCTCCGGGTCGTCTCGGGGTGGCTCACCAGCCCCTCGATCGACCCGACCGCGGCCTCGGCCTCGTCAGAGACTGCGTCACTCGCCGCGAACTCGACCGGGATCATCGACTCGGCGACCTCGCGGCCGTACACCGAGAGCACGGTCGATTCGAGCGACCCGCGGCCGTCGGTGGCGAACACCTCGCGCCCGTCGTGTTCGAGCGAGACGGCCACGTCCGGGTTCGCGAGCGCGTAGTGGGTCACGACGCCGTTGACGTGGTCGAACTCCGTCGCCCGGGATTTGAGGAACTTCCGGCGGGCCGGCGTGTTGTAAAAGAGGTCCTCGACGGCGACGATGGCCCCTCCGGGGACCCCCGCCGGCCCGACCGCTGTGACCTCGCCGCCCTCGACCCGGAGTTCGGTGCCGGCGCCGTCGCCGTCCCGGAGCCTTGTCCGGAGGGTCAGCCGCGAGACGGCGCCGATGGTGTGTAAGGCCTCCCCGCGGAATCCGAGGGTGCCGACGCCGGCTTCCAAGTCCTCGATGTCGTCGATCTTGCTGGTCGTGTGCTCCTCGACCGCCAGTTTCGCCTCGTCGCGGGTCATCCCGACCCCGTCGTCGCGGACGCGCACGCCGTCGATGCCGCCGTTCTGGACGGCGACGTCGATCCGGTCGGCGTCGGCGTCGAGGCTGTTCTCGACGAGTTCCTTGACCACCGACGCCGGGCGCTCGACGACCTCGCCGGCGGCGATCCGGTTGACCGTCCGCTCGTCGAGCGCACGGATTCGCGGGGTCTCCGCCGGGTCGTCCGCGTCGTCGGTGTCGATAGCTGCGTCGTCCCCGGCACCGTCCGCGTCGCTCCCGCCGGCGTCCGCGGGATCGGTCACTGGGGATCACCCCCGTCGGACTCGGCCTGGGGCGCCCACGTGTCCCGGTCGGGTCCTGGCCACAGGGGGTCGTCGGGCGGGCCGTCCCGGATCGATCGCTCCAGGGCGACCCGGAAGGCCGGACGGGCGAGTTCGAACTCGACGGCCGCGTCGGGCAGGATCCACCGCCAGTGAACGTGTTCGGAGGACAGACGCACCTCGCGGTCGTCGGCGCGACAGCAGTAGATGACGGCATAGCGGTCCTCGTCGCGGTCGTTCTGCCAGGCCGCGGTGTGGATCGGCCGATCGACGTCGACCAGCAGCCCCGTCTCCTCGTACACCTCGCGCCGGAGGCCAGTCGCGGGGGCCTCGTCCGTGTCGATACGCCCCCCCGGGAGTTCCCAGAAGCCGTTTTCCTGGAGCAACAGGAGCACCTCCCGTCCCTCCGGGTCGAACAGGACGGCCTTCTGACTGATCGTCGCGCGGAGCGGGGTCTCGGTCACGGGGGGAGCCTCCGTTCGGTCCCGGCCTCCCTCGCGACCGGGGGCGGATCCGCGCGTCCCACCGGAGGCAGGGCCGGATCCGCACGGCTCGGTCGTCGAACGGGGACCCGATCGGGAGCCATTGGTCGACCAACGGGAGCGTGGCCTATCAAACCAGTGGCCCCCGGGGTGGCCTCGGGTTCGGGCGATCACGGGTCAGTCCCCGTCGTCGCCCTCCAGACGCTCCTGCCACGTCTGGACCCGCCCCATGAGTTCGAGCGGCGACGTCTCGTTGACGTCGGTCCCCGCGAGTTCGTCGAGCACCTCCCGGGTCGCCGGGTCGAGGTCCCGGTCGGCGTCAGAGTCGGCGTCCGCTGCGTCGCCGGGGGGACCGGCATCGTCGCCCGCCGCCGGGGCGGCGGCGCCCTCCGGACCACCCCCGGCCGCGTCGGCCGACGCCTCGGCGCC
>Ga0207719_100387_pt1 | contig 27403 bp, 26 predicted proteins | sample A23P1SouthBayCA_2_FD_187279 | JGI IMG/M metagenome (GOLD analysis project Ga0207719, IMG submission 187279) | Aerobic enrichment media microbial communities from Eden Landing Ponds, California, USA - A23 P3 (3) (SPAdes) | ecosystem: Environmental > Aquatic > Marine > Unclassified | place... | reverse complement strand
CGCCCCCGCGACCAGCAGTGGCTCGACCTCTTCGCGACGCTGGATCTCGCGACCCGGCTCGGTCGCGATCCCACCACGGTCGGGAACACGGCCTTCTACGGGCTGGACTTCGTCCCCCGGTCGAAGCGCGACGACCTCGACTACGCGTTCGATCCCCACGACGCCGACCACGCCGCGCTCGTCTCGCATGGCCTGTTCGAGCCGTTCCCCCACGCCGACTGGGACACCGGGGAACTGCTCGACGAGGCGACAGTCGACTTCGACGCGCTCCTTTTGGGCGACAACCACGCACCCGACCGCGCCGAGATCGACGGGACGTGGGCGACCTACCCCGGCTCGACGGAACGCGCCGACGCCTCCGAGCGCGAGGCGCGGGGCTACAACATCGTCGCGTTCGGCGAGGACGACGGCGTCTCGATCCGGCGGCGCGGCCTCGACACCCGGACGTTCGTGGCGCTGGACCTCGACCTCGCCGACGGCGAGGGCGCGGAGTACGTCCGCGAGCGGATCAGGGAACACGACGTCGAGGACGCGGTCGTGGTCGTCACGATCGAAGGCGAGGGCGGCGAGGTCCCGGCGGCCGCGATCGAGGAGTTCGCGACCGAGCGGGGCGCGCTGCTTGCGCGCGTGAACGACCGCCGGGAGTTCGATGCCGAGGAGACCTCGGAGGTGCGGTTCGCCGATCCGGACGACGCGGTCCGCGAACGCCTGCGGGAGATGGGACCGAGCGAGGCCGCCCTCGGGATCGACGAGACCGTCCGGGACGATACCGTCGCCGACTCGAACGTCCGGGAGCGGGTCGTCGACCACGTCGGGTCGCTGATCGAGGCGGACGTCGACGCCTTCGAGACGGCCGCGGATCTCGGCGCGGACGGATCCGAATCGACTGACGACACCGGCGACGCCCGCGACCCGGAGGCCCAGGTGACGATGGAGGACTACCTGTGAGGTGGACGCGATGAGGATCGACCGCGTCCGGCTGTCGAACTTCAAGCCCTACGGCGACGTCGACGTGGAACTCGACTCCGGCGTGACCGTCATCCACGGCCCCAACGGCAGCGGGAAGTCCTCCCTGCTTGAGGCCTGTTTTTTCGCGCTGTACGGCTCGAAGGCCCTGGAGGGAACCTTAGAGGACGTAATCCGGAACGGCACCGAGGAGACCGAGATCGAGGTGTGGTTCACCCATGCAGGGGGATCCTATCGCGTCGAGCGCCGGATCCGGCTGTCGGGTGATCGCGCGACGACGGCGACCTGCGTGCTGGAGACGCCCGAGGGGACGATCGAGGGTGCTCGCGACGTCCGCGCCGCGGTGACCGACCTCCTGCGGATGGACGAGGAGGCCTTCCTCAACTGTGCGTACGTCCGCCAGGGCGAGGTGAACAAGCTCATCGACGCGACGCCGGCCGAGCGCCGGGCGATGCTCGACGACCTCCTTCAACTGGGCGTCCTGGAGGAGTACCGCGAGCGCGCCGGGCGGGCACGGCTGGGCGTCGAGGACGTGCTCGGGGAGGCCCGCGGCGAACTCGCGGGGATCGAGGACCAGATCGCGGAGAAGGAAGAAAAGGACCTCCACGCCCGGCTGAACGACCTCGAAACCGACCTCGCGGAAGTCGAGGGGGAGATCGAGGAGTTCGAGGCGAACCGCGCCGACGCCGAGGAGACCCTCGCCGAGGCCCGGGACGTCCTCGAAACGGGCGCCGAGCGCCGCGAGGAGATCGCGGACCTCGAATCCGACATCGAGGAGTTGCGCGCGGCGATCGCGGAGACGGAAGGCGAGCGCGAGGAACTCCGCGAGGAGATCGGCGAGCACCGCGACCGGCTGGCGGTCAAACGGGAGGAGCGCGATGACCTGATCGCCCGCGCGGACCTCGACACGGAGGACGCCGGGTCGATCGCGGCCGCGATCGAGGCCGAGACGGAATCCGTCGCCGAGGCCGACGAGGAGTGCCAGGAGCGCCTCGGGGAGTTGCGGATCGAGATCAACGACCTGACGAACGAGGCCGACCAGCTCCGGGAGGCGGCGGCGGACCGCGACGCCGAGGCGGCCGAAAAGCGGGCCGAGGCCGACGAGCTCGAAGCCGAGGTCGAGGACGGCGAGGCGACGATCGCGACGCGCCGCGAGAAACTCGACGGGCTCGAGGAGCGCATCGAGGCGGCGCGGGCGGCCTTCGAGGACGCCCCGGTCGCGTTCGGCGAGGCGGAGAGCCTCATCGAGGAACGCGAGGCCGCGCTGTCGGACCTGCAGGGGGAGATCGCCGACGTCCGGGCGTCACTGGAGGCAGTCCGGGGCGAGGTCGAGCGCGCGGAGGAACTCCTGGAGGAGGGCAAGTGCCCGGAATGTGGCCAGCCGGTCGAGGGATCGCCCCACGTCGAGGGGATCGAGGCGGATCGCGAGCGCGCGAGCGACCTCGAATCGCGGCTCGCCGACCTCTCGGAGGAGCGCGACGACCTGCAGGAGGGGGTCGAACGCGCCAGGGACCTGCGCGAGGCGGAACGGGAGGCGCGCAAACTGGGGGACAACCGGTCGACCGTCTCACAGCTCGTAACCGAGAAGGAACGCGCCCTCGAAGAGAAGCGCGAGCGGATCGACGCGCTCCGGGAGGAGGCGGCGGAACGCGACGCCGAGGCCACGAGGAAACGCGAGGAAGCCGGGGAAGCCGAGGCGGCGGCCGACTCCCTCCGCGAGGAGATCGGGGAGATCAACCGCGAGCGCCGAGCGCTCGCGGAACGCCGCGAACGCCTCGAGGACCTGCGGGAGTGCGTCGAGGCGATCGCGGACCTCGAGGACGGGATCGAGCGCCTGCGGGAGAAACGCGACATGCTCGGGGAGCGAAACGACGAGCGCCGCGAGACCCTCCAGGAGAAGCGCGAACGGAAGCGCGACCTCGAATCGGACGTCGACGAGGAGCGGATCGAGGAGGCCCGCGAGGAGAAGCGACGCGCCGAGGAGTACCTCGAACGGGTCGAGGAGGGACTCGGGGACCTCCATGCGAGACGCGACGACCTCCAGGGGGAGATCGGCGCGACGCGAAACGAGCTGGAGGAGTTCGAATCGCTCCGGGAGCGGCGGGACGATCTCGAAGCGCGCGTCGAACGCCTGGAGTCGTTGCACGAGGAGACGGAGGAGATGGAGGCGCTGTACGCCGACCTGCGCGCCGAGTTGCGAACCAGGAACGTCGAGAGCCTCGAACGGCTGCTCAACGAGACGTTCGACCTCGTGTACGGGAACGACGCCTACGCCCGGATCGAACTCGACGACGCCTACGAGCTCACGGTGTACCAGAAGGACGGCGAGACGCTCGATCCCGAACAGCTCTCCGGCGGGGAGCGCGCCCTGTTCAACCTCAGCCTCCGGGCGGCGATCTACCGCCTGCTCGCGGAGGGTATCGAGGGCGCCGCGCCGATGCCGCCGCTCGTCCTCGACGAGCCCACCGTCTTTCTCGACTCGGGGCACGTCTCGCGGCTGGTCGACCTGATCGGGGCGATGCGCGAGCTGGGCGTTGAGCAGATCGTGGTCGTCACCCACGACGACGAACTCGTGGGGGCGGCCGAGGAGGTGCTCGCGGTCGAGAAAGACCCCACGACCAACCGCTCGCGCGTCGAGAAAGCGGAAGCACTGCCAGCCTGAGCCCGGTACCGGTCAGGACCGCAACGCCTCCCGCGTCGACGCCGCGAGCGCGTAGCCGCGCTCGCCCGCGACGGTCGTCTCCTCGATCGCCCCGGCGGCGCGAAGCTCCCCGAGCAGCCCGTGGAGGTCGCTCTCACAGAGGTCGTACTCGGAAAGCAGCGTCCGCACCCCGAGGGGGCCCCGCCGGTCCAGTTCCGCGAGCAGGCCCAGCCCGCGCTCGCCCGGCTCGACCGCGAGGGAGCGTCGCGCGCCCTCCGGGAGGCCCTCCGCGGCGGCCACAAGCGGGGATCGGTCGGTCGCGGTCAGGCGCTCGTTCGGGACGTACCGTTCCTCGCCGGTCGAGGGATCCCGGACCAGGCTGGACTCCCCGGACTCCTTGAGGAGCAGGTACGGCCGTCCGTCGTCGTCGTGAACCCTGCGCATCGGTCGTCAGTGCTCGCTCCCGCCGCTGTCCGCCGGCGCGTCGGTCGTCCGGGCGAGCCGCTGTTTCACGTCCCTGACACGACGGGCGCCGACGGCAAAGGCGAGCGCCCCGGCAACCATCAGCCCGCCGCCGAGCCGCAGGCGGCCCTGGAAGCCGACGAACATGGCGCCGACGGCCATCGCGAGGATCGCGGCGTTGAACACGATCACGAGCGACCAGAACGCCCCGCGCACCTCCGGGGGAGCGTCGGACTCCTGGGGGATATCGACCCCGAGGTTCTCGGCGTCATCGGCCTCGGAATTCCCGGCGACGCCGAGGTCCGGTTCCGCCTCGACCTGATCGTTCACCACGGACGGATCGACGGCCGGGACGTACAAGAAGCGTTCGGCCTACGTCGCGTCCTCGATCGGGACCGCGACGCTGGACTCGATCCACGCCAGCGGGTTGCCCGCGTCGTACAGCACCGTCCCCTGTTCGGTCTCGTACGTCTCGACCGGCTCGTCCGGGTCGGTCGGGGCGCCACGTTCCTCCATCGAACCGTGATCCGCGTCGTCGGTCATGGACACAGGGGTTGGTAATGAGTCACATGATATATGTCTTTTCCCGGCGGGGATCGCGATCCCCATCCACTCCCGGTAGGTCTATTCCCGTCGCCGCGTCGGACCCCCTCCGTTATTACCTCCCTCGCCGTCCGTCGTCGCATGAGCGATCAGGTCAGCGTCGACGCCGGCGAGGTGACGACGATCGCGGTGGACCGCCCGGAGGCGATGAACGCGCTCACGATGGACGCCATCGACGCGCTCCACGGCGCGATACGGGAGGCCGAGGACCGCGACGCCCGGGTGCTCGTGCTCACGGGGACCGGCGAGGCGTTCGTCGCGGGCGGGGACCTCTCGGCGATGAAGGAGTTCTCCCCCGCCGAGGCGGCGGCGTTCGCCGAGCGCGGCCACGAACTGTGCGGGGCCATCGAGTCGTTTCCCGGTCCCGCCATCGCGGCGATCAACGGCCACGCGCTCGGCGCGGGGCTGGAACTCGCCCTGGCCTGTGACCTCCGGGTGGCCTCCGAGCGGGCGATCCTGGGCGAACCCGAGATCGAACTCGGCGTCATCCCGGGCTTTGGCGGCACCCAGCGCCTCCCGCGACACGTCGGCGACGAGACCGCCCGCCGGCTGCTCTTCTTCGGCAACCGGGTGGACGCACAGGACGCACAGGAACTCGGGCTGGTCGGCGACGTCGTTGCCCATGACGAGCTCGACGCGTACGTCGACGAGATGGCGGCCGACCTCGCCGCCCGTCCGGCGGCGGCGCTCCGGGCGGCGAAGGCGACCCTCAACGAGCGCTTCGAGACGACGCTCGAGGGCGGTCTCGCCGCCGAACGGGCGGCCTTCGCCGAACTGTTCGGCACCCACGACCAGCGCGAGGGGATGGCGGCGTTCGTCGAGGACCGGGAGCCGGAGTTCGAGTAATGATGACACCGCGCGTCTGAGTTCGCGAAACGGAAACTAATTTTCATACTTGGGAAACCACAGGTGGGGTATTTCGAAACCATTAATGGCGATGACGCCCATCTTCCGGTACGGATATTATGGCCACCCTAAAAATCGAGAACCTGCACGCCGAGGTCGCCGAGGAGGGCGAGAAGATCCTCAACGGCGTCGATCTGGCGGTATCGTCCGGCGAGATCCACGCCCTGATGGGGCCGAACGGCTCCGGGAAGTCGACGCTGGCGAAGGTGATCGCCGGTCACCCCGCCTACGACGTGACCGAGGGGTCGATCACTCTCCACGTCGACGGGGACGATTTCCCCGAGTTCGAGGGCGGCATCCCCGAGGACAAACGGGAGTGGGACCTCCTCGAACTGGAACCCAACGAGCGCTCCGCGCTGGGCGTGTTCCTGGGATTTCAGTACCCCGCGGAGATCGAAGGGGTCACGATGACGAACTTCCTCCGGACGGCGCTGAACGCCAAGATCGAGGAGCGCGAGGAACTGCTGTTCGAGGACGAGGAGGAAGACGAGGCCGACGCCGAGGAAGAGGAGGCGGGATACGACACCTCGCCGATGGAGGGTGCCGCCGAGGAGGGCGAGATCGGCGTCGCGGAGTTCCAGGCGATCCTCCAGGAGAAAATGGCGGTGCTCGACATGGACGAGAAGTTCATGCAGCGCTATCTCAACGCCGGCTTCTCCGGCGGGGAGAAGAAACAAAACGAGGTGCTCCAGGCGGCGATCCTCGAGCCCTCGATCGCGGTGCTCGACGAGATCGACTCGGGGCTCGACATCGACCGCCTCCAGGACGTCTCCGACGGTATCAACGCCCTGCGGGACGAACAGGGAACGGGCATCCTCCAGATCACCCACTACCAGCGCATCCTCGATTACGTCGAACCCGACCGCGTGCACGTCATGCTCGACGGCGAGATGGCCATGGAGGGTGACGCGGAACTCGCCGAGCAACTCGAGGACAAGGGGTACGACTGGGTCCGCGACCAGGTGTACGAGACGGCCTGAGACGGACGACAAACGAGACACAACACAGCCAATGAGTTCAGAAGAACTACAAGACACCGACACCGAAGCCCGCTTCGAGTTCAAGAAGGAGCAGAACTCGGCGTTCCAGACCGAGAAGGGCCTCACAGAGGAGACGGTCCGGCTCATCTCCGAGGACAAGGACGAGCCCGAGTGGATGCTACAGCGCCGGCTGCGCGCCCTGGAGCACTTCCAGGAGATGCCGATGCCCGACTGGCCGGCCGGGCCGGACCTCTCGGAGGTCGACGTCGGGGAGATCGTCCCCTACATCCGCCCGGACATCGAGGTCCGGGGCGGCGTCGACGACTGGGAGGACCTCCCCGAGAACATCAAGGACACCTTCGACAAGCTGGGTATCCCCGAGGCCGAGAAGAACGCCCTCTCCGGCGTCGGCGCCCAGTACGAGTCGGAGATCGTCTACCAGAACATGAAGGAGCAGTGGGAGGACAAGGGCGTGATCTTCTGTGACATGGACAAGGCCGTCCAGGAGCACGAGGAGATCGTGAAGGAGCACTTCATGACCCGGTGTGTGCCCCCCAGCGACAACAAGTTCGCCGCCCTGCACGGCGCGATCTGGTCGGGCGGATCCTTCGTGTACGTCCCCGAGAACACCACCGTCGAGATGCCCGTCCAGGCGTACTTCCGGATGAACTCCGAGGGGATGGGCCAGTTCGAGCACACGCTCATCATCGCCGAGGAGAACTCCGAGGTCCACTACATCGAGGGCTGTAGCGCACCCAAGTACAGCCACTTCAACCTCCACTCGGGCGGCGTCGAGGTGTTCGTCGGCGAGGACGCCCACGTCCAGTACTCGACGGTGCAGAACTGGTCGCGCTCGACCTACAACCTCAACACCAAGCGCGCCATCTGTGAGGCCGGTGGCACGATGGAGTGGGTCTCCGGGAGCATGGGCTCGAAGGTCACCATGCTGTACCCCTCGACCATCCTGAAGGGCCGGGGCGCGACGGACAACCACATCACCATCGCCTTCGCGGGCGAGGGGCAGAACATCGACACCGGCGCGAAGGTGTACCACAACGCGCCGAACACCAAGTCGACCATCGAGTCCAAGTCGATCAGCAAGGACAGCGGCCGAACCAACTACCGCGGCCTGGTCCACATCGCCGACGGCGCCGAGAACTCCTCGACGTCCGTCGAGTGTGACGCGCTGATGTTCGACAACGACTCCACCTCCGACACCATGCCGTACATGGAGATCAACGAGTCGAAGGTCGACGTCGCCCACGAGGCCACGGTCGGCAAGATCGGCGACGAGGACGTGTTCTACCTCCAGTCCCGCGGGCTGGACGACGACGACGCAAAGCAGATGATCGTCGCCGGATTCATCGAGCCCATCACGGAGGAGTTGCCCATCGAGTACGCGGTCGAACTCAACCGTCTGATCGAACTCGAGATGGAAGGGAGCCTCGGGTAATCGCCCGAAATGGATACGATATCATGAGCACGCAGGCCACATCACAGCTGTCCGAAGCGGTCGTCAGGGAGATAAGCGAACAGCGCGAGGAGCCCGAGTGGCTGCTCGAGACGCGGCTGTCGGCCCTGGAGGCGGTCAGCGATCTGGACTTCCCGGACGTGATCCGCACTCCGGGACGCACGTGGACGAACCTCGACGCGCTGGATTTCGAGGCGCTCGTCGATCCGCTGAACCAGGCGGAGGAGAAGGACCAGACTGGTCCGGAGGACGTGGAGGTGCTGTCCTTCGAGGAGGCGGTGGGGGGACACGAGGCGTTCGTCCGCGAGCACTTCGGCTCCGTCGTCGATCCCGAGGAGAACCGGCTCACGGCGCTGTCGACGGCGCTGTTCACGACCGGAACAGTCGTTCACGTGCCCGAGAACGTCAATGCCGAGGACGTGACGATCCGGACGACGATGAACTCCCGCTCCCTGTTCAACTACACGCTCGTCGTCACCGAGAAGAACGCCTCCGTGACGATCCTGGAGCGCCAGTCGACGGGAGCGGACCTCGAGGGCGAGCGTTACTACTCCGGGGTCGTCGAGATCGTCGGCGGCGAGAACGCCTTCACGCAGTACGGGTCGTTGCAGGACCTCTCCCAGGACACCTACAACTACACGAAAAAGCACGGCGACGCCGGCAGGTACTCCACGGTGAACTTCATCGAGGGCAACCTCGGCTCGCGGCTGACGAAGACCACCGTCGGCACGGATCTGGATGGCAACGGCTCGGAGACGAAGATCGTCGGCGCGTTCTTCGGGCACGACGACCAGCACTTCGACCTCGATTCGAGGGTGTACCACAACGACGAGAACACGACCGCCGACCTCGTCACCAGGGGCGTGATCGACGACGAAGCCCGGTCCGTCTACGAGGGCACGCAAAACGTCGGCCGGGAGGCCTGGAACACCTCATCCTACCAGCGCGAGAACACGCTGATGCTCTCCGATGAATCCGAGGCCGACGCCTCGCCGAAGCTGATCATCAACAACCACGACACCGAGGCCTCCCACTCCGCGACGGTGGGCCAGATCGATCAGGAGGACCTCCTGTACATGACGACGCGGGGAATCCCCGAGAGCCTCGCGACGGACATGCTCGTGAAGGGGTTTTTCGTCCCCGTCTTAGAGGAGATCGAGGTCGAGGAACTGCGCGAGGACCTCGAAACGCGGATCGCGGAGCGTCTCGCGCGCTGAACCGCCGTCTTTCATAATGACCGTTGTAGTCTCTTACCGGTGAGCGCCGCCAACGGGGGTGGCGCTCACCGGTAAACAGTTACAACGGTCATTATCAGGCTGAATCCATCTTTTTCGGCTCGTGACCCCGTTTTACGCCCCGTGTCGGTGGGTACCAGCACCCACACTTATGACCCACGGTGTCGAACAGTTCGGAGGGGGCCCCGGACGCGAACGTCGACAGGGGCCTGGAGACGCGTCCCGGCCGCGATTCCGGATACGCGTTTCGGCCGCGCTCCCCCGATGCGCGTCCACCTGGGACTCCCGAGAAACCATGGAACTCGAACAATTCCAATCGTCGAACGCGGCCGAGGAGAGCGAGGAGACGTTCCAGCTAGAGAACAGCTACACGCTCGACGTGGCGGTCAGCGGGTCGGTGATGGCGAAGGCGGGGTCGATGATCGCGTACACCGGCGACCTGTCCTTTACCGGGAAGTCGTCGGCGGAGGGCGGCATCACCGGGTTCATCAAGGAGGCGGCGACCAGCGAGGGGACGCCGGTCATGGAGGTAGAGGGCGAGGGCCACGTCTACCTCGCCGACCAGGAGAAGAAGGTGCAGGTCCTCAGCCTCGACAGGGGCGAGGAGATAACGGTCAACGGCGAGGACGTCGTCGCGTTCGAGTCGAGCGTGGACTACGAGATCAGCACCATCGACAGTCTCGCGGGTGCGGTCGCGGGCGGCCTGACGAACGTGTACCTGAAGGGACCGGGCAACGTGGCCATCGGGGTCCACGGCGATCCGCTGGTGTTGACCCCGCCGGTGCAGACTGACCCGGGGGCCACCGTCGCCTGGAGCGGCACCACCCCGGACATCAAGTCGAACAGGAGTCTCGGGGACATGGTCGGCCAGGAGTCGGGCGAGCGCTACCAGATGCATTTCAAGGGGTCGAGCGGGTTCGTCGTCGTCCAGCCCTACGAGGAACTCCCGAGCGGTTCCGGCTGACCGATCGTCTCACCGAGGGGGAACCGCTTAAGTTCCCGTGCCCGCGAGGGGTCGGTATGAACACGACCCGATCCGAACCAGGGGGGGCGTCGTGAGCCTCGCCCGGCCCGTCGGCTCGGACCACCAGCTCGCGCGCCTGCTCCAGATCGGGATCGTCCTGGAGGAGGTCGTCGAGGCGCGGGCGGCGAAACACGTCGAGGTCGCCGAGGCCGATCTCGATCCTGAGGTCCGGGCGTTCCTCGAGGGCGCCGCCGAGGAGTCCGCCGACCACCGCGCCCGCCTGGAGACGCTGATCGCCGAACTCGACGTCGACACCGTCGCCTTCGAGGAGATCGAGCCCCTCGTCGCGGAGCGCTACGAGGCCGACACCGACTTCGACGGCGTCCTGTACGACCAGCTGTGCAACGAGGAGACGGCCTACAAGTTCTACGACGACCTGATCGAGGCGATCGGCACCTCCGAGGTGACCTTCGGCGTCGACCGCGAGCACCTGCTCGCGGTCCTCGAGGCGATCCGCGAGGAGGAGGCGGCGGGCGTCGAACGCGTGACGGAACTCATGGAGGATCGGACATGAACACGGCGGATCAGTACCTCAAGGCGATCTACCTCGTCCAGGAAGCCGAAAACGGACCGGCGTCGACGGGCGCGATCGCGGACCGGCTGGACGTCAGTCCCGCGAGCGCGAACGAGATGATCGGCAAGCTCGAAGCCCAGGACTTGGCCGAACACGAGAAGTACAAGGGCGTCGACCTCACCGACGAGGGCATCCACCGCGCCAGGGAGGCCCTCCAGACGTACTGCATCATCGAGCGCTTCCTCGTGGACGTGCTCGAAGTCGAGGACTACCAGGGCGAGGCCCGCCAGCTGGAGAGCGTCATCGACGAGACCGTCGCCGAACGGCTGGACACGATCATCGACCGCCGCCCGCAGTGTCCCGACTGTTTCGACCCCGACACCGACGTGTGTGAGTTCCTCGAAGTGCCGGTGACTGCGGACGACTAGGGAGCCCGGCGACGAGGATTTATGAGCGATCACGGGACGAACTGGAGTAAATACCGGACTGCCCGACCTGCGGAGCGGCGCTGAACACCGAGCGGGGGATACGCCAGCACCACACGAAGGTCCACGGCGATCCACTCCCGAACCGGACCTGCAAGGGCTGTGGGACGGAGTTTTACGATCCGAAGGCCAGACTCTCGTACTGCGAGGAGTGCAACCCGAACGCGGGGGAACACAACGGGAACTGGACGGACGCGACCGAGACCGCCGAGTGTCGGTTGTGCGGTGACGAGTTCGAGTACTACCCCTCCGACAAGGAGGGGGTGTACTGTCCAGCATGTGTGGCGGAGAGCGACGTGTTTCTGGGGGATCCAGGCTGGAAAGACGCGGAACGTGTCGAGAAGCCATGCGAGCAGTGTGGTGACGTGATGGAGGTGTTGCAGTCGGATCTGCAGCGATCCGGGAGACGGTTCTGCAGCAGGGAGTGCCACGGGCAGTGGCTCTCCGAAAACAGGGTCGGTGAGGACCACCACCAGTGGGAAGGCGGAGCGATCTCCTATGGTGGGGAGTGGTGGTCAGTCCGCCGGAAGGCACGAAAGCGTGACCAACACCGCTGCCAGCGATGCGGGAAGACGAGGACAGAAATCGGGCGCGAGCCGGATGTCCATCACAAAACGCCCGTCCGGGAATTCGACGACCCCGCCGACGCCCACACCCTCGACAACGTGGTTTGTCTCTGCCGATCGTGCCATCGTCACGTGGAGTCGCGCTGACCGACAGGCCGAAAGGTCCGAAACCGTTAGTACGGACGCGTCGGAAACAACTGATCGGAGTCCCGTGGTGTAGTGGCCAATCATATGGGCCTTTGGACGAGCCAGGTGATCCTGCTCGGGAGAAAGCCCATGACAGCGGTTCGAATCCGCTCGGGACTATATCAAATTTCTTATACTTTCGGTTTCTAGACAGGGCCGACGTACTCCGGCAACTCGACGATTAGCGCCTCACCTTCACCCTTGATTACGGACACGTTCCACAGCCTACTTCAGCCGGTCGGGCTCCTGGCCGGCGTGGGAGCGAACCCACAGTTCGCCGATCCGGGAGAGGCGAGTCCGGTAGGACTTGCCGTGCTCGTCCTGTTCGATGTAGCCTTTCCCGCCCGGGCCGAGGCGGTCGACGTTGTAGATCACCTTCGAGCGGAAGCTGTCGGTGTACTTCTGGCCGAGCTCGCCCGCGAGCGTCTCCGCGAGCTCCGACACCGAGGCGAACTCGCCGTGCTCGCCGAGCGTGAAGAGGATGACCTCCTCGAACGGTTCGACGTTCGAGAACGACGCGACGGGGAGTTCGACGACGTGGCTGCCGTCGATCTCCTTCGCGCCGATGGTGGTCCCCCGCTCGTCGAACTCCGAGATGAGATCGCGCGCGCTCTCCAGGCGCTCGGTGACGCGGTCGGCCGTCTCGCCCTCGACGTCGCCCTCCAGGTCCGAGAGCAGGTCGATCCCGCGCCGGAGTTCCTCGGCGAGTTCGGTTTCGAGGTACTTCTCGGGGACGGTGTAGTACGTGTGGATGCGCTCGCGGTCGGCCTGGCGCTCGACCATGATCGAGTGGGCGGCGGTCGCGAAGGCAAAGGAGACGGTCCGGGGCATCGCGGAGACGTTCACCCACACCTCCCGGCCGGCGTCGAGTTCGTCGTTGATCAGGTCGAAGGCCCGCTCGAAGGCGGCGTCGTAGTCGTACACGTCGTCGATGAGGACGCGCTCGGTCTCGGCGCCGATCAGGTTCTCGAAGTCCGCCTCGAGCTTCCCCGCGAGGTTGCGGGAGTACTCGACGTTGGCCTCGCTGCCGACCGCGCCCTCCAGGAGGACGACCCGGTCCACGTCCAGGCGCTCCCGCACGAGCGGCGCGATCAGCCGGTCGTAGTCGAACCCGACCGGGACGATGTGGGTCTGCATGGCCGGCTCTCCGTGGACGTGACGGTTAAGCGTGGCTCTCCGGGCCCCGGCGACCGCCGATCGGTCACGCCGGACGCGCCGCACCCGGAACGGACGAACAGGTATATGTGCCCACGGCAGGGACACGGTAAACGGACACGACCGGAACGGACCCGGAGGATCACGGATGGACGACACCCCGAAATACCGGATCACGGCCACGATCGCCGCCGACGGCGTCGTCGAGCGTAGCGACGTCGTCGGCGCGGTGTACGGCCAGACGGAGGGACTGCTCGGCGACGAACTCGACCTGCGGTACCTCCAGCGTTCCTCGAAGGTGAGCCGGCTGAACGTCGAGATCGAGAGCAAGGAGGGCCGGTCGATCGGCACCCTGGAGATCGGGAGCCGCATGGACAAGCCCGAGACGGCGATCCTCGCGGCGGCCCTGGAGACGATCGACCAGATCGGCCCGTGTAGCGCCACCGTCGAGGTTCGGAGCATCGACGACGTCCGGACGGCCAAGCGCCGCGAGGTCGCCGACCGCGCGAAGGAACTGCTCGCGACCGGGTTCGGGGACGGCCTCGATCCGGGGGACATCATCGCGGAAGTGCGCGAGAGCGCCCGCACGGGCGAGATCACCACCTACGAGGGCCTGCCGGCGGGCCCCCGGGTCGCGGTGGGCGACGCCATCATCGTCGTCGAGGGGCGCGCCGACGTGCGCCGGCTGCTCTCCTTTGGCATCAAGAACGCCATCGCGGTCGAGGGGACGGACGTGCCCGACGCGGTGGCCGCCCTCAGCCGCGAACGCACGACGACCGCCCTCCTCGATGGGGACCGCGGGGGCGAACTCCTCCTGCGGGAGCTGCGACAGGTCGCCGATGTCGACGACGTGGCCTTCGTCCCGGAGGGGCGCTCCGTCGAGGACCTGGAGCGCTCGGAGGTGTTCGAGGCGCTCCGGGAGAAGGTGCCCGCGGACTCGCTCCCGGATCCCGGGGAGGAGACGTCCCCGGAGGACCCCGACGCGGACGAGGTTTCGGAGGCTCCGGCGGGGACGGACCGACCACCTGCGGACGGGCCGGCGGACGCGGTTCCGGACCGGTCCGACGAGTCGCCCGACACGCTCTCCGAACACGTCGCGGCCACGCGGGACACCGGAACCGTGCGACTGCTCGATTCGGGGTACGAGCTGCTCGAGGAACACCCGATCGAGGACGCGTTCGACGCCATCGAGGGGGCCGACCCGCTCCCGACGACGGTCGTCCTCGACGGCACGCTCACCCAGCGGCTGCTCGACGTCGCGGCCCAGCGCGGGATCGGGCAGGTGATCGCCCGCGAGACGGGCGAGTTCGCGAAACAGCCCGCCGACGTCCGGGTCCGTCTCGCCGAGGAGTTCGCGCTCGTCGATGCATGACCCGCCGGCGAGTCACGCGAGGGCGAACGCGACCGCGCCGGCGGCGGCGATGACCCCGCCGGCGAGCGTCGCGAGGAAGTTCACCGCCTGGTTGCCGATCCAGCGGTCCTCGACCGTGGCGCCCAGGATGCTGTCGACGAGCATGCCCAGCACGCCCGCGGCGACGATGAGGGCGGCGGCGACGGCCCCGGTTCCGAAGGTCGCCGCCGCGATGAGGGCGACGACGGCACCGCCGCCGGCGCCGATGCCGATCCCCTTGAGCGTGACGCCGCCGTCGGTCCCCGTCTCGACGGGTTCGAGCGTCGTGATCAGCCGCGGCGGCCCGAAGAGGACGCCGATCTCCGAGGAGAGGGTGTCGCTCATCGCGGTCGAGAGCGACCCGAGGAAGACGAACTGGAAGACGGTCTCGACCGCGGCCGACTCCGCGGCGGCGAAGGCGACGACCGCGAACAGCGCGACCCCGGCGTTTCCGAGGACGTTCCGGCTGCCCCGCGCCCCCTCGTTGTCCTCCGCGACGCCCATGCGCCGCTTTTCCTCGTAGCGGTACTTCGAGGCCAGCCCGCCGATGCCGAAGAAGGCGATCAGGACGGCGAACCAGCCGTATCCCCCGAGGACGATCGTCGCCAGCGACAGGAGGACGCCCGCGAGCATTCCCGTGATCGAGGCGGTCTCCAGGCGCCAGGAGAGGTAGCCGACCGACCCGGCGATCCCGACGGCGACGGCGAGCCGGACGGGTTCGACCTGCAGGTCGAGGCTCACGAGCGCGCCGATGGCGGCCGCGATCGACAGCAAGGCGAGCTGGTCGTCCCGGCCGAAGCTGATCGCGCGGACGAGCGCGCCGGCGACCGACCCGGAGAGCCCGAGGAACACGGCGGTCGACCGCGGGACCATCGGGTCCCCGACTGCCGGGTCGGGGATGGCGGTGACGATGGCGGTGACGGTCGCGATCCCGGCGACCGTGGCGACCGTCCCGCCGGCGACGAAGCTGACCGCGCGGTTGATCGGCGTGTCGTCGTACGCGCAGGCCGTCTGTTCCGCCAGGTTGCCGTAGCCGAGCACCAGGAGGGTCGCGACGAACACGGTCGGGGCGTTCGGCACCGTCGGGTCGGTGGGCTGGTTCACGAGCCCCATGAGCAGGGCGAGCCCGGTCGCGGCGAGCGCGAACCCGACGAGCCCGCGCAACTCCCCGGCACGCCGGTCGCTCGGGCGGGCGAACAGCTCGAAGATCCGGCCCTCCGAGACGGCCCGGCCCGCGACCGCGATGAGCGCGAACGGCACCGCCACGAGAACCCCGATGACGGGCGCGAGCAGGGCGACGGTCGCCACGAGCGCGAACGCCGCTGCCCGCCGCACGCGTTCCTGCACGCGCCCCGTTTTCCCCGACTCCTACTTAACGCTCCCGACGTCGCCCGACACCCACGGTGCCGTTCGTACGCCTCGACCGGGTGCCCGGGATTCCACGAGCCGAACGCTCATCCCTCGCCGGGGAGAACGACTGGATGATGACAACCAGACCCTTCATCGACCCGGACGCGAGCGAACTGGACATCGGACGGATCCTGACGGAAGCGATCCCGCTTGCCGGGCTCGTGACGCTGTTCGGGGGGCTGTCCCTGCTCCCGTTCCTGCTTGCCCTCCTGGTCGGCGGAAACGGTGGACTCGCGCTCCTGTTCACCCTCGTGGCGCAGTTCGTGCTCGCCGTCGGCGCCGGCATCGTGTTGATGTACGTCATCGCACGGGGCATCGCGCTCGCCGAGTCGCGGGATCGACATCGTTAGCACCCGCGGCGCACAACGCCCCCTCGTGGGCCTGTACGATCGCTATCTCGCCTTGCGCCTCCCGCCGGCCGACGAGCGCCCCGACCACGTCGCGCTCGTCATCACGGAGCGGGACCTCCTCGAACAGGGCGCCTACACCACCCTGGAGACGTTCCTGGAGTGGGCCTTCGAGTACGGCGCCCGGGAGGTGTCGGTGTACGCGAGCGTCCTCGACGCCGCGGTCGTGCCGACGCTCGAGCGCGAACTCGCCGACGTCGACGCCCCGGAACCGATCGCGGTCCGGAGCCCCGAGGACACCGAGCGCGCCGACGCGCCGATCCGGGTGAGCATCGGCCTCGGGGGCAAACACGAGTTCGCCGGCGCCGTCCGGAGCCTCGCGGAGGAGGTGAAAGCTGACGACCTCGATCCGGCAGACGTCGACGAGGACGACGTCGAAGCCAACCTCGTCTTCCCCGAACCCCCCGACCTCGTCATCAAGACCGGCGCCGAGCGCCTCTCGGATTTCATGATCTGGCAGTCGGTGTACTCCGAGCTGTACTTCACCGACGTGAACTGGCGGGACTTCCGTCGCCGGGACTACCTGCGCGCCCTCATCGACTTCGCGGACCGGAAACGCCGGTTCGGGCGGTGAGCGAGCGCTTCGCCTACGCCTCGAACCGGGGCACGCGATCCGCCCCGAGGACGCTCGCCACCCCGGCTCCGAAGGCGTAGGCGATCCGGGCGCCCCCCATCTGGATCCGGTCGGCGATCCCGCGGTCGGGCTCGAACTCCTCGACCGACACCGGCTCGCCGAGGTCGTCCTCCAGCCGGGTCTCGACGTCGTCACGGTCGCCCAGTTCGTCGACGAGGCCCAGGTCGTGGGCCTCCTCGCCGACGTAGATCCGGGCCTCCGTCTTCCGTATCTCCGCCGGATCGAGGTCCCTGCCCTCGGCGACCCGGTCGACGAAGTGGTCGTAGAAGTCGTCGGCGATCCCCTGGAGGTACGCGCGTTCGTCGTCCTCCAGGTCCTTCAGGGCGGTCAGGGAGTCCTTGTACTCGCCGGCCTTGATCCCCTCGTAGGTCAGCCCGGCCTTCTCTAGGAACCCCTCGGCGGTCACCTGCGAGAGGATGACGCCGATGCTCCCGACGATGCTCGCGTCGCGCGCCCAGAACGCGTCACAGCCCGAGGCGATCCAGTAGCCGCCGCTCGCACAGAGGTCGGTGGCGTACGCGATCGTGGGGCCGTCGAACTCCATCGCGGCCTGCCGGATGTCGTCGGAGGGGACGACCTCCCCGCCGGGCGTGTTGAGCTTGAGCAGGAGCGCGTCCGCGCTCGTGTCCTCGTCGGCGCGTTCGATCTGGTCGACGATGTCGTCGGCGGGCGTCCCGCCGGGCTGGTTCGGGAGCGGGCCGCCGCCGTCCCGGGTGATCGGCCCCTCGACGGCGACCTCGGCGACGTTGTACCCCGGGAAGAGACGCCCCCCGAGCCCGCCGGCGGCTCGCCCCGCGGCGCCGATCGTCCCGATCACGAGCAGGACGCCCAGCAGGTCAGCGACCGAACCGGACAGCCGTATGAAGACGTACCACCCCGCGAGTGCCCCCACGAGGATACCGAGTACTACGATGCCGATGCGACCGATGCGTTCGACGGTGTCCGCCATGCCCGAACGGCGGGACCGCTCGCGCGTAAAAGCTTCCCCCGGGAGGACGCCGCGCGATCGGTCCCGGGACCGGTTCCGTGAGGTTGCGCTGGCGGCTGCGGGGCTACAGCAAGCCGGCCTTCTGGAGCTTCATCAGGTCCTCGGTTTCGAGGGTCTCGCCGTCCTTGAACTTCTGGTAGATCTCCTCGGCTTCCTGCTTTGCCTCCTCCTTTTCCTTCTCGCGCTCGGTGCGGCGCTCCTTCTCTTCTTTCTTGTCGAGCTCGCGCAGGCGCTTCTGGACGCGCACGAAGTCCTCGTGGTGACGGTCGGCGAGTTCCTGGGCCTTCACGAACAGCTCGTGGACCTCGTCGGCGGTGTCGCGGATCTCGTCGGCGGCGCGGTAGGCCTCGATCATCTGGTTGTGGTGCTCCTGGGCCTCGTCGGCGAGCTGGGTCACCTTCTCGTGGTGCTCGGAGGCCTCCTCGCGGACGCGTTCGGCCTCCTCGCGGAGCTCGTCGATGTCCTCGGTGTCCTCCAGCTTCTCCTTTTTCTCCCGGAGCTTCTCGCGCTTGTCGTCGATCTTCTCGATGAGCTCGCGCTCGTCGTCGGGGTCGAGCACCTCGGTCTGCTGTTTGAACTCGAGGTCCTCGATCTCCGATTTCAGCTCGTCGACGCTGTCGCCGTCGTCGAGTTCGAGCTCCTGCTTCTTGTCGTCGACCTCGTCGAACAGCTCGTTGGCCTTCGCGTTGAGCTCGTTGCGCTTCTCCTTGTGTTCCTGCACCTCGTCGTTGAGCCGGTCGCGGTCCTCGCGGTGCTCCTGGGCCTCGTCTACCTTCTCGCGGGTCTTCGCGTTGAGTTCGTCGCGCAACGTCGCCCGGCGGGACGCCTTCTGGTTGAGGTCGTTGCGGCGGTCCCGCAGCTTCCCGGCGAGCTTGATGAGCTGGCCCTTGGAGTCGTTCTCCAGGTCATCCTCGCTCACGGAGACGTTGTTCTGTTCTTTGATCGGTTCCAGGTCGTACTTCTCTTCGAGTCGGTCGCTGACTTGCGCTACCATGTGTGAACTCTCGGTGCCTGTCCCGGTCCCGCGGGTGGAGAGCAACGGCTACGGTGGGATGATCGGTCTTCGAGGAGGCGAGTGGTGCTTCGCACGCTGTTCTCTCCCGGCCGCCCGACGCGGTTTCGGTGTACACTCATACTTCCTCGGCTGTTTTAATAGTTTCGCTCGGATGGGTGTGAAAATCGCTACCAAGCGCCGGATCGAACGGCCCCATGTCAGCGATGTTCACGCATGGATCCCCGGTCGGCCACGCCGAACGCCCGGTGGGGATGGGCCGACGCGCCGCCGGACCGCCGGGTTTAGGCGGTTCCCCGGGCGACTCCCGGGGGTGAACGAACGGATCCGCGCACGCGGCCACGAGAACGTCTCCGCGGCCCACGCGAGCACGTTCGAGGTGACGACCGACGACTACCTCACGCCCGCGGGTGACTGCATCCTCGCGATCGAGGCCGACCGCGCCCCCGCCGACTTCGACCCGGCGTTCGTCGACGCCTGCCGGGACGCCGACGCGAGCCTGACGGCCACGATCCGGGCCGGCGGCCACGAAGCCGTCGTCGAGGGACGCGGACACCCCGACCTGTCGTTCGCGAGCGACCGGAGCGCCGTTTGCCGCACCAGCAAGTACGTCGACGACCGGACGGTGATGGTCGGCGCCGACGCCGCCGCGGCGGACCTGGATCGCGACCTCGTCTCGGCGCTCGCGGGCGGCGCCGACGTGGTGTTCGAACTCGCGGTCGAGTCCTGATCCGTCCGATCGCCGCGGGAGGCCGCCCGTCCCGGAAGCGGGCCCTTCAAACCCGCCCCATCCCTGAGTAGCGGTATGGTAGACGGAGACCAGCTCCGGACGGTGATGGGCAACTTCGCGGCCGGCGTCACGGTCGTGACTCTCCCGGAGCCGCACCACGGCATCACGGTCAACGCGTTCGCGAGCGTCTCGCTTTCCCCGCCGCTCGTGTTGATCTGTATCGACCACGACACCGAAACCCACGAACGCCTCGCGGGCGGGGCCGAGGGCTACTGCGTGAACGTGCTCGCGGGCGACCAGCGCCACCTCGGCGAGCACTTCGCCCGGATGGCCGACCACGGCGACCCCTTCACCGAGGAGCCGACCCGCACTCCCACAACCGGCGCGCCGGCCTTCGAGAACGCGCTCGCGTACCTCGATTGCGCCCCCTTCGACGCCGTCGAAGCGGGCGATCACACCATCTACCTCGGCGAGGTCGAGGCCGCCGAGGCACTCCGTCCGGACGTGCCGGCGCTGACGTACTTCCGGGGCGAGTGGGGTACGCTCGGGGAGGAGTGAACGCGTCGGGAGCGACCGGCGTCGAGAGCGGACGTTTCAAGTGTCCCAGCCGACTACTCGACGACAACTGATGAGCGAGGACTTCTACGAGGCGCTGGGCGTCTCCCGGGACGCGGGCGAGGAGGAGATCAACCGCGCCTACCGGGAGAAAGCCTCCGAGTACCACCCCGACGTCTCCGACGATCCCGACGCCGAGGAGAAGTTCAAGCGGATCCAGAAGGCAAAGGAGGTGCTCACCGACGACGAAAAGCGGCAGGCCTACGACCGTCTGGGCCACGACCGGTTCGTGCAGGCCGACAAGCAGGGCGGCTTCGACGACGGGGGTGGCGGGCGCGGTCGCGGGGGGCCGGGCGGCGCGGGCGGGCCCTTCGGCGGCGGTGGCGGCGGCATCGGCGACATCTTCGACCAGTTCTTCGGTGGCGGTGGCGGCCGCCGCAACCGGGGCGGGCGTGACCTCAAGACGAGCCTGACGATCGACCTGGAGGAGGCGTATACGGGCGCCGAGAAGCGCGTGACAGTGAACCGCCCGGAGCGCTGTGGGACCTGCGACGGCCGGGGCTACCCCGACGACGCCGACGTACAGACCTGTCCGGAGTGCAACGGCCAGGGCCAGACCACCCGGGTCCAGCAGACGCCGCTCGGTCGGGTCCAGCAGACGGCGACCTGCCGGCGGTGTGGCGGCGAGGGCGAGCTGTACGAGGAGACCTGCCGGACGTGTGGCGGGGACGGCGTCCACCGGCGCGCCACCTCGCTCAAGGTCGAGATCCCGCCGGGGATCGACGACGGCCAGTCCCTCCGGATGGACGGCGAGGGCGCGCCCCCCGAGGACGGGACCGGCCCGAACGGCGACCTCCTGATCGAGGTGTCGGTGCGCGACCACGAGGAGTTCGAGCGCGACGGCGACGACATCCACTACGTCGAGCCGATCTCCTTCCCCCAGGCGGTCTTCGGCGACACGGTCGAGGTACTTACCCTGGGCGGGTCCGTCGAGATGGACGTGCCCGCCGGCACCCAGAGCGGCGAGACCTTCCGGCTGGAGGGCAAGGGCATGCCCCGGCTCCGCGGGCGCGGCAGCGGCGACCAGTACGTCCACGTCCAGATCGTCACGCCCGAGAACCTCAACACGGAGCAGCGGGAGGCCCTCGAACAGTTCGCGGAGGCCGGCGGCGAGGACATCGAGGTGAACCAGGGCTTCTTCGAGAAGATCAAGAACTCGCTGTGATGGACACGTTAGGGGAGCTTCTGGCCCGCGACCGCCGGAGCGAACGGACCGCCTGCCGTGTCGGCGCCGATACGCGCCAGTACGACTACGACCGCTTCCTGACGACCGCCTGGCAGTCGGGCAACTACCTCAGGCACCTCGGCGTCCGGGAGGGCGTCGTCGTCGGGGTCCCGGACGACCCGATCCCGGAGGCGCTGCTTTCGGCGCTCGGGGCGGGGCTGCTCGGCGCGACGACGTGGGTCGACCCGCCCCTCGGAGCCGACCTCCGCGCGATCGTCGCGCCTGCGGGGGAGATCACGGCCTACGGGACCCGGCCGGGACGTACGCGCGTCGCCTACGGCGGGGACGTCGACGACCCGTCGATCGAGCGTTTCGAGGCGGGGGTCTGGAGCGAGAACCCGACGGTGCCCCCCGAGCGTCCCGGCCCGGATACGGACATCCTGACGGACGGGACCCGGACGTACGCGCAGGGCGACCTGCTCGGGGCCGCCGGGAGCGTGGCGGACGACGCAGGACTCGACGCGGGAGTCGACGTGGTGCTCCGGGCGTCGCTGGCCGACCCGGGAACGATGGTCGGCGTCCTCGCGGCCCTGTTCGCGGGCGCGACGCTCGTGTTCCCGGACGCCGGGGCGGTCGGGACCGCCGCGACGGGCCAAAGCGGCGTGACCGGCGACGTCGCGATCGGCGCCGGTCCGGAGTCGGTCTCGATCGATCCCGGACACGTCCTGCCCTGACCCGGCGGCGATCGGTCGTGCGCGGCGATCCAAGGGACGGCGCGACGGGACGATCGGTGGCGACTCCCTGCAAACCCTTTTGTCACGCCGCGGCCAAGGTCGGGGTATGTACGTCCGGGAGGCGCGAAACCGCGACGAGGCGTGGTTGCTCGATCGAATCGAGGAGCTCGGCGTCGACGAGGCCGCCTTCCGCTCTCGCGACTACGTCATCGCGATGGACGAGGAGACGGGCGAGAAGGTCGGGTTCGGCCGCATCCGGATCCACAAGGGCGAGGCGGAGTACTGTGAGCTCACCGGGGTCGGCGTGTTGCCCGACTGGCGGGGCGGCGGCGTCGGCGCCCACGTCATCGAGCGGCTCGTCGAGAACGCCGCCGACGAGGGGTTCGAGGAGGTGTACGCGTTCGTCGAGGAGCCCGAGTACTACGAGCAGTTCGGGTTCCGCGAGATTGCCGCCGGGGACCTCCCCGACGCGCTCGCGGAGCGCCTGGCGGAGAAACGCGAGACGGTCGCGCCGGACGCGACGCCCCTCTCGATCGACGTCGGGCGGTTCAGGGTGCCCGGGGACCTCCGGGAGGCGTTCAAGGCCGCGGGCGGTCCGGAGGCGAGCGAGAGCGACCCCGAGGAGACGGCGGAGGACTTCGGCATCGACCCCGACGAGGCGACTTACAAGTACGACACCGGCCGGTGAGCGCGGGGTGACGACGGGACGGGACGACCGCCGGCGACCGGATCCGACGACCGACCAGCACGACCGCCGCCTCGATTCCGACGTCCGAACCCGAACGGTTTATTTCCCTCTATCGCCAGGTCAGGGGTAATGAGCGAAGAAACGGGACTCCCCGACAGGTTGCGATCGCTCCATCCCGGGCAGCGGTTGGCGCTCGTCGCCGTCGTCGGGTTCCTGTTATTCGTGGGCGCGAGCTGGGCGACGGCACAGCCTCCGGGCCCCGGCATCGACGAGGACCCCGTAAACGGGAACGTTTCGGACAACTGGAGCGAGTACGACGAGCGCGCGACCCTGATCGGGCTCCAGGGTCCGTTCACCGGGCGACAGGGACGCGCCGTACTCGTCTCCGGTGATCGGTCCGCCTCGGGTGATCGGCCCCTGGAGTGGCAGAGCCAGGAATCCTGGGCGAACTTCGACGTGACGCCGCTGTCCGACGGCCGGGTCCTGACGGCGTTCATCGAGAAGAACCCCACGCGCACGGGCTTTCGGATCTACGACATCGGGGCAGGAACCTCGGAGCCTTCGAGGGAGTGGACGTTCCCGGTCGCGCGGACCCACAACTCGGAGGTCCACGACGTCGAGATGCTGCCCAACGGCGAGGTGCTCGTGGTCGACATGGTCGCGGAACGGGTGATGGCCGTCGATCAGTCCGGCGACGTGACCTGGCAGTGGAACGCCTCCGATCGCTACACTTCGCCCGACAACCCCGGAGCGCAGGACTGGCTGCACCTGAACGACGTGGACCGGATCGGCGAGGACCGGTATCTCGTCAGCGTCCGCAACGCGAACCAGCTCGTGATCGTCGAGCGCGGCGAGGGCGTCGTCGAGGTGATCAACGAGGACGACGGCTCGTCCGATACGACGTGTCGCGAAGGCGGGAACCGGCTCGTCCCGGGTGACGACGGCGACGTCAAGTGTGGCAACCCCGACGTGATCCAGGAACAGCACAACCCACAGTGGATCGGCGAGGGGCGCGTGCTCGTCGCCGACTCCGACAACAACCGGGTCACCGAACTCCGCCGGCAGGACGGGGAGTGGCGCCCCGTCGTGAACTACACGGGTGCCAACGGGATCGCGTTCAATTGGCCCCGCGACGCCGACCTGCTCGACAACGGGAACATCCTCGTGACGGACACGTTCAACGAGCGCGTCGTCGAAATAAATCGCAGTACCGGCGAGACAGTCTGGAGCGTCAGCACCGGGGACACGAGCATCCCCTACGAGGCCGACCGGCTCCCCGAGGGCGAGTATCCGTCGAGCCTGCGCAACAATACTGACGGCAACGGGACCGGCACGTCGACGCCGCCCGGGACGGACACGTCGACGCCGCCCGGGACGGACACGCCGTTCCCCTCGATCGACGACGGGCCCGAACGCACCGAGATTCCGGTGATCACGCTCCTGTTCAGGACGCTCAAGGGAATGGTCCCGGTCCCCCACTGGGCGACCCAGTGGCACCTGGCCGCGTTCTTCGTTACGCTCTTTGGCTCCGGGTTCGGGATGGTCTGGTCCTACCGGGACCGGTAACCCTCTTTCTCCACCGCGCCCCCGCCAGAGGTTAGGGGCGCGCCCCCGAACTCGGGGACATGTTCGACGAGGACGACCTCGCCGCGATCCGCGAGGCCCGCGAGGAGTGGGCCGCCGAGACGCTCTCCCCGACGCTCGATCGGTTCGGCGAACGCCGGGAGACCTTCGAGACCGACACCGGGGGACGGGAGGTAGCCCGGCTGTACACCCCCGGGGACGTCGCGGACCTCGACTACGGCGAGGACCTCGGATTCCCGGGCGAGGAACCCTACACCAGGGGCGTCTACCCGACGATGTACCGCGGGCGGCTCTGGACGATGCGCCAGTACGCCGGGATGGGGACGGCCGCGGGGACGAACGAGCGCTTCCAGTACCTGCTCGATCAGGGCCAGACGGGCCTGTCGATGGCCTTCGACCTCCCCACCCAGATGGGCCATGATTCGGACGCCGCGATGGCGGACGGCGAGGTCGGCAGGTCGGGGGTGGCGATCGACACGATCCACGACATGGAGCGCGTCTTCGAGGGCATCCCCCTGGGGGAGGTGTCGACCTCGATGACGATCAACGCCCCCGCCGCCGTGTTGCTCGCGATGTACGTCGCCGTCGGTGACCGCCGGGGCGTCCCCCGCGCGCAGCTCCGGGGGACCATCCAGAACGACCCCCTCAAGGAGTACATCGCGCGCAACACCTACATCTACCCCCCCGGGCCGTCGATGCGGCTCGTCACCGACGTCTTCGCGTTCGCCGCCACGGAGGTCCCGAACTTCAACACGATCTCGGTGTCGGGGTACCACGTCCGGGAGGCCGGTGCGACCGCGGCCCAGGAGATCGCGTTCACCCTCGGGAACGCCATCGAGTACGTCGAGGTCGCCACGGCGGCGGGGCTCGACGTCGAGTCGTTCGCCCCCCAGATATCCTTCTTCTTCGCCGCGCACAACGACGTCTTCGAGGAGGCCGCGAAGTTCCGCGCCGCGCGCCGCCTGTGGGCGCGGATCATGGACGAACGGTTCGGCGTCGACGATCCCGACGCCAAACGGCTCAAGTTCCACACCCAGACCGCGGGGTCGACACTGGCGGCCCAGCAAGTCGAGAACAACGTCGTCCGCGTCGCCTACCAGGCGCTGGCGGCCGTCCTGGGGGGGACCCAGAGCCTCCACACCAACGGGAAAGACGAGGCGCTCGCCCTGCCCACGGAGGAGTCGGTCCGCACCGCCCTCCGGACCCAGCAGATCCTCGCCCACGAGTCCGGCGTGGCGGACACGATCGACCCGCTGGCGGGGAGTTACTACGTCGAGTCGCTCACCGACGACCTCGAAGCGGAGGCCCGATCGATCCTGGACGACGTCGAGGATCGGGGGGGCATGCTCCGGGCCATCGAGGACGGCTGGGTCCAGCGGCGGATCCAGGACGTCGCCTACGAGCGCCAGCGGGAGATCGAGGACGGCGACCGGATCATCGTCGGGGTGAACGAGTTCGAAACCGAGGGCGAGGAGCCCGAGATGGACTTAGAGGAGGTCAGCGAGGAGGACGCGCGGCGGCAGGTCGAGCGCCTCCAGCGGGTCAAGGAGGAACGCGACGACGACGCCGTCGAGGCGGCGCTCGCGGCGGTCGAGGGCGCGGCGGAGAGCGAGGCGAACCTGCTCCCGCCGATCGTCGAGGCGGTGAAGGCCGAGGCGACCGTCGGCGAGATCTGTGACGTCCTCCGGGACGCCTTCGGGGAGTACCGGCCCGGAATGTGAGGCTTCGTTGATCTTATCCCATCGCCCGAGGTACGTCCGGTATGCAGCTCCACCACGTCGGGATCGCCACGGACGACCTGGACGCGCTGGCGGACCTGTACGCGGCGCTCCTGGCCGCGCCGGTCGCACACGAGGAACGGGTCGAGGGAACGCGGGTGGCCTTCCTGGAGAGCGGCGACGCGTACCTCGAACTGTTAGAGCCCGAAGGCGGAGACACTGATAGCGACGTGATCGCGGCGTTCCTCGAAGAGCAGGGCCCGGGGATCCACCACCTCGCCTTCGAGACCGACGACATCGAGACGACACTGTCCTACGCCGCTGAACTCGGCGTCGACCTCGTCGACGAGGAGCCCCGCCCCGGCGCCTGGGGACACGACGTCGCGTTCCTCCACCCGGAGTCGACCGGCGGGGTGTTGATCGAACTCGTCGAGGGGTGACGTCGCGCCCGGGTGGGGGGGCCGACGCCGGGCGGCCGTCCGGTGACTTTATTCGTCCGAACCGCGACCCTCCGTCGTATGGCCGGTTCGGACGCCTCGGAGATGTGGCGCGAGGAGTACCCCGACCTGTACGACTACCACAACTTCGCGCCGTTTTACCGCGAACTCGTCGAGACCGCCGCAGGGAAGTTCGACGCGCCCCGGACGGTCCTGGACGCCGGCGGGGGGACGGGGAACCTGTCCGAACGGCTCCGCAGGCGGGGGAATTCGGTCGTGCTGGTCGACGTGTCGCGGGGCATGGTGGAGAACGCGCGGTCGAAGCTGGGGACGGCGGGCGTCGACTACCTCCAGGCCGACCTGAACGCCGCGTTGCCCCTGGCGGAGGGGGCCGTCGATGGCGCTGCCGCGCTGAACGTGCTGTACCTGCTCGACAGCCCGGAGTCGTTCCTGGGTGAGCTCTCCCGTGTCCTCCCGGCGGGCGGGACGCTCGTCGTCTCGGGACCGAAGCCGGATCCGAGCGTGTGGCCGCTGCTTCGCCCGGTGCTCGGGAAGGCCGTTCGGAACCTCTCGTTTTCGGATCTCGTCGGCGTGATGAAGTCGTTCAGGCTCCAGTCCAGGATCACGGACGAACTCGGCGACGGCGACCTGCACGGGCTTACGGAGGACGACTGGCGGCGGTACCTGGAGGGGGCCG
>Ga0207719_100386_pt1 | contig 27526 bp, 23 predicted proteins | sample A23P1SouthBayCA_2_FD_187279 | JGI IMG/M metagenome (GOLD analysis project Ga0207719, IMG submission 187279) | Aerobic enrichment media microbial communities from Eden Landing Ponds, California, USA - A23 P3 (3) (SPAdes) | ecosystem: Environmental > Aquatic > Marine > Unclassified | place... | reverse complement strand
AGGAGCCGACCGACACGACGACCGCCTCCGACGGCGGCTCGGACGGCGGCTCCGGCGGCCAGTTCGACGGGTTCCTCGACGAAACCGACAACTACGACGGCACGGTCGTCGACGAGACGGGATCCGACGAAGTCGTCATCGACGTCGGGACCGAGGCAAACGGCGGCAACTACGGCTTCGCCCCGCCGGCGGTGCGGGTGTCGACCGGGACTACCGTGGTCTGGCAGTGGACCGGCGAGGGCCAACAGCACAACGTGGTCGCCCAGGAGGGCGGCGACTTCGAATCCGAACTCTCCTCGGAGGAGGGATTCACCTTCGAGCACACCTTCGAGGAGGCGACCACCGCGAAGTACGTCTGTCAGCCCCACGAGTCCCTCGGCATGAAGGGCGTCGTCGTCGCCGAGTGACACCACGGTCGCGGGTCGTCTGTCGGTAGTCGGCAGTCGGCTCGGGTTGCCTCTCTTTCTTCGAACGTGCCGTTCAGAACGCGACGTACAGCAGGGCGTACACGACGTTCCCGAGCGCGAACGAGACGAGCCAGAGTGTCGCCGCGACCCGGCCCACGCGGCGGTGGGGGGTGTCGGCCAGTTCGGCCGGCGTCCGGGTCACCGCGAGCAACAGGACGTAGTACAAAAGCGGGATGCAGACGATCGCGAGCAGGATGTGGACGGCGAGCGTCGGGAGGTAGACGTATCGGTACAGGAAGTCGGGGCCGGCAAACGGGGTGGTTCCGACGACGCTCACGCGGTAGAGATACAGGGCGAGGAACGTCCCGAACAGGCCGAGCGAGACGAGCATCAGTTGCCGGTGCCGTCGAACGTTGCCGCGACGGATCGCCCGAACGCCGAGCAGGATCGTCGCGATGGCGACCGTCGACACCGCGGCGTTGACGTGCGGGACGAGCGACAGGAGCCCCGGCGCCGCGGGGAGCAGGTCGCGCGGGAGGGCGCCGCCGACGGCGCCGAACACGAGCGCGAGGGAGACAATCGACAGCGCGGCCGTCACTCCCCGGACGTGTTCGCGCAACTGGAACATACTCACGCGAGGAACCGGATCCGCAAAACGGTTCGGACTTCGGCCGGCACCCCGGCGTTTTCTCCGACGGCGGGCGGTCCGCCAACGGGCGACACCCCTGCCCCGAAAGGAAAGTCATTTAATGCGCGGTGGGGTAGCTGAACGTGCATCAGACACTGCGAGCGTGGGTAGCCAAGCCAGGCCAACGGCGCAGCGTTGAGGGCGCTGTCCCATAGGGGTCCGCCGGTTCGAATCCGGTCCCACGCATCGCACTCGTGGCCGTACGTGCCACGCAACCGATGCGGTGATGCCCATCCGGGACATCACCCACGCACAACTTTCCGGGCCGACACGTCGACGAGCCGCGGCTTCGTCGGCCGGGTCGTTCGCTCTCCGCGGACACCGTCGTTCGCCAGACCTTCGTCGACCCCACGGTCACCCGGCACCGTCCCGGGTGGCGGTTCGCTCCGAGCGCTTCAGGAGGTTTAATACCCGCCGCGGGGGGGTATGGGGTATGGATCGTGTGGACGTGGCGATCGTCGGCGGCGGGCCGGCGGGGGCCTCCGCGGGACACGCAGCCGCCTCGGCCGGGGCGTCGGCGGTGGTCATAGAGAAGGGCGTTCCCCGGGCCGACAGGGACGGTCTCGGGCCCGATTCGACCGACGCGGCCGGCATCCTCGACTACTGGGTCGACATCATGGGGATCCACCCCGACGAGTTCCCCGACGGGGTCGTCCTCCAGGAACTCGACCGCGCCGAGTTCGTCGGCCCGACCGAGTCGTGTACGCTGTACAGCACCGGCATCGAGTCCTCCTACGACTCCTTCGGGTACACGTTCCACCGCGCTCGCTTCGACGACTGGATGCGCGAGCGGGCGGAGGAGGCGGGCACGGAGTACCGCGTCGGCACCAGCGTCAGGGACGTCGAGACCGACCTCGCGGCCGGCGCCGGTGGCGGGGAGTCGGACCCGCGACACGTCGTCCGGACCGCCGACGGGAGCGACGTCGGCGCCGACTACCTGATCCTCGCCGACGGCCCCCAGCGGACGATCACCAACCGCGTCCTCGACCGCTACACCGAGTTCCCGATCACCGACCGGCTGGCGTCGACCAGCGCCAACCACATCGCCTACCAGGAGTACCGCCGCTTCCCGCCGGAGGTGTTCGAGGAGGTCAGGTCGGGCATCACGTTCTGGTGGGGGTACATGCCCGGGCACACCGCCTACCCGTGGGTGTTCCCGAACGACGACGGCGTCTGTCGCGTCGGCCTGACGATGCCCATCGGGATGGAACTGGACGCCGTCGAGGACAGGGACGCGTACAGGCTCCTCCGGCCCGAGGACGACCGGCTCCCCCAGGGTCGGGAGTACATCCGCCGCCTGCTCGAGGCCGAGTACGGCGACGAGTACGACGTCGAGGCCGACTTCCCGCTCGTCGAGGACCACGGCAAGTCCGGTGGCACCGAGACGTACCCCATCTCCTCGACCCGACCGATCGACTCCCCGGTCGACGCCGGTGTCGCCGTCGCCGGGGGCGCCATGGGCACCACGTCTGCGTTCCACGAGGGCGGCGACCACGTGGCCGTCGCCTCCGGGCGGGAGGCCGGCCGCCTCGCCGCCGAGGGCAGCCTCGACCGGTACAACGACGCCTGGAAGGGCGCCATCGGCGACGAGATGCTCCGGAACGTCACGCTCGCCGAGATGGCGCGGGGCTACGGCCCGGCCGACTGGGACCGGGTGTTTGCGACGGCCCGGAAAATGCTCGCCGACGCCGACGGCTACCGGATGTTCGACAAGCGCTTCGTCGCGGGCGTCGACGCGATGAAGCTCCTGCTGGGGTACCGCTGGCAGAAGTGGAAGTTCCGGAGCGGCCGGTACGTCCAGCTAACCGAGTCCGAATACTCCTACTGACGGCCACCGCCGGCCGCAACCCGTTTCAACGGGCGGCGCGTACGGTCGGACGCACACCTCAAGTCCCCGCCCGAGCAGTCCTACGTCGGGAGCGATGACAGTGCGGAGAACCCGGGTGTGCGACAGGGCCGCGCCCGCCCCAAGCGGCGCCGCCCGGCACGAGGGTTAGCCGGCAGACTCGGGACGCACCCACGGGATGACGCCGGACGTTAGTGTTCCGGGCGTACATTTCAACTATGCAAATAGAATCCTCTACAAATTTCAGAGGCTCGTGCTGGATGCAGGGCGCGTATTCAGCACTGATTCACGATACACACCGGGGTGCAGCAAACTGTCGGCCTGGAAGAGAGGCGGTACCCATGCGTTTATCCGTTCCAGGTCGGACAAAATGGCATGGCCGATACCGAGGGCGGTTCGAATCGATTGAGCGACGCAAACCTCTTTGTGACCGTGTCGGGGCCGCCGGGATCGGGGGTTACCACGCTGTGTGAGGCACTCTCGACGGCACTGGACTGTGGCTACGTCTCGGGGGGTGAGCTGTTTCGGGAGATAGCTGACGACCGAGATCTGACTCTCACACAACTCGTCGCTGAGGCCAGTGAGTCCGACGAGCTTGATCGGGCGCTGGACCGGCGTCTCCGGACGATCGCCGAGAAGTGGGGGAGCGCCAACAAGGCCTTCATTCTTGAATCCCGGCTAGCGGGGTGGATTGCGGGCAATCGTGCGGACCTGCGGATCTGGCTCGATGCCCCCGATGAAGTCCGGGCTGAGCGGACTCGTGACCGCGAAGAGATAACCGCCGAGATGCAGGTCCGAGAAGTCATCGAGGAGCTTCGCTACGAGTCCTACTACGACATCGACCTCTCGGACCACTCGTTCTACGATCTCGTGATCAACACGGGTCGCTGGACTTCGGCTGGCACGCTCGAAATCATCCTGTCGGCTATCAAAGAGTACGAGCCTACTCTCGACGAAGGAGCGTTCCGGACATCCGACCTCGACATCTGAACGACTGATCGCTAGGTCGGGGGTATTCCGGTAGATCCCCGTTCCGGTGGCATCCGTTGCTGGGTCAGCCATCGTGCGCCCCGTCGGTGGCCGACCCGTCGCACGGACCGTCGTCTCCTCTTTTCGTTTTCGATGCTGCACCCAGCCGCTAACTCTTGTGCGTCGGTTCTATCGTTCTCTATAGATGTCCTGTGATGTCACTTCTCTTTTCGCACTTTCACTTCCACCGAGGCTACTAATGGATTCTCGCCCGGTCGTGTTCCGGGCGAACATTTCATATATGCTATTAGAAAAATTTGCAGATAATATACAATACATAGAAACCGCTTCCAAGACTGAGCGTCTATGCAGTACGGGCCGATGATCAGTCACGGAAAATGATAGTTGATAGACTCTATTCAAGCAGATAGTTTACCGCTTCAAGCAAGCCGGATATGAACGAGGCTAGTGGACTCTTGAGAACTATCTACGATCGACCACGGTCTCGTATGAAGAGTGAGACATATACGATCACGACAGCAGCAAGGCCTCCGCCAACGATGACTTCAACTGAGAGTACGCTTCGCCCAAGGTTTACGTATCTGAGTGCGAGGAACACGAGTAACGCTAACCCGAATGCCGCATATGCAGTCGCGGCTCGACGAATGCCGAGACTCAACTCGTCTACACGGATCCAAAGTCCGACAAACACGACAATCCCCGCGAGCAACCCGACAGGAAGGCCGATGATCGCGGAAAACTCGAAATCTAGGAGTTCGATGACCACGACGGTGACGAGAAGAAAGGACGTAATTCCCGCACCAATCGTAGTGAGTCCCTTTCGTACGTCCATGCTCTGATCCTTCTCAGAAATTGTTAATAAATCTGAGGTACCAACTGTTCACAAGCTCGCATCTATATTTTCCTGGTATGTCACCACCCCCGTTTATCGACCAGGAATCAGGAGAATTGGACCTTGGTCAGATCAGAGCAGAGGTCTTCCCGCTTGCCGGTCTCATCGTATTATTCGGAGGGCTGGCGCTTCTTGTGTTTCTGATCGTGTTGCTGGTCGCTAATAATTCCCTGCTCGCTGGATTCCTTACCGTCGTCTCCCAGTTCGTTCTAGCCGTCGGCACCGGCATCGTGCTCATGTACGTCATCGCGCGTGGGATACAGCTTGCCAACGGGTAAGAGCGACCAAACGCTCGGAGAGTCGGTTGTTCCACGACGAATTTGTCGACCGGTACTCGCCAGTCGGTGTGAAATTCTGTTGGATGGCGAAGAAAGGGATAGTACCCGTCAGTCAGCCGGCTGTGCGCCATCTGAGGGTCGCAACCCTGGCAAACTCGGTACAGAGAGGTCCACCCGACGTAGCAGTTGTGCGTTGATGGCCACGATAACCGTACTGAACGACATCAACAGAGCTCCAACCGCGGGTGATAGCAGTATTCCGATGGGGGCGAGGACCCCCGCAGCCAAGGGGATGGCGAAGACGTTGTACCCTGCCGCCCAGACTATGTTCTCCTGCATCTTCCGGTAGCTGGCTTTGCTGAGTTTCACTAACCGAACCACGTCCATCGGATTGTTCTGGACGAGGATGACGTCTGCCGACTGGACGGCCACGTCGGTTCCGCTGCCAATTGCGATGCCCACGTCCGCGCGGGTGAGCGCGGGAGCGTCGTTGACGCCGTCGCCCACCATTGCCACGAGTTTCCCCTCGTCCTGGAGTTCCTGGACTTTCGTGTCCTTGTCCTCCGGGAGTACTTCCGCAAAGACGGTGTCGATGCCCAGTTCCTCGGCGACAGCGTTTGCCACGTCCGCGGAATCACCGGTCAGCATCGCCACCTCGATGCCGAGGTCGTGGAGCGCCTCGACGACGCGATAGCTCTCGTCTCTGATGACGTCGGCCATGGCGAAGGATGCGACGAGGTCTCCGTCTCGAACGAGGTAAACGACGGTTTGTGCGTTCTCGCCGGCCTCGTCGGCGAAGTCAGTGAGTGACTCCGGCACTTCGCTATCGAGGTGATTCAGCAGGTTCGGGCCACCGACGTAGATTTCCTGTCCCCTCACAGTTGCCCTGACACCGCGGCCTTTCATCGCCTCGAATCCATTCGCATCGGGGACGGTCACGCCGCGCTCGCTGGCTGCCTCGCGGATAGCTTGGGCAATCATGTGCTCGGAGTCGCTCTCGACGGCTGCCGCGAGCGCGAGGGCGTCGTCTTCGTCGACGCCCTCGACTGTCTCCATTTCGACGACGCCGTGTTCTCCTTCGGTGAGCGTCCCGGTCTTGTCGAAGACGATGGCGTCGAGATTGCGGGCCTGCTCCATGGCGATGCGATCCCGGACGAGCATTCCGTTGCGTGCGGCCAGCGAGGTGTTGATGGCGACGACGAGCGGGATGGCAAGCCCTAGCGCGTGCGGGCATGCGATGACCAGCACCGTCACCACGCGCTCGATGACCGTTGCATTGAATGACACCGCGACTGTCCACCCGATGGCAGTCACGACGGCTGCACCGGCGGCGACGTAGAACAGCCATCCTGCCGCGCGGTCAGCCAGCACCTGCGTCCTCGATTTGCTCGACTGGGCCTGTTCGACCAGCCGCATGATGCCCGCAAGCGTGGTGTCGTCGCCAGTCGCACCGATGCGCACGCGGAGGCTACCGTCGCCGTTGACCGTCCCGCCGATGACTTCGTCGCCGGGTTCCTTCGAGACGGGCTTTGACTCCCCGGTAATCATCGCCTCGTTTACGTCAGAGTCGCCTTCCATTACGACGCCGTCTGCGGGCACGCTCGCCCCTGGGCGGACGAGTACCAGGTCACCCTCCGAGAGGTCACTGACTGGGACTTCCTCAGTGCCGTCGTCGCTGATGCGCTCGGCGGTGTCCGGCATGAGTTTCGCCAGTTCGTCGAGCGCGCTGGAGGCCCGCCTGACCGAGCGGATCTCTATCCAGTGGCCCAGCAACATGATGTCGATGAGCGTCACCAGTTCCCAGAAAAAGGCCGAGGAAGTCGGGAAGACTACGCTTGCCAGACTGTAGACGAACGCGACGCTGATGGCCATCGAGATGAGGGTCATCATCCCCGGCGCCCGGTCTTTCAGTTCCGGGACGGCCATTTTGAGGAACGGCACACCACCGTAGGCGAAGACGACGACGGCGAAGACGGGGGTTATCCACTCGCTGCCGGGGAACGCAGGAACGGAAAAGCCCAGCCACGACTGGAGCGTTTCACTGTAGAGGAGGACGGGAATCGAGAGCAGCGTCGAGACGAAAAATCGGCGGCGGAACATCTGCTCGTGGCCCGCGTGCATACCGCCGTGGTCGCTGTGGCCACTGTTGTGGTCACCGTGACCGCTGCCGTGGTCTTCGTGGCCGCCGGCATGCTCTCCGTGACTGCCGTCGTGACCGCGGTGCTCTTCGTGATGAGCGTGGTCGTCGACCACGGGTCACTCACCACCCTGCAGTTTGCGGCGACGTGCCTCGAATTCCTCCTCATCGATTTCGCCCTCGGCGTAGCGGCGCCGCAGGACGTTCAGTGCATTGTCGGTCGTTCCACCACTGGCATCGCGGCGGGTGAGAAACAGATACCCGAGACCGAGCGGAACCCCGATCAGGACGACCATCCAGAGCGTCATCCACAGGAACCCGAAGGTCCCACCGTGGGACCCCATCCAGCCGTCGTGATGGTGGAAGCCGTCGTCGCCGCTGTGGGCGACGGCAGGGCCGCTGAACGCAATCACGAGTACCACGAGCAGCGCGGCAGTTGCGAGGAGTCGTCCCCCACGTCGCTTGCGGAGTATTTGATCCATGTTGGCATATACGACGGCCTCCTTCACCTCGGTTGTGGTTATGAATATAATGTCAATTGCGGCGTCAGAGTTTGCATCGAAAGCAGAATCGAGGCAGATATTACAATCAGGTGTGTAGGTAGACGAGTTTCTCCTGATTTCGGTGAGACGACGGAACGCTATCCGCGACGGTGTCAGGCCGTCGCGTCGTATCCAGCGTCCTCCACAGCGGTGACGAGTACGTCGGGGTCGGCGTCGCCGTTGACGGTGACCTGTTTGGCGTCTCGGTCGGCCTCGGCGTCTCGGACGCCAGAGAGGTTTTTTAAGGCGTCTTCGACGGTTTGTTCGCAGTGACTACAGGACATTCCTTTGACGGTCAGTGTCGTTGCCATAGCGTTATTAGATAGGTCTGCACTGGATTTCTTCGTTACGCCTTTGCAGATAAGATCCCCGACTACGGCCGAAATCGGTGGGTGCGGTCTCTGGTGACGATTGCTTTGTTCAGACCCTTGTGTTCAAAATGACGATGCAATATACACTCTATATTCAGCGTGCCATTCGTGTCATCTACTGGTAATGTCCAACAGAATCCTTCGGAATATGCCGTTTTCACTTCCACCGGGCCTACTAGTGGATTCTCGCCCGGTAGTGGTCTGGGCGTGAATTTTACACATGCTATTAGAATTATTTATAAATGATATATATTGCTTGGACTGAAGCCTCCTGTTGAGACAGGTTCTCCCCCACTGCGCCACATCCTCGACGTCTTTTTGAGAAAACACTCGATGATGAGTCGCCTGGGATGATGTCCGCCGGGAGTACAAGATGTTTGATGGGTTTGTAGGACCGTGCTAAATACACAGCGCGTATCCACCGGGCTATCTATCCGACTGCTTACTTCTGAACTCTTTTTTCAGATGCATCAGTGCGAGTGTTGGTGCATTCTTGATGAAATCCCAAACAGCCCGTGGACCTGCGTCGAGTAGCACTCTCACGATCCCCTTCTTTTGTGTGCTGAATACCGGGCGACCTCGGTAGATATCGCGCTCGTAGATTTGGTCCTCGTCCCTGTTTTCGAGTACCTTCTTCACTGTCTGTACGTCGTTCCAGTCGCCTCGCATAACGACCACGCCGTCGGGATTCACGACGTGTACCGAGTTCGGCATCCCCCCGTATTTTCTGTGGGCGGTTCCTTCGACGTCGTCAACCAGGACAGTCCGCTCGACATCATACTCGGCTGCAAACGTCCGTGCTCGTTCGAGTTTGTCTTCGAACGAGTCGTGGGCATCGTAATGTTCTCCTGGATGAGCCTCCCTCGTGTATAGCAGGATGAACTCCACGTCTTCGAACTGCTTCTGGAGTTCGTCCATCACATGGACTTTCGAATCCGTAATTGGACACGTGATGCTGCCGGTTTCGAGGACGACCCAACTCCCCCTGAACTCCGAAAACTCGACTGTCTCCCCCTCCAGCGTAACTGCCTCGAAATCGGGGGCGTCGTCGCCAGGTTCGGGCCCATCGAATGTTCTGAAGTCGTAGTATTCCGGGCCGAAATGCCTGTAGTTATACGCCTGATCCGTCGTTTCGTCTCCCATCGGTCTTTTTCGTGACATAGCTCTGGTTCTACAAGTGATATGGTGACGGGACAGGTCACGTGACTGCCTAGTATTATCGGTACTCTATATGCCGAAGCGGAGCGAACCTCGGGACAATGAATCCAGAGAACACCGAACCGGAGACCGACGATCACATGCGGGCTGTTACCTTCACGCTCGACCAACCGGACGGTTCACACTTCGTATACAGGATGTTTGGTGCGGACTCGGAGCTCGAAAGAGAACAGATCTACCACTTCAACGTCCTCGCGGATGAAACCGTCATCCTCCTTGGACGACTTCGAGGTGACCTCGACGAAGCGAGACGATTGTTGGACGACCACACAGACGTACTCGGATACAATATCTCCAGTGAGGAGTCACAGAACGGGCTCGTGTACGTGCATGCTCGGCCACCGCCCGCCATGAAGCAGTTCTTAGAGCTCCCCCGAATCCACGAGGTGTTCTTCAACTTCCCGATAGGGAGTACAAGTGACGGACGGCTCAGCGTAGAGATGCTTGGGGAGACGAACGATGTGTTACGAGAGGCGCTTGCTGACGTGCCACCGGAACTCGACGCGACTATCGAGCGTCTCGGCCCGTATCCGGATGCAGGAGGGCACATCTTGGGCCTGCTGACCGATCGCCAACGAGAGGTGCTGGATATCGCTCTGGATCTCGGGTACTACGAGGTTCCACGGCAGGCGACTCACGGCGATATCGCTGCGCGATTGGACCGTTCTGTGGGGACCGTGGGCGAACATCTCCAAAAGATAGAATCCCGTGTGTTCAAGCACATTCGCTCCTGACCCCATTCGGTGGATACGCGCTCTGTATTCAGCAGCCGGGTTCTGGGGAATTTCGATAGATCAGACGACAAGCCATAGCTCACCTGAACTGGTCCTTCACAGAAACCAATCCGCAATATCGGATTCAGCCCGTTGTGGCGTACTTTCGATGTGTGGAAGCCAGAGCGTTCGATTTCAGTTCCACCGAACCCACTAGTCGATCCTCGCCCGGTCGTGTTCCGGGCGCACATTTTAGGTATGCTATCAATAAATTATCAAAATAATATGTAGAACTTCGCTGACGATCTCCAGATGAAACCGGGTGTTCCGTAGGAACCGTTCTCCCTGCCGAATTATTGGAAACAGTCGATGATGAGTCGCCTGGGATGGGGTCTGCCGGGAGTACTGACATCTGTCAGCTTTGGATAACCCTGCTGGAGACAGCGCTCGTGTCGGTCAAACGGTCGGAGTCGAATCGCTACGTACAGAGGAACGATTCAACAGCACTCTGATATAATCCGTGAAACCATCGCGCAGGGGGCAAAAATCAGATTCACTGCTGAGATGCTGGACAGAGACACCGTTCTGTTTCAGGACCTGAAATCCTCTTCCAGCATATATACCTTTAGACGAGCGTGAATCAAAATATGACAGCACCAACAGATCAAGGCTCTTCGGTCGGTGCCGTCAGCATGGCAGACGACGCGGACATAGTCATCCACGACGCAGTGGTTGTGACAGTTGATGAGGACAACAGAATCTTCGAGAACGGGACGGTGGTAATCGATGACAACGTGATTACCGAGGTGCGGCCCACGCGCGACCACGATCCGACCTGCGGTGCTGACTGCGTTATCGACGGCGATGGGAAACTCGTGATGCCAGGGCTCGTGAACGCTCACACACACCTTGAGATGACGCCATTCTTCGGCGCGTTCAGTGACATGGACCTCACGGAGATGATGACGCGGATGACGGCGGTGTACGACGACCTCTGGACCGGCGATCTCGACTATCTCATAGAGGCAGGCTTTGAGCTAGCCGCACTCAACTTCATTCGCGGCGGCGTGACGACAGTCAATTCGATGGATACTCGGCCACGAGCGGGTATCGACGCATACGCCGAGACCGGACTCCGGGGGTTCTTTGGACCAAGTATTTCGGACCTCTTTTGGGACCATCCCGTTGACGAACAGGTCGAACGATTCCGGTCGTTTACCGAGCAGTACCACGGGAGCTACGGTGACCGTATCCGGGCGACGCTCTGTCCGCACGACGATTGGTCAGTCACGGGAGACCTGTGGGAGCAGTGTGCGGATCTTGCGGCGGAGTATCCAGACATCAGGGTCCATACGCACCTGCTGGAATTAGAGCAGAGCAATACAGTCGCGCGCTCAAACGGTGGCGAGGATTCGCTGAACCTGCTCGAGGATGTAGGGCTATTGAACGACCGCCTCGTGGGCGCACACTACCGCATGGCGGACGAGGAAGACATCGAACGAACGGCCGAGGCGGGCGTGTCAGTCGCTCACTGTCCGTCGGTCTTCTGTCACTGGAACGTTGACCCGGACATGCAGTGGACGCCGGTCCCGGAGCTTCGCGCTGCAGGTGTGGATGTCGGATTGGGTATTGACGACCACTACTGGCACGACTCCTACAATCTGTTCGGCGAGGCGAGACAAGCGCGGCTCGCGGCCAACCTCAAAAAGGGTACCAACCAGTTCGACTCCGTGGAACTGCTGCGGATGTTGACGATCGAGAGTGCGCGAGCACTCGGCGTCGGCGACGAAATCGGTAGTCTGGAACCCGGCAAGCGCGCAGACCTGATTGTCCTCAACTGGGATGTCCCGAAATTCACTCCCTCGACGAACGTGTCCGGGCACCTCGTTGGCCACGCCGCACCGGCAGACGTGGAGACGGTCCTCGTTGACGGCTCCATCTTGCTGGACCACGGTGAATACCTGACCATCGAGCCGAGTGCTGTCCAGGAGCGCGTCAGAGATGCACTTGAGCGGTTCGAGACGGAGTCGGACTGGACGTTCTCACTGGCTGGCAGCGACTCGCCCGGCACACTTGACGTGGCCAAGAGCCTCCCCAAACGCGGGCCAGTTCACATGCTCAGTCGAATCGCCGTCCAGTCTGCGAAAGACTCGCTTCCGTTCGCACACTGAGCACTCTGACAGACTTCAACCACAGTCGGTGTGAGAGTTACATTTGCGCCCTCTACTGACCGATTTGATTTCCCGATCTAATGGCCCCCTCGTGTAAGACTCGCGCTCTGTATTCAGCAGACTGGTTCTGACTGAGCCCCGATAGAACATCAGACGACAGGTCATAGCCCCCCTGAACCCGGTCCCCTGACAGAGACTCATTCGCAATATTGGATTCAGACTATTGTGACGTATGTTCGCTGTCTGAGGCCAAGAGTGTTCGATTTCATTACCACCGAGCCTACTAGTCGATTCTCTCCCAGTACTGTTCCGGGCGCACAGTTTGGGTATGATATTAGATTCATCCGTCAATACTGTTTGCAGGTATGGTTGTCGCCTACTGTTGAGAGGGGTTATCCCCCACTGAGCCCATCCTCGTCGTATCCTCGGGAGCACAGTTGATGATGACGAGGCTGGAATGATGTCTGGCGGGAGTACAATATGTCTGCTAGGTTTGAATGTCCGTGCTGAATACACAGCGCGCAACTCGCAACTGTGCTCCCTCTGATCAGGACAGGAGTGAATATGGTCGGGGAGTGACTGCACCCACTACTTCTATCTCACGGGGTCCCTGTACTCGCCGTTGTTTCTGATGAGCCGAACGTTGCTCACGGCTTCAGATGTGGGGAGATGTCTGTAGATCAGTAACTATTTTCAACAGCACTATCAACCAGCAGAAAATGGTCGACGGATTCGTTGGATCGCCAGTTCTCCTTAGCTACACCGTCGTTCATATCCTTACTACGATGTTGAGCCTGAGCGTTGCAGTCTACACCGCCCGTAACCACTGGGACAAGTCGCTGGGGCAGGTCTTCACGGTGCTACTTGTCTCGGCTAGCATCTGGACGTTCGGTTCCCTTGCGCGGTTTTTCACCAGTACCCCCGATGGATTTGTCGCGGTATCGACATTCAAATACGTCGGGATAGTTACGGCACCGGTGCTGTTTGTCCTGTTCGCTCTGCTCTACGATGGGAAAACGCAGTGGGTAACACGACGGATGGTGGCCTCACTTCTTGTGATTCCAGCGATCACTGTCCCCATCGTCGGGACAGCGCAGCTCCACGGTTTGTTCTACAGTGACTATATGACGACAGCCGTCGACAATGTGACTGTTCTCTCTGTACAAACGGTCGGCCCGTGGTACTGGCTCTATGTCGCCTATGGCTGGGGGTTAGTCGCTATTGGATCGGGACTACTCATCCATGCCAGCATCACACGGTCCCGGTTTTATTGGGCCCAACTGCTCGTCTTGCTCCCCGCAATCGGGATTGCCTGGATAACAAATATTCTGTATGTTGGGTGGAACTGGCCTTCCCCGGCCCTGGATCCAACGCCGATCGGGTTTGCGGTGACCTGTCTGCTCCTCGGATTCGGACTGTTTTCTACACAACTCGTTGAGGTCTCTCCGGCCGCTCGATCACTGGTGTTTGAAGCGATCGATGACGCGGTCATTGTCGTCGACGGCAACGATCGCGTGGTCGATGTGAACAGTGCAGCACAGCCACTATTTCGGGATACAGATCCAGTCGGTGAAGAACTGACTACGATCCTCGTTGCGGATGTCGCTCAGCAGATTGCGGCAGGGGTGGATACTGTCGAACTCGATGGGGACCCGAAAATACGGCACTACCAATACCGAGAGTTGTCCATCGAGTCGGGAGACGAACGAGTACTCATCTTCACCGATGTAACCGATCGAATGGAACGCAAGCGGGAACTCGAACAGTTCCGCGAGGCTGTCGAGCAAACAGCCCACGCCGTCTACATCACGGATACCGACGGAACCATCGAGTACGTCAACCCTGCTTTCGAGTCTGTAACAGGATACAGCGAGGCAGAGGCTGTCGGCGCGACGCCGCGAATCCTTCAGTCAGGGGAGTACGATGAGGCGTTTTACGAGGAGTTCTGGGAGACGATCGTTGCAGGCGAGCAGTGGAAGGATGAAATAATTGATCAGCGGGCGGACGGTGAAGAGATCCTACTTGAGCAGACGATCGCCCCAATCATGGACGAGGACGGCCGCCACCAGCGATTCGTGGCAGTCGCTCAAGACATCACCGAGCGCAAAGAGTCAAAACAGGCCCTTGAACAGGCCCGCGAAGAGTTACGCCAGGTCATCGATCTTATTCCGGATCCACTCTTTGCGAAAAACCGAGACGACGGGGTGTTGCTCTCGAACGAGGCAAACGCCGCGTTACACGGCATGAAACCGGGCGAAATTGAGGGCCGGCGGGAGCGGGAGATCGAATCGGATGTCGAGAACATCCCGGATTTCGAAGAGTACCGACAGCGGGAAAGAGCGGTCATCGAGACAGGCGAGCCCATGACCTCCGAAGAGGAATTGAGGGATCCCAACGGTGAAAAACACGTCTTCCGGACGACGAGAATCCCGTTCGAAACGACGGAAAATGACGAGGACGCGGTACTTGTATACGCCCGTGACGTGAACGAATTAAAAGAATACGAGCAGGAGCTCGAACAGCAACGAGACAATCTCGAAATCTTGAACGAAGTACTCAGTCACGACGTTCGCAACGACCTGCAACTCGTCACTGCGTATGCCGACCTGCTTGTCGAAGAGTGTGAAGACGATGAGATAATAGAGGACATCACCACGATACAGGAGAGTGCCGACCATGCCGTTGAACTCACTGAGACCGCGCGCGAGATAGCCGACGTGATGCTCTCGGCCACCGAGCAAGCCCAGCAGGTCGATCTACGAAATGTCCTCGAAAAAGAGGTAAGCGAGGTACAATCTTCATACCCGGACGCGGCTGTAACCTACGGCACGACGATTCCATCTGTCGTCATCGAAACCACTGATATGATTTCCTCGGTCTTCCGGAACCTGCTAAAAAACGCCATCCAGCACAACGAGCAGACGGTGGCAGAAGTAACGGTCTCGGCAACCGAGCGAGACGACGTAGTGGCTGTCCGAATTGCGGACAACGGCCCCGGCATCCCTGATGACCAGAAAGCGACCCTCTTCGGCAAAGGCGAACGGGACTTGGAAAGTGCAGGGAGTGGGATGGGGCTGTATCTCGTTGACACCCTTGTCACCAGCTACGGCGGCGAGGTGTGGATCGAAGATAACGATCCAGACGGTTCCATTTTTGTCGTCGAACTTCCAAAAACGAGGTGACAATCAGTGGCCCTATTGTAGCTCTCAAAACTGTGTCGGGTCGCGAGCCGGACGGATTGACAGGACGCTTGGAACCGTCCGATTGGGTCAACCCGGAGTCGGTATTTTCAATCCCCTCGGCGCAAAAACAGGAGACTATTGATGGCTGGTGCCCTCGGAAAGGAACGTCAGGGACTCGATGTCGACGTTTCCACGCTCCTGGGTGACGACCACGAGGCGTTCGACACATTCCTCTCGGGTGAGGTGCCCGGGCCGATGGCCGTCGTGGGCGAGCCTTTCTCCGGGCGCGGGTCAGTTTTAGACCGTGCTGTGCAGGAACTGGATGCAACCCGGATCAGCCTTGGCCCGGGTGACGGGTTTGACCACATACGGTCGAGGATCGACGGGGGGCCAGTCGTGATAGAGAACTGCCAGCACCTTTACGACCGTCGCATCGGCGGGTTCGAGGAACTGTCTGCGTTTCTCGACGATATGGCGAGCGTCGATGTGAGGGTGGTGACCGGCTGGAATCGGTATGCGTGGGCGTATCTCACGGCTGTGCAGGACCTCGATCGAGAGTTTCCCGTCGTGGTTGAAATCCAGTCCGTTTCCACAGAACGGATCGCGGAACTCGTGCTAGGCCGATACGACGAGATGCCGGCGTTCGTCGCAGACGACTCTGAACAGGACGGTTTAGTCGTCACGACACGTCGCGATCTCGGCTGGCGGAACTGGTCGGTATCGGTGCCGGTCCCCGTGCTGGACCCAGTCGCAGTCAAGGACCTCTTCTCGGATGGGAACCTGGATCCCAAAGACGTAACGTTCGGCCGACTCGCTGCGGTCTCGAACGGGAACCTCGGTGTCGCCACGGCGATATGGCAGACCCGCCACGGGTCGGAGGTGCGCCCGAGCGACATCGCGGTTCCCGCATCCGATCGGGACCTGGACCGCGAGGAGGCGTTCTGTCTGCGGATCGTACTCGCGAAAGAGCGGGTCGACCGGGAACAGCTCACGGGGATTGTTGACGGACTTGACCGGGTCCTCGGGCGCCTCGTGCGCGACGGCCTCGTCACACTCGAGGACGGTATCGTGGAACTGGAACCGGTGGCGGTGCCGGCTGTCACCGCGACGACTGAACGGGAGCGGATACTGTGACCCCGCTTCAGATGCTGGTGGATCTCGGGCTAGACCGAGAGACGCTGTTGGGGATTCTGGGAGTACTCGTGGCCGCGTACGTGGTCAGCCGGGTGGTTGGGTACGCGCTCATCGCAGTCGCCGAGCGCCGGCCTCGCCGGCGGATTAGTATCAAGATGCTGGTTCCAATCGCGCGGTTTGTTATCTACGGGACCGCGGTGTTTCTGATTCTGGGACCGTTGCTTAGACTTTCGACCACACAGTTGCTCGCAGTGTCGGGACTGCTTGGGGCGGCCCTGGGGTTCGGTCTGAAGGACCTCTTTGCGGGGATGATCGGCGGGCTAGTACTCATCACCGAGCGTCCGTACCAGGTCGGCGACAAGGTCACCATCGACGGCGACTACGGTGAAGTGACCGATATCGGGCTCCGGGCGACGACACTGATGACGCCCGACGACAGTGCCGTCAGAGTCCCGAACGCCACGCTGTTCACCGCAAACGTCTCGAACGCGAACGATGGACGCCCGGAGATGATGGTCGTCGTCGAACTCGCGGTCTCCGCCGGTGCCGACGTCGATCAGGCGAGTAAAATCGTCGAGGAGGCCATAGTGACCTCACAGTACGTCTACGTCGACGACGACCACCCGTTCGCGGTCTTGGTTGAGGACGAATCCTACTATCGGACAATCCGCGGCAAGGCCTATGTGGCCGACCTGCGCGACGAGTTCCCGTTCGCCTCGGATGTGACAGAGCGCTCGATGGCCGCCTTCGCCAGAGAAGACATCGACGTACCCGAGGCGCCCGTCCACATCTCCAGGCGCCGCTGACTCTGCGTGTCGCCTGTTGGTGTCGTCCGACTGTTGCGTGTCGCCTGTTGGTGTCGTCCGACTGAATCGGGGTTTCGGGCGTGCATTTCGTGAATCTGTGCTGGCTGTCCGTGCTGAATACAGCCCGCATGTCCAGCGGTGGAACTGACGGTCGTTGCGAGGCCCCGCCGTGTCGATCCATGCGGGGGCGAAAAAGCGAGGGCATTACCCCCGAATCAACTTCATCACTTCGTCGGCGACGTCCGGTTCGAGAGCGACGAGGTAGCGACTGCCAGGCGTCAACGTCGTGTCGGGCCGGGCGATTCGGTCCCCGTCGCCGTCGGAGATGATCAGCACCCCTGCGGGAAAGCGCACGTCACTCAGTTGCTTTCCGGCGGCTGGAGCCCCCTCGGCGACCCGGACGTGCATAATATCCAGGGAACCAGTCACCCCTGCCAGCGTCTGAACGTCGCTGCCGAGGATCTCGTCGACCGCAACGCGGGCGCCGGCCCGCTCGGGGAACAGCACCGCGTCCACGAACCGGGTGTACGACTCTCCGACCGCGCGGTCGATGCGTGCCACTGTCCGGATTTCGGGCGACAGCTCTTTTGCAGCCAGACAGACCGCGAGGTTCATCCCGGTCTCCCCCGTGAGCGCTGCGATCACGTCGGCCCCTCGGACGTCGGCCTGTTCGATGACGTCTGGATCTGTCGCATCGCCCTGGATGAGCGTCGCCATCCACTCGTCGGCGATGTCCGAGACGACTCCGTCGTCCTGTTCGATGATCGTTACGCCGTGACCGAGGTCGACGAGTATCTTGGCGGTCTGAAAGCCGACACGCCCGCCGCCCGCGATGACGATATCGAGGTTGCCAGTCATGTGTTACTCTTCTCCCTCCGGTGTCATTTCGGTACCGGCCGCTGTCTGGTTACGGTCCGGTTGCGCTCTCAGACGGTCGAGCGCAACGTACGCAACTCCGCCAAGCAGGACCCACGTGACGCTGAGTGTCAGCGCCAGCGGATCCGTCCGGATCAGGTACTCCACGAGCACCCCAGCCAGAATCAGATTGAGGACGATACCGAGCAGCGGCGGAACCGGGTAGTAGGGCATCTCGTAGGGTCGGTTCATATCTGGTCGCTCCCGCCGAAGCCTGATTACGGCGACGTTGACGATGATGAACGACAGCAGGAAAAACAGGCTCGCCATGTTCCCGGCGCTCTGTGTCGGCAGTGCCACTGACCCGAGCATCACGACCGCGCTAGCGAGGATCGCGACGAACGGTGTCCCGTAGCGGTAGTGAATCCGACCGAAGGACGGCAGCAACTGTCCTTCGCGGCCCATCGAGAACGCCACCCGCGAGGAGGCGATTACGACCGCATTGAGGGCGGTCAGCGTCGAGAACACCGCCCCGAAGACGATGAGTGCCCCGCCGTTCTGGATGATCGGCAGTCCGGTCGGCATAAACGACGTCGCCGCCGCGGCGATACCTGCCTCCCCGGCGTCGGCGAGTCCCTCCGCCCCGAGCGTGCCGACGGCGACGGTTACGACCGCCAGATAGACGATCACTGTCGCAACCAGACTCGCGAAAATCGCTTTCGGGATGTTCTCACGGGGATTCTTGACTTCCTCGGTGACAGTCGTGATGAGATCGTAGCCCTCGAACGCGATGAACGTGAGCCCCATCGCCGGCAGGACCGCGGCCGCGCCGGCTTCCGTGGGGAACAGCGGCTGGAACTCGGCGCCGGAGAACATCGGGGACGCGACACCGAAGCCGACGAACACGACCAGGATGCTCACCTTGACGATGGTGAATATCGTCTCGGCGCTTCCACTGGCGGCCGTCGAGACGGCGTTGAGCGCCACGAGACCGAGCACTGCGACGAACGCCAGCAGGACGGCCAGTGGCACCGCTGCCTCGACGGCCGGTATCACGACAGCCCCCACCTCGTCGGGAGGCGGAACGATCCGATAGACGTGCAACAGTTCGAGGAAGTTCGGTGCGAAGCCGAGCGCGTACAGCCCCCCTGCGATCATGTAGGCGAACCAGAGCATCCAGCCCATGATGAACGAAGAGAGGTCCTCGAAGATCTCCCGAACGAAGGCGTATCCGCCGCCGCTTTTCGGGATCGAAGCGGCCAGTTCCGCATACGAGAGCCCGGTGAAGGCGGTGACGACGCCGTTCAGCGCGAACACGAGGATCGCGGCGGGACCGGCAATCTCGGCGGCCAGCCCCGTCAGGACGAAGATGCCGGCCCCGATCATCGCCCCCATCCCGATCATCGTCGCGTCGAGCAACCCGAGTTCGGCCTCCGGGGATCGAGTCCGGGTCTCGCTCATTCCCGATACTCCCCGTTTCGCTCGTCGTGCATCGTACAGTTCACTGCCCTGTTGTGTCTGGTAATACCCGGGGATATTCTTGCCTGTTGGGATCGTACTGACTTTGACGATCACCTGCGGGTGTCTACGGAGCCTCGCCATTCCGTTCTCGGTCCTGCTGTCGAACCCCAGACGATTACGGACTGTACCAGGTCTCCGCGCCCGGTGCCCCGGGAACTGGTCGGTCCCGACAGGCCCCCAGGAGTCGCTCGAACTCCAAGTCGTTCAGCACACTCCATTACCGTTCTCCGTGTGTGTCAACGTCGAACGGGTGCCGTTCGATGTATACGAACTCCAACATGAACACTGCGACGAACGTTCCGACGATCCAGACCAGGATGCCGAGATCCGTGCGATAGAGATGGTAGAGGACGATGGGGATTGCGGCGGCAGTCCCGACGAGACCGAGGACCGGAACGATCCTGTTTGATCCCGTCTCGTCGGCAAGCCGGACGTTCGTATAGTTCGTGACGGCAAACGAGATCAAGAACGCTACCGAGCCGAACTCCGTGATCTGTTTGAGCGTGCCGAGGGCGGCCAATGCCGCGGTCAGACCTCCCATGATCACGACCGCGTAGACCGGGATCCCTTCGCGGTCACGAAAGGAAAACAGCCGTGGCAGCGCACCCTCGGTGGCGATCTTGTGGACGAGGCGGGCGGTTCCAAACAGGGTGGCATTGATACCCGAGGACGTGCTCTTCATCGCCGACAGGATGACGAGGACGAACCCGGCACCACCCAACACCGGAATGTTGGATACCGCCTCGGCGAGTGCGACTTCCTCGTGGGCGACGAGCTGTTCTGGCGTCAGGTGCAGCGTCGCCATGAACGAAACGGAGACGTAGATCAGGATCGCGATGACGATGGCAATATACATCCCGATCGGGAGCGTCCGCTCGACGTCATCGATGTCTTCGTAGTCGTAGACGAGCAGTTGGAATCCCTCGTAGGAGACGAAAATGATCGCGAATCCAGTGATTGGGCTGACGACACCTTTGCTGAAGAAACTGACGGCCGTCGCGCTCCCGTCGTAGAAAACGATCCCAAGCGTGGCGAGCGAGAACAGTATCACGACTTTGATGTAGACCGCGACGTCTTCGAAGAGGCCAGTTTCGGTGACGCCCCGCAGGTTGAGTCCGACGAAGGCTGCGACGATCAGGACGGAGAAGAGCGGCCGAAGGAGCTGCGGGAGTTCGATTCCGACGACGACCCGTGCCGCGGTGAGCGTGTAGGCGCCGAACGCGAACGCGTACATCGCCATCACGCCGACGTACCCAACGACGAGGATCCAGCCGATGTACGCGGCGACCGTCGGACTGTCGACGATATGTTCGACAAACGAGAAGACTCCGCCGTGTTCGCCGAACTGCAGGGTGAGTTTGAGGTAGGAGTAGGCGGTCAGCAACGTGATGACCCCCGCGATGAGGTACGAAAGCGGAACCGCGTTGCCGGCCTGTCGCATCGCAACACCAAGCACAGCATAGATTCCACCGGACACCATTCCTCCGACCCCCATCGCGACGACTTCGAGTAATCCGAGTTTTCCGGGACGGCTCCGCGTCAGTAGCGACCGAAGCGAACCCATACAATCTCTCTTTTCAGAGTCGCCCATTAACATCTTCCCCCGGGGCTGACTGTCGATCGTGAGGGATTCCCGCTCTGTGTAGCCGCCACTCTGCAGCAACGGGAACTGTCGGCTGCCGAACGTTCCCTTTCTGTTATCTCGTCGTTCCCATCACTCCCTGCACCTTTTGACGGGGCCGCTTCAGGTTATGATCTATCACTGCCGTCGAGTCTACTCCCACGACTCCGAGTCTACTCCCACGACTCCGAGTCTACTCCCACGAACCCGGCCGGTAGTGTTCCGGGCGCCCAGTTCGCGCGTGCTGATCCGACCCGTCGTCCCGGTGGTCGCGCGACCCGTCGCCAGTGACAGACAGCGCGTGCGCCCGGTCCGTCGGTCGGGGTGGGAACCTATTGCCTGCCGGACTCACTCGTCGCGGCGCCCGAACGCCTCCGTGTCCCAGTCCGAGTCGAGGGCGTCCTCGTTTCGTTCCATGTAGCCCTCCAGACTCTCGTGTACCGCTCGGCCGAGTTCCTGTAGTTCGTTGTCGATCAGCGAAACCGTGCTGGAGTCGAGGGACTCGGTCGGGTCCCGTTCCCGCCAGTCCGCCGGAACCGTGGGGGCCTCGAATCGAAACCGGCCGTCGGTGGGATCCCGGAAGAAGTCGAACGCCTGGAAGAGGCCGAGTTCGTCGACGGCCCGTACCTGTGTCTCGTCGAGGTCCGTGTACGCGGCCCACTCGTTGAATCCCTCCTCCCACGCGCCCTCCTGGAGGAGGTCTTCGAGGTCCTCCCGGTGGAAGTCCTCGGCCCCGAGGGTCTCTTCGTCCCACTCGAACTCGCTCGGCGCACCTCGGTTCGAGAGGTCCGGCGGGTCCGGCGTCGCCACGTCGAGAGTCATACGATACGGTACGCGGGTGGGCCCAATAAACCCGAGCAACGCCTGGGGGTCGGTTCACCCGGGAATCCGTCCGAGCGTTTAACTCTCGCCGCGCTCCCTCACGGCCATGGGAGACACCCACGAACAGCTTCGAATCGGCGCCGCACAGGTCGCCGAGGTGTTCATGGATCGGGAGGCGACCGTCGAGAAGGACTGCGAGTACATCCGGAAGGCGGGCGAGCAGGGTCTCGACCTGCTGGTCTTCCCCGAGTTCCACGTCCCGACTTCACCGTGGACGCACACCTACGGGGAGACGGGCCTCGAACGGCGGGAGTTCTACAAGCGCCTGTTCGACAACGCCGTCACCGTTCCGGGCCCGGCAATCGCCCGCCTTTGTGAGGCCGCCCGGGAGGCCGACACCGTCGTCGTCATGGGCGTCACCGAAAAGGAACCGGACACGGCGGGGACGATGTACAACACGCTCGTGTTCATCGACAGCGACGGGACGCTGTTGGGCAAGCGCCGCAAACTCGTCCCAACCAGTTCCGAGCGGCTGTTTCACGCCGGCGGGACGGGCGAGGACGTCCGGACGTTCGACTCCTCGGTCGGGACGCTCGGCGGCCTGATGTGCAGCGAACACACCAACCAGCTTGCGGGGTTCTCGATGCTCGCGGGGGGCGCCGACCTCCACGCGGCCGCCTGGCCCGCCTTCGCGAACCGGGACCGGGAGAACCGCGAGCGGGTCGTCGGGACGCTCACGCGCTACCAGGCCTACGTGGGCTGTCTGCCGACGGTGTGTGCGACCGGCGTCGTCACGGACGACCTCGCGGAGTCGATCGGAAATCCGGACCTGGATCGGGAATCCGGCACCTCCTCGGTCATCTCCCCGACCGGCGAGACGCTGGCCGGTCCCAGGTACGAGGGCGAGGGGCTGGTCTACGCCGACGTCGACATGGGCGACCGGGTGCGGGCCAAGAGCCTCCACGACCTGGTGGGTCACTACAACCGCTTCGACGTGTTCACGCTCGAAATCGACAAGGGGCCTCAGGACCCGACGAGGACCGTGGGGGGCCCGGACTGACCGCGGTAGACCGACTGATAACGGGGGACACGGATTGACCGCGGGCGACGGTCCTGCGCCGACACTGGGTGCGGGTGGGCGCTCGAACGCTCGACCGGCGCCGCGGCCCGCGCTATCGGTCCCGGCGGTCGTCGCGGCCCTGGTCGGTGCCGTCCCGCTCTGAACCTCCGCGGCATCGCGGGATCGATTCGGACGCTAGTACTGCTCCTCGTCGTCGTCGCCGTCGCCGGTGTCGACCGACTCCCCTGGATCACCCACCTCGGAGGGATCCTCGGCAGGGGTCGCCTCTTCATCTTCCTCTCTGTCTTGGCCAGCCCCGTCGTCTTGGCCAGTCCCATCGGCCTCGTCGACTTCGTCGTCTTCGCCAGCCCCGTCGGCCACGTCGGCTTCGCCGGAGCCGTCGTCTTCGTCAGTCCCGTCGGCTTCTGCGGCCTCGATTTCCGCCTCGACCTCGATTTCGATTTCGAGGCCCTCGGTTTCGAGGGTCGCCTCGGCCTCCCGTGGCTGGTCGAGTTCGATCTCCAGTTCGTCCTCGTCGACTTCGACTTCCACTTCCACTTCTAGATCGACGTCTACGTCGTCGGTCATGGGTCGGACGTTCGTCGAGAAGAACCAAAAACGTCTCGGCGAGTCAACAGGTGTGCGGGTCCGCGACTGGCGAACGTCGTCCGCGGCGGCCAGGGGTGACTGTCGCCCGGTCCGGGGCGGACAGGTCCCCTCGAACTACGGAGTCGGCGTCAGCGCTCGGCCGCGAGTCGGAGTTCGAGGCCGTCGGGGGCCGCGGCGGCCAGAGAACCGTCGGATCGCTTCTCCACGTCAGTCACGGCTTCGAGACGCGACTGGAGGGTCGCCAGCGCCGGCGCCGGAACGCGGAGTTCGAACCACGCCAGCCCGCGGCCCGACCGGGGAGCGGACCGGCCGTTCCAGGTGTTGAGGCCGACGTGGTGGTGGTAGTCGCCTGCGGCGAGAAACAGCGCCGAGGCTCCCATGCGCTGGCGGCGGTTCAGCCCGAGAGCGTCGGCGTAGAACTCGCGAGCGGCGCCCAGGTCCGTGGCTTCGAGGTGGACGTGGCCCAGGTCGGTTCCCGACGGGGCCGCGTTCGTTCCCGTTGCTGTGGCCGCGAGGTCGCCCAGATCCAGGGGGAGCGTGTCCATCTCCACCCGTCCCTGGTCGTCGATCGGCCAGGCCTCGCGGGGCCGGTCGCAGTAGATCTCGACGCCGTTGCCCTCGGGGTCGGTCAGGTAGAGCGCCTCGCTAACGTGGTGATCCGAGGCGCCGTCGAGGCGCCACTCCTCCCGGATCCGGGCGAGGGCGTCCGCGAGCGCGGCGCGCGAGGGGACGCGGATCGCGGTGTGAAAGAGCCCCGCCTCGGTCCGCCCGCGCTCCGGGGCGTCCGGGTCCGCGCGGAGTTCGATCAGTGGCTCCCCGTCGACGCCGAGAGAGGTCCGATCGTTCGTGCCCGACAGGACCGACAGCCCCACCACGTCGCGGTAGAACGCCGTCACGCGATCGAGCTCCGTCACGATCAGGCAGACGCGGCCGGCGCCGCTCGACGCCGGCAGGCGCCAGGGCGACGCGTCGTCGGCTCCCGTTTCGTCGATCGTTCCGCCCGCGTCCCGCGCGTTCGTCATACGTGGACCAACGTGGGCGTCGCAGTTATGTATGTCGCGGGCGCGACGATGCGCACGTCCCGTGTACGTCGGTCACGGGGTCACGACGAGTTTGCCGATCGACTCGCGGTCGCGCATCGCCTCGAAGGCGGTGGCGGTCTCGTCGAGCGGGTAGGTGTCGTCGATCTCCGGCGTCAGGTCGCCGGCCGCGACCAGGTCGACGAGCCGTTCGAGGTCGCCCTGGGTGCCCATCGAACTCCCGATCACCCGCTTGTAGTTCAAAAAGAGGTCGCCCATGTCGATCTCCGAGGTGGGACCGGCGGTGATGCCGCAGGCGACCAGTCGGCCGCCGCGCCCCAGCACGTCCAGCCCGAGTTGCGTGTACTCCCCGCTGAGGTGGTTGAGGACGGCGTCGGCCTCGCCGATCTCCCGTACCGCCTCCCTGAGTTCGTCCGGATCGGTTCCCTGGACGGTGTGGTCGGCGCCGAGGTCGGCCAGCCGATCGAGCTTCGCGGCCGACGACGAGGTGCCGATCGAGCGGGCGCCGAGAATCCCGGCTAGCTGGACGCCGGCGACGCCGACGCCGCCGGTGGCGCCGGGGACGAACACCAGGTCGCCGGGGTCGACGTCGGCCTGCCGGAGCATGTGGTAGGCCGTGACGTAGGCGGTCGGCAGCGCCGCCGCCTCGGTCGCTCCGACGCTGTCGGGCAGCGGAACGAGCCGGTCGGCGGGCACCGCCGCGGCCTCCGCGAACCCGCCGTGGAACAGCGAGAACTCCGCACAGCGGTTCTCGGGGCCCTCCCGGCAGTACCGGCACTCCCCGCAGGTCTGGTGGGGACAGAGCACCGCCCGGTCGCCGACGGCGACCGCGTCGACGCCCTCGCCGACCTCGCGGACGGTGCCCGCCAGATCGAGGCCGCTCAGGAAGGGCGTCGCGGACTCGTCGACGAAGCCGGACTCGCCCGAGAGCACCCAGAGGTCGTGGCGGTTGAGCGAGGCCGCCTCGACGTCGAGGACGACCTCCCCCGCGCCCGGCTCGGGGTCGGGGCGGTCGACGATACTCACGCCGTCGGGGCCGGTCAGATCGGTGAAGACAGCAGCGCGCATCGTCCGAACTTCGCCCGGCCGCGGGATAGGTTCGGGGGCTGCGGCAGTGTGTGGGCGACCCCATAGCTGGGCTGCTCCCGGCACCCGGCGATCCAGCGGGGTGCCGCGTGGTCGCTGCCACCCCGTGCCACGAAAGGTTTAGGCCGTCGCTTGGCCAATCGGCTGGCGATGGCAGACGGCCCGGAGCTGATCATTACGGAGAAGGACAACGCCGCCAGGCGGATCGCGGCCATCCTGAGCGGGGAGTCCGCCGAGACCGAACGGGTCAACGGCGTCAACGTCTACAAGTGGGGCGGCACGCGCTGTATCGGCCTGTCGGGCCACGTCGTCGGCGTCGACTTCCCTCCGGAGTACAACGACTGGCGCGACGTCGAGCCGGTCGAACTGATCGACGCCAGCGTCGAGAAGCGGCCGACCCAGGAGAACATCGTCGCGGCGCTCAGACGGCTCGCCCGCCGCGCCCGCCGGGTGGTGATCGCGACCGACTACGACCGCGAGGGCGAACTGATCGGCAAGGAGGCCTACGAACTCGTCCGCGAGGTCAACGACGAGGTGCCGATCGACCGCGTGCGGTTCTCGTCGATCACCGACCGCGAGGTGACCGAGGCGTTCGACGACCCCGACGACCTCGACTTCGATCTTGCGGCCGCGGGCGAGGCCCGCCAGGTGATCGACCTCGTCTGGGGCGCCGCGCTCACGCGGTTCCTGTCGCTGTCGGCCCGCCAGCTCGGCGACGACTTCATCTCGGTCGGCCGCGTCCAGGGGCCGACGCTGAAACTGATCGTCGACCGTGAGCGCGAGATCGAGGCGTTCGACCCCGAGGCGTACTGGGAGCTGTTCGCCGACCTCGAAAAGCCCGCCACCGACGACGCGAGCGCGGCGGCCTTCGAGGCCCAGTACTTCTACGAGGCCGACGACGGCACCGAGGCCGAGCGCGTCTGGGACGAGGACAGCGCCGAGGCGGCCTACGAGACGCTCGAAGGCACGGAGAGCGCCCGCGTCGACTCGGTGTCGCGCCGGCGCCGCAGCGACGACCCGCCGGCCCCGTTCAACACCACGCAGTTCATCCGGGCCGCGGGGTCGATCGGCTACTCCGCCCAGCGGGCGATGTCGATCGCCGAGGACCTCTACACCGCCGGGTTCGTCACCTACCCGCGGACGGACAACACCGTCTACCCGGAGGACCTCGACGCCCGCGAACTGCTGGAGGCGCTCGCCGCGGGACGGTCGTTCGGCGACGACGCCGAGACGCTGGCCGAGCGCGACGAGATCGAGCCGACCGCCGGCGACACCGAGACGACCGACCACCCGCCGATCCACCCGACCGGCGAGTTGCCGTCGGCCTCGGAGCTCTCCGACGACGAGTGGGAGGTGTACGAACTCGTGGTGCGGCGCTTTCTCGCTACTGTGGCCGACCCCGCCGAATGGGAGCACCTCCGGGTCGTCGCCCGCGTCGGCGACGACGAGGAACTGACGCTGAAGGCAAACGGCAAGCGCCTGCTCGATCCCGGCTACCACGCGGTCTACCCCTACTACAACGCCAGCGAGAGCATCA
>Ga0207719_100385_pt1 | contig 27575 bp, 22 predicted proteins | sample A23P1SouthBayCA_2_FD_187279 | JGI IMG/M metagenome (GOLD analysis project Ga0207719, IMG submission 187279) | Aerobic enrichment media microbial communities from Eden Landing Ponds, California, USA - A23 P3 (3) (SPAdes) | ecosystem: Environmental > Aquatic > Marine > Unclassified | place... | reverse complement strand
GAGCCCCGTCGCCACCCCGCCCATCGACGACGGCCCGCCCGCGACGTGTAACACGGTTATTTCCGCGTCCGGGTGGTTTTCGAGCGCGTACGCGAGCGCCCGCTGTGCCATCTCCGAGTCGTCCATCGGCACGAGGAGTCGGGATATCACGTGCTGACTACGGTCAGGCGGTGGATAAAACGGCGGGTCGGGCGGGCCGGTGTATTTGTCCTCAGCCGAACAGCCCCGATAGCTCCTCGCGCATCTCGGCGCGTCGGTGGCGCCGCCGTTCGGCGTCCGAGAAGTAGTTCCCGGTGACGGCGCTCGGGTCGCTCGACCCCTGTTCGTCCGCGATGTCAGCGAAGCACTCACCGGCCCGTCTGACGGCGTCCCCGTACGCCGTGTACCAGAACCGGCGGCCGTGTTTCGGCGTCGGTCGCTCGCCGTCGACGCGCACGTTCGCCGCCCCGGCGAGGCGCTTGAACCGGCGGCGAACGGTCGACGGCGAGATGTGGCCGCTCGCGCGGCGAGCGGCCGGGAACACGTAGCCGGCCCACCCGTCCCGTCGGGCGAGCGCATCGATGCGCTCGTCGATGGCGTCGAGTCCGGTAAGCAACGAGACGGTCCCGGGACCGTTCTTTCGCTCCACGTCACCGAATGCGATGTGTGGCCCGCTCGTCGTCGGCGCCGAGGACGAGTTGATTCACGTGGAGCGCGGCGGCCTCGGTCAGTCCGAGACCCCAGACACCACAGGTGGATCAAGCGATTCGTGGCCGTGACGGCGTCGAAACATTTCGGACTCCGGTTCTTCCACTTCGCGTGTCTGCTGTACTCCGATACGTGCGCACACCAGATTTACGGGGGACCGGACGAATGCTCATATATGGTCCTTGACCTCCCGGTCAAGCCGCACGACACCATCCCCACCCGCCTCTCGGCGGCGATTGAACGGGCTGCCACACCGGACACCCGCAGTTCGTACGACGCCGATACGTTCTTCTCGGACTCGTTCATCCGGCGACACACCGAGTTCGAGTCGACTGAGGAGTTCTACCGTGCCTGTCCGGGCGAGCAGGGCCCCGTCGGTGGCATTCAACACGTCCCGGTCGAGGAACGCGACGAATTCGTGGCGGCGACGACCGACTTCGAGGCGTGGTCGGAGATGAAAGAACGGTCGGCGCTGGCGGACCTCGTCACGCTCACCAACACCTGATTACCCCAGTCCCGGGACGGCGGCGAGCACGTGATAGAGCGCGAAGCTAATCGCGACACCGCCGATCATCGAGGCAATCCACGCGCCGATTGTGTAGCCGGTTTTCCTGGCGGACACCCCGTCTGAATCGGACGACCCGCCTACGAGGCCGGCCCCGACGATACTGGATATCATCACCTTGTTGAACGAGATCGGAAATCCGAGGATGATCGCGGTCTGGGCGACGAGGAACGCGGGAATGAACGCGGCTATCGACCGCTTTGGCCCGAGCGACGCGTACTCGCGGGACACCGCCTGAATGAGCCGTGGCGACCTGATCCAACCGCCAAGCAGGATGCCGAACCCGCCGAGCGCGAGCAGATACAGCCCCGACACCCCGAGCGTGGACGAGAACACCGGCTCCAACGGCCCGGTCGCGAGGCCGACCTGCGACCCGCCGCTGGTGAACACGACCACGAGCGCGAGCGCGATCAGAATGCGCTTGATGCCCGTCGTCACGTCCTTTTTGAGCTGCCAGTACGCCGTGGCCAGCGTCGCTCCCCCAACTACGAGGCTGACGAGGGCGACGGCGAGCCCGTCTATCCCGAAGATTCCGGTCGCGCCCAACCCGTGAGCGACGAACCCCGCGATAGAACCCTGCTCACCGCCCGGCGTCGGAACGAAGGAGAGGCCGACGTTGGCCAGTGCGTACCCGACACCCGCGACGAGCAACGGAATGCTGACGGTGTCGGGGATTCGGTCACCGAGCAGGAGGAGCGCGAGCCCGTACGCGAGTACGCCCTCGACGATCGGAATCGCGAACCAGAATCCCAGAATCTGGAGATACGTTCCGACGGCGAGGCCGCCGCCGAGGGCGATGCCCGCGCCGATGGCGGCCCCGCTCACGGTGAACGCCGAGGGGATGGGATAGCCGTAGGAGTTGCCGACCGTGATGAGGGTGGCCGCCGTAAGCAGCGTCGCTGCGGCGGCGAGCGGCGTGATGGTGACGCCCGTGACCAGCCCGTGGCCGATGGTTTCGGAGATGCTGCCGCCCTGGGCGATGGCGCCGAGGCCGGCGACGATGCCGACGAGCAGTGCCCCTTTGAGAGTGGAGATGGCGTTCGCGCCGACGGCCGGCGCGATTGGAGCGGAGTTGCTGTTCGCCCCGACCGTGAACGCCATGAAAAGCGAGGTGCCGAGCGCGATGGCGACAATTATGATGGCTGATGACATGCGTGGTGGAGAACGCTTTGCCCCGGTGGTTGCGGACACACTCCTTAATGCCTTCCCGTTCAGCCTTCCTATCGACCGGGGGATAGTTCCACCCCAGCGCGGCTCCGTCGGGTGACCCGCGACTGCGCCGTTTTCGGAGTTCCGGCCGACGCGGCGACTCGCCTAACACAACATCAGGTACAGCCAGTAGGGGAGCTGGACGATGCCGTCTTCGAGCTCCGCGACGGGGTCGCCCTCGCGGACGGTGTCTCCGACGAGGACGAAGCCGACGGGCGTGTCGTACTCGTCCAAGAACTCCCGGAGCACCTCGACCGACTCCGCGCGCGTTCGCGACCGGTAGGCCAGGGCGACGGGGACCGGTGTCCCGCCGACCTCGAAGACGAAGTCCACCTCACCCGCGCGCCCGCGCCAGTACTCGACGGTCGGCCCGACGTCGTTGCCCTGAACCGCGTTCACGCCGTAGCTAAAGCGCATCGTGTGGTCGAAGGCGGCCACCCGAGCGAGCTCCGCTTCGCGGTCGAAATCGTTGTGGACGCTCGCGGCGTCGCCGTCCGAGAGCGCGGACACGAGGCCCGTGTCCCGGAGATACAGGCGCACCGAGCGCGGCCGGCTGTTGTCGTACTCGGTGACGCCGGTCAGAACGAACAGCTCCGCGAGCGCGGGGAGGTAGCTGTCCGCGATGGTCCGGCGGTCGACGTCGAACAGGTCCACGAGCTCCTGATAGCGGAACGGTTCGACCCCTCTGTTCCGGGCTGCGAGCGCGCACAGACGCTCCAAGTCCGCGATGGTCTGGATGGACTCGAAGCCGGGCACTTCCTGATAGAGCGCATTCCGTGTATCCTCCCGAAGCCCCGCGTACGCCTCGGGCGCCAGGTCGCGCGCCGATTCGACGGCGCCATCCTGCGCGTAGCTGATGATGCCGCCCATCTGGAGGTAGTCGACGACCTGCGATTGAATGCGTCGCTCGACGTGTGCGACCTGCTCGAACTTGGATTCGAGCTCCGCGACGAGCGGGTCCGTCTCGCCGCGTTCGAGCGCGGCCGGCAGGCTCCGCTCGCCCTGTCGAATCGAGGTCGGGCTCACGCGGGTGTCATCGGCCTCGAGTTCGGGGTACAGCGTGAAGAGGTAGTCCCGGAACTTCTCGGGGAGAATCGGCTGGACGGCGTACTCGTCCGAGGAAATCGGCGTCTCCGCGAGTTCGCGTTCAACCTGAACCCCGGCGCTTGCGGTCACGGCGGCGTGCCGGTCGGGGGATTCGTCGAGTAGGTCCGCGAGCGGTTCACCCCACCCCTGGATGGTCGGCTTGTTTGGGTGTTCGACCTGATGGACGTCGTCGAGCAGGAGGAAGTGTGGGGCTTCGTCGTCGAGTCGGCCGAGCACGCGGCTCTCGTAGTAGCGGACCGCGCGCCGGAGTTGCGCGCCCGACTGGAGCTGATACAGCGGGTTCGCGTCGAAGGGGAGATAGAGAAAGCGCGCGGGGTCGTCGCCGGACGCGATGCGGTGTTCGACGAACTGGTGGAGAAGCGTGGTCTTTCCCACGCCGCGGCGGCCGACCAGTCCGAGCAGCCGCTGGTCCTCGAACTGACTGCCCGACGAGTCGGGGCGGGCGAGATGATAGAAGTCGCTCTTCCGACGCGCGGGCAGCGAGAACGCGTCGTCCCCGTGTTCCCACCACGGGTTGTGTTCGTGAAGCGCCCGTACGAGGGCGTCCCCTGCGTCGACAGACATTGTCTTAGCGTGTAGAAGAGGTGCGCCATAATGATTGTTTCGACCCAATACGCGGCGTTGAACGGGGGAGTATCCGGCGTATTATCGGCGCCATAACGTCGCTTACGCATCAAAAAGCGGGTTAAAACACTTTGCGATGTCTATTGGTATATTTTAACGACCTACCAAGAGTATCTATGCGAAGGATTTATCCCACTCTACGACAGAGTTGAGTGTGTAAAACAGGATTAAGGCGCATTGCGATGGTGGTTAGATGCGCTCAGGGTGCGCGGACACCACCGCCGACCACCGGCAGGCTGGCCGGGAGACGACAGCCAACAGCCACACTATGACCACAACGCACGCAGACCTGGCAGCCGGAGAGAGAACCGACATCGACATCGAGTTCATCAGCCGACAGCGCCTCGAATACGGGGGCAGGACCGTCCATCGACTGCTCGTCGCGGACCGCGAGGGAACGCAGTTCGCGGTGCTCACCGCGCCGGACGCTGACCCCGTGATGGGTGTGAAGACGGGCGCGACGCATCGTGTCACGAACCTGCTCGCCTCGCGACCGATAGGTGAGGGCGACGGGGACGGCGAGCGCTGTCCCGACTGTGGGGAGCGACTGCGCGCGGGGCGCGTCGCTGATGCGATTGACTCCGCCGTCGCGTCGGCCGCCGCGGACCTCGGAGTAGAGAAGCCGTTCGGCGTGCTCGACGGCGCGGCGTCCATTCGCCGCGTGTCGACGGACGCGACGGAGCGCGTCGACGACTGGGCGCCGATGGAGACGCCGGAGATGCCCCGCTCCGTCGACGCGCCCGACTACGTGTGTACGGGCTGTGGGCGCCGCGTCCACCCATCCGAACTCCGTGACCGGCGGACGGACGCCCAGCCCATCGCGAACGAATCGCCCCAGGAGGTAGTAAACGCGTCAGCGAGCGCGGCACCGTCGGAGACGGTCGGTCTCGCCACCGGCGGCGCGAAGGACGTCACGAACTTCCGCGAGAACATTGCGAACGGGTACACCCCCCAACCGGCGGCCATCGACGACGCGGGGCTGTTCTACGACTACCACTTCGAGACGGGCGCGCCTGCGGACTCGTCGGCGCTGTTCGCGCCGCGCTTCGCCACCGCCGCCAGCGACCACCCCATCGACGGCACGACCGAACAGTACCTCTCCGTCGGACTGGACTCGACGCTGTCGGTCGACGACTTCGAGCGCCCGCGACTCGACCTCGTCGCGGTTCTCGACGTCTCCGGGTCGATGAACAACGAGTTCGACTCGTACTACCACGACGAACGCGGCACCCGACACGAGGTCGAGGACGGGGCCACGACGAAACTGGCGGCCGCGACGCAGTCGCTGTGCGCGCTCACCGAGCAGCTCCACGAAAACGACCGGCTCGGCGTCGTCCTCTACAACCACCGGGCGCACGTCGCCAAGCCGCTCCGCGACGTGGGCGCGACGGACATGCCCGCCATCCGGCGGCACATCCGGGACATCCAGGCCGAGGGGCGCACGAACCTTGCCGACGGGTTCGAGGCGGCCGCGGAGATGCTCGCCGCCGACCCGTCCTCGGACGCCGAGCGCCGCGTCGTCTTCATGACGGACATGATGCCGAACACCGGCACGACGGAGACCGCTGACCTCGTCCGCCTGTTCGAGTCGGCGGCCGCGGACGGCATCCACACGACGTTCGTCGGGATGGGGCTGGACGCGAACGCCGACCTCACCGACGACCTCTCGGGGATTCGGGGCGCGAACCACTACTTCGTCCACTCGGCGGCGGAGTTCGAGCGCCGGCTCGGTGAGGAGTTCGACTATATGGTGACGCCCCTCGTGTACGACCTCTCGCTGGCACTCGACGCCGAGGGATACGCGGTCGAAGCCGTCCACGGCGCACCGGGCGAACAGGACGACCCCGACCGACTCATCTCCGTCGAGACGCTGTTCCCCTCGGCAAAACAGGACGGCGACGCGCGCGGTGGCGTCGTCCTCCTGCGGCTCGTGCGGACCGGCAGCGACCCGTCGGTGGGGCTCGTCGCCTCCTGGACCGAACGCGACGGCCGCAGCCACAGCGAGCGGGTTCAGGTGTCGATGCCCGACGAGACGCCGTCGTACGAACACGACGGGATTCGGAAAGCCGTCGCGCTGGCCCGCTACGCGCGCGAACTCCGCATGTGGGCGGCCGACGTCCACGGACGGTCGAACAAGGCCACGGGCGTTGACGACTGGCTCGTCGCGGACCAACACGGCCGACACGAGCGCGAACCGGTGCCGCTCGTCGTGCCCAGTACCTACGCCGAGCGGTTCGTCGGCATCCACGAGTACCTTCAGGACGAACTCGCGGCGCTCGGGGACGCCACGCTCGAACGGGAACTCGACCTCCTGGAGACGCTGTGCCAGCAGGCGTCCGCCGAGGAACACGGGGGAACCGAGGAGTGCGACGAAGCGACGTGCGAACTGGGCTCGGGCGGCCCGAAGTAGCGGCCGTCTTCGGTTCGGATTCGATGGGTGGTCTGTCCCCGCGGCGCTGGCGCCGCTGGTGGGGTTGGATAGCCTGCTCGCCGGCCGTTACATCTGGATGCGCCGGGGAACCGGCTGCGGGCCACCGTGCGTGTAACCTACAACATACTTAGTCTGTCACTTCCACAAATATATTTATATTCGAATAGGAGTTCTACCTGTGCGTGTTTCACCCTCGACGCGACACACCCTCCAGCGCCCCAGGAATCCCTATATTCTATTAATTAGGGATATAAGAATACATATAACGATTTATTTTCGCCTAATGTGTATTCTACTCCTCTGTTCTCCGACTGGACACGGCTGTCTTTTTCTCCATCCTCGGCACCTGTACCGGGGTAATATTGTCGCTGCTCAGTTGGGGGATGGCAGAACTTCACCATTCGTATAAATATCCATATTAGTTATCTTTTCTGAAAAATACGGTTCTCACCGCGCTTACGACGTTCCGTCCCTGTCTCCTCCCGTGGGCCGTCTCACACGGACTCCCGCCCGAGCGCGGCGATGAGTCCCCGCAGATAGCCTGCCGTGTACGCGTTCCCCCGGTGTCCCCACTGGGTGTCGCCCTCCATCTCGGGGACGTGGTCGGGCAACACCGCGCCCTCGAAGCCCACCTCGTGGAGCGCGCGCATCGCCTCGTACGCGTCGAAGTTCCCCTCGTCCACGAACGTCTCGTGGAACCGCGGGACGGTGCCCGAGACGTCCCGGAAGTGGACGAACACGATCTGGTCGCGCCCCCCGAACGTCCGGATGAGTTCGGGGATGTCCTCGCCCAACTGCGAGAAACAGCCCAGACAGAGCTTGAGGCCGTGGTACTGACTCGGCACGACGTCCATCGCGCGCTCGAACGCCGCGACGTTGCGGAACAGGCGGGGCACCCCGCCCATCTGCTCGATGCCCGGTGGGTCGACGGGGTGAAGCGCCATCCGCACGCCGGCCTCCTCCGCGACGGGTACGACTTCCCGCGCGAAGCGCTCGTAGTTCTCCCAGAACTCCGCCTCGGTGTACTCCCGTTCGACCTCCTCAGCGACCGTGAACGGGTCGTCGAGTTCATCGAGGTCGAACTCGGTGGCGCGTGCGTCCCCTCGGACTGGCTTGTCGCTTCGCGTCCGCATCGGCACCAACCCGCGAGGGTTCCACTGATACCCCAGAATCGGGATGTCGGCTTCCCCGAGGTTCCTGAGGAGGTCCGAGACGAGTTCGATGCGCTCGTCGGCGTCCTCGGTGCCGAGCATGATGGGTCCGTACAGCGAGTACGGCAGCGAGTGAACGCCCGCGAGGCGCAGTCCGGCATCCTCGACGCGCTCTCTGGCGTCGATTAGCTCCGCCGCTGACGGGATGGTGTCGCCGTCGAGTATCAGTCTGTCCTCGTCGGCCGTGTTGTCGAGGAACTCGTCGGGCTCCTCGTCGAGCGACGTGTGGTCCAGAAACACGTCCGTGGCACCGACCTGCCGAATGTATCGGAGTCTGGCGTCCGAAATCGACGCTGTCCGGAACCCAACACCGATGTTCGGCTCGTGGCGCGCTGGCTCTGACGGAGGCATACTACACGGTCGGCGCTCGCGCGTCAAAAAGCTATCCTGTCGTGGGGGAAATACCCCGTAGAGAGCGCGTACACCACCTTTCGGGACACGTTCCTCGCGCGTGCCTCGCCCCGGTTTCCCGGTGGCGGTAGAAAAGTATTTGATTCAGGTCGGAGAACGCCACGTATGGAGGTCCGATCGGTCAGCGCGATTCCGTTAGAGCACTCGCTGGGCTCGGGCAACGCCCTTGGCGGCACGCGAGGCGTGACGGACACACGGACAGCGACGTTGATCAAACTCACCGCGGACGACGGCACTGTCGGCTGGGGGGAGGCGTTCGCGCCGCCCCGGACGGTGGCCCAACTGGTGGACGAGCAGTTCGCTGACGACGTCGTCGGCCTCTCGCCCTGGGACGCCGAGTCGCTCGCGGACGACGTGTACACCGGTACGCTGGGCGGCTATCACTTCGGGCGAGGGCCGTTCGTCCAAGCCGCGCTCACCGGCGTCGAAGTCGCGCTCTGGGACCTCCGCGGAAAGCTCCTCGGGGAGCCGGTTCACGAACTTCTGGGTGGCCGCTCGCGCGACTCGGTGACGCCGTACGCCTCGACGATGTACATCACCGAGTGGGGACAGGACCCGGAAGTCCCGATGCGTGGGGCCGTCGAGGAGGGGTTCACCGCCGCGAAGATAAAGATCGGCCGCTCGGTGGAGGACGACCGCGAGCGGGTGCGGACGGCGCGAGAGGTCCTCGGGGACGACGCGCACCTCATGGTCGATTACAACGGGAACTACACCGTCCCGGACGTGCTCGAATCCATCCGCGCCATCGAGGAGTTCGACCTCACGTGGGTCGAGGAGCCGCTCCCCCCGGAGGACGTGTCGGGGTACCGGGAGCTCGGCCGCAAGGTCGACGTGTCGCTGGCGGCGGGCGAGGCCCACTTCGGCCGCTTCGAGTTCACCGACCTGATTCGGGACGGCGGCATCGACGTGGTACAACCGAATCTCGGCCGCTGTGGCGGCTTCTCCCAGGCGGAGTACATCGCGCAGGTCGCGACGACGAACAACGTGAAAGTCCGCCCGCACGTCTGGAACAGCGGCGTCGGCCTCGCGGCGGCGCTCCAGTTCACCGCGACGGTACCGAACTACCCCCAGCGCGCGGACCGGACCACCGAGACGACGCTGTTCGAGTTCGACCGCAGCGAGAACCCGCTCCGGAACGAACTGCTCGAATCGCCCTTCGACCCGACCGGTGGCACGCTGTCGGTTCCGACGGACCCAGGGCTCGGCATCGACGTTGATGAGTCGGCCGTCGAGCGGTTCGCGGTCGAGTACTGACGGCGGAAAAGCGACGGTTGTTTTGGGCCGGTCAGTTCACCGACGACGGAATCTCGTCGTCGTCGTTCGGCGGGTGCCGGAGCGCGTCCCCCTGCTCGCCGTCGAAGAGGTGGACGCTGTCCGGGGCGAACCGGACGCCGATGCGGTCGCCCTCATCGAAGCGCCGCCGCCCGGAGAGCGTCACGATGATCGGCTCCTCGAAGTCGGCGTTCTCCGGGAACACGTACAGGTTGTGCTCCTTCCCGAACGGTTCGATGACGTCCACCGTCGCCGCGAAGTCGTTTCGCACCTCGGGTTCGGGGACGACGTCGATGTCCTCCGGGCGAACGCCGAGCGTCACGTCCGTCTTCGACCCGATGCTCGCGACCATGTCCTCGGTGAGTTTGTAGTCGAACCCCTCCCGGGTGAGCGTGTCGCCGTCCCGCGTGAGCGAGACGAAGTTCATCGAGGGCTCACCGATGAATCCCGCGACGAACTCGTTGTTCGGTCGGTGGTAACACTCCATCGGCGTGTCGAACTGCTGGAGTTTGCCGTCGTCGAGGATGACGATGCGGTCGCCCATCGTCATCGCCTCCGTCTGGTTGTGGGTGACGTACAGCGTCGTCACGTCCAACTGCTCCTGGATGCGCTGGAGTTCGGTGCGCATCTGCGCTCTGAGCTTCGCGTCGAGATTCGACAGCGGCTCGTCCATCAGGAACACCTCCGGGTCCCGAACGATGGCCCGGCCCAGCGCGACGCGTTGCTGTTGGCCGCCGGAGAGGTCGCCGGGCTTTCTGTCGAGCAACTCTTCGATGCCGAGCATCTCGGCGCTCTCCTTGACTTCGGTCGCTATCTCGTCGCTGGAGAGGTCGGTCGAGTGTTTGAGCCCGAAGCCGATGTTCCCCTCGACGGTCAGGTGGGGGTACAACGCGTAGGACTGGAACACCATCGCGATGTCCCGCTCCTGGGGGCGTTTCCCGTTGATGACCTCGTCCTGAATCGCGATGTCGCCCTCGGTTATCTCCTCGAACCCCGCGATCATGCGCAGCGTCGTCGTCTTGCCACAGCCCGAGGGACCGACGACGACGATGAACTCGCCGTCCTCGATGTCGAGGTCGAGGTCCTCTACTGCGACCACGTCGTCGTATCGCTTCGTCACGTCGTTGAATGTTAGTGTGGACATGTGTTATCTGACTCCCTCCGCGAACTTGTCACCGAACATGAGGTAGACGATGAGCGTCGGCAGCGCAACGATGAACGCGCCTGCCGTCTGTCGGTTGTACAGCTGTGCGTAGCCGCTGTTGAGGTCGTTCAGCGCCACCGTCACCGGCGCGGCCTCCCCGCCGGCGGAGAGGATGAGTCCGTAGAAGAACTCGTTCCAGATGGTCGTGAACTGGAAGATGAGCACGACGGCGAACATCGGGTAGGAGAGCGGCACGATAATCTCCCGGTATATCTGGGTGATGCTCGCGCCGTCCAGACGCGCCGCTTCCATCAGTTCCTGGTCGATGGTCAGGTAGTACCCCCGGAACAGGAGGGTACAGATGCTGATGCCGTACGCCGAGTGCGTGATTATCAACTCGAGGATGGTCGCGTGGTAGTCCTGGACGTACGGCAGGTTCCAGACGTTCAGCGGCCCGAGGTTCGCCAGGATGGCGTGGATGTCCACGATGCTCCAGAACCGCGAGAGCGGGACGACGATGGCCTGCTTGGGCAGGAACGTCGCCGCGACGAACAGGGCCATGAGCCCGACCTGTCCGCGCCAGTCGACCATCGTCATTCCGTAGGCGGCCAGACTCCCCAGCACCGCGGAGAACACCATCGCGGGGATGGTGAACGCGAAACTGTTGATCATCGAGGGCCCGAGGATGTCCATGGCCGCGAACCACGGGTCCAGCGTGAACCCGCTCGGTGACGGCGGCGCCATCGGCAGGGACTGGGCGAACTCGGAGATGGTTTTGATGGACGTCATCAGCCCCCCGTGGAGCGGGAGGAGATAGGCGAGCAGGCCCAGTATCGCCAGTGCGTACACCGAGAGCTTGTACCGGGTTTCGCGCTCCCGAAGCGAACTCACAGCGTCTCGAACGGTCGGTTTCAGTTGCATTGTGTCTCCCCGTTGTCGATGTGTCGTCGGCGTTGCCGTTGACGGAGTTGTCTCACGCGTGGGCACCGCGACAGCGCCAGCGGGCGTGCGAACATTAGAGCTCACCCCGCCGGTACTGCCAGAACAGGTACGGGCCGACGATGGCGATGGACACCGCGAACAGCAGCGTCCCGACGGCCGCGCCGTACGCCCACTGGTTCGCGACGAACGCCTCGCGGTACATCATCGTCGCCAGGATGTCCGCCGCCGGACCGGGGTTGTCCCCGAACACGACGTACAGCCAGCTGAACGCCTTCAGCGCGAACACCATCACGACGACGGCGATGCTCACGGCGGCGGAGTTCAGCTGCGGGATGATGACCTCGCGGTACGTGCTGAACCACGACGCGCCGTCTATCTTGGCCGCCTCGTAGTGTTCCGTCGGGATGCGCTGGAGGTTCGCGAGGTAGATGACCATCGCGTAGCCGCTGTACTGCCACACCAGCGCGACGATGACGGACGCAAGTTGTAAGGAGGGGTTCGACAGCCAGTGTTGGGCCAGGAATCCGAGCCCCACTCCCCGGAGCACGGAGTTGATGACGCCGACGTTGTAGTTGAACATCCATAGCCACAACACCCCCGTGACGACGAAGGAGAGGCTGAACGGCAACAGGTACACCGTTCGGAACACGCCCTTGAACCGTATCTTCTGGTCGAGCAGGATGGCGAGGAGCAGCCCCACGACCAGCGTGACGAGCGTGAACACGACGAGGAGGACGACGGTGTTCTGCGTCGCCGTCCAGAACGTCGGGTCCGAGAACAGTTCCGCGTACATCTCGAAGTCGAAGTTCGTCACGTCGTACGTCGGGAGCGTGAACCCCTGGAAGTCCGTCAGCGAGAGGACGAAGTTCCAGAGGATACCGCCGTACACGAACAGCCCGAGCAGGAACGCCGGCACTCCCCAGAACGGCAGGGAGCGGAGGAAGTCGCTCCGGCGGGCCCGCTGTAGCGCGGTCGAGCTATCCGGCATACGACCTCCGTTCGGGTCTCCTGAGAGCGTTGCGTCTGTCGGTGTGGGGCCCGTTCGAGGCGACTGTCCGCCGCTCGGAAACGGACCCCGCCGCGTTCCGCCGTAGTCGGTGTTTTCCTGTCATTTGTTCCCGTATCTCGTTCCTAGTCGGGACTGAAATAATCGTTTCGCCCGCGAGTGCGGCGGGGAGTTCGCGCGGACGCGGTCACCAGTCGAACTGTTGGCCGTGTCGTACCCCCGTACGTTCGAGACCCCGGACGTTCGACGCCACGGTGACGGGCGAGCGCGCGAACAGTTGAAAGCTGTACAGCCCATTCGAGCGGTCAGTTGCTGACCGCGTCGATGAGGCCCTGCTGTGCCTTGTCGACGTTGTACCCCGAGATGAACGAGGACATCACGTCAGTGATGGAGCTGAGCGTCTCCGGGGGAACCGCCAGCCCGTGTGCGATAGAGGGTGGCTGTTCCTCCGAGTCCGCGAAGTGCTCCATCTCCTTTTGCTGGAACGGCGGGAAGTCGTCGGTGGGGACGTCCGAACGGGGCGGAATCGACCCCTTGGGCGGGTTGAACGTCTCCTGGGCCTCGACGGTGCCGACGAACTTGAGGAACTCCTCCGTCGCGTCGGGCGACGGGTTGTTCTTCGGGAACGCGAAGCCGTCCATGTTGAGCTGGTAGTAGCCGTCCGTGCCGGGCCATGGAACGTGGTCCCAGCCGGACTCGTACTCGACGCCCTCGATGGTCGCGAAGTTACCGGCCTGCCAGTCGCCCTGGTTCATGAACGCCGCCTCGCCGTTGGCGACTTTGTACCCCGCTTCGTCCTGATTGATGGAGCCGGCGTCGCTCGTGTAGTAATCGGAGTACTCGACGATGGTTTCGAGCGAGCCCCGGATGTCCTCCTCGATGTCGTCGGTGTTGCCGTTGACGAAGTCCATGTAGGCGTCCGCGCCCGCTTCAGCGAGGAAGGTGACGGCCCAGAGCTGAACGGTGCCCTGTGCGGAGCTCGTCTCCTGGCCCATCCCGGCCGCATCAGTCTCGGATTCGATGGTCGCCATCGCGTCGATGAGGTCCTGCGTGCTGCTCAGCGAACCCGGGTCGACGCCGGCTTCCTCGACGACATTAACGTTGTAGAAGAGGTTGTTGATGCGGTGGATGTTGAGCGGCACCGCGACGAACGGGTTGTCCGGGTCGCCCGCGCGGGCCTGGAGCTTGGGGCCGTCGAGATACGCCTCGCGCATCTCGTCCGACCAGACGTTGTCACCGATATCGCGTAGCTTGTCCGCCTCGACGTACGGCTGGAGGTTCGCACCGGGCCAGTCCTGCCACGTGCTCGGCGGGTTGTCGTTGAGGATCCGGTTCTGAACGACGGCGTGGAGGTTCCCGCCGCCGGCCCCCGACACCGGGTTCTCCTGTATCTCGATGTCCGGATGCTTCTCGCGGAACAGGTCGAGAAGCGCCTGCATCCCCTCGCCGTCGCCGCCCGCGGTCCACCAGTGCTGGAGCTCCAGGGCGTTGGTGGAGTCGTCCCCACCCCCCGAACAGCCGGCGAGACTGACGCCGGCCACCGTCGCACCGAGTGCCTGCATGTACTTTCGCCGGTCGATGCCTTCGGAAACGCCACTCTCTGTCCGCGGCTGCGATTGGTCACTCGCCATGAGACAGTATCAACTATATACGACCATTATAAATAAATTCCGGTGTTAGGCGTTCACACGCATATTGATCCGGGCGACGGCGACACGTCACCGATACGTACGCCCGAGGCGTGTGTTATTACCTCTCACACTAATCATTCAATATTATTGGAGCCAATCTGGGGGGAATTGCCATACAACATGATTTTTCAGGCGATACGGGCGCGGGACGCGTTCTGACGACCGGCGAAACACTCGGTGTCTAACTATTTTGAACAACATCCCCGCGCCACTCGACGGCGAGTTGTGGGGCGGGACGAATAAATTTACAACAATATTGCTGTAATTCTATGCGGAGGTTCGCGGAGGGGCTGTCAGTAGTGCTTGTACTGGAGTTCGATGACGTTCGCGGTGTTTCGTAGCTCGGGTAACAACTCCTCCTCAATGCGCTCGTCGCTGAATCGGTGTTTCGGGCCCGCGATGGAGATGGCCGCGTACCCCGACCCGGCATCGCTTCCGATCGGAATCGCGACGGCTCTGACGCCGTTCGTCCGCTCCTCGTCCTCGATTGAATACCCCTGTGAGCGAATCCCATCGATCTCGCGCAGGAGTTCGTCGATCTCCGTGATCGTGTGCTCGGTGGCCCGTGGTAGGCCGGTCTCCTCGACGATGTCGCGTATCTCCCCGTCAGTGTGCTGCGATAGGAGCGCCTTGCCGACCGCTGTCCAGTGCATCTCCGTGAACTCGCCGGTCGGCGCGTTGTCCGCGATGGCTTCCGCCGGCTCCGAGATGTACAACAGCACCCGCCGGCCGTTCTCCTCGTATCCGATGGTGCTGATTTCGCCCGTCTTCCGGGCCAGTTCGTCTATCTCCCCGCGCGCGGCGCCGTAGATACTCAGGTCGCGGCGGATCTGCCCGCCGAGTTCGAGAAAGCGGAGGCTGAGGTGGTACTCCCCGTTCTCGTTGACGACGTAGCCGAGGTTCCGAAGCGTTTTGAGGTAGACGTGCGCCGTGCTCTTCGGCACCCCCATCTGGTTTGCGAGGTCTGTGACACCGCACCCTCCCTGCTCCTGAACTACTTCAATTATATTGAACGCAGTTTCGACCGAAGCAATCGTGTTTCCCGAGGTAGGTTCGGTGTTATCTTCGGTATCGGTCATGGTATCGGGTTCTTCCCACAGATGCTTAACCGTATTCAATTCGTACCCTGCCGATATGTGTATTCAACAATACAGGACAAGTTTGTGAGCACCCATCGAAAACCGACAGCCAACGTTCCGATGGCTACCGGCGTGCGTCCTTGACGAGTTCCTTGTACTCCTCTCCGTGTGCCATCGCCAACCGGAGCAACGCGTCGTCTAACTCCCGGCCGGACACGTCGGGCACTGATTCCTCGTCGAGTTCGCGTTTGAGCTCGTAGTCGACGAACCGGCGGAACTCCTCGTAGGTCGTCTCCCTGGGATAGATCTGCTCCTGGGAGGTTTCGTCGAAGGAGAACGCCGGCAGGTCAAGCGTATCGCCAATTTCCGACTCCGCATCCGACGGCGCCGAAACAGTATCGTCGTTATCGGTTGATGATTCACCCTCCGGTTCGTCGGGGCCGCCGGCCGGCTCCGTCGAATCGAGGTCGTCGAACCCCGTCATCGCTGGATACCCCCGTTCTCGACGATTTCCGCGAGTTCGTTGTAGCACGCGAGTTGGTCGCACTCCGGTTCATAATCCCGGAGCGGCAGCCCCGCCTCGTGGGCCTGGTCAATGGCACCCCGGAACCGGATTCCGGGTAGTGGGCCGTCGTACGACCCGTCGTCGACGGCGTCCCAGTCGTCCTCGGTGAGACGCGCGTACTCGGGGATGACGTCATCAGCGATAGCAAGGTCGTTCAGCTGCTTGAGCAGGCCCCGGTCGCGGGTCTGCTGGTCGATGCGCGAGTCGAGCGCCGTGGGCGTCACGGCCAGAATATTCAACTCGAAGTACTCGCGTGCGGCCTCGACGAGGCGCTCGATGGTGTTCGAGAGCCCGGAGTCGTAGCCGCTCTCCGGTTTGAGCGGAATGACGATGTTCCGCGTCGCGTACATCGCGTTGTCGTTGAGTTTCCCCCGGTTCGCCGGGCAGTCGACGACGATGTAGTCGTACGCTTCTCCCAACAGCGGGTCCACGAGATGTTTTCGCAGACGCGCGCTCGCCATCTGTTCGCCGCGCAGCGTCGTCTCCGTGCCTTCGAGTTCGGTGTGTGCGGGGAAGAGGTCCAACCCGTCGACGACGTCCACGATATGTGGCCGAGGGTCGTTGCCGGCGACGAGCACGTCGTGAGCGTGGTTCGGCTCCGACCGGTACTCGTCCTCGAAGCCGAGCTGTCGGGTCATGTGCCCGTTGTCGTCCAAGTCGACGACGAGAGCGCTTTCGTTTCTGTGTGCGAGTTCGCGGGCGGTGTTGAGCGCCGTCGTCGTCTTGCCGAACCCCCCTTTCAACACGCCGACGCTCACGGCGCGTGGCTCAGTCATCCCATCACCTGCGGTAATGCCATCGTAGCAGGATGAGGTACGGCACCTACTTAGGCTTTGGTACCTAAGGTAGCTAAGTTACCTAACTCAGCTAAGGTACCTAAGGTAGATAAGTTACCTAGGGAATTTGAGGCGGCTGAGGTGACTAACGCGGCTGGCTCGGGTGAGACCGTATGAGTACCCGCAGCGACTGGCGTAGGAGTATCAGTCGTTGCCGCGCGTCGGGTCCCTGGCCCCGGATTTGGTCGGCCATTTACAAACGACGGTGTGCGACTCGCATGTGAACGGACGGCGGGCGCCCGACAGTCGCTCGTATCGACGGGCGCCGAAGCACTCAGGCGCGGCGAGTCAGGTTACAACATGTCCGAATACGGACTCCGCGACGAAACACCGACGGTGCTGGTGGTATCGGACGACCATGATTTGGGGGACACGTACTCGGTTTGGCTTGAGTCCGAGTACGATGTCCGGACGACCTACTCGGGTTCCAGCGGACTCACCTGGTACGACCCGACCGTCGACATCGTCCTGCTCGACCGGCACATCCCGGACCTCTCGGGTGTGGAAGTCGTTCACAACATGGCGGAGCGCGACGTGGACGACCAGCGGGCGCTGCTTACGGGGGCCGACCCCGGGAGCGAACTCGCTGACCTCCCCTGCGATGCGTGCCTGCGAAAACCGGTCACGAAAGCGGAGCTACGCGACACAGTTCGCGAGCTCCAGATACGGTCGAAACTCGACGACGAACTCCAGCGCCACTTCACGCTCACCTCGAAAATCGCCGCCCTGGAGAGCAGTAACGCGGCCGAAACCGACGACGCAATCGCCAGCCTCAGACGGAAGGCCGGGCGCGTCCGTGACCGGATCGAGGACCGACTCGACGGCCTCGACGAGTTCGAGGCGGGGTTTCGGACTATCGAGTAGGAGGGTGGGGAGCGACACCGCCCGGAAATCCGGGGGGCTTACACAACGACTGGCAGCGGACCCGTCACGCCCGCTCGAACGTCAAGTCGAAGCGCGCGCCGCCCGCGTCGCTGTCCGCGACCTCGATGGAGCCGCCGTAGGAGTCGATGATCTCCGAGACGAGATAGAGGCCGAACCCCGAGTCCGGGTCCTCGAGATTCGTGGCCTCGCGGTCGAAGACGCCACGCTTCTCCTCGTCCGGGATGCCCGGCCCGTCGTCGGCAACGGAGACTGTAACCTCCTCGCCAGTCGTCGTCACGTCCACCCGGACGGTGGGCGACTCGGTGTCGTTGTGCTGGACGGCGTTCGCCAGTATGTTGTCAATCGCCTCCCCGAGCAGGTCGTCGGCCACGACGTCGACCGCAGGCGGGTCCGGGGCGTTGAACTCGGCCCCCGGATAGGACTGGCGGGCGCGCTCGACCCGCTCTTCGAGGACGGCACCGATGTCGACGGGGTGGAGTTCCTGCTCGCTGTTGCTCCCGATGACTCTCGTCACGTCGCGGACCGTCTCGACGAACTCGATCATATCACGAGTGCGTTCGGTCGCGGTTTCGAGTTGGTCCGACACCTCGTAGTCGACCCGCCCTTCGAGCAGGTTGAGGTTTCCGGACACCACGTTGAGGCTGTTGAGGAGGTTGTGCCGGAGCAGGCGGTTCATGAACTCCAGTCGGTTGCGCTCCCGCTGGAGTTCGCGGTCCCGCTCGACGGACGCGAACGCGTACGCGAGGACCGACCCGAGCCGTTCCAACGCGTCGCGCTCCTCCTCGTCGAACGCGCTGGGCCGACTGGAGTAGACGTTCAACGTGCCGAACTGCTCGCCGTTGGCGACTATCGGCACCGACGCCGACGCGGAGTAGCCGTGCTCGCGAGCGTGTGCTTGCCACTGCTCGTACTGCGGGTCCCCCTGGACGTTCTGAACGACCTGAACGTCGTCCGTCAGGTGCGCCTGCGCGGTCGGTCCCCGCTCGTCCGGCGGCCCGTCGAGCGGGAGCGTGAGGTCCGCAAGATACCCCTCGACTCCCGCCTCGGCGGTGACGACGACTTCCCCGTTCTCCTCATCACCTATCCAGGCGAACTCGTAGGAATCCGAGTCCGCGAGACGGGTACAGATGCGTTCCCTGATGTCGGACTTCGTGGAGAGTCCGAACACCGACTCCGAGAGGCTGTGGACGACCGTGTTGATGTCGTTGAGCGCCGCCAGCCGTTCGTTGCTGTCGCGGAGCTGTGCCTCGTCCCGCCGGCGCGAAATCGCCGTTCCGAGGACGTTCGCGACCGACTGGACGAAGGCGACGTCCCGCTCCGAGAACCCCTGGGCGGTCGTGTCGTGGACCCCGAGGATGCCCCACGGGTCGTCGCTCGGGCCGATAATCGTCGAGATGCCGCTCCGGACGTCGTGGCTCGTCAGGAGCGCCGGCCCGCTGAAGCGCGTCTCCGTCGAGAGGTCCTCGACCACGACGGGTTCGTCCACCGACAGCGTGTAGGCGGCCTGTGAGTCCTCCGCGTTAGCTGATACCGTCGCGGACCCGACGATTCCCTCGTTCCAGCCGACGCCCTGACGGAGCAACAGCTCCTCCCGGTCGGCGTCGAGGTCGAGCACCTTACAGTAATCGACGTCCAGCGTCGCGGCGACCAACCGGCTCGCGTCGGCCATCAGCGCGTCGAGGTCCCGGTCCTCGAGCCCGCGCTGTCCGAGCGCGGCCACGATCTCCTGTTGCTCGATGCGGTCGTGGAGTTCCGCCTCGCGCTCGATGCGCTCGGAGATGTCCCGCACGACGCCACACCGACCGACCCCCTCCTCGGTCGAGAACGGTTCGAGCCGCGTCTCGACGGGGACTGTCTCGCCGTCCGCTCGCGTTATTTCGAGTTCGATGGTCGCCGCGCTTCGCCCGTCACTGGCGGCCTCGTCGACCAATCGCCGTACTTCCTCCTTGCGGTCGTCGCCGTACAGCAACGATGCGGGCGACCCGAGCAACGCCTCGCGGTCGAACCCGGTCAGCGCACAGAACGCGTCGTTGACTAGGAGGAACTCGCCGTCGTCGTCGACGGCGTATATCCCGTCGTCGACGGTTTCGACGATACGTTGGTACTGCTGGAGTTGTTGCTCGCGCTCCTTGCGCTCGGTGACGTCCTGGATGGAGCCGAGGAGCGTTTCCACCTCGCCGCCCTCGTTCTGTGGGGTGCCCCGTATCCGGAGCCAGCGAACCTCGCCCGACGACGTTTCGAAGCGGGCCTCGACGTCGAACGGCTCGCCCGATTCGAGCGCTTCCGCAACGGCGTCCTCGACCAGTTGTCGGTCCTCGTCGAGATAGATTTCTAGCCCTTCCTCAAGGGGTGGTGCCTCCCCTTCCTCCACTTCGAGGAGGTCGAAGAGGTGGTCCGTCCAGAACACCTCGTTCGTCTCGGGGTCTATCTCCCACCCGCCCAGTCCGGCGACCTGCTCGGCGCTTTCGAGCAGGTCCTGTAACCGTTCGAGTTCGGCCTCGCGCTCCACTCGCTCGGTGACGTCCCGGAAGTACACTGACAGGCCCGTCTCCGAGGGGTAGGCGTTGACCTCGAACCACGCCTCCAGCGGGGGGTAGTACTCCTGGAACGACACCGGATCCTGTTCCGCCATCGCCCGTTCGTACTCCCGTTGGAACGTCGAGTCGACGGCCGCCTCGAACTCGTCCCAGACGACTTCCCCGACGACGGCGTCCTGGTCGACTTCGAGCACCTCGGCCGCCTGCTGGTTGAGCAGCGTGAAGCGCCACTCGTCGTCGAGAGCGAAGAACGCGTCGTCGATGCGTTTGAGTATCTCCTCCGCGTCCGCGGTGACCTCACTCATGTTGTCGTCCCCGTTATCGTTCAGTTTCTGTCGTCCCCGGTATCGTTCAATTCTGTCGGTCCACGTCCGCATTCGCCCGCGGGCGAACTGGTTTATCGCCAATCGTCGCCCTGTCGGCCTCAGTGCTGGATAAGTGCCCGCAACGTTGACTCGCACAATTATAAATGTATCTGTGTGTGCGGCTTTGCTCCCGAACAGGCGCGACGAAAGTGGACTGATACCCGCCGGTACGGCCCGTTCGTCAGGACTCCGCCATCTCGGGCGCGCTCAACTGGGCCTCCACCGCCGTTACGAGGTCGTCCCTGTACACGGGCTTGGTGAGGTAGTCGTCGTAGGCCGACCCATCGATCCTGTCGTCGGGTTGGAACGCGCTGGCGATGACGACGTTACACTCCGGATGGGACGACGACGCTCGCCGGGCCACCTCGTCGCCCGGAATCGCCGGCATCTGTCGGTCGAGAACCGCCACCTCGACTGTGTCGTCGAGCGCCGACACGGCCTCGTCGCCGTTGGTCGCAGTTCGGACTGCCCAGCCGTCGCGTTCGAGCCAGCGTTCGTACAGATCCAGGAGTTGGTCGTCGTCGTCAGCGACGAGTATCGTACCCATCGAAGAAGTCCTCGCGAGGTACACGTAAATACGCCCCAGCTAATCGGCGCGGGACCCTCGCAACCGAACCGTCGAGGGCTGTCGGATTCCGCGCACGCGGCGCTCCCGGCCGCGTCCGTTGGCCCGGGTTTTTTACAACGCGACCCGGAAACTCCCTCCAATGCTCGGGTCGCTTTACGCGGCTTGGAGTCGACGACATCTCTCCGGTGCTAGTGTGAGTCTGCTCGGTGTGGGTCTGGTCTCCGTCCCGATATACGATATGTGGGACGACATCACGAACCTGTCCTGGGGGGTCACGACGACGTTCCTCGAAAACGTCTTCTTTCTCCTGCTCGCGGCCTCGCTCGTCTGGGGCGGGGTCTGGCTCGTCCGGAGCAACTGGAACAACGAGCAGGTCGCGGAGATAGCGCGACGGACCCTGGGCGCGACCGGTGCGGTCTCGCTGCTCGTCGGCTGGGGCGTGTTCACACAGCTGTTTGCGATGAACGCGCTCAAGCCGGGCGTGCTCGTGCTCGACAGCGTCCTCATCGGCGCTGTCGTCTCCTTCGGCATCAGCGTCTCGTCGGTGCGAGCGGGCGCCTACCGGGAGCAGGCCGAACGGGAACGGGCGCTGAACGAGCGAGTACAGTCGCTGTACGAGGCGGCCGGCGAACTGGAGACTGCGAGGACACACGCGGAAATCTATCAGATTGTCGAGCAAGCGCTCTCCGACGTCACCGCGCGGGCGTCGTTCCGCGTCGTCGTCGACGACGAGGCCGTCGTCAGTCACGGGCTGAGTGCGCCGACCGACAGCGACCCGACCGAGACCATCGACATCGGGGACCGGGGGCGGATTGAACTCCGCGAGACGCTCGGCGTCCCCGAAACGACGGCCGTGGAACTGTTCGCCTCGCATCTCGACGAGACGATTCAGCGAGTCGAGCGCGAACAGCAGTTCCGGGAGGAACGTGACGCCCTCGCGTTCATCAACCGGACGTTGCGCCACGACATCATGGGCGACATTTCGCTCATCCAGGCGCGTCTCAAGATGCTCGAACGCAACGACGCCGTCGTCGACGAGGGCCGCAACGCGGACCACCTCGACGTCGCGCTCAGTCGGGCCGAGGGGATGGACGAGTTCGTCGGGACGATGGCCAACTACATGCGCTCGGTGCTGAGCGAGGACCGCGCCTTGGACCCGGTTCCGCTCCGCCGGACGGTGGACAAACACGTCGATGCGATCCGTGCGTCCCACCCTGACGCCGACATCGTCGTCGAGGCGGTCCCGGACGTCGAAATCATGGCCGACGACCTGCTGGACCGCGTGTTCGTGAACCTCCTCCGGAACGCCCTCGAACACAACGACTCCCCGACACCCCGGGTCGTCATCGACGGCGCGCACGAGGGCGACACCGTCAGACTCCGCATCGCGGACAACGGCCCCGGCATCTCCGAACACCGGCGCGCGGCGATCTTCGAGCAGGGCGAGCGCGGAACCGAGAGCGACGGCACCGGGTTCGGATTATACCTCGTCAAGGACGTCGTCGAGAGCTACGGCGGCGACATCCGGGTCCGCGATAACGAACCGCGCGGCACCGTCTTCGAGTTGTTCCTGCCGGTCCCCCACGCCGAGTGAGTCTTGGGAATCGGGTACCGGCCGTCCGACTCACGCGACGAACTGGACGAGGTAGAAACAGACGAGCCCGAAACTCGACGCGAGGCCGACGAACCCGGTGACGGAGAAGCGCCCGACGTTCACCGGCGCCCGGTACCCCGAGGCCCGTGTATCGCCCGTGTAGCGGAGTTTGAGCAGCGACGCGTTCACCGCGACGAACACGACGAGGAGGCTCAGGTTGGCGAGTTCAGCGACGAGCGCGAGGTCGCCCATCACGGCGAAGGGGACGGTGACCAGCGCGACCAGCGCGACCGCGGCGTACGGCGTCTTTCGGGACGGGTGGACGCGCGCGAACACCGCCGGAAAGGAGTTGTACTCCGCCTTGGAGACGCCGTACACGATGCGCGACGTGGAGATGAGTATGATGAGCACCGTGTTCGCCGTCGCGAACAGCGCGATGGCGGAGAGCGCCACGAACGCCTCCGCGCCCCACCCGGCGCGCGCCACCGCGGCGAGCGGTGCCTCGGCGGCGCCGAGCGCCTGCCAGTCGACCAGGCCGAGCGCGGAAAAGCCAACGAGCACGTAGACGAGCGTCGAGAGCAGAATCGAGACGCCGATGGCCCGGGGAATCGTCTCCGCGGGCGCCTCCATCTCCTCAGCCAGATTCACCAGCGACTCGAAGCCGACGTACGCGAAAAAGAGGAGAAACGTCGCGCCGAGGACGCCGCTGTACCCGTAGTGAACATCGGTGATATCGACGGTGTGCCACGTGCCGACGCCGAGGGCGATGATGAACAGTAGGCCGGCGATTTCGATGGCGGTGAACACCAGATTGATTCTGGTGGACGTCTCGATGCCCCAGACGTTGATGAGTGACGCCGCGACGAGCAATCCGAGCGCCACGGAGACGACCGATATCGGAACGAAGGCGGCGAGATACCGCCCGAAGGCGAGCGCGACCGCGGCCGCCGAGATGACGCCCGTGAGGACGCGGAACACCGCCGTCGCCTCCGAGAGCCGTTTGTTCCCGAACGCCGCCCACACGTACAGATACTCCGCCTCGCCCTTCGGATACCGCGAGGCGAGTTCCGCGTAGCTCAGCCCGGTGAACGTCGCGACGCCGGCGGCGAGGAGCAAAGAGAGCACCACCGACTCGCCCGTCGCCGCCACCGCCTCGCCCAGAATGGCGTAGATGCCGGCGCCCAGGATGAGGCCGACGCCGTACACGGAAGCCTCCAGCAACCCCACCGCCCGCTTGAGTTCCGTCATGGACGGCCTTTCAGATGCGAGCGGTAAATATCATCAGCTAATTCAACGAAATCCAAGGATGTCCTTTTGTGCCCTCTACGGGCCGTTCACTCCGTTTTATCCCGCGCCATCGCCACCCAGTCGGGCTCCGAGATGGACACGTCCCCGAGTTTCTCGATGACGAAGGACCACTCCGTTTGGGTGCCGCTCGCCTCGGTGGTGTACGCGGTACGCGCCTTGAACACGACGCCCTCCGGGGAGACGAGCAGTCCGCCCGTGGAGTCGGTCACCGATATGGTGCTCTCCGGCTCAACCGATTCGAGGTCGAAACGGAGCAGTCGCCGTCCGTTCCGCCGCACCGTCTCGGCGGGCGTGTAGTTGCCGAACGGCAGAATCCCGCCGAGGGCCTCGCCGCTCCCGAGCATGCTGACTTGGTCGTTCTCCTCGTGAAGGGTGGCGAACGAATCGAAGTCAGTTGTGCTGTAACTCGTCTCATCGTCGGCCGTTGTACGCACGTAACGGGTGCCGTTCGCCGCGTACATGCGGTTCGTCTCCTCGGACGTGTCGAACACGAGCAGATTTCGTTTGGTTTCGAGGCTACTCCGGATACGGATAGTACCCGGCGATGACGACCCGGTCGGAACCGTGTGTACGATTTCGTAGTCGTTGTTCACCAGCTCCGTCCGCGTCGCCTCGATGAGCGGCGCCGTGTTCTCAACGCCGTTGGGGCCTGTTCCCTCGGGCGGTTCGAGCGGCGTTGGCGTGCCGTTGGTCGTGTGTTCCGTTCCCGCCCCGGGTGTCGTTCCGTCCGTCGTCCGGGGGTCGTCACTCCCCTCGCCGTCGCCGGTCGTACAGCCCGCGAGCGCGGCGGCGCCAAGGGTGCCAAGCGTGGCGAGGTACGCCCGTCTCGACGCGTTTCGTTCCATGGTTTTCTAACGGATTGTTGTCATCAATGGCGTAAAAACCTAGGCAAGACGACGTCTCTTGCGACTCAGTCGTCGACTTCGGTTTTCACGACGACCGACGGACGGGTCGTGAGGCGAAGCACGCGGTCGGTGACGCTTCCGAGGAGCGCCCGGTACTCCACGGCGCGGTGTGTCGTGCCCAGAACGAGGAGGTCTATGTCGTACTCCTCGGCGTAGTCGACGATGGTTTCGGCGGGGTAGCCGTGTTCTATCGCCGTCCTGACCTCGACGCCGGCGTCGCTCGCCGCGGCGCGCACGTCGCTGAGCGTCTCACGACCGACCTCTTCGAGTCCGTGTTCCGGACCCTCGGCTTCGTCGACGTACTCGTCGCCGCTGTACGCCGTCACGATGGACTCATCGACGACGTACAGCGCGTGGAGGACGGCGTCGTGAGTCGCCGCGAGTTCGATGGCGTGTGCCTCGGCCGCCTCGGAGGCGACGGTGCCGTCCGTCGAGAGCAGGATTCGGTCGTACATACCCGGATTTCGGGGCCGGCACCGATAAAGCCTGTTTCCACCCTGGCGTGGGGACAACTGTCCGCGGGGGACACATCGCCCCTTTCCGAACTCTTTTGACTAACTAGTTAGTAAGTTTTCGCACGCACTGAAATGGATTCCACGCCGTCTACTACTGTGTTGGCGGACGCTCCGACCACCCGTGAGTGCGCCGGCCGGCGGCGCCGAGCGGTCGCTATCTCCGGGGTGGCGCGCTGATGGGCGTTCGCAGCCGTATCGCCGCGCTGTTCAAGGGCAAAGAGGAGTTCGACCTCACGTCCGGCGGCATCGGAAAACCGCTGTTCTTCCTCTCGATGCCTATCGTCGTCACGAACCTCTTCCAGACGGCGTACAACCTCGCAGACACGTTCTGGCTCGGCCAGTACAGCACGGACGCGCTCGCCGCCATCAGTTTCGCGTTCCCGATGGTGTTCCTGCTCATCTCCTTGGGGATGGGCATCTCCGTCGCGGGCAGCGTCCTCGTCGCCCAGTACACCGGCGCGGGCGAGGAGCGCGAAGCTGAGTACGCCGCCTCCCAGACCGTCACGTTCGCCGTCATCGCGTCCATCGTCCTGGGCGGCGTCGGCTACTTCCTCGTCGGGGAGTTCCTCTCCCTGATGGGCGCGTCGGCGGACGTGTTGCCGCTGGCGGCGAGCTACATGGAGGTCGTCGCCCTCGGGCTGTCCTTCATGTTCGGCTTCGCGGTGTTCATCGCGCTCATGCGCGGGTACGGTGACACCATCACACCGATGCTCGTGATGTTCGGGTCGGTGGTCGTGAACATCATCATCGACCCGTTCCTCATCTTCGGCTGGACCGTCGTCGAGAACGCGCCGCTGGTCGGCACGGTGGCGTTCCCCGAACTCGGCATCCAGGGGGCCGCCATCGCCACCGTGTTCTCGCGGGGTCTCGCGCTCGTCGTCGGTCTCGCCATCATGTTCCGCGGGGAGCGCGGCGTCGAGATACACCTCCGTGATATGGTGCCGGACCTCGGGTATCTGCGCCGGTTGGCCCACATCGGCGTCCCGGCGTCCATCGAGGGGACCGGCCGCGCGCTCTCGATGAACCTCCTGTTGTTCATCGTCGCGACGTTCCCCGACCCGGTCGTCGCCGCCTACGGCATCGGGACACGGGTGTTCTCCGTGGTCTTCCTCCCCGCCATCGCCGTCGCGCGCGGCGTCGAGACGATGACGGGACAGAACATCGGCGCGGGCAAACCCGAGCGCGCCGAGCGGGCGGCGGGGCTCGCAGCGCGCGTCCTGTTCGCCGTCCTCTCGGTGGCTGGCGTCGTCGTGTTCCTCGCCCCCGAACCCATCGTCTCGGTGTTCGTCGGCGCGGGCCAGGAGGACACCGCGGCGGTCATCGACATCGGCGCGACGTTCCTCCGCTACGTCGCGCTAACCTTCGGGTTCATCGGCATTATGCGCGCCTACACCGGGAGTCTCCGCGGCGCCGGCCGGACGCTCACCGCCGCCGCCATCTCCGTGCTGACGCTCGGCGTCGTCCGCTTCCCCGTCGCGTGGGTCGCGTCCGGCCCGCTCGGTGAGACGGGCATCTGGCTGGCGTTCGCCGTCTCGAACGTCGTCGGCGCCACCGTCGCCTACGCGTGGTACCGGCGCGGCACGTGGCGCAACGCCGACCTCACCGAATCGGCGGTCGACGTCGACGACCCCATCGACGCCTCGGTGACGGACGACTGAGCGCGGTCAGCGGGGAGGCCGCGGTGGTCGGTTGTTACCGAGCGCGTCGAAGTAGCCCGCCACAACCGCCGAACCCCGCGTTTTGAGAAAGAGTTTTCATCTGAGTGCGACATACGGACGTATGCATCTCCTCTGCGTCGACGACGACGCGGATTTCCTCGCGCTCACCGCCACGCAGTTGGAGCGCAAGCTGCCCGCAGCGACCGTCCACACGGCGGAGCGCGTCGCGGACGCGCGGGCGCTCCTCGAATCGGAGCCCATCGCGTGTGTCGTGAGCGATTACGACATGCCCGAACAGGACGGGCTCGCCTTTCTGTACACCGTTCGGGAGACCCACCCGGAGCTGCCCTTCATTCTTTTCACGGGGAAGGGCTCGGAGGAGATCGCGAGCGACGCTATCTCCGCGGGGGTGACCGATTACCTCCAGAAGCGCGGCGCGGAGCAGTACGACCGGCTCCCC
>Ga0207719_100384_pt1 | contig 27693 bp, 27 predicted proteins | sample A23P1SouthBayCA_2_FD_187279 | JGI IMG/M metagenome (GOLD analysis project Ga0207719, IMG submission 187279) | Aerobic enrichment media microbial communities from Eden Landing Ponds, California, USA - A23 P3 (3) (SPAdes) | ecosystem: Environmental > Aquatic > Marine > Unclassified | place... | reverse complement strand
TCATCGATGTCTTCGATGGTGACTGCCCGTGTGATCATATGTGCGGGGTGGGTATGCACCGGTTGAGCCCCGGTCCATGGTGGTGCGATAGCTAGAAGATCGGTATATGCTTTCTGGCCACCAACTGGCGCAAAAATCTAAAGTAAATTATAACCGGAGAGTTCGTTCACCTCGCAAAGGTACCGTTAACCAACAACGGGGTTAGATGCCGTTGTCTGTTGGTTAAGGTTGGAATGGCGCTCTACTCGAGTTCCACGACCTCTCCACGCCCGTTGTCGAGGATTTCTCGCACCTCGGCCAAGAGTTCCTGACCTTCCTGGTAGAGTCTTGTTCCCTCATCGAGCTCACACTCGTCTGCATCGAGCTGTTCGGTGATTTCTTCGACACGGGCCAGCCGGTCGTGGATCTCTTGATCGTTTGCCACGCTTAGATCACCCCCAACCAAAGACCAGTAATAGCCAACAATAGCAACAGCAGCACTGCGATTGCGGCCTTGTAGTAGACTGGCGGGAGGCCCTCGGGTGCGGCCGCCTCGTCGACTGCTTCGGCGAGTTCCTGTTCGTGTTCGTGCTCTTGCTGGAAGGTTTCGTACGCGGCGTCGAGCTGTTGGTTCAGCGGCTTGACCTCACCCGCGAAGAACTCCTCACGCGAATTCGCGATATACTCGCCAGCGGCCGTCGGCGTGATCGTCGCCACATCCGCGACCTGATCTGCGATTAACTGGTCGTCAGTGTGCCCGATCGCGGTGACGATCGGGGTGTTCGCAGTGAAGATCGCCTCCGCGACCCGCTCAGTGTTGAATGCCTGGAGGTTCGAATCGCTCCCACCGCCACGGCCGACGATTATCGCGTCGACGTCCTCCGAGCGGTCGAGATGGTGGATGCCGTTCGCAATGGACGTCGGCGCGTCTGACCCCTGGACGGTGGCGTCCTTCACCAGAATGTCGACGGTGGGATCCTGCTCGTGGATAGCGTTCTGGATGTCGTACCGGGCGTCTCCTCGAAGGGACGTGACGACGCCGACTCGCTCCGGAAACGCCGGCGGTTGCTGTTTCTGCTCGTCGTCGAACCAGCCACGCTCTTCGAGTTCGCTTCGCAGTCGCAAGCGATCGACGCAACCGGGTTCGATCGCCGAGCGGCGAGCCGCCGCTACGCGAAACGAACGAATTACACCTTCACAGCGGTCAAAACCACGGTGCTCGTCGACTGCCAGACGAGTAAAATTCTAGATATACATTGCTCGATGGAACGACCGCACGACACACAGATCGGCGAACAGGTGCTGACACGAAATCTCGACCAGGTCGACACGATCACCGCCGACAAAGGCTACGACTGGGACGAATTACGCGGAAAACTCAGGGAAGAAGACGTCAGACCGGTGATCAAGCACCGCGAATTTTCGTCGCTCAACGCAGCGCACAACGCCAGACTCGACGACGAAACGTACCACCGCAGATCCGTCGTCGAATCAGTTATCCGCTCGCTGAAACGACGCTTCGGCGATACGCTTCGAGCGCGAACCTGTTCGGTCAGTTCCGCGAACTTGCGCTCAAAGCTGCCGTCAAAAATATCGAAGCCGCGCTCAGCCGCTAAATCGCATGATTTCGAGCCTCTAAACAGGCATTGTTCAGATTAGCTGATTCCACGCGAATGCGAAGGTTTGGAGCCAGTTTTCGGCTGATTCGGCTGTGGCGTGGCGGAAATGGTTTGCAAACTGCTTGGTTCGTCGTTTTTCCTCTTTGAAAACACGTTCGACGGCATTCCGATTTCCGTGGGTCACAAGCTGAAATCGGAGGTTTTCCTCGAACAGCGCAGCCTGCAACCACGGTGCGCCATCGACGAGAAACACGGCGTCGGCGACGTCATGTTTCTCTTGGAGTTCTTGCAGGAACTGTTTTGTCAAGACAATGGTTCGCGTCGGAAACAGCCGTACATGGAGAAATTCGTTCGTTTCGGGATCGACCGCGGCGTACAGCCAAAATCGTTGATTGTTGAGTTGAATCACGGTCTTGTCAACCGCAACGTGATTCGGGCTTTTGCCGTCTTCCGGCTGTAGATCGGCTTTCTGCACCCAGTTGTGGACGGTAGAACGGGCGCGTTGGACACCGAAGCTATCGAGAACACGAACAGTATCCGAAAGCGATAATCCGGCCGCGTGAAGGTGGATACTGAGCCTCATCAGCGGCTCCGGTGTCGCCTCTCGCTCCACAAAATCTAATTCGATGCAGTCGCTAGGGCCGCTGAGGCGGTCGATTTCGGGCATAGAACACTTCGAATTCGACCGCCTCGTCCTTCAGACCTTATCTGAACAGTGCCCTCTAAACACGCCCCAAAATTCATAAGTTGCTCATCTTTGAGTTCGCTGTCTGCTTGGTCGGGTTGCACACCGAATCCAAGCAGACACTCACTCTAACCCAATGTGATCGATTGAGACTAACGCTCCCACGACGGTGATTCCTTGTCGAGGAACGCCTCTAGCCCCTCCTTCGCCTCCGCTGATTGCATGCGTTCGGTCAGCTTCGCCAAGCCATCCTCGAACCATTCGTCGAGGAGGTCGTCCTCCATCTCCACCCAGAGTTCGGATATGGCCTCGATGGACCCCGGGCTCGATCCAGTCGTCGTACGAATCAATTCACGGACGATGTCCTCGACCTGTGGGGCTTCGACAGTGTAGTTGACGATTCCGTTGTCCGCGGCCCAGGTGGCAGATCGTTGGTCACCCGTGAGAGCTAGTTCCATGATCGCCTTCTTGCCGAGACTCGTCCGGCCGTACGTGATCCCTATCGGGGGAAGCGCACCGATCCGTGCTTCCGGCAGCGCGAAAGTGCTGTCAGTGGACGCGACGGCCAGATCCGTCAGCATTACAAGTTCGCAGCCTCCCCCGTTCGCGACACCGTCGACCGCAGCAACGAGCGGTTTCGGGTGGTTCCGGACCGCCTGGACGGTCGGGTTCAGTGACCCCTCGATCATCTCGGTGGCATCCTGGGCTGAGTCCCAGCTCAGCAACTCGGCGATGTCGTCGCCGGCACAGAACGCACGCCCTGCCCCTCGGAGCACCGTGGCCCGGACGTCGTCGTCAGCCGCCGCGCGGTCGAGGGCCGTGTGCAGTCCCTCCCACGTCGGTTCGTCGAGTGCGTTCAAGTTATCTGGACGGTTCAGTGTGATCCACGCGGTGTACTCCCGGCGCTCGTAGATTACGGTGTTGAACTCTTCCCGCTCGTACTCGTGATCGTAGAACCCGGTACCGGACGCGAGTCCCACCTCGTCGTTCTCAACCATCTCAAGGAGGAGCGGATGGGGTTCGTACTCCTCCCATCCCGTCCGTGCTCTGAGTGACTCGAGCGTCTCGACGAGTCGGTCAATACCGTACTCGTCCGCGAACTCTAATAAGCCTCGCGGCCAGTTCATCCCGATCTGTACCGCCTTGTCGATCTCTGATTTGGTGGTAACGTCGTTCTCGAGCAGCCACGCGGCCTCATTGACTGCCGGCGCAATCAGCTCCTTGGGATCAAAGGCGTACCGCGGTTCGCTAGGAATATTTACCCGCGAGTACTCGCCGGGTTCGGGGTACTCGTAGAAGCCCTCGCCAGTCTTCATACCGTAACGCTCGTCCTCAACCACCTCGGTGAGGAGATTGGAGATGTGTAGGTCGACGCCGCGGTCACGCATCGATCGTGCAGCCATCTCGAACACGTCAATACCGGCGAAGTCAAGCACTTCGAATGGGCCCATGGGGAACCCGAGACGCCTAATCGCAGCGTCAATCGTCTCCATTTCGTGGACATCTGCGTCCACCTGCCGGATAGCCTCCATCCAGAACCGGAGATTGATTCGGTTGATGAGAAACCCGGGGACATCCTGCTCAACGAGGACCGGTGTCTTCCCGATATTCTCTCCGATGGCCTGTGCGGTTTCGAACACCGAATCCGTGGTTTTGTCGCCACGAATAATCTCGACGATAGGCATCATCTGCACCGGGCTTGAGAAGTGCATTCCCACGACCTGTTCCGTGCGGTTGGTCGCGTCGGCGATTTCGGTGATAGGGAGTGTACTAGTGTTCGTCGCGAGTATCGCGTCGTCTGGCGCTAACTCGTCGGCAGTACGGAAAACATCGAGTTTCAGGTCGATGTCTTCGGGGACCGCCTCTACGACCAAGTCTACATCGGAAAACGCGGCTTCGTTGTCCGTGGTCGTCCCGATACGATCTAATATCGCGTCGGAATCCTCCACGTCGAGCTTCCGAAGGCTACCTTCGATGTTGTCGAGCGCCGTCGACAGTATTTCCTCGTCGATGTCGTTGATGATGACATCATAGCCTGCTTGGGCGAACGTCTGTGCGATGCCGTGGCCCATTGTCCCTGCACCGACAACCGTAACACGGTTGATAGCTGTTTCAGTTGCCATTTAGGCATCACCTCCATTGTCCGCGCTGGATATTTTCGACTCGATGTCCTCGCGGAGTTCCGTCTTGACGACCTTCCCGACCGGATTCCGCGGCACCTCGTCGACTAATTCCAATCGTTCGGGATGCTTGTAGATGGCGAGCTCGTCTTCTAGGTTATCCGTGATGTCTTCGAGTGTGAGGTCCGAGTTCTCCGAAGGTACCGCGTACAGGCAGAGACGTTCGCCGAGATCCGAGTCGGGCATCCCGACGACCGCCGCGTCTAAAACGTCGGGATGTTCGAGAACGATATTCTCAACTTCCTTGGCAGATATGGTGAACCCGCCACGGATAACCACGTCTTTCTTCCGGTCGAAGAAACTGATGAAACCGTCGTCTTCGATGCGGAAGAGGTCGCCCGTGTAGAAATACCCGTCATCGTCAAAGGCGTCGTTGGAGAGGTCGGGCTGGCGGAAATAGCCTGCTATCACGCCGGGACTTTTGTATGCTAATTCGCCGACCTCGCCGGTCTCAGTCACGATGTCACCGGTATCGTCTACGACCTTGGTCTGGATAGTGGCGACACGTGAGTCGGACACGTCCCAGTCGACATCGTCTCGATTTGCCCCAAATTGAGGGAAGTCAGTCGTCCGCCGGGACATCGGTGTCGTCTGCGGACCACTGATTATCGCGGTGCCCTCGTTCTGCCCCCAGATATTTACAGGTTCGATTTCCCACCGATCCCGGAACTCTTTCATGGCCCACTCGGCAGGCGCCGCCGAACCGGTCGCGATTGTATCGACACCACTCAGATCCAAATCGTCGATGTTCGGGATTTTCAGGAGCCGATTCATTATTGTAGGTACCATGAGCGTGAAGCTGATTTCTTCGGACTGGAGCTGGTCAATCAGCATGTCGAAGTCGAGGGGGTGGTGTAAGACGTACGTACCCCCGGTAAGCAGCCACGGAAGCATAGTGACACCGACTGCGGTCATGTTCACGAGTGGAGCCGGACACAGCACCGATTCGGGCGTTCCAATCTCGAAGCCGAGAAGCGGCATAACTGACAACCCAAGCCAGTTATTGTGAGTCATAGGACATGCCTTCGGTTCCGCGGTTGTCCCAGATGTCCATTGGATGTTGAACACTTCGTTTGCGTCGATAGGTACGTCGCCCCGCGGTGATGACCCACTCGTACTCATTTCGCGTACCTCTTTCAGTGTGACGATCTCCTTGAGCGTATCGACCTCGTCGATCGTATTCCTACCCATCTCGGCATGGTTGAACCCTTTGAACTCCCCAATAGTGACAAACAGTTCTACATCCAACAGATCTGTGACGTATTTGAGTTCGTGTTGTCGCCACTGAACCGGCAGTGGCGAGATGACGCCGCCTGCCCGTGCGATGGCGAGGTAGAGCGCGGCGAGTTCCCACGTGTTCGGCAACTGCACGACGACGATATCGTCTTTACCGACGCCTCGCTCTCGTAACCCGGCGGCGAGGCCGTCAACCCGCTCGTCGAACTCGGCGTAGGTTAGCCGCTCGGGGTCGCGACCAGCCAGTTCGCCTGCATTCGGCGGATCTACGACTGCCTCGCGGTTCGGTGCGTTATCAACCGTCTCTGAGAATTGATCGAGTAGTGTGGTATCGCCCCAGGGCCCGTCCTGCTCGTACTGGTTAATGCGTTCCTCAGTATGTACTTTCATTTATGCGACTTCATAGTAATACCGGTTATACAAAAGCTTTTCCCGGAGTCAGCCACCGGACCCAGTCAAAGCCGCTGCTGCGTCACCCCCCCCCCTTCGTCCTGCTCGCGGAGTTCGTCCCACCGTTGGTGCCGAAAGCAGTTCTCAAGAGTTCCGAAACGGCCGAAATCCTATGTAGCGTCAGCCTCAGAGGATACTGGGGTATTCCCATCGACACGTCAAGTGTCCCCGAAGAAGTGGGGCATACTCGTGAAGAACTGCTGGTCTCGAATTTCGCTCTTCAGCCTCCCAGTCGGTCTCGAAGCGTTGGTAACGATCACAGTATCATATTTGGTGATCCAGTAGAAAGGACCCTTTCCAACCACTCCATCCATTTTTTACGTGCTCGTTGTTATCAAGTGAATTGGACGCTTGATAAACGTCTGAGGAGACGATTAGTTGCTCCTCTTCGTGATCGCCAAGGAGGAATGACATGGTTGCTTAGTAAGCGGATTTTCCTGGAAAACGTCTCGTTAGAGTTTTAGCGTCTCTAAAATTTTATTACTGATGCTGTAGACGGTTGGTACATGCAGGAGACTGTCATAGTCGACGCTGTCAGAACGCCATTCGCAGACCGAGACGGTGCATTCCGAGATACCCATCCTCAGGACCTCGCGGCCGAACCACTCAACGCCCTGGAACAGCGGGTCGGATTCACCCCGGACAAAGTCGAGGACGTAATCTATGGCTGTGTCTCACCCATCGGCGAACAAGGTCTGAACATCGGCCGAATCGCACCGATGGTCGCAGGATGGGGAGACAGTGTGCCGGGCGTCCAGCTCAATCGGATGTGCGGCTCTGGACAGCAGGCGGTGAATTTCGCCGCTTCGAACGTCATGGCAGGACAGCACGACATCCTCGTGGCTGGTGGTGTCGAGCACATGACCCGCGTGCCAATGGGTAGCGACGGTAACGCGAAGCGGGGAGTACTCGACGAGCATGCACTCACCGACACCTACCTCGAGCACTACGACGAGGTCACTGGTCAAGGCGAGGGTGCAGAGCGAATTGCCGCTGAGTACGGGTTCACCCGCGAGGATGTCGATCAGCTTGCTGCTGACTCACAGCATCGGTGGAAAGACGCCTGGGAAGAGGGCCGGTACGACTCTCAACTCTGGCCGGTCGAGACGACTGTTGACGGCGAGGAGACGACCGTCAAAACTGACGGCCACCCGCGGCCAGAATCGACAGTTGAGGCGCTTGGTAACCTCCCACTCTCGTTCCGTGAGGAGGGCGAGGGCGTCCATCACGCCGGTAACTCCTCCGGAATCGTCGACGGTGCGAGCGCACTCCTCGTCACGAGCCGCGAGAGTGCAGCGGCGCATGGCTGGGAACCCATGGCGCGCATCCGCCAGACGGAAGTCGTAGGGGTAGACCCTATCACAATGCTAACAGGTCCGATTCCAGCGACCGAACAGGCGCTCAAAAAAGCCGACCTGACAGTTGATGACGTGGATCTCTTTGAGGTAAACGAAGCGTTCGCGTCCGTCGTATTGGCATGGCTCGAGGAGATCGGTGCAGATTGGGATCGAACCAATGTCAACGGCGGCGCTATTGCGCACGGCCATCCGCTCGGTGCAACTGGCGCCGCCTTGCTCACGAAGCTCGTGCACGAACTCGATCGGCGTGGCGAGGACATCGGGTTGTCGACGATGTGCATCGGCTTCGGACAGGGCGTTGCAACCATCGTTGAACGGCTGTAAACTGGCGTACGGCCAAGCGCTACTGCAGGACAGTCTGCTAACTGGCGTCGCTGTGACCACTATTATCTGATCGGTCGATGCCAGTACCATAGGGCCGCGTCGCGGGGCAGTCAATATCGCCGTATCCTACCTCTGGATTAGCGGGTGCTGAGAATCGTCGCCGCTGACACACCACCTTTCTCTAGGAATGCCCCACCGAAGATCTGCGCTAACCCGATAGGTGGGACTTCGTCCTGCTGCTCGCCGACCTCGCCGCGGAGCTGCCAGACGGGTTCGCCAATCTGTGCCACATCGGTCGCACCGACCGCCAGAGCACTCCCTCGCGTGGGACGCGGGAAACCGGACCGATGCCGCGACTCACTGCACGATGTCGTCCTCCCTGAGAGATCGGATGTCGGGCGCGTCGAAGCCGACCGACTGCAACACCGTATCCGTGTGTTCGCCGTGTTCCGGCGCCGGCCCGCCAGTGTGCACGGCTGGTTCGGAGCCTTGCGCAGGTAACCCGACGCGCGGCATCCCAGTACCGTGTTCGATCAACTCGCGAACGGTTGCGTGTTCGCTGGACAGCGCCTCCTCAAGCGTCCAGACGGGGGCGACCATCGCGTCGACGTCACCGAGTTTCATTTCCCACTCGTCCTGAGATTTCCGGACGAACAGATCGGCGAGCTCCTCCCGCAGGGCCGCCCTCTCGGTCGGGTCTGTTGTCATGTGGGCGTCGATTAAGTCTTCACGGTCGACGGCTTCGCAAAAGCTCGTCCAGAACTTTTCTTCGAGGGCCGCGATCGTAACATACCGGCCATCGGCAGTTTTGTAGACATTGTACCACGGTGCTGCTCCGGTCAGGGCCGTCTCACCTGGCCGCAGGCTGTCGCCAGTCAGCGCTTCGTGAGCGACGGTCTGGGAGAACGAGACGACTACGTCAGTCATCGAAACGTCGACATATTCGCCGTCGGTATTCCCGAGTTCCCGCGAAAGGAGTGCCCCCAGGACGCTGAACGCCGCGAACAGTCCCCCGGCCATGTCGCCGATGGGGTAGCCCGGAATCTGGGGATCGGTATCCTCCGCTGCTCGGTTTAGATCCAGTAGGCCGGCCATCCCGACGTAGTTGAGGTCATGGCCCACACGGTCGGCGTGCGGCCCCGTCTGACCGAACCCCGACAGTGAACAGTATACGACCTCAGGGTTGTATTCCTGAACCGACTCGTAGTCGACACCGAGGCGACCCACGACGCCGGGACGGAACTGTTCGAAGACCACATCCGCCGTCTCAACCAGCCGCATGAATACGTCACGACCGGTCGGTGTCTTGAGGTCGATGGCGACGCTACGCTTCCCACGGTTGACGGCGTCGAAGATGGCACCCGCTCCATCATCGGTATACGGTGGCATATACCGCGCATAGTCACCTCGGTTGGTGTCCTCGATCTTGATCACGTCGGCACCTGCATCAGCGAGCAACTGTGTCGCGTACGGTCCCGGAAGCAATCGCGAGAGGTCAAGCACTCGCACTCCATCTAGTCGCATACTTCGTACATTGACTCTAGAGACAATAAATCTCCGATGGGGACCTTGGGCGGATCACAAGGTGTCCCGTCGCTCAAAAAAGATCTTCGGGACCATCGATAGGACAACCACGCCGTCCTGACTACAGGTGCGACTCTCGGACATAACGAGGCCCACATCGGACCGGTTTTCGAGTGGATGCTTGCGAACCGGTTCCAGTTCAATCGTCAGTTCGTCCTAGGGTAGACCGGATTGCGAAACCCCGTTTCGCCGAGTCCGGGTGGTCCGAACATAGGGGTGCGGTTGTAACAGGTCTACCGACAGTCGCTGAGTGACCGCCACCGTCTGGAGACTACAGGCCATAAACCCCTTGAAGGGCGGTTACTCCGCCCCTCGGCGTCAACGTGGAACGGCTACAAATCGATTGCTCGGTGAACTACACTGTCTCTACTCTCAATACAGTAACATCCCCATTTTGACCGACTTTTGAGCTCGAAATCTTCGAGTATTGCGTCAACATTCGGCGTTCGCCTGCCACCAAGCGGTAATAAAACCACGGACTGTACCGGTCACAGTAGCCCGTTCTGCTTTGCTATCGTGTTGAGTTGGATTTCGTCCGTTCCTTCGACAATTCGGAGCACTCGTGCGAGGTTGAGGTGGTCGACGAACGGATTGTCTTCCGAGAGCCCGTTGGCACCGTGAATCTGGACCGCGTCGTCTGCGATATTCCAGAATGCGTTAGTTGCGAACCAGTGGAAAATCGAGACGTCCTCGACGATGTCGTTCCCCTGATCGATGTTCCACGCACACCGGAGCCCCCCGGCGTCGGCCATGTACGTCTTCGCACGGCCCCTTGCGTACATGCTCGACACCTGCTGGAACGTTCCAATGGGTTGACCGAACGCTTGGCGGTCCTGTGCATACTCCTTGCTCTGCTCGAGCAGGTACTGCGAGTACCCGACTGCCTCCGCACCGAGTTCGAGTCGCCCCATAGTCAACAGAGACATCGCATCCCGGAAAGCCCCGTCTACGGGACCGAGAACACGCGACTCCGGGACGACAAGGTCATCCAAGACGATTTCAGCCTGCCATCCCTCCAGCCCAATGGCGTTGTTGATCGAGCCGAGTTCGAATTCGTCCGGTTCCACGATGAAACATGTGATCCCATCGTGCCGTTTGTCGACTTCCTCTATCGGCGTCGTCCGTGCGAGCACCAAGGCGAAATCACAGAAGGCAGCATTCGTAATCCACTGCTTCCGGCCATTAATCACCCACTCGTCGCCGTCTTGTTCGGCCCGGGTACGCATCGCCGGCGAATCCGATCCAACGGAGGGTTCAGTCTGTGCAAACGCCGTCGACTTCTCGCCGCGAACGACGGGCTCGAAGTACCGTTCGACCTGTTCCTCCTCGGCATGAAGCAACAGCGGATTCGGGCCCTCGGGACCATTGAGCACGTGCTCCGAAAGTCCCCGACCCTTCGACGCGACGTGACGCTTTGCGGCGTACCACGTAACCGTCGAGACACCTTCCCCGCCTACCTCTTCTGGCATTCTCATGCCATAAAACCCTGCTTCGCCACTCTTACGCCGGATTTCCCGTATTGCCTCGACAACCTCCTCAGTGGGTTGTCCATTCGGCCGTCTTCCGAGTCGTGGGTTCCGAATCTTCTCTTCGAGATCGGCTTCGAGTGGAACAACCTCGCGTTCAATAAACTCGTCGAGACTGTTCAGGATGAGCTGCGTCTCTTCTGATATGTTGAAGCTAATTCCTGTCATTGGATTACCTGCTGATGTTAGTCATGGTTAGCTATGAAATCAGGATTTGTACCGTCCTCGATTCTGCTCTCGGATGGATTTCTTGTTGTTCTTTCCAACGCTCGTCTTCGGGATTTCATTGGTAAATTCGATTTCGTCTGGGAGTTGCCAGTCTGCAAAGCGCTGAGAGAGAATCTCGTCGAGTTCTTCCCGATCGACTTCATCTTCGACCTCGACAAGTGCGAATGGGCGCTCTTCCCACTCCGGATGTTCGAGGCCGACAACGCATGCGTCGCTGACATCCGGGTGTTCGATGAGGAGGTTTTCCATGTCGACAGACGAAATCCATTCCCCACCACTCTTAATGACGTCCTTGATTCGATCAGTAATCTTCAGATATCCATCTTCATCGATGGTCCCAGCGTCTCCGCTCTTCCAGAACCCATCGTCAGTGAACGACTCTTCCGTCCGATCATCATCGTAGTAACTGCTCACCACCCACGGGCCACGGATGAGAATTTCTCCGACAGAATCACCGTCGTGTGGTAATTCCTCACCAGTGTTGGGGTCGACAATTTTCGTCTCGACACCCGGGACAGTCAGTCCCTGCTTGCGCCGCATATCGAGTTTTTCTTCCTTGGATAGTTCCTCTTCGAGTGAGGGTTTGATGAAGTTTATAGCTACTAGCGGGGTCGTCTCGGTCGCGCCGTACGCGTGGACAATCTCTGCCTCAGTGAGTTCTTTATACCCCCGTATCATATCTAGTGGCGGCTCGGTGGCTCCAGACATCATCTGCAGACCGTTCCAGTCTGGGTTATCGTCGAGATTCCGAATGTAATCGAGCATCGGCATGAAAATAGCTGGTGCCCCGTTCGTTACGGTCGTATTTTCGTCGTTGATGAGATCGACCAATGGTTCGGGATTCTCCGCCCGATAACGCCCAGGGAACGCGAGCTTTGCGCCAGCGTACGTCGCGGCGTAGGCTAGTCCCCAGCCCTGCCCATGGAACATCGGAGTAATTTGAGCGACGGAGTCCCCATGCGAGATGCCGATGGAGTTCGCCAACTGCATCGTGTGCAAATAGATGTTCCGGTGGGAATAGTACACCCCTTTGGGACGCCCCGTCGTTCCGGTCGTGTAGCAGGCGCTGTATGCTGATGTTTCGTCGATATACGGCCAGTCGTACTCCGGTTCTGCCTCAGCTAACAAATCTTCGTAAGAGTACGTCGGTTCGAGATCGGTTTTGACCTCGTCAAGTTCGTTATCCGTCATAACGACAAAGCCCTCGATAGACGTGACGTCGGGGGCCACATTTTCGGCGACTTCCAACAGTGATTCGTCGATCACAAGGAACCGTGGCTCCGAGTGGTTTAGCACATACTTCAACCGATCCGGATGTAGTCGCAGATTAAGCTGAAGGATAACAGCACCGGTTCCAGGAATGCCGAAATAGGATTCATAATGACGGTGATCGTTCCACGCAAGCACACCGACGCGATCCCCGGCTTCAACACCTAACTCTTCCAGGGCGTTGGCCAAGCGCTGTATCCGCTCGTACGACTCACTGTAGGTGTATCGGAACTGATCTTCACCAGTTCCTGAGACGATTTCCCGATCAGGGAAATTTCGTGCTGCTGCCTCAATGAGCCTCGTCGTGTTGAGGGGGTACTCATCATTACTAGTGGACGGAAATCCATCTATGACCTCCATGTAACTATGGTACACGGTACACTATATATAGATTTGGGTTGGTAATATCGTTCCATCGTCACTATTCTAGCAGAACTTTTAGAAAGCTCTTTAATATTCCATAATGGTGTCAAACAGAATTAGGAAGTCTGCTTCCTTCAGTTATTTCGGGGATTTCAGCGGTTGCTAAGTATTGTAACTGTTGAAACGCCCCCTTCACCTGCAAGTGCTCCCCCGGAGTTTTGGGCTAGTCCGATAGACGGATTTGCAACCTGCCGAGATCCTGCCTCATTCCGGAGTTGCCAGACAAGTTCACAGATTTGGGCTACCCCAGTCGCACCGACGGGATGGCCCCGTGATTTGAGCCCACCGCTCGGATTAACTGGGATACGACCGTCGAGCATGACGTCACCATCCCGGACGAGCGAAGCACCTTCTCCTTGGTCCGCCAACCCAAGCCCTTCGTAATGCATTAACTCACCGATGGTGGCCGCATCATGTACTTCAACAACATCCAGATCATCCGGGCCGATACCAGCCTCATTGTAGGCTTTTTGCGCCACGCGCTCGTCGAGTGCTTCACGCCAGAATTCGGCATCCTCGAGGTAATCGCCGCTCAACATTTCGGCTGCATCAACGTATATCGGCTTCTCAACCAGTTGTTCGGCGATTTCGCCACGTGTGACTACTGCAGCTGCTGCCCCATCTGACATCGGACAAGCATCAAGAAGTCGGATAGGGTCAGAGATCATACGTGATTCCAGAATATCTGCCCTTTCAACGTTCAACTGAAGATGTGCACGGGGGTTTTTCAGTCCATTAGCATGGTTTTTGACTGCAATCTCGGCCAATTCCTCGCGTACATCGCCGAACCGATCCATGTAGGCATTTGCACGCATTCCATAAAGACCCATAAACGTCATCCCCATCGATCCCTCGACTTCTGCGTCCGTGCCACCAGCCATATCTTTGAGAGCGACCTCCGTCGGGACACCAGTCATCTTTTCAACACCGATTGCGAGTACGATATCGCACTCACCTGATTTGACTCTCTTGTAGGCTTCCTGGAATGCACAGGTCGAACTGGCACACGCGTTCTCGACTCGGGTGATCGGAATACCTGTCACCCCAACTTCTCGGAGTATTGCTTGGCCGATAACACTAGTTTGGCCCTGAGCAGTAGTGGCAACATTGCCGATATACGCTTCATCAATGTCATCGGATTCGACGTTCGAAGACAGGAGTGCTTCCCGAACGGCCCTGCTTCCGAACTCAGTTACGCGCTGTCCCTCCAACTCGCCGAAGTCGGACTGTCCAACACTGGCGATAGCCACCTCGTTTTCAGTCATCGTTCTTTCTCCTTGGGACGGAACATATGGCCAAATAACGGTTCGCCGGTTTCCGGATCTTCCTTGATTCTTTCGAGCACCAGTTCCACTGGATCGCCGACTTCGAGTGGTTTTTTCTCACACTCGGTAAGAAGAGAGTAGAGCCGTACGTTTTCTAGGCTCACGAAGCCGAACGCGTACGGCGGTTCGATTCCTTCTTGACCAGTATGTGCGATGGTGTATGTCTCGAGTCGTCCTGTTCGTGCAAGTTGAACATCAGTGACATCGTCCGAAAGACAATTGCGACAAAACGACCGAGATGGAAAGACGACAAACTCACACTCGCAGCATTCGGTACCTATCAGTACTGGATTGTCATCGTCAGCTATACGAATCGACCCGTTAACAACGAGTCGGGACGACTCATCATAGTCTGGATGTACATATTGCATACGGTTCCAGATTGATGCCAACGTATATAAGTGTTTGGCAGTGGGAGACTGGTGCTGTCTGGTGAGGTGGTGAAAAATATATCTGATGAATCCCTCGGAAGGACACGAAATACCGATACAAAGGAACCTGACGCACTGGTGCCACTCCCGTTGGGCCAAGTGATACACGATGAGGAGAGAGTTACGAAGAGAAGCAGCTGGCCAAGCCGCGTCCCTGTCCCACTGCGAGGAAGTCGACTCTTACAAGCACGACACACCCCACGGGTCACTCGCCATCTTCATCACCGAAGACGACTTTGAGGACGGGTCAGTCAAAACTCGTTTATTTAGTGCAGGCCGGGCGAGAAACCGGCCGACACAGATATGCCCGAGTTTTGCATGAGGGCCGTCGCTACGGAAATCGGTCGTCTACCTCTATCTCTACCATGTCGTAGGGAGATCCGTTCAGCTGGGTCGAACGGATTCTCCCACCCTTTACAGACCCAAGCCATCTTTTGTATTGCTAAAGACTGATGTCCGCATTATCTGGTTACGACGGTGAGCTCACTACCACTATATCCCAAATCCAAATTGTCGATATTATCAACATCTGCTATAACAGAGTACTGACCACCAATATATAACAACAGTAGTTTTGTTATTCGCTCTTGGGTAGAGGATTGTTGGTCAGTTCTCAGCAGTAGCTGGAAGTCACAGCGGGCAAGGGTGACGCGACCGCGTCACCCGACAAACGATGATGACAATCAAGACGTTCGTCTCGGAGCGTCGCGCCGCGAATCTGCTGGCACAGATTCGCTGGCGTGACGGCGTCTATTGTCCGCGCTGCCGTACCGAATCACGGATTCGATACGGCAGCTATCGGGTGTTTCAACGGTATCGCTGTAAGAATTGCGACCGCTCGTTCAACGATCAGACGGGCACCGTCTTCGAGCACTCTGCGGTCGCACTCAGGAAGTGGTTTCTCGCAATCTACACGTACATCCGCTTCAACACCCGTCTGAGACGGTTAGACGTTGAAATCGACGTTTCGTACAAGACGATTTACCGGCGCTTCCTGCGAGCGCTGGACGCGCCTCGGCCACGCCTCGAAGGCCTGATCGAGATCAACGAATTCTACGTGAAGGCAGGGCACAAAGGCCGCGAGCGCGACGGACCGTCGCGCTCGCGTGGGCTGTCCACGCGCGGACGTGGAACGTACGCCGAAGACAAGCCACCCGTGTTTATTCTCGCGGATCGTGGGACTGGACAGCGGTACGTGATCCTGGCGAAAGCCGCCACCGAATCGACGATTCGACTCCTGCTGGCCGACCGCCAGCAGGAGTCGATCACGGTCTATACTGACGGCTTTCGGGCGTACGATCCGCTCGAAGCGGACGACGCATTCGACCGCGAATGCGTCGTCCACGGCGACGGTGAGTACGTCGATGGAGACGCTCACGTGAACTCCTGCGAGAGCCACGCGTCGCTGGCGCGACGGTGGCTCTCGCCGCATCGAGGCGTCTCCAAAGATCGACTCACACCGTATCTCCGAGCGCTTCAGCTCCGCCGTGAAGTCCCCAAAAAACCGGGTAAGGAAGCTCTGAAAACCATCCTCGAAACTATGCTGTGATCTACCAACAATCTACGCCACAAGAGCGTTGTTATTTATATCCCCACCAATGGAATTGCTAAAGTCCCATTGTCGATATTATCAACATCTGCTATAACAGAGTACTGACTACCAATATATAACAATAGTAGGTTTGTTATTTACATCCCAACCAATGGAATTGCTAAAGCCCCATTATCGATATTATCAACACCATCTATGATCCAGTGTTACGAGCATGAGACAGTCGGAGGTCAGTAGAATAGATCGCTCGACTCTGTAGTTTCGCTAGACGCGACTGCTACGACTGCGTTATTGCGGTAGTAAGCGAAGAAACAGATCGGTGTGACCTCCGGAATCCATCTCTTCACTCGTGTTGCGGTCGTCAAGTCTAAATCAGTTGTTGCGAATCCCGACGAACCCGCGACCCCCTTCGGGGTCGGCGGGTTCGCCGAGTGGGCGATACTCACGCTGCATGCTCCCTGGATCGAGCTGGGCAAATCCTACCACGTCGCGGGGGATTTGCTCAGCGAGATGCCTGGCGTCCTCGAAGAAACCGACCTCACGCGCCTCCTGCATCATACCGTTCTCCGTACGGGGTTCGCACGGATTCCAACCAAGACGTGGCGTGCATTCCTCGACGCGTCGGGCGAGGAACGCACTGGCCACGCCGCTATCGATTCGACTGGTTTCGACCGTGACCAGCTGCCACTACGTCACCCGCACGCACTAGTTGTTGACATCCTCAACAATTAAATACTTTGGACTATTATAATTGACCATGAACCCCTCAAACTCCATAAAATCAGTCCAAAACGCATTCGATATAATCCAATTGCTCTCTGAATCCGACAATCTAACAGCTACGGGGCTTGCTAATGAGCTGGATATGCATCGAAGCACAGTCCACGACTATTTACGAACCCTAATAAAAGAAGGTTACGTCATCGGTGAGAGCGGAGAGTATCGTCTGAGTCACCAAATTTTGAATCTGGGAGGAAAATTGCGGAAAAGAAATGAGTTGTTTCGAACGGCTAGGCCGGTGCTTAGAGATCTCGCTACCTCAAAAGGTGTACCTGCAGTATTGAACATCGAAGAACGCGGATACGGTGTTATCCTGTATACGGTAAGTGGAGAGAGAATGCAAAACGCACTAATACACGAAGGCATACACATTCCTCTTCATTCAGCGGCACCTGGAAAAGCTATTCTTGCCAATTACTCGGAAGAAAAAGTAGAAAATATCATTGAATCACGAGGTCTAGCAGCGATTACTGATCACACAATTACTGAAAAAGACGAGTTACTAAACGAACTGGCAGATATCAGAACTCAGGGATACGCAGTTGATCACGAGGAGATTGGTATCGGGTTACGAGGTATAGGAACAGTAATCAACAATTCAAAGAGTGGAGAAGTCATGGGCGCAATATCTTTGTATGTCCCTGCTAAGCGCTCAAGTCATACGGATATTATTGATTCTTTGTTAGAGGCTGCAAATATCATTGAAGTTGAACTCCATTATTGATTCCCATCCTACAGTAAGCTATCAACTTGGTGTGAAGGAACCGTCCGAGGATGGTTGTAGTTGGTGACGAAAAAAGAATGAACGCTCATGCGTAGCACGTTGTTGATTTCACAGCGTCGCTTGGACAGCGTGTTTGAGAGCATCTCGCCCCGGTTTCCGGTATAGTTCTCGGCGTAGTTGGAACGCTCTGAGATACTGTGTCAGCTTGTCCTTCGAGATACCGCGGTGGGGCGAGAGCCACCGTCGCGTCAGCGACGCGTGGCTCTCGCAGGTGTTGACGTGAACTTCCTCATCGGCGTATTCGCCGTCACCGTGGACGACGTATTCGCGGTCGAATGCGTCGTCCTCGTCGAGCGGTTCGTGCGCTCGAAAGCCGTCGGTATAGACCGTGATCGACTCCTCTTTGCGGTCAGCAAGCAGGAGTCGAATCGTCGATTCGTCGGCGGCTTTCGCTGGAATCACGTACCGCTGTCCGGTCCCACGATCAGCGATTATGAACACGGGTGGCTTGTCGCCATCGTACGAACCTCGCCCGCGTGTGGACAGGCCACGCGAGCGCGACTCTTGGTCGCGCTCGCGGCCTTTCTTCCCGGCAGAGACGTACACTTCGTCGATTTCGACCGGTCCAACAAGATCGAGGGAGGGCGCATCGAGCGCTCTGGCGAAGCGCTCGATGCGCCGGTGCATCGTCTTGTGTGTTACCTCAATTTCGCACTGTAACTGCCGGAGACTCGTGTTAAACCGGAGGAACGCGTAAATCGAGAACAACTACCGGCGGAGAGCAACCTTCGAGTGAGCGAAGATTGTGCCGGTCTTGTCGTTGAACGTGCGGTCGCAATTCTTACAGAGATACCGTTGAAACTCACCATAGCTGCCGTTTCTGACCGTGCGGTCAGAACGGCAGCGAGGACAGATAACACCGTCGCGCCAGCGAACCTGTTGGAGCAGGTCCGCTGCGACCGATTCCGACCCAAACACATCCAGCGGAATCATTCGTGTCGGGCACCGCTGACGCGGTGCCCTTGTCCTCTTTGGCTCTACAGCGACCGCTCAGCAGCATCAACAATCTCCGACGGATGAGCGAAGAATGAAAATCGACGTGCCGAGGTCGATGCCGTCGGTGATCGCCGCAGCGTAATTCTGTGCTGAGAGTGCGTTGAGAACGCTCGTATTGTACAGGTCCGGTTCGGCGATATGGTCGAGCACCCAGAGGCTATCGGACCCGATCCTCTCTGCGCGGCGCACCATCGGTCTATCTCGGACGACGGGACCAACTGATCGGCGGTACAGTATGTCGGAATAGCCGTACCGAGTCGCATGCCCGCTGGTTCTCAACAGAGGGACAAATACCTTGGTGGCGGTCCAGGGCACTGTCCCAGTGACCGTGCGCAACAACCGAGACGACGGCCGATACATTTCGTCGCGGCCGCCGCCTCACGTCACCGCGGTCACCCCGGCCGGCCTCACACCAACGACGGGAGCCCCTCTTTACGGAGCATCTTACCGATGGTGTTTTTCATGATCTCGTCGGTACCGCCGGCGATCCTGAAGCCGCGGACATACCGGTGGAGATACTCGAGCGGGTGTCCCTGCTGGTAGCCGTTCGCGCCGTGGACCTGGAGGGCCTCGCTGACGACCGACTCGGCGATCTCGGTCGAGTGCAATTTGACGATGGAGGTCTGGAGCGGGTCAGCGACCCTATCGGCTGAGACGGCGTCTTCGGCTGCGGCGTGGATCAGGGCCCGGGCTGCCTGGACCTGCTTGGCCATATCCGCCAGCTTCCACTGGAGGCCCTGGAACTCGCCGATCTTCTGGCCGAACTGCTCGCGGTCCTCGACGTATTCGAGGGCTTTGTCCATGGCACACATCGCGGTGGCGTTCGTAATCGCTGCCGTTCCGATGCGCTCCCAGTTGAGGGCTTTCAACTGTTCTTTGAACCCCTCGCTCCCGCGCGTGAGTACGTTCTCCTCGGGAACGGTGACATCCTCCATGTAGAAGTGGGTCTGTTTGTTCCCGGCCATATTGGTGTAGCTTTGTTGAGTCTTGACGCCGTCCCAGTCAAAGTCAAGGATGACGGATCCAAACCCTTCGCCGGGGAACTTCACCCAGACGACCCCGTACTCGTAGTGGCTCGCACCGCTCACCCAGATCTTCTCGCCGTTCAGGACGAGCGAGCCGTTCTCCTCCTCAACCGTCGTGTGCATCTCTTTGACGTTCGACCCCGCTCCCGGTTCGGACATCGCGATGGCAAAGCCCGCCTCGCCGCTCGTCACCTTCGGGAGGTACTTTTCCTTCGCTGCTTCGGTCCCGAACATCGAGACGGCCCGGGGCGCGACTAGGTGTTGTTCGCACAAATAGGTGGCCGTATCCGGGCAGACGCGGCCGATGACTTCCGTCATGAGCATCGCCTCGAACTCAGACATCCCGCCGCCGCCGTACTCCTCGTCGAAGTTGATCCCTAGGAACCCGCGGTCCGCAAGGAGTTCGATGTTCTCTTTCGGGTAGTCGCCACCCTCGTAGCTGAAGGCTCGGTCCGCAAACTCCTTTCTCGCGATCTCGTCGATTGACTCCAGTACGAACCGCTGTTCGTCGGTGAGGCTCACCATACCCGAGCCAGATCCCACGTCAACATAATGCTTTCTCCGTTCAACGGAACACGCTTGACAGCGTTTCCCGCCAGGGGCCTCATCACCGACGTCGGCGCCTTCCCGAAAACGGAGTCTGCTCCACTGACTGCTGAACACGATGTGTCTCACGCGGCCTGCGGTCAGTGCCGGTCGTGACTCGCTTTCGGCGGGGAAGCAGCGTCCGACCGGACTCGGCACAAGGATTTTTGGTCAGTTCCGCGAACTCGTCCTGAAATGCGCGGTGAGAAACATCGAACTCAGCGTCAGTCACTCAAACCGTGAATTCCCGCGTTTAAACAAGGCCTGTGGTGATAAGCTCGACACAGCCATATTAAAATATATTACGAAGCGTTACACATCTCGGTTTATGGACCTGAGCCTCACGCCCGAGCAGAAGCAGATCAAGGACATGGTCTCCGACTTCGTGGACGAGGAGGTCGTTCCGCAGGCGTCGGAGATCGACCACGAGGACGAGTTCTCGTGGGACATCGTCGAGGAGCTCGCGGACCTGGGCCTCATGGGGATGCCGTTCCCCGAGGAGTACGGCGGGGCGGGACTCGACTACCACTCGTACCCGATCGCGCTCGAGGAGATCTCGCGGGGGTCGGGCGGACTCGGCACTATCGTCGCCGCCCACACCTCGCTGGCCGGCAACATGCTCTACGAGTTCGGCGAAGAGGCACAGAAGGAGGAGTACCTCACCCCGCTCGCGGAGGGTGAGGACATCGGGGCGTTCGCGCTCTCGGAGGCGCAAGCTGGCTCCGACGTGCCCGCGATGGGCACCGTCGCGGAGAAAGACGGCGACGGCTACGTCGTCAACGGGAACAAGCTCTGGATTTCAAACGGCTCCGTCGCAAACACGGTCACGCTGTTCGCGAAGACCGACCCCGACGCCGGCAACAAGGGAATTTCCTCGTTCATCGTGCGGCCCGAGGAGGACGACGGCTTCATCGTCGAGGGGACGGAGGACAAACTCGGCGACAAGGGCTGTCCGACCGCCGAACTGCGCTTCGACGACCTCTGGATTCCCGAGGACCGCCTTCTGGGCGAGGAGGGCCGCGGCTTCGTCCACGCGCTCAAGACGCTCAACGGCGGCCGCATCACCATCGCCGCGCGCTCCATCGGTATCGCGCAGGCCGCACTCGACGCCGCGCTCGAATACTCGCAGGACCGCGAGCAGTTCGACCAGCCCATCTCCGATTTCCAGGCCATCCAGCACAAGCTCGCGGACATGGACACGAAGACCCGCGCGGCGCGCCTGCTGATGCACGACGCCGCCGACAAGAAGATCCGCGGCGAGAACTTCATCAAGGAGGCCGCACAGGCGAAGCTCTACGCCTCGGAGATCTCGCGTGAGGTCGCCAACGAGGGCATCCAGATCCACGGCGGCTACGGCTACACCAAGGACTTCCCCGCCGAGCGGTTCTACCGCGACGCCAAGCTCAACGAGATCTACGAGGGCACGAGCGAAGTCCTCCGGAACACTATCGGCCAGCAACTCATCAGTTAGAGGGGATTTCCTTCGACTTGCAATGTGTTTACGCGTCGTGGGCCGTGGTGAATCGCCATACGTGACTTGATTTCACTGTTTCACTGCCTGCGTGATGTTGTAAACTGCACACATCAAAACGAGTTCTCGAAACTCACCGTACCAGGTTCGCGCACGCACGGCGTCGCCGAGCGTGCGCTTGATCGTCGAGAAGACAGTCTCACACATCGCTCGTTGCCGGTACAGAGGCCCATCGATCCGCGCGTTATGCGCGTGATCGATGGGCCGGAACTCACGATGTTTAATCAGCGGTCTCACGCCCTCTTCACGGAGTTTCTCACGTAAGTCCATCCAGTCGTAGCCCTTGTCGGCAGCGAGGCTGGCGAGGTCGCCCGCGTTGCGACGGGCGACCTGCCAGCCGAGCTGTGTGTCGTGCGTTTTCTCGGTCGTACAGTGCACGTCCAGAATCGCGTGACTGTCTGTGTCCACGAGAGCTGTTGTTTTGAGCGTCTGAACCCGGTAATTCGTCCGCCGACAGTAGTGTTTGCTGGCGTTTCCGCGGTCGAAGAACGTCGCGTCAATCGCGGCGTGTCCGCTCGTGTCGTGCAGCTGCGCCGACAGGCGCAGCAGCACTCGCCAGAGTGCTGTTCTGATCCTGTCAAACCACTTCACTAGCGTGGAGTGATGCGGGAGATCGGCCGCCTCAAGGCCGATCTCCCCGAGTATATGTGGCATCTCGCTCAGCAGATCGAGTGCTTCCCGGTAGGACTTCTCCAGGTAAACCCGGAGACAATGGAGCGAAACAACCGCGTATTCGGCGAAGCCGCCACCCCCTTCGGGGGCGGCGACTTCGCCTCGGCCACCAACAGCATTTTTAGCTAACTGAACGACTTTGCTCGTGAAGCGGGAGATCTTCGACATGGACATCGGCGGTTTCCCGCTTCTTACTCCTAGTTCTGACGGTCGAAGCCGACGCCGTACAGCGATTCACCAGAGCCCTCTCAACAAATTCTAAGTCACTCCAGCCGCTACCACCGTCGAGACGTTCGATTTCGGACATAGACACTCAGAAACCGAACGCGGTCGAGAGAGTGCAAAACCAGACAGTGCCTGAAACAGGTTTCTATACGCCAGGATCTATCTCTTTGAGAGCTTCAGTAGCCACATCGCCGAGTTCCCCAGCCTCAATATGCGAATACCGTTCTCGTACCATCTCCTCTGAATTGTCGAGATATCGGGCAGCCACAGTGTACCCAAATGCCCTGACGAGGACTTCTCCCATTCCCCGACGACCGCCGTGTGGTGCGAGGTAGTCGTGTTTTGGGTGGTCGATGTCGATCTCTGCGGCCTCCGTGAGTCGGTAGAGAATCGACCGTGCGCCGTCCGTCGTAATCGACGGCGGCCGAATATCCTCATCGAGCGCCAGCAGGAGGTCGCGAGCGTACTTCGCGCGGCGCTCAGCAATTGCCTCCGGGCGTTCTCCTCGTTCGGCTAGCTCTTCCCGGACGAGCTCCGCGAGCGTCCGTTGGTCGAACGTCGGAAACACCGGCCACCGGTCCGTTGGTGGGTCCATCAGCTTCCGATAGCTCCGGAGCGGCGAGATCACCGGATCGGGAAGGCTCGCGGCATCCCATTGCTGTTTCTTCCGGTAGACATCCATACTCCCATCCTCGAGGGAGAGGTCCTCCCAGCGGACGCCACGTCGGCGCGGGTCGTTTGGGTCCCGAAGGAGTTCCCCGACCCGAACTGCGGTGTACGCGAGGACAAACACCAGAGCCCGGTCACGAGCCGCCTTCAGCGCCGCGTAGCGGGCTCGCTGCTTGTCGAGGAGGTCAATATCCTCTGGGAGTGTCGTGTACGCCTCGACGGCGTCGCGGGCCCGTTCGTCGACGTGGCGGGTGAGGGCGTGGCGCTGTTCGGACGTCCAGGCCTGCTGGTCGCCGGGCTTTCGACCGTCGTCCTCCGGTAACGGCGCCATCGCACTCGCCCGCTGCGCGTAATGCGCCTCAAGATACCCTTCGTTGACGCACCAGCCACACCACGCAGAGATATAGCGGTAATAGGTTTGTACCGTGTTCTGCTTGAGTCCCCGATCCCCACCGAGATGCCGGGCGTACTCCCGGAACACGCGTTCGTCGAGATCGTCGAAGGCTGGCTCGCGGTCGACGTCGTCGGGGACGATCCCGGTCCAGTCGTCATCACCCCGGTCGCCAGCGGCCCACTCGGCGAACCGCTCGAGCTCGCGTGCAGCGTTGCGTCGATAGTTCCCGCCGTCGCCACCGCGGCCTTTCCCCTTGTCCTGGAGGTAACGCTCAAAGCTATCGTCGAGCGGCGTCGAAAGCGCTCGGTCAGACATCCACCAACCCTCCACCGTCCTGCGAGTCCGGTCTCGGTGCCTCTACCTGGGGGAAGCGTCGCCGTGAGACGGTTGCAGCATTCGTGCTTACCCGACAGCGTCGGGGTACTTCAAAGTGGTCGTGATTACCAGTGTAATCACGTCCAGACGCTTATTTGCCTAAAGTTCCGAATTCTGGCGGTAGTAGTGTTAATAGCCAAGAAACCGGATTTATAAATTATATATCGCTATATCAAAACTGAGCCGGCGGTCTCAACTGAGTTCACCGTATAGAGGCGGAATCAGACTATTCTGAGGTTGCTGTTGGGGTATTGTAGAATAGCTTTCTATTTTGGAATAGTACGCTATTCAGTCGATTCTGAAGAAGCAGATTCGCGAGCTTGTTCGAATCGTTCGGCCACTTCGTCTACGAGATCTTCCTCCACGACGGTTCGGAGAAGAGCATCAGTCATTTCCCGAACGACGATGTTCTGGTAGCCCTGCTGGTTGAGCTCGCGTTCCAGTTCATACTTCAGCCAGGAATCGAAGTCCTCGATCGTAGCCTCCCGGGCGTAGAAAGGCCGCTGTTTAGCGGCCTCATAGCTGAACGCTGAATCGGTCATCGGGTTTTGTCGTTCGACGGGTTCCTGAGAGGGCGTCTCCTCGTCGCCTTCCGATTCAGACGCGTCATCCGTATCCTGGGGTTCGTCGTCCGGTTCATCTTCGAGTGTCTCCCCGAGGTCGGCAAACGGATCGTCGTCAGCCATGGCGGACCACCTCCCCAGCCTCAACGATGTGCGCCAACTCGTCGAAACACTGCAACTGGTCACAGTCAGGGTCGTAGTCCAGCAGGGGTTTGCGCTCGCCGTAGGCCTTCGTGATGCTGGTACGGTCACGGATGCCCGGTGATGGTTTGAGATCGCCGGCGTCGACAGCCTCCCAGTCCGTGATTCTCGCGAAATTCGGGATGCGGTCCTGAAGGTTATCGTGCGAGTTGAGACGTTCGAGGAGCTGTCGATCCTGAGTCTGCTGGTCGATACGGCCGCTCAACATGTTCGGAACCAGCGACAGGACGTCGACGTCCATATGCTGCCGAAGCGGGGAGATCTGTCGCTCGATGGTTCGCTCCAAGCCGGCCATCGCCTCGTTCCCAGGAGCGAGCGGAAGCACGAGATTCGCTGTCGCGACGAGCGCGTTGTCCGTGAGTCGGGACCGGTACGCCGGCGAATCCGTGACGATATAGTCGTACGTATCACCGAGGAGTGGGTCGACGACTTCCCGTTTGAGCAGCGCAGAGGGTTGGAACACGTCGCCCACGACGATCTCCCGCTCGACCTGTTCTAAATCCTCGCTGGACGGGAGAATATCGAACTCGTAGCTGGTATCGTAGACAACAGAAGTCGGGTCAGCATCGTCGAAGAAGACGTCGCCGATTGTTTCCTCGGTGTTGTGATACTGGTCGTCAAAACCCAGCCCAACGGACGCGTGACCGTTCGGGTCAAGATCGATGAGGAGGACATCGTGTTCGTGTGCGGCCAGCTGTCGGGCGAGGTTGACCGCAATCGTCGATTTTCCGACGCCCCCCTTAAGCATACAAACCGAAACAGCCCGAAAGTTGCCGTCGGTCTGTACCGAATCATATGGGCTATTCGGGCTATTCGTTCTATCTATGCTATTCTCGCTATCTGAGCCACTCATACTATTCAGCAGTATCAACTCCTCTCAACTTAACTCTGTGGTGAATAGTCCGAATAGTATTCTATTCCAAAGCTATACGCTATTCCAGAATAGTTTACTACTCTAGAATAGTTAGGATAGAATCAGTAAACGTGGCTCAGGAGACGAGCTCCAACATAGAGCGAAGTTCAGATTCGATATCAGTCAGTTCACTCCGTTGCCACTCAAACCGTTCTTCAACCCCAACATCGGTAAACCGGAGTGAAGCACGAACCTGCCGGGCGGGATCGTGCTGGAAGAGCGCGAGAGCGTAGGCAAGCATTTGCGGCCGATAGTGGTCAGCGAGGGTATCAGTCGTCGTCGACGAAAGATCGTTCGTCTTGTAGTCGATGATATGATACGCATCAGGAGTGACCAGAAGACGGTCAATATCACCCACTATGCGGGAGTCATCAAGACGAGCGACAACTGAGTACTCGTCATAGGTCGCTTCGAGTGGGAGGTCCGCCTCAGTTTCATCGACGAACCGGATCGCATCCTGGGCATGGCTCACGGCCGCTTGGAGATCGTCATCCGTCGGTTCCTCGCTCCCCATACGACTCAATTGACGAATAAACGAGGGCCACTCTTCTCGTGGGGGACGGAGCTCATTGAGCCGATGGACAACAGTTCCGAAGGTGGTGGGACTCAATCCGACTGTCCCATCCCCCGACGTGTAGCTGTGTCCGTCTTCGGAGGCATCCGCAACAGCACTGACGAGGGTCGTCGCGGCAACGCGAACGGCAGCCTGACGTTCCGGCGGGGAAGGGACAGTAATCGCAGGGTCTAACTCTTCAGTCGGAGCCTCAGATTGCCATTCAACCGGCCGAGGTGGCGCCTGAATGGTGTATTGGGCATCACCAATTCGAGCGTCTGTAGCTCCATCGTGAAACGCCTCAGCGACTAGCTCATGGTCGTCAAACAGAATGGGCTGGATCCAATCCCGCCATCGACTGGCGTCGTCGAAATCATCTGGCTCACCGAGTTCGATGTGGCCAGACTCATCGATATCGATGTCGTGTGTTCCACACAGCAGCAGGTGGTCCCGAGTTCGGGTACAGGCCACGTAGAGCAGTCGTTTGGATTCCGCACGCTCTTGCGGGAGCGAGCGACGATCGGCATATTCGTGGACTGCCGTCTTCTCGATTGCGAACGCATCGTTGGGGTGGGGAGCACCTACTGCAGGAATCGGTGGGGCATCAGTCGTCCCCTCGACGAGGCGGACATAGCCGTGGTCGTCAACGGACCGCCCGAAATTGAGGTCACTTCCGAGATCGGGGACAGTGACGATTGGGAACTCAAGTCCCTTCGCGGCGTGAATCGTCATTATCCGAACGCCCTCAACATCACCCGGAATGTCAGCCTCTCCTTCTCGGGGGTCAATCTCGGTTTGGCGGTCGATCCGGTGGAGTAACCCAGCAGCTGTGTGAACACCGTTCTCACTCCAAGTTCGAACCTGGTCGCGAAATTTCTCGACGTTCGCGACGGCCTGCTGACTGCGTTCGTCAGCACTCACACTCGCCAGATACCCCGTGTCGTCGATCACCCGGGACAACAGACGATTCCACGGGAGCACACCAGCCTCAGACGGCATCGCACAGCCACTAAGGGTCCGCCACGAAGTGAGGAGGTCGAAAGCATCCGCGAGCTGTGGATCGTCCGTCTCGGCGAGTGCATCCCACACTGAATCGGCCTCTGCGACAGCTGGTGCGAGGCGGTCATCGGTGAATCCGAACAGCGGCGACCGAAGCACCCCGTAGAGGGAGACGTCGTCCTGTGGATCACCGAGTACTCGAAGCAGGTTCGTGAGCGCCTGGACCTCAGGCGTATCGTAGAACCCGACGCCACCGACG
>Ga0207719_100383_pt1 | contig 27715 bp, 35 predicted proteins | sample A23P1SouthBayCA_2_FD_187279 | JGI IMG/M metagenome (GOLD analysis project Ga0207719, IMG submission 187279) | Aerobic enrichment media microbial communities from Eden Landing Ponds, California, USA - A23 P3 (3) (SPAdes) | ecosystem: Environmental > Aquatic > Marine > Unclassified | place... | reverse complement strand
ACGGCGGCCCGCCGACAGCGTGCTGGGCGGACCTGCGGGGACATAATGGGTACGTCGACGCGAAAGGGTGAAACCGTGCGGGGGAGAACTTCCGTCGATGAGTTCCAGTCCCTCCCCGCCGTCGGTGACACCGAAGTCGCTGACACGCGGTGCCCTCGTCGTCGTCGTCGCCCTCCTCTTGCTGGCCACCCCCGTCGCCGGCCTCCTCGCCTGGGAACCGGTCGAGGAGGGCAACGTGAAGGTCGTCAAGAAGTGGGGCGCCACCACCGGAACGGTGTTCGAACCGGGCGCCCACCTGATCAACCCCGTCTCCCAGTCGACGGTGTCGCTGTCGGTCCGCCCGCAGTCGTACACCATGTCCTCGCGCTCGGGCGAGGGCGCCGAGCGCGGCGACGACGCCATCACCGTCCTCACCCAGGACGGTCTCCGGACCGACATCGACGTGACGGTCCGCTACCGCGTCGACGCCGCCGAGGCCGTGTCGTTCTACCGGAACTACCGAACGCTCGACACCGCCGAGGAGCGCCTCATCCGCCCGTCGATCCGCTCGGTCCTGCGGACCGAGGCCGGACGGCTCCCCGTCACGGTCATCTACACCGGCGAGGGCCAGACCCAGCTAAAAGCCGCCGCCGAGCAGGAACTCGGCGAGGAGTTCGCCGCCGCCGGGCTCATCCTGGAAGCGGTCCAGGTTCGCAACGTCGAACTCCCGTCCGACTACGCCCAGGCAGTCGAGCAAAAGGAGATCACCGAACAACGCCGCCAGCAGAAACAGGACGAACTCGCTGTCGAGGAACTGGAGGCCGAGCGCAAGCGCATCGAGGCCCAGGGCGAGGCCGACTCCAACCGCATCCTCGCCGAGTCGCTCTCGCGGGAGATCCTCACCCAGCAGTACATCGATCGCCTCGACAGCGCCGACACCGTCTACATCCCCGTCGGCGACGACGGCTACCCGCAGTTCGTCCGGGAACTGGACGAGGGCGGGTCGACGAACCAGTCGACCGGGTCCGGGGACGCGTCGGGGACGAGAGCGCCCGGGTCGTCGAGCACCGGGAACGGGACCGCCGCCGGTTCCTGAGCCGATGCGTGTCGCCCGCGAACTCGCCGCGCTCGTTGGCCTCCTCCTCCTCGTCGGGGCGCTGGTGCGGTCGGGCGTCGGTCGGGTCGTCCTGCCGGTGCTCGCGCTGGCGCTCGTCGCCGCGCTCGCGTGGCTCCTGACGCGGACGCCGGCTCACCCGCGGACGACGGTCGGTCCCCGGACGCGACTCCTCGACGCCCCGGCGGGCGACACCGACGCGACGTGCGTCGAGTGCGACGCGCCGGCGACGGTCCGCCGGCGGTTCGTTCGCGAGTGGATCGTACTCGGCGTGCCCGTCCTCCTGCTCGCCGACGGGACGAACCACCTGTGCGACGACCACCTGGACTGAGCCGGCGGCCGGCCGTTTCTCGCCACGCTCCAGTGACGGCCGTTTCTCGCGTCGCCCGAGACGGTCGACTTACCCCTCGTCCGGATACGGCACGTCTATCGTCTGCCCGTCCGCCGCGACGAAGCACTCCCCGTCGAACGCTTCGGCGGCCTCGCGGGCCAACTGCGAGGCGTCGCCGGCGTACCGCGAGGAGACGTGCGTCAGCGCCAGCCGTTTCGCGCCGGCCCGGGCCGCGATCCGCCCCGCCTCGCGTGCCGTGGAGTGGCCGGTCGCCGGCGCGCGCTCGCCCCAGTCGTCCCCGAAGGTGGCGTCGTGAACCAGCAGATCGGCGCCGTCGGCAACCTCGACGGTTTCCTCGACCGGCCGGGTGTCGCCGGTGTAGACGATGCGCCGCCCCGGCCGCGGGGGACCGACGACCTGGTCCGGTTCGATGACGCGGCCGTCGTCGAGTTCGACGGTCTCGCCCGCGTGGAGGCGGCCGTAGGTCGGCCCTGGAGGGATGTCGAGTTCCCCCTCGGCCTTCTCGCGGTCGAACCGCCCGGGGCGGTCGTCCTCGACCAGTGCGTAGCCGACCGCCCGGGTCCGGTGGTCGACGGCGAAGGCCCTGACCTCGTAGCCGTCGCCGTCGAGGACGACGTCGCCCGCGGAGACGCCGTGAACCCGGACCGGGAAGCTCGGCCGGTGGCCGCCGACGCGGATCAGCTCGCGGACGTCGTCGCCGGCGCCGGCGGGGGCGTGCACCGCGATCGGGGCCTCGCGGTCGTTGAAGTCCCAGGACTGGACCAGTCCCGGCAACCCGAGGATGTGGTCGCCGTGGAGGTGCGTGAGAAAGACGTGGGAGACGGCAAAGCCGGTCCCGAAGCGCATCATCTGCCGCTGGGTCCCCTCGCCGCAGTCGAACAACAGCCGCTCGCCGTCGCGGTTGACCATGAGCGCGGACGGCGCCCGCTCGGTGGTCGGTACCGCACCGCTGGTCCCCAGGAAGGTGACGCGCATCGACATACCCCGTCGTCGGAGGGCGACGCATTAACGGCTGACGATGCGCCGCGCCGCCGATCCCGGCTCCCCCAGTTGCGTCCCCGCCGCTCGGGCGCCCGGCGACCACCGGCACCGGCCCTGGGACCCAATCCGAGTTAATTGGGCGAAATCCACCCGAATCCGGAGCGAGGCTCCCGACGAACTATGTGGCCCCGAAACCTGGGACCGGCCATGAGACGTACCCTTGCAACCGTGCTCGTCGCAGCCCTCGTGGTGCTCGCGGGCTGTGGAGCGTCGGTGTCGCCGGATGGCACCGACGACGCGACGACCGCAACCGGAGCCGACGGCGTGACGACTGCGACGGACAGTGGATCGACCGCGACCGACGGGACGACCGACGAGGGGGGCAGTGGCTCGCTCCAGTTCTACCTGAGCGACGAGCGAAACGCCATCGATCAGTTCGACTCGCTCAACGTGACCGTCACCCGGATCGGGATCCACCGCGCCGGCGCGGGCGGTGGTGACGGGGGCGAGGGCGGGAACGACACCGAGGACGACGATGGTTCCGACGAACCTGACGACGCTACCGACACCGACGACGCGAACGGCGACGCCGACGAACCGGAGAGCGACCCCGACGAGATGGACGGCGGAGACGGCGAAGACGGGGCCGCGAAGGCTGGCTGGATCGAGTACGAGGTCGACGACCGGACCTACGACCTGACGGAACTCCAGGGGGCCAACGCCTCCCGGATCGGGAACTTCACCGCACCGGAAGGCAACTACACGAAGGTGTTCGTCTACGTCTCGGCGGTCGACGGGGTCCTCGAAACCGGCGAGGAGGTGAACGTGAAGCTCCCCAGCGAGAAACTCCAGATCACCAAGGGCTTCGAGATGCGCTCGGGTGAGTCGGTCGACTTCGTCTTCGACGCGACCGTCTTCGAGGCAGGCAAGAGCGGGAAGTACGTCCTGAAGCCCGTCCTGGGGCAGTCCGGCACCGGCGACGAGGTCGACATCGAGGAGGTGCGCGACGACCGGCGGGGCGGCCCCGAGAGAGCGAAGGACAAGCTGACGGCCGAGTTCGTCGGCGACGTTGCGCCGGGCGCGAACGCGACCGTGCGCGCCCTCCGCGAGGGCGACCTAGTCGAGAACGCGTCGGTGTCGCTGAACGGCTCGACCGTCGGGACGACCGACGCCGACGGCGAAATCGTCCTCCCGGTGCCCGAGAACGCCACGTCGATCACCGTCCGCGTGACGGCCGACGGCGAGACGGCCGACCTCGTCGAGCGCTTCGAGGGTGGCGACGACGGTGAGGTGGACGACGACAGTGAGGTGGACGACGACAGCGAGGATGACGGCAGCGGGGAGGACGACGTGGAAACCGTGGGCGACGGGACCGGCGGCAACGAGACGAGCGACGAGGGTGACGACACCAGAGCGGCCGACGACGGCGGATCGCCCCCCTGAGCCGGACCGCGGGGGATCGACTGATTCTTACCCGGGCGTCGACTACGCCGCGGTATGGACGCGCCCCTCTGGACCGAGGCTCACGCCCCCGCGCTCGCGGACCTGCCACAGGAGGAGGTGCGCGAACGGCTCGGACGGGCCGTCGACGAACCGATGAACCTCGTCCTCCAGGGGCCGCCGGGCGCCGGCAAGACCGCGGCGGTCCGGGCGCTCGCCCGCGAGGCCCACGCCGACCCGGAGAACGACCTGATCGAACTCAACGTCGCGGACTTCTTCTCGCGCACCAAAAAGGAGATCCGGAACGATCCACGGTTCGAACATTTCCTCCAGGGGGAGATCCCTCGCGTCAAACAGCTGTCTACCTCGGAGAAGCAGAACCTGAGTAAACGATACAAAAGCGACTGGTCCAAGGCCGATACGATCTCGTACGTTCTGAAGGAACTCGCCTCCTATTCACCGTCCGACGGCACGTACAAGACGATGGTACTGGACAACGCCGAGTCCATCCGCGAGGACTTCCAGCAGGCGCTCCGGCGGGTGATGGAGAAGCACCACCGGACGACCCAGTTCGTCATCACCACACGCCAGCCCGCGAAGCTCATCCCGCCGATTCGCTCGCGCTGTTTCCCGGTGCCGGTGCGGGCCCCGACCACCGAGGAGACCGTCTCGGTGCTCGCGGGGATCTGTGACGCCGAGGGCGTCGACTACGACGAGGACGGCCTGGGGTACGTCGCCGGCTTCGCGAACGGGAACCTCCGGCGGGCGGTGCTCGCGGCCCAGACGACCGCCAGCCAGGCCGACGCCGTCACGATGGACGCGGCCCACGAGGCGCTGTCGGACGTCGGCGTCGACGACCGGCTGCGGTCGGTGTTCGCCGACGCCCGGGGCGGCGCCTTCGCCGACGCCAGAAAGACGCTCGGCGACCTGCTCGACGACGAGGGGTACGACGGCCAGTCGCTGCTCCAGGACCTCCTGCGGGTGGCACGCACCGAGTACGGCGGCGACGACCTGGCGCGGCTGTACCGGCTGGCCGGCGAGATCGACGCCGACCTGGCGACCGGCACCGACGACCGACTCCACCTCGCTCACCTCGTCGCCTCGTGGGCGGCGGGACGCTGACTCGATGCGTCGAGCGTCCCGCATCGCGAGGTCCCTCCCCCTCCCGACGCACCTCGCGCCGCTGGCCCGCCGCTTTGCCGTCCCGCCGCTCGTCCTCGCGCTCCCGGCCGCGGTCCTCGCGCCGGCAGTCGGCGCGGCGCTGGTCGCCGTCGGCGTCGCCGTCGCCCTCTTCTTCCGCGACCCGCCGCGCGAGCCCGCCGGCCCCGGCGTGCTCTCGCCGGCCGATGGCCACGTCTCCGTGATCCGCGAGGAGGGCGTCCAGCTACGGGTCGGCGTGTTCATGTCGCCGCTGGACGTCCACGTCACCCGCGCGCCGCTGGACGGGAACGTCGTCACCGCCGAACACCGACCCGGCGCCCACCGGCCGGCGTTCTCGAAGGACTCCGAGCGCAACGAGCGCGTCGACTTCGCCGTCGACCGCCACGAGGTGTCACTCATCGCGGGCTGGATGGCTCGCCGGATCCACCCCTACGTCGAGGCCGGCGACGGCGTATCGAGAGGCGACCGGATCGGCGTCGTCGCTTTCGGCTCGCGGGCGGACGTGTTGCTCCCGCCCGAGTACGACCGCGAGGACCTGCAGGTCGGAAAAGGGGATCGCGTCCGCGCGGGCGAGTCGGTCCTGGCGCGTCGGTCCGGGGACGCATAGACGAAGGCGAGTCGACGGTCGAGGGCGACGCCGTCTACTCCCCGCGCTCCAGTTCGGCCATGCTCCCGGTCGCGTACCCCGCGAACCCGGAACCGAGCACGAGCAGGCCGAGACCGAACCGGAGGCCGTCGCCGACCGGGAGCGTCGGGCTCACGCCCACCAGGGCGGCGAGCGTGACGGCGCCGACCCCGACCGCCGTCCACCGCCTGTCCCCCCACTCGGCCCCGGTCGCGGAGTCGGGATGCAACCCGGCGATCCTGAGCGTGACGAGGACCGCGACGCCCCAGACGATCCCGGCGACCGCCGCGAGTCCCGGGTCGCCGACGAGCCAGTAGAGCGCGGCGGCCACGGCGGTCGCGACGACGAGCCCCGCGAGGCGGCGCCGCACAGCACGAACCATACTGCAGACACACAGGTTCGGTGACAGAAATCGGTGGCGGAGCGGATCAGGCCGGATCGATCGCGGTCGGGTACCGCGACTCGGCGACGGCGAAAGTGAGCGTCGACAGGACCCCCAGCAGCGTCCCGGCCGTGAGCGCCAGCGCCAGATCCGACAGCGACAGGGACGTCACCCCGGTGACCGGCGGGAGGAAGTACCCCGAGACCGCAAAGAGGACGACCGCGATGGCGACCACGTAGAAGGGGGCGTTGAGGTAGCGCCACTTGAACCGGTCGTCGAGGTACTCGTCGGTGACCTGGCCCAGACTGGAGGTGACGCCCGCGGCGGCGAACCACTGGACTGCGCCGTGGACCAGCGCCGCGAGGATGAGCGGCGCGCCGGGGGTGCCGCGGACGCTCGCCTCGACGACGTCGAGCAGTTCGACCCCGCGGACGCCGCCGATGATCATCAGGGCGAAGGCGACCACGTAGGTGATCAGCGTCACCCGGCCGGCGTACAGCACGGTGCGAACCCGCTCAACGGCCTCGTCGACGGTGCGCTCCAGGCCGAGGCCGCGAAACAGGGTGTACAGCCCCAGCAGGGCGGAGACGAGACCGAGCACCGCCGCGCCGGGCACGTCGAACAGCGAGGCGATGGTCAGGAAGGGGTAGATCAAAAGCAGGATGCCAAGCGGCACGAGAATGGTCCCGCGGGTCTCGGGGTCGGCCAGCACCTGCTTGATCGTGTAGTACATCGATTCGAGGTCCTGGGCCTGGCGGACGACCACGCGCCGGACGCCGTCGATCGGGACCCGCGAGCGGATCACCGGCAACACCGACTCGTCTTGGGCGCCGTCGGTGATGACGACCGCGCGGACGTCCTCCCCGGTCGACAGCGACGCGAGCACCGTGTCGACCTCCTCGCCGACGGCCCTGTTTGCCTTCACGTCGCCGGCCTGCATCCCCGTGACGGCGGCGACCTCGACCTCCTCGTCGACCTCCCCGAGGAGTTCGTCGTGGGCGTGTAATCCCTGGAAGAGGACGTTCACGTCCGAGTCCTCGGGGTCGGCGGTGGCGAGGGCGACTGCGGCCGACTCGACGGCCTCCCGGCCGACGACCGGCGTCTCCAGACCGGTCTTGCGGCCGAGGTCGTCGTCGAGGTCGACACACAGCACCAGCAGCATGCGCCGGGGTACGCCGCGCCGCTATATTTGCTTTCTGGCGGGCGACGAAATTCGCCGGTCGCCAGATTCGGTCGCAGTCCGAGGCTGCCCGCTCGTCGACGCGAGTCGCACTGCTTTTGCCCGTCGACGGCGAATCCACGGTAGAATGATCTCCAGGGGCTGTGAACAGTGCGCCAAGGGCGGCAAGATGGTGCTGTTCGTCTACGGCTACTGCGACCAGCGGGACTGTTTTTACTGCCCCCTCGGGGAGAACCGCAAGAACGTCGACACGGTGTACGCAAACGAGCGGAAGGTCGAGGACGACGAGGACGTCCTCGCGGAGGCCCACCGAATGGACGCGCTGGGCACGTCGATCACCGGCGGCGAACCACAGGAATCCCTCGACCGGACCTGTCGGTACCTCTCGCTGCTGAAAGACGAGTTCGGCGAGGACCACCACACACACCTCTATACGGGCATCACCGGCGGCCGCGAGAACATGCGCCGCCTCTCGGAAGCCGGCCTCGACGAGATCCGCTTTCACCCGCCCTACGAGCAGTGGGGCGACCTCCACGGCACCGAGTGGGAGGAGATCCTCCACGTTGCCCGCGAGGAGGGGCTCACGCCCGCCTTCGAGATCCCCGGCATCCGCGCCGAGGAGGAGTTCCTCGAGTTCCTCGACGAGGGCGCCGCCGAGTTCTGTAACATAAACGAGTTCGAGATGTCCGACGGCAACTTCCGGCGGATGAAACAGGAGGGGTACGACCTGCGGGACGGCCACATGAGCGCCGTCGACAGCCCGAAGGAGGAGATCCTCGACGTGATGGGCGGCCACGAGCGCGTCTACTTCTGTACCTCCGTGTTCAAGGACGCCGCCCAGCACCGTCGTCGCTTAAAGCGCATGGCCCGCCGCATCCGGCGGGAGTTCGACGAGGTGACCGACGACGGCACCCTCGTCTACGGCAAGACCTGGGCGACCGCGGACCGCCTCGACGACCTGGGCGTCCCCGAGGCGTACTACACGGTCAAGTCCGACCACGTGGAACTCGCCTGGTGGCTCTTAGAGGAGATGGTCGAGGACGGCGACGTCGACAGCGGCGAGATCGTCGAGCAGTACCCGACCGTCGACGGCACCGTCGTCGAGCGGACGCCGCTGGCGTAGCGACGCGCCATCCCACGGCCAGAACTGGACTTGACGGGAGCTCACCGACCGTCCGTCAGCGCCACGAACAGGGCCGGAACGAGCAGCGCCGCGACGGCGACGAACACCCATTCGCCCGGTCCGCCGGCCCGGAACAGCCCCACGGCCGTCACGACCAGCGCGGCGAGCGCTCCCGCACCGAGCACCCGGGGTCGCCACCGCGGCGCGAGACGGAGGCCGACGCGGTGTCCGTACAGCGACCCGCTGAGAGCGATCAGGCCCCCGTCGACGGCGCCGAGTGGCACTGCTCCCGCGGGAACCGCAGCCACCATGACGATCACCCCGGTCCCGACGCTCGCCGCGACGACCGTCCGGGGGGCGACCGGCGGCGCGGGCGGGTCGACGTGGACGGCGTAGGCGACCGCCGGAAGGCTCACTGCAAGGCCTAGCGCGAGACCGAGAAACGCCGACGCCGGGAGCGGCCCCGACAGGGCGCCCCCGACCGCCGCGGCGACCCCCAGGCCGACGCCGACGGCCAGCGTCGGGCCCGGCACGAGCACCGTCGTCGGGTCGGCCGACCGGACCGCCGCAAAGCCCACGAACGGGTAGGCGACGAGCACGGCGACCAGAAACGTCGTCAGGAGGTCGTCGGTCAGCACCGCGCCGGCGACGAACAGCGTGACCCCGAAAAAGAGGCCGAGGACGAGCGCGAACTCCGGCACCCGCTGGGTCATACCGGCGATTGCCGGGAGCGACCGAAAGCGTTTCGACGCCCGTCGGTTCCCCGAGTGGCACCGTGTCGGCGGCGCCGTCACTCGGGGGCGAGGACGGCGTCACAGCCCCCCGCGATCCGGCGAGGCGCAAGCGTTTAGACGCCGCCGGATTAACCACTCGGCATGTCAGACTGTCCACTCGCGGACGACTGCCCACGGTACTCCGAGCGCATCCAGGGCATGTCCTGTCAGTACTACGGCGACCGCGGCGGCGCGGAGTGGTGTGACAGCTACGACATGCCGATTCGCGACCTCAAGCAACAGCCGGTCAAGCCCGGCGAGGAGGTCGTCGTCGAGGTCACCGACATCCACGAGAGCGGCGCGGGCGTCGGCCGGACCGAGGACGGCTTCATCGTCATGGTCGACGGCGTCCTCCCGGACGCCCGCTCGAAGGTGAAGATCATCCGCGTGAAGTCGAACCACGCGACCGCCGAAGAGGTCGAACGGCTGCCGATGGACCCCGACGCCGAGGCCGAAGCCGAGGGGGACGCGGCCGACGACCACGAACTCGACGAGGCGGACCCGGCGGCCCAGGACGAAAGCGAGAGCGAGGAGTCGAGCGGACCGGGACGACCCACCGCGCTGGGCAGTCGCGACAACTTCTGGGGTTCCTGACGCCCCGCGGTCGACGCGTGGACAGTCGAAGCGACGTTTTTTGCGACCCCGTCGCGTAGCGGGGATATGGACGATGGGGACAGCGACGACGTCGAGAGCGGCGCGGGACGGGGTGGCGCCGAACGGAACGACGATGGGGACGGTCCCGCCGAGAGCGACGGCGGCACGGGAACGGTCGACGGCGCCGCCCTCGACGTCGACGCGCTGCTCGAACGCGTCGGGTTCGACCCCGACTCGAACGTGCTGACGCGCCGCCAGGCCGAGGTGCTCGCGCTCCGCGAGCGGGGGATTCGGCAGTCGATCATCGCCGACCGCCTGGGCACCTCCCGGGCGAACGTCTCCAGCATCGAGACGAGCGCGCGCTCGAACGTCGCGAAGGCCCGCGAGACCGTCGCCTTCGCCGAGGCGCTCACCGCCCCCGTCCGCATCGAGGTCGAGGCCAACCAGGACCTCTACGACGTCCCGAAGCTCGTCTACGACGCCTGCGACGAGGCCGGGGTGAAGGTCACCCACACCGCGCCGGACCTGATGAAGATCGTCTCCGACGAGGCCGGCGACGCGGTGAAGGGCCGGGAGGTCCGCCAGGACATCCTCGTCGGCGTCACGAGCGACGGCACCGTCCGGGTGCGACGGTCGAAGTAACGGTCGACGGGGAGCGGCGCGAGGCGACGACTACTCCTCGTCGAGGGTCAGCGAGGCCAAAAGCGCCTCCAGTTGCACCTGTTCGTTGGCGCCGCGGGTGATCCGGTAGTCGGCCTCGCCGATGCGCTCCATCAGGCGGACGATCTCCCGTTCGGTCAGGTCGAACTCCCACACCGACCGGTGGAGCTGGTCGATCACGTCGCCGCCGGCCATCCCGGCGTCGACGAGCATCGTCTCCAGGGTGCCCCGCGCGGCGGCGAAGTCGCCGTCGATCGCCTGCGTTACCATCTCCTCGATCTCCTCGGGGCGGGCGGTCGAGGTGATCGTGTACACCGCCTCGGCGTCGACGGTCTCGCCGGTCGTGGCGGCGGCCTGCAGCGAGTTGATCGCGCGGCGCATGTCGCCGTTGGCGGCGTACACCAGCGCGTCGACGCCCTCGTCGGTCACCTCGATCCCCTCTGTGGCCGCGATGTCGCGCACCTGGGACTCGACGGCGTCGTCCGAGAGCGGCCCGAACCGGAAGACGGCACAGCGGGACTGGATCGGGTCGATGATCTGCGAGGAGTAGTTACACGAGAGGATAAAGCGGGTGTTGTCCGAGAACTGCTCCATCGTCCGCCGGAGCGCCGACTGGGCGTCGTCGGTCAGCGAGTCGGCCTCGTCCAGGAAGATGATCCGGTAGTCGTAGCCGCCGAACGCCGAGCGCGCGAAGTTCTTGATCCGGTCCCGGACCACGTCGATCCCGCGCTGGTCGGAGGCGTTGAGTTCGAGGAAGTTCCCCCGCCAGTCGTCGCCGTACACCTGGCGGGCGATCGCCGTCGCACAGGTCGTCTTCCCCACGCCTGCGGGCCCCGCAAACAGCAGGTGCGGGAGGTCACCCTGATCGATGTAAGACTGGAGGCGCTCGATCGTGTCCTCCTGGCCGTACACGTCGTCGAGGCCCTGTGGGCGGTACTTCTCGATCCAGATCTCGCGGCCCGGGGCTCCCTCGGCCTCGCTCATGGAGGGGAGAGGGGGATCGGGCGGTATAAAGCCCCCGAGACGGGCCACGGACGACACGCACGTAAGCGACCACGGCGTCGGCGCAGGTCCCGAGACGAGGGGAGGGCAGCGGACCCCATTCCGGGAGGGGGGAGAGCTCCGGAGACCGACGGGATCGAGGCGGCCGGAATCAGTTCACGTCGATGTGGCGGGGGTCGTCGTCCTCGGCGACCGTGAGGAGTGTGACCGTGAGGACGCCGTTGGTGTAGGAGGCGCTCGCCCCGCTCTCGTCGACGTCGGCGGGGAGGACCACCGACCGGTGGAGCGAACGGTGGCGGCGCTCGCGGCGGACGTACGTGCCGTCGCCGCCGTCGGACGAGTCGTGCTCGGACTCGGCGTCGTGGCTGGCCGCGATCGTCAGGGTGCGCTCGGAGACGGAGACGTCGATGTCGTCGCGCTCGAACCCCGGGAGGTCGGCGGCGACGACGATCTCGTCGTCGTGTTCGGCCACGTCGACGGCCACAGCAGGGGCGCCGAGATCACCGAAGTCGCCGAGGTCGCCCCACGACTCCAGCCCGCGGTTCATCTCGTCGAGTTGCCGGGTCATCTGTTCGAACATCTCTTCGAAGCTACCGAACGGGTTGTTGGATCGTGGATTCATCGTACAATCACCGACAGGAGAGACGCCCGGTGAGATATTAAACGTAGCAGGACGCAGGATAGCTATTCTCACGTACTACGCCCCACAACAGCCGATTTCCGGACATAAGCGTAGTTGCCCGGTCGCGACCGTGCGACCAGCCCAGGGGTCACTCCACGTCGATCTGGGTCCCCTCGTCGGACGATTCGCGCGGCAGCGTCACCGTGAGGACCCCGTTCTCGTGGGTGGCCGTCGCCTCGCGTTCCCGCACCGGCCCGGGGAGGCCGACGGCCCGCGTCGTCGCGCCGCGCTGGCGCTCACGCCGCACGTAGCGCTCGTCCTCGTCCAGGCTTTCGGTGGTGCGCTCTGCCCGGATCGAGAGCCGCCCGTCCTCGACGGTCACCTCGATGTCGTCCCGATCGTACCCCGGGAGGTCCGCACGGACGACGTAGGCGTCCCCGCGGTCGACGACGTCCACGGACGCGCCGTCGATCGGCCGGAACGGCTCGTCGAAGTCGTCTGTCAGCGATTCCACCAGGCTCTCGATCTCCTCGAACGGGTTGGATCGGTCGCTCATGGGACGGGATACGGCACGGTCGGGTTTCAACGTTGCCGCGGTGACAGGACGGGTGACGTGTCGTCGCTCGCCGCCCAGCTCGGTCCCGCGTCAGTACAGGACGTGACGCGTGTCGTAGGAGCCGAGCTGTCGGACCCAGCCGTCGGCGGCGATCTCCTCGATCTCCGCGACGGCCTCCTTGGCCCGGTCCTCGTACATGCCCGCGTCGAAGTCGATGTGGAACAGGTAGTCCCCGAGGCGGTTGCCGCTCGGCCGGGATTCGACCCGCGAGAGGTTGATGTCCCGATCCGCGAAGGACTCCAGCAGTTCGAGCAGGAGCCCCGGGTAGTTGGCGTTCGGGTACACCACGAGGGAGGTCTTCCCGCCCGCGGGCGAGCGCTCCAGCGCGGGCGCGATCACCAGAAACCGGGTCGCGTTCGAGGAGCGATCCTGGATGTCCTCGGCGACGACGGTAAGGTCGCTGCCGGCGTTGTCGGGGTGGCCGATCCCGGCGACGTGCTCGTCCTCGCGGGCGCGCTCGACCCCGCGGGCGGTCGAGGCGACCGCCTCCATTTTCACCTCGGGATACTCGGCTTCGAGATACGACCGGCACTGGGCCAGCGCCTGGGAGTGGCTGGCGACCACGTCGAAGGACTCGTCCTGTGCCAGCAGGGCGTGGCGGATCGGCGTCACGATCTCCTGGACCACGCTCACGTCGAACTCCGAGAGGGCGTCGAGACTCTCGGTGACGCTGCCCTCGATGCTGTTCTCGATGGGTACTACGCCTCGCTCGTAGCTCCCCTCCGAGACGGCCTCGACGATGCCCGTGACCGATTCGCGAAACTCCACCTCGTCGGCGACCGACCGGGCCGCGCGATGCGAGTAGGTCCCCGTCGGCCCAAGCGTGACGGCTTTCATCGGTGTCCCGTTCGGCGGTGTCCTGCAAAAGAGCGTCGGGTGACGGCGTGGCGGTGTCACCCCGGCGGTGTGCGTAAAACTTATTTTACTACGTCAAATACGTTTTACTGTAAAACACTCTTTACGACAAGAGCGTTTGACGGAGAATCATGGCAACCGCACGACCCACTCACGGATCGACCGCATCGATCGGCGCCGGCCTCCTGTTCGGCGCCGGAGCAGCCGCCCTGGGCGTCTTCGCGGCGACCCGACCGCTCGTCGGTGTCGCGGCGTACGTCGTGGCCGCGGCGGCGGCGCTCGTGCTGGGGCGCCGGACCGACTCGACGGCCGCCGCCGGCGACGACTCCGAGCCCTCACCCGCGGAGGCGACGCTCGGCGTCCTCGGGGTGGCCTCCGCGGTGGTGTTTCCCGCGCTGGTGGCCGCCGACGGGCTGGGATACTTCGCCTGGACGGAGCTGACCGCCGGGATCGCGCTCGCCGCTGCCGGAACGTTCGTCGTCTGCGGGGCCTTTTCGCTGCGGGAACTGCTCGGCGGTGGAGGGCGATGAGCGGGAGTCTCGGACGGCCGTCGCAGGTCCGGCGCGTGGTCGGGGGGTTGACCGTCGTCGGCGGGGTCGCCCTCGCCGGCCTCACGGTGATCGAGCGGCCCCTCGCCGGCGTCGCGGTCTACGGCCTCGCCATGGTCGGGGCGGTGGTCGTCCAGTCCCGGACGGAGGCGCCGGTGTTCGACGAACGCGACGAGGCGATCTCCCGGGAGGCCGCCCAGTGGACGCTCACGCTCTTCGGCCTGGGTTCAGCGGGCGTGTTCCCGGCACTGACGGTCGCGTGGGGACTCGGCCTCTTCGAGTGGCGGGCCTGGAGTACCGCCGTCGCCCTGTTCGTCGCCGTCCTGTACCTGACCTACGGCGCGTTCCGCCTCGCGCTCGGCCGCCGGAGGTGATTCGCGGTGAAGAACTCGCTCGACGAGTACCGCGAGGCGTTCGGCCTCAGCCAGCGGGCACTCGCCGACCACGTCGGGGTCACCCGACAGACGATCAACGCCGTCGAGGGCGACCGGTACGATCCGTCGGTCGAACTGGTGTTCAAGCTCGCCACGTTTTTCGAGTGTGCCGTCGAGGATCTCTTTCACCCCGACGTCGAACTCGAGGTGACGGCCACCGAGGTCGGCGACTGACGTCGCCGGCGCGTCACGCGTGGACCGGTGTGCCGTTCCCGGCCCCCCGACCACTGCGACGACCGGACGCTACGACCGCGGCCTGTCGACGTCGGTTATCTCGAAGCGGGCGCCGCCGGCTGCCCCTTCGGTCACGGTCAGGGTCCAGCCGTGTGCGTCGACGACCGTCTCGACGATGTCCAGCCCGAGGCCGGTTCCGTCGGTCGTCGTCGAGTACCCCGATTCGAGCACGGCGTCGCGGTCGTCCGCCGGGATCCCGGGACCGTCGTCCGCGACGAAAAAGCCACCGTCGAGGTCGCCGACCACGACGCGGACGTCGTCGCCGCCGTGTTCGACCGCGTTCCGAAACAGGTTCTCGAAGACGTGCTGTAACAGCTGCAGGTCGGCCACGATCGACCCCTCGGTCTCGACCGACAGGTCGGCTGCCGCCGTTTCGACGTTCCGCCACGCGCTCTCGGCGGCCGGCGCCAGCTCTACCGGGTCGGGATCCGTTACCCCGCGACCGGCCGACGTCAGTATCAAAAGCTGGTCGAGGATCCCGTTCATCCGTTCGTGGGCGGCCTCGACCGCCTCGAGCGAGTCGTGGTCGACCTCCTCGCGGGCGATGTCGAGGTGTCCCCGGGCCACCGTGAGCGGATTCCTGAGGTCGTGTGACACCATCGAGGCGAACTGTTCCAGTTGCTCGTTTTTGCGCTGGAGCTCCCGCTGCTGGCGCTGTTGAACCGTCTCGTCGCGCAACACGACGACCCAGCCGATCCGTCGCGCTCCCCGGGTCAACGGCCGGGTGAACGCCCGGTAGTAGCTTGCCTCACCCGCCCCGTCCCGGAAGGTAAACGCGTCCTCCGAGTCCGATCCCGGATCGAACCCGGCGAGGAGTTCGGAGACGGCCTCGCCGATGGCCGCGTCCGACTGCTCCAGCAGGCGCTGACCGTGGTCGTTCGCGTGGACGATTCGGTCCGCGGCGTCGAGGACGAACAGGCCGTCCGGGGTGTGTTTCATCGCAGTTCGGACGGCCAGCGGAGGGAGTTCGAACAGGCGATAGCGAAACAGGAGCGTCCCGCAGGCCAAGATGGAGATCGCTGCGGACACCGGGACGAAGTTGACGCGGTCGTCGGTGAACGGGGGGACGCCCGCGGCCGAGACGGCCCCGATCACCAGCGGGGCCAGGACCCCCAGCGCCAGCAGGGCCGTCTGCGGGTAGTAGGCTCGGCCGACGCGCTTGGTCTCCAGGAAGGTGAGCCCGAGGGCCATGAGGACGAGCACGACGCTGTACACCGAAAACAGGAGGAACCCCGGGCCGTCGACCACGTGGAGGATCGTCAGTCCGTCGGTCACGACCTCGGTGCCGGCGACGACGACCCCGGCCGGGTCGACGAGTACCAGGAGGACGAACAGGACCGGCAACGTGAACAGGCCGGCGACCGCGTCGGCGCGAAGCCACCGGTCGCGGTCGGTGTAGGCCGCCACGAAGAGCACGAGCAGGGGCGGGAGGAAGGCGACGCCGACGTGCAGGAGTCGATAGAACGCCACCTTCAACGCCGGGTCCGTCTGGAGAAGTTTGAGCGCCGAAGCCCCCGTCCACACGACGCTGACGGCCGCGACAAGCGAGAAAATGGCCACGATCGGATCGCGGCTCCGCCGCCGGAACACCGCCGTCGAGTACCCGGCGAGCCCCACCCCGAGTACGGTCGCAAACAGGATCGGGAGGACGAAGACAGTGAACTGCCATCCCATGGAGGTCGTTCGACCGTGAGGCGGTATAGTAATTCGGTCCAGCGACCGGGGTCACGTCGGGCCCCGCGAGGAGCGGTCGGCTCCTATCGGTCGGCGCAGAGTTCGACGAAGTTCCGCAGAATCCGCAGGCCGGTCTCGCCGCTCTTCTCCGGGTGGAACTGCGTGCCGAAGACGGTGCCCTCGTCGTTGGCGACGACCGCCGGGAACTCAACGCCGTAGTCGGTCCTCGCGACGATCGCGTCGCCGTCCTCGGGGACGGCGTAGTAGGAGTGGACGAAGTAGGCGTACTCGCCGTCGACGCCGTCGACGATGGGGTGGTCGCGCTCGACGTCGAGCCGGTTCCAGCCCATGTGGGGGACCTTCTGTCCCTCGCGGAACCGGACGTTGGTCCCGGGGACGAAGTCGAGGCCGACGACCTCCCCCTCGCCGGCGTGGTCGGCCTCCTCGCTCGACGTGAGCAACATCTGCATCCCGAGACAGATGCCAAAGAGGGGCTGGCCACGGTCGACCACCTCGGCCAGCGCGTCCCGGTAGGGGCCGGCGTTCTCCATCCCCTCGCGGAACGCGCCGACGCCCGGGAGGACGACGCCGTCGGCGGCCGCGAAGTCGGCGGGGTCGTCAGTGATCTCGACGCTGGCGCCGGCGCGTTCGAGGCCGCGCCGGGCGCTCCGGAGGTTCCCGAGTCCGTAGTCGACGATGACGACCGAGGCGAGGGTCTCCTCGGTGCCCTGGACGCTCATACCACCACTCGGCGGGGGACCGGCAAGTGTGTTTCCGTTCGAACAGTCAGAACTCCCCGAGCCGCGACTGGCCGCCGTCGCCGACGGCGTCGCCGTCGACGCCAGCCAGCGCCGCCGCCTCGGCGACGGCCTCGAAAAACCCCTCGCGCTGGCTGCGGTCGTACAGCGTCGCCGCCGGGTGGACCGACACCAGCACCCGGTAGGTCCGGTCGCCGATCCGGGCGTCGTGGACCGTCCCGGCCTGCTTCGTCACCGCGAGCGACCGCTCCAGGACGTGCTCGCCGGGGACCTTCCCCAGCGTCACGATCAGCGACGGATCGACCCGAGCGAGTTCGGCCTCCAGGTACCCCCGGCAGTTGTCGAGTTCCTCGGCGGTCGGATCGCGGTTCTCCGGCGGTCGACACCGGACGCAGTTCGTGATGCGCACGTCGCCCCGCGCGAGGCCGGCGTCCCGCAGGGCGTCGTCGAGCACCCCGCCGGACCGTCCGACGAACGGTTCGCCCTCCTCGTCCTCGGTGGCGCCCGGCCCCTCGCCCAGAAAGAGCAGGTCGGCGTCCGCGGGACCGACGCCGTTGACGATCCGACTCCGCGCCTCGACGAGTGCGGGGCACTGCGTGCAGTCGGTGACACAGAGCCCGTCCATGTCTCCCATGCGCGATGCCAGCCGCCCACCGACTTAACTCCGGGCTTCCGGGCGGGACCCCCGGTCGGCGTCGTCCGCCGCGTCGGCATGGGCGTTCGACTCCCCGTCGGCGTCGGCGTTCGACTCCCCGTCGGGGTCTGGCAGGTCGAAGCGCTCGCGGTCGCTGGCGCTCCCGGTGGTCGCGAGAAACAGGACGGCTCCGAAGATGACGACCGCGGTCGCCGCGCCGGTGGCGACGCCGGGGAGCGTGACCCGACCCCCGGTGAAGTTCGCGCTGTACCCGACGATCCCCGCACCGGGTGGGAGCGCGAACAGCAGCGCCACGCCGATCTGTCCCCGCGTCGGACGTCTCATGGCCGGACTGGACGCGCCGGCCTCAAAAGTCGTTCCCCCGGCTCGCGATCGCGCGGGGGATCACTCGTGCTCCCGGAAGCGACGGACGGCACGGGCGGCCTAGCGGGCGACCCGGAGGGGTTCCGGCCGCCCGCCCTCCGGAGTCACGGACCGGACCACCTCCCGGGCGCGCTCGTGGTCGACCCCGACCGCGCGGACGAACACGCGGTGGTCCCGCCCCTCGCCGTCGGTTCCGAGCGCGACCGGCCGGCGGGGCGGGAGCGCGCGGTACGTCGCCAGCCGTCGCTCGCGGGCCGGACCGTCGAACTGCTCGCAAATCGCCGGTTCGAGGCCCTCGCTGTCCTCGAAGGAGACGGAGAGCACCGGCCGGTCGACGGCCGCGGCGACCGCCCCGAGGTCGACAACGTTGAACCAGGCGGGGGCGACGCCAGCGACGAGGAGACAGCGGACGTCCTCGCGGTCGAGTCGGGCAAACAGCGTCGCGACCGCGTCGGTGGCGTCGGTGCCGCCGACCGAACAGGTGCCGAAGGCGAAGTCCTCGACGACGCGGTCGGGACGCACCAGCGCGCCCGCGAGAACGCTCTCCGCGTCGTCGTCGTGGCGACCGGAGAACGACTCCGCGACGCCGAGCACCCGCGCCCCGGCTTTCACTCGTCTTTGATCTCCTGGAGTCGTTCCAGCAGTTCGTCGTTGGAGGCCCCGTTCTCGAAGTCGACGGCGCCGTCGTGTTCGCTATTGTGCGTCGCTACCCCATCGTTCTCGTCGAGATCGGCGCTATACTCCTGGTTTTCCTGTTCGGACTCGTCGTAACTACCGAACCCCATACGTGTACACATAGCAGGGCGCTACGGAAAAGTGGTTTGTCGGCTTGCGTATCATGTTCGACCGTGAACGACCATCCGTCGAGGGCGGACGCGACACGACCCGCGACGGAGCAGGTCAGCGGTCGCGGGGAGCGCTGCCTGCACGTGCCGCGGGCTCCGGGTTTTTGTCTCCGCGCCCGCAACGGCGACCATGGCACTCGACGTCGTCACGGTCACGGACGGAGCCGACCAGTTCACCTGCAACGCCTACCTCGTGCGCGGCGACCGGACGGTCCTGATCGACGCGGGGAGTATGCCGGGCGTCGAGGACGTGGTCGCGGAACACACCGACGACCTGGACGCCGTCTACCTGACCCACCAGCACGGCGACCACGTCGAGGAACTCGGCGCGGTGCTCGATGCCTTCGACGCCGACTGCTACGCCTACGCCGACCACCCGCGCCGGACCCACGCCATCGACGACGCAGACGAGGTGCGGGTCGGCGACGAGTCCTGCGAGGTCGTCCACACGCCGGGGCACGCCGACGATCACGTCTCCTTCGTCGGGGAGAGCGCGCTGTTCAGCGGCGACGTCGTCGTCTACAACGACGGCGCCTTCGACGACGGGAGCTTCGGGCGGACGGACATGGCCGGCCAGTCACGCGAGCGCCTGATCGAGAGCCTCCGGACGCTGCTCGATCGGCTGCCCGACTCCGTCGCAGCGATGTACGCGGGCCACGGCGACGTCTACCGCGCCGGTGACGGCGACGACTCCGTGCGGACCGTGATCGAGCGGGCGCTCGAACGCGCCGAGCGCCGCGAGCCGAAATACCCGGAGTGACCGGCCGGCACCGCTTCGAGTGACCGGCCACACCGGAGACGGCGGGCCCGCGCCGCGACGGCGCGGTCGCTCGCCGTGGGTCGTTCCGAAAGAAGATCCGTCGCGATCAGGCCGCGCGCCGCTCTTTGGATTTGGGCCGGAGTTTCTTGTAGCCGCACTTGCGGCAGTTGTCCGCGTCCTTCGCGTTGCGGGCGTTACAGCGCATACAGATCTGCTTTTCGAGCGTCCGGCTGACAGCGGAGTCGAAGGTGGCCATACCCACCGGTTGCCGAGCGACCCGTTTAACAGTTGCGAGAACGCCCGCGGCGCCCCCGAACGCCCGGAGAACGTGGGTACTCCTCCCGGCTCCAGCCGGGCACTCAGGCGCCGGCTTCCCGCAGTGCCGCTTCGAGGTCCTCGCGCTGGGTCACGCCGACGAACCGGTCGACGATGCCGTCGTCGTTCTCGATCACGACCGTCGGGAGCGACCGGACCTGGTACTCGTTGGCCACGTCCTGCTGTTCGTCCACGTCGACTTTCACCAGTTCGACGTCGCCGTAGTCGGCCAGAAGCTCCTCCAGGATCGGATCCTGGGTCTTGCACGGCCCACACCAGTCCGCGTAGAAGTCCTTGAGTCGAACCGTCATGTCCGTCACCGCGTTTCGCGGCACCGCGCATAAGGATTTCCCACCGGATCGCCACGGCGGGTGCCACCGGGTGGCCGCGGCACCTCCCGCCGGATTCGGCGGTCCCGCTCGCCGGGTGGTCGGAGTCGCGTCGCCGGGGGCTACTGCAGCAGGTCCCGGACGTTCTCGGCGAAGATCTTGCGCTTGGTCGACTCCGGCAGGTCCATCTCCTCGATCGTCGGGACGGTCGTCTCCATCCACTTCATCCCGCCGCCGGGGCCGTACGGCATGTCCGCGCCGAACAGCACGTTGTCGTCGCCGAAGAACTCCAGGCCGCTCCGAAGGGTGTGTTCTTTCCCACGGCTGCTGATCGCGGTGTCGGCGTACACCCGGTCGAGGTACGCGTCGATCGGTTCCGACAGCGACTGGATGTTCTCGGCGCCGGTGTAGGCGTCGCCGTACTCCTGGCGCGTCTCGACCCACGATCGCATCCGCTCTTCGAGGGAGGGGAGCACCCCACCCAGGTGGTGGGTGACGATTTCGAGGTTCTCGTACTCGTCGAAGACGCCGCCGAACACGAGGCGGCCGATCGCGATACCGGTCTCGAAGGGCCACCCCATCATCGAGTACAGCCAGTAGTCCTCGGCGTCGTGGTCGGGGAACCAGTCGGTGTCGAGTGGGTGGATCCAGATGGGGACGTCGGCGTCGTCGACGGCCGCGTAGAACTCATCGAAGTCGTCGTGGTCGAGAGGCTTGCCGTTCGCGTTCGTGAAGATCTGGATGCCGGCCAGATCGAGGTCGTTCACGCAGCGCTCGAACTCGTCGACGTACTCGCCGGTGAGGAAGGGGACGGTTCCGACGGGGACGAACCGGTCGGGGTCCGTGTCGGCGTAGCGCCGGACCTCGTCGTTTGCGACCCGCGTCGCCTCGATGCCGTCGGCGGGGTCGACGTTCGGCCAGATCCGCTGGCCGGTCATCGTGATCACCTGCTCGTCGACGCCGACCCGGTCGAGGTGGTCGATCCGCTCCTCGACGTTCTCGTGGTACAGCAGGTCGGGCTTGTGCTTGCCGTGCGACGGGTCGAGGTCGAGAAACGCCTCCTCGACCTCGCGGGTGAACACGTGCGAGTACGCGTCGATACGCTCTGACATGACCGCCATGTCACGGGGGTATCATAAAAAGGGTGCCGTCGGGGGCGACGCCACCGCGTGGACCCGAAACGTTTACGCGGCGACCGCCACCAGCTAGAGGCATGAGCTCAGGAGAGAACAGCGGCGGGCTGATGTCGAGCGCGGGGCTCGTCCGCTACTTCGACGCGGAGGATCGCAACGCGATCCGCATCGACCCGCGGACCATCGTCGCCTTCGGCCTCCTCTTTGGCATCGGCGTGCTGGTGCTGAACGCCGTCGCGCTGTGATCGGCCGCGTGCGGTCGGCGACGTCCCCGGCGCGGGGAGAGCCCCGGCCCCGCTCGTCGGCGCCGGAGGCCGTCGTCGACACGGAGTGTCGCTCGCGAGTCGCGGAGGTCGTCGCATGAAAGCCGGCGTCGTCGCCGTCCAGGGCGACGTGAGCGAACACGCTGCGGCGCTCGAACGGGCCGCCGCGGTCCGCGGTCGTCGGGCCGACGTGATCGAGATCAGGGAGTCCGGACTCGTCCCCGACTGCGACGCCTTGCTGTTGCCCGGCGGGGAGTCGACCGCCATCTCGCGGCTGCTGCGGTCGGAAGGCATCGACCGCGAGATCCGCGACCACGTCGCCGCGGGCAACCCCGTCCTGGCGACCTGCGCCGGCCTCATCGTCGCCTCGCGGGACGCCAAGGACGACCGCGTCGAGACGCTGGAGTTGCTCGACGTGAGCGTCGACCGCAACGCCTTCGGTCGACAGAGGGACTCCTTCGAGGCCCCCATCGATGTGACGGGGCTCGACGAGCCGTTCCCTGCCGTCTTCATCCGCGCGCCGGCCGTCGACGCGGTCGGCCCGGACGTCGAGGTGCTCGCGACCTGGGACGGCGCCCCCGTCGCCGTCCGTCAGGGCCCCGTCACGGGCACCGCCTTCCACCCGGAACTCACCGACGACGACCGGATCCACGGGCTGGCGCTGTTCGACGAGGCCGGCACCGCGAGCGATGACGGGACCGGCGGCGACGCCGTCTCCGCCGAGTCGTCGACCGCCGAGTGACGGTGCCACCGGCCGCCCGGACGCCCGGCCGAACCGACGGGGCTTAGGCCCCCGCGACACCCACTTGTCGTCATGACCGACGACGCCGACCCGGCGGCCGACCCCGACCGCGCGGGCGACGACGCGAGCGCGGCCGACAGCGACCCGGACGCGGACGTGCTCGACGACCTCTTTGCGACCATCGAGGACCGGAAGGAACGGCTGCCGGAGGGGTCCTACACCGCCTCCCTGTTCACCCACGAGAAAGGCGAGAACGCGGCCCTGGAGAAACTCGGTGAGGAGACCACAGAGCTGCTGCTGGCGGCGAAAGACGACGACCACGAGGAACTCACCCACGAGGCCGCGGATCTGGTGTATCACCTGCTCGTCGTGCTGGCGATGAACGACCTGACCGTCGACGACCTGCGGGCGGAACTCGAACGGCGGTTCGCCTGACTGCGCCCCGCACCCCACGTCGGTCGGATCGCACGTGGCGACCCCCGGACTCAGACCGAGTCGAGGTCGTAGAGGTCGCCGTACTTGTCCGTGACGTAGTCGACGAAGGCGTCCGCCGAGAACGGCGCCCCGGTCGCCCGCTCGACCAGTTCGTTCGTCTCGTAGCGCTGGCCGTGGGCATGGATCTCCTCGTTCAGCCACCCCATCAGCGGGTCGAACTCGCCCTCGCTGATCCGGGCGTCGAGAGTCCCGAGGTCGTCCTCGGCGGCCGCGAACAACTGGGCCGCCAGGGCCGACCCGAGCGAGTACGTCGGGAAGTAGCCGAAGGAGCCATGCGACCAGTGGATGTCCTGCAGGCAGCCCTCGGCGTCGGTGTCGGGGCGGAACCCGAGGTACTCCTCGTACTTGTCGTTCCAGACCTCGGGCACGTCCGCGGCGTCGAGGTCGCCGGCGATCAGGTCGCGCTCGATCTCGAAGCGGACGACGATGTGGAGGTGGTAGGTGAGTTCGTCGGCCTCGACGCGGATGGGGTTGTCCTCGTACACCTGGTTGACCGTCTCGTAGGCCTCGCGGGGGGTGACGTCGCCGGCGGCCGGGAACCGCTCCGTGAACGTCGGCAAGAACTGCTCCCAGAACGCCCGCGACCGGCCGACGTGGTTCTCCCAGAGCCGCGACTGGGACTCGTGGACTGACAGCCCGCGGTGGTCCCCGAGGGGGGTGCCGTAGGCGTCGTCCGGCAGGCCGAGGCTGTAGGACGCGTGGCCGAACTCGTGGACCGTCGACAGCAGGGCGTCGACGGGGTCGGCCTCGCTGAAGCGGGTCGTCACCCGGGCGTCGAACTGGTTGCCCATGGAGAACGGATGCGAGGAGGTGTCCAGACGGCCCCGCTCCCAGGGGTAGCCGAGCGCCGACAGCGCCTGCCGGGCCAGGTCCTCCTGAGCGTCGACGTCGTAGGGGCGACCCGCGGCGAAGGCGTCGGTCTCGATGGGGGTCTCGGCGGCGCGGATCTCCTCGATCATCGGCACGAGCGTCTCGCGCATGTCCGTCAGGATCTCCTCGGCCCGTTCGAGCGACAGGCAGGGCTCGTACTCCTCGAACAGCACGGCGTAAGGGTCGCGGTCGGGGTCGACGTGCTCGGCGTACTCCCGCTTTAGCTCGACCAGTTCCTCGACGTACGGGGCGAAGGTCTCCCAGTCGTTTTCCTCGCGGGCCTCCTCCCAGGCGGGCAGCGCTTCGGAGGTGAGTTCGGAGGTGCGCTGGACCAGATCGGTCGGAACCCGGACCGCCCGTTCCTGTTCGCGGCGCACCTCGCGGACGACGGCCGCCTGCTCGTCGGTCAGGTCGGCGCCTTCGAGATCGTCGAGCAGGTCGGCGAGGTCGTCCTCGGTGAGGAGGTCGTGGTGGATTCCCGACAGCGTCGAGAGCTGTCTGGACCGGGCGGGCGTCCCCCCCTCGGGCATCATGACCTGCTGGTCCCAGGACAGAAGCTCCGAGGCGTCGCCGAGCGCGTTGAGCTTCGTCACTTTCTCCACGAGTCGCTCGTAGGCGTCGGGCGTCTCCGGGTCGGACTGCGTCGCGTCGGTCGCCATGTCCCAGGCCAGGGGCGCCGCGGGTTTCAACCCACCCGTTCGCCGCGCGCCCTGGACTCAGTCCGCCGCGCGACCGACCCGCTCCGCGGCCCGCAGGTAGATCCCGTAACACCGGTCGAGCGTCGCGAGCGAGACGCTCTCGTCGTCGGTGTGGGCCTCGCCGGGCTCTGCGGGGCCACAGACCACGCAGGTCGTGCCGGCGGCCGCGAGCCACCCGGCGTCGGTCGCGTGGGGCTTCGTCACCAGGTCGGGATCGCCGGTCTGGGCGTCGCTGGCGGCCCCGAGCACCAGGTCCGCGAAGGCGGCGTCGTCGCAGGCCATCGGCGGCAGGTCCTGATCGACGACCCACTCGACGCCCTCGACCGCCTCGACCCGCGCCAGGTTCGCGCGCTCGCCGGGCACCGTGCGCTCGTCGACGGTCACCTCACAGCGATCCGGGACGACGTTCCAGGCCTCGCCGCCGTCGATCTCGGTGACGGCGACGCTGCCGGACACCCGGTGGCCGAGCACCTCGACGGTGGGGGCGTCGAGGTCGCGGACGACGTCGACGGCGTCGCAGGCGCGGTAGACGGCGTTCTCCCCGGCCCCGGGTTCGCTCGCGTGGGCAGCCGTGCCCCGGGCGACGAGCGTCGACCCCCGGCGGCCGCGGTGGGCGACCGCCACGTCGGTGACGTCCGGCCCCGAGTAGTTCGTCGACCCCTCGCCGACCACCGCGAAGTCGGGCCCGAAGCCCGCCTCGATCGCTGCCTGACAGCCCACGCCGCCGTCCTCCTCGCCGACGAACGAGGCGAAGACGAGTTCACAGGCCGGGTCGGCGTCCCGGAAGGCACACATCGCCGCGGCGACCGCCCCCTTCATGTCGGCGCTACCCCGGCCGTACAGCCGGCCGTCGCGCTCGTCGAGGACGTAGCCGCCGGCGTCGTCGACCTGCCGGTCGGCCGGCGGGACCACGTCGTGGTGGCCGACGAGCGCGAGCGTCGGCGGGTCGTCGGCGCCGTCGGCGGAGGCGTAGCTGCCTGCGGGGTCGCGGCGCGCGACGACGTTGCCGGCGTCGTCCCGACGCACGTCGGCGTCGGTCCGGTCGCGGAGCCACGCGGCGATGGCGTCGCCGGCGGCCCGCTCGTCGGTGTGGCTCGGGATCGCGACGAGGTCGCGTGCCAGCGACCGCACGTCGTCCCCGAGCGTCGTCGGGTCGATCCCGTCCTCGGCCGATCCGCTCGAACGTCCGGTCACGGTCCGCACGTCGAGGCGACCGCAATTAACGGTTGCCACGGGGCGCCATCCCCTCGACCGGACCCGTCACGCCCCGCGGAACCGACGCGCGCCGGAAAAGCCATACCTCTCGAACCGAACCGAAGAGTGTGACCGAGACACGAGTCAAGGACGTGATGGCGACGCCGATGCTCACGCTCTCGGGCGACGCACCGCCCGAGGAGGCCGCCCGCGCGATGCTCGAAGCGGGGATCAGGTCGGTGGTCGTCGTCAGCGAGGGCTGTCGACCGGCGGGGATCTTCACCTCGACGGACGCCCTGGAGGCCCTGGCCGACGGCGACGACGCAGACGACACGGTGGCGGCGTACATGACCGAACCGGTCGAAACCGTCGGTCCCGGGGAGACGCTCAGTGGCGCCGCCGAGCGGATGCAGCGGGGCGGGTTCAGCCACCTGCCGGTCACCGACGGCGACGGCGACGGCGTCGGCATCCTGACGAAGACCGACCTGGCCGAGGCCGCCTTCGACCCGGCAACGGTCGAACCGACCAGCACGGCCGAGTAGCGACCACCGCGAGACCGACCGCGCCGTCGGAGGCCGCGGCGGCGCCGCGTACGGTTAAACACCCTTATCAGGCTCCCGGCCCCATCTTCGGGCATGAACGTCGTGCCGGACACGAGCGCCGTCGTCGACGGTCGGGTGTCCGAGCGAGTCGAGTCCGGCGCCTACGCGGGCGCCACGGTTTACGTGCCCGAGGCGGTCGTCGGCGAACTGGAGAACCAGGCCAACGAGGGTCTGGAGGTCGGCTGGGACGGGCTGTCGGAACTCCAGCGGCTGGCCGGCTTCGCCGACGACGGCGAGATTGCGGTCGAGTACGTCGGCAGCCGACCGTCCGGCGCTGATCTCAGGGACGGCGGCGAGGGCGACGTCGACGCCGGCATCCGCGATCTGGCCGCCGAGTACGACGCCACGCTGCTCACCAGCGACGTGGTCCAGGCCGAGGTCGCCGAGGCGAAAGGGCTCGCAGTGGAGTTCGTCGAGCCGGTCGTCCGCGGCGTCGGCAGTGGCGAACTGCCGATCGCGGGCTTCTTCGACGAGTCGACGATGTCGGTCCACCTGAAGGCGGGAACGCGCCCGAAGGCAAAGCGGGGCGACATCGGCGACATGCACTACGAGGTCATCGACGACGCGGTGACCGACGAAGCCCAACTGAAGGAGTGGACCGAGGACATCACGAACACCGCCCGTGGCGACCCCGACGGCTTCGTCGAACTGGACGAGCCCGGGATGACGATCGTCCAGTTCCGCGACTACCGGATCGCGCTCGCGAACCCCCCCTTCGCGGACGGCTACGAGATCACCGCCGTCCGGCCGATCGTCAAGACCGACCTCGACGACTACGAGTTCGCCGACGAACTCCGGGAGCGCCTGCGCGAGCGCCAGCGCGGCGTGCTCATCTCCGGGGCGCCCGGGGCCGGCAAGTCCACGTTCGCCCAGGCCGTCGCGGAGTTCCTCAACGACGCCGACTACGCGGTCAAGACCATGGAGAAACCGCGGGACCTCCAGGTGGGCCCCGACATCACCCAGTACACCGCCCTCGACGGCGAGATGGAAAAGACGGCGGACTCGCTGCTCCTGGTTCGCCCGGACTACACCATCTACGACGAGGTGCGCAAGACCGGCGACTTCGAGGTGTTCGCGGACATGCGCATGGCCGGGGTGGGGATGGTCGGCGTCGTCCACGCCACCCGCGCCATCGACGCGCTCCAGCGGCTGGTCGGCCGGGTCGAACTCGGGATGATCCCGCAGGTCGTCGACACCGTCGTCTACATCGAGGCCGGCGAGGTCCACACGGTGTACGACGTCACCACCGAGGTGAAGGTGCCCGAGGGGCTCACCGCCGAGGACCTCGCCCGGCCGGTGATCCAGGTGTCGGACTTCGAGACCGGGCGGCCGGCCTACGAGATC
>Ga0207719_100382_pt1 | contig 27736 bp, 24 predicted proteins | sample A23P1SouthBayCA_2_FD_187279 | JGI IMG/M metagenome (GOLD analysis project Ga0207719, IMG submission 187279) | Aerobic enrichment media microbial communities from Eden Landing Ponds, California, USA - A23 P3 (3) (SPAdes) | ecosystem: Environmental > Aquatic > Marine > Unclassified | place... | reverse complement strand
CCCACCCGCCCAGACCGCGAGCATCCCGTCGGATTCGCACCGTCTGGATGCTCGGTGGGATTGTGAAACCTGAAATCTCCAACGCTCAGGATTCCTCCGCGTTCACGCGGAGGAGGATGTCAATCCCGACTACGGGCGGGACTCCGAGGTGTGGCTGTTGACACGTGTCGAATCATAGCTTTCAACACGCGGGACAGGCCACAGGCATCTCGTGAACGCTCCGCTGAGGACGTGGGTCCGGCACCTGTGGGTGCTGGGGATGGCTGTAATGTTAACTACGGCACCGGTCGTCGCCGGAGTGTCGGGGACGATAGTACCGAGTCACGAGCGCACGGAGGGGTTCCATGCCTCCGATCGTAGCACAGCCGACCCGTCGGGCGTGCACCACCAAGATTCACTGACCCGTAACCAATCCGGTGTGGTCGCTCCCCAGCTTCAACTCCCGGACATCGCTCTCGAGTACGGTGGCGTCAGTATTCAACCGGATCCGTCCACCACGATACTCGTTCCTGATGGGGAGTACACGTTCACCATTACGACGCGTGTTGAACAGGGCGCGCCGACCGAGCGATCGACACTGTACAACCCCTGGTTGAATATCAGTGTCTCTGCTGACGGGACGACGACACCGGTCATCACCGGCGTCTTGTCCCGCACGAACGACTACAACGTGACCACGCAAGGCGGGTCGGCACAAGCCCGGAAGATCTCGACGGAGACGTTCAGTTCTGGGTCGGTCCACCGGGCGCTGGTTCGGGTTCGAATTCCGGAGGGCACGAACTCCCTCACGATCCGGGCGGCGGTTGGACGCGGGGATAGTGGGACGGAGATCTCCACGAGCCGTCAGTACGGCCTTGTTTCGAGGGGGACGACGCCGGCGAAGTTGGCGACGATCGCGGAGGCACGGTCCCAACAGGCCACGAAACTGAACCGGACGTACGAATCGCTGTTGAGCGAGCGCTCGCTCTCCGGGATCATCGATCGTGGGATGGGACGGACACTGGTCAGTATCCGGAACTACGCGCAAGGCCTCTTCATCCCGTCACCGGCGGACAAGGTGGTCACGGCAGCGAAGTTCGCCGCCTACTTCAACAGCATCAAGTCCGGCGATGACTCCGACCAGTTCTACGGACCGTGGTTCGGTCCGGCAGCGCGGGCCCAGGTGCGAATGCTCAACAACGGGTTCACGACGATCGAACTCAATCGGGTCGAGGAGGCGGGGAACTCGAGTTACATCCTGGAGCGACTGTCCGTCCTTGCCCGGGAGGAGGCCGAGGCGTGGCGGAACGGGAACCGGGAGCGAGCGATCCGAACGCTGAAAAAACAGCGCGAGTATCTCATGCCGCCGGATCAGTACGGCGGGGTCGACATCTCGATCCCGGGGAACCTGTCCGATGCGTCCGACGTTGAGGAGACCAGCGACACGGGAGATGGGAGCGAGTTCACCCTGTTCTACGAAGCGCAGGACCAGCACATCGAAGCCGGCAACAAGCCACGAACCGGCTGGACGAACGAGCGCGCGTTCAAAAACGCCGAACAGTTCTTCCTCGGCGTGCAGGACTTCTCGTTGACGACGAGTGACAAAATCGCGAATATCATCTCGCGGGTCCAGGATCCCACCCCCCGGATCGACCTCGAAAACGAGGATGCGGTCCGCTCCAACCTCTCTTCGACGGGCACGTTCACGGCCCGCTTCAACGTCTCGAACGCCGGTGGCCTGACCAGCAACCGGGGGTACACGTCGCTCGTTTACTCCGAGGCGACGCTCAACATCACCGACATCACGAAGGTCGACGCGAAAAGCAGCGACGACACGGCGCCCGGGACGAACACGCTCGCTGGCGAGACGCCCGTCCTCACGAGCGGCGGCGATCGTGAAGACATCGAGGGGACGCTCACGAACATCTACGAGCAGTTCGTGAGCGGTGAGACGAACGTCTACGCGATCACCTTCAATCGAACGGGCGATCCATCAGCAGGCGCGTACATCAACTACCGGGCGGCGTTCCAGCCCACCATCCACGATGGAACCGGCCAGTCGACGTTCGTCCGGGCCCCGGGTACACCGGAAGCAACGCGGGGCCAGCAGGGATGGGGAGTGTACAACGTGAGTCATGGGGACACCGACCGAGAGAGAACTCCACCTGTGGTTGTCCGCGGTGCGAACGGTGACCGGACGTTCCCGACGATCCAGGCAGCGATCGACAACGCAAGCGCCGGGGACCAGGTCATCGTCGACCCGGGGACATATCGGGAACGCCTTCGCATCGCGAAAAACCTCACAGTGACCGCCCCTGACGGCGCACGGCTCGATGGATCCACCTTCGAACACGGTGACGGAATAACGATCCCCGGTGGGAGCGGCGCGGCTCCGGTCATCTCGGGGTTCACGATCACGGGATACGAGGTCGGGATCGCAGCTGGTGGAGACCCCGGACTGGTCGATTCGGATGGGACGGTCGGGAACTGGACGATCACGGACACGACCATCTCGACGAGTGGGACAGACGCCGTGGCAGTGGACGCCTCCCAGACGAGCGGTGCGTGGTCACTCCGGAACGTGACGATCAAACAAAGCGACTACGGCGTCCGAGCACCCGACGCAACCGGCGCGTGGACGATCCGGAACTCCTCGATCACGGCGACCAAGTACGGGATTCGGGCCACCCAGACGACCGGAGACTGGCTGGTGGGCAATACGAGCACACGTGGTGATGTCGGCGTGGATGCGTATTCGTCGGATGGGGACTGGGTGTTCCGGAGTGGAACGGTTGTGGGAGGGCTCGACGCGGACTACACGGCCGGTGATTGGCGAATCCGATCGACACGAATCGAAAACGCTGCGACGGGTGTTCGCGCCGAGCGAGCGAACGGCGCATGGTCGATCCACCGGTCAGCGTTCGTCAATATCTCCGTCCGTGATGTCTTTGCCTACCAGGCGAGTCCCGAGGGAGATGCCACGCGGAACTGGTGGGGCGGCGACGGGGCGACGTGTGAGTGGGCCGTCGACTGTTCGAACCCGCTCTCCGGGTGGCCGCCGTCAGGCGGCAGTAACGGTGACGAACCCGGCACACCGCCGGAGGCTGATCTCACCGTCTCCGGGACGACGATTCGCACCGACGCGACGATCACCCTGGACGCGTCGGGATCGGCTGATGCGAACGATGACATCACCCGTTACGAATGGGATCTTGACGCCGACGGAACGTACGAAAAGACCGGGACGGTGATCGAACACGCGTATTCGGAACGGGGAGTGTACAACGTGAGGCTCCGGGTAACCGATTCACAGAGCCACACTGACACGACATCGGTGAATCTCACGGTCAAACCGTCGGTGTTGTTCGAGATCCGGGAGGTCAACGTCAACCGGTCCAGCCCGTTCGTGGGTGACCCGGTCCGGATTACGGCGGCCGTCGCCAACGTGGGGCTCGACGAATCGGCGTACCGCTTCTCGCTGCTGGCCAACGGCTCGGCGATCGGTCCGGACAGGGAGGGGACGCTCGCACCGGGCGAGGAGACCCTCGTTCAGTTGACTCACACGTTCGACACCGCGGAGAGGATGGAACTGACGGTCGATGATTTCCTTCGACGAACCACGGAGTCACCCGTCACCGTCGTTGATGTCGATGCCAGGCCGACCGTCCGCGTTCGAACGACGCCGAAACACCCCGTGGTCGGGGAACCCGTGACGATCTCGCTCGCGGGGTCGTACGACCGCGACGGCGCGATCAGCACGTACCGCTGGGATCTCGATCGGGACGGCACTGTCGAACACACCGGGGCCACGTACACCTACAGCACGACCGACCCGGGCGTCTTCGAGTACGACGTCCGACTCGTCGACGACGATGGTCACGGGACGTCGGTGAGCCGGAGCGTCGCAGTCCACCGGCCTCACGACTGGCCCGGTGCAGGACTTGGTCCGGGACGGACCGGCTCGAATCCCCACACGAGCGGACCGACTGAAGATCGGATCGCGTGGACGGCGGACCTCTTCCCGGATCAGCGATACGGTGGAGGGATCACTGCGGGTCCGGTCGTCGGGAACGGGACCGTGTTCGTCGGAACCAGCGAGGAGGTCCGGGCGTACGATGCCGTGACCGGGCGCACGGAGTGGTCGAACGCGACCGGATCGGAGTCCATCTCGGTGTGGGGCGACGTCCTCCTCGTTTCCGGGGCGGAGACAGCAACGGGATTTGATGTGCGGACCGGGAAGCGCCTCTGGCAGCGCGACCTGCCGAGAGCGGGCACGGCTGAGCGTGGGCGCCCCGCGATGTACCAGGGTGTCGCGTATTTCCCTCGGGGGCTCGCTCTCGACATCCAGACCGGTGAGACCGTCTGGACGACGCCGTGGGACGGTAACAGTCTCGCGATCGGCGAGGGGAACGTGTTCCTCGCGTTCCCGACGACTGGCCGTCTTCGAGCTCTGGACGTGGCGAACGGCAGCGTCCGCTGGGAAGCGCACCTCGACCGTTCGGTGGGTCTGGGGACCCCGGTCGTCGCAAACGGCACCGTTTTCGTTGGAGACGAAAACATCACCGCAGTAAACGCGTCGACCGGCGAGATAGACTGGTCACGACACGTTGGTGAGAACACGAGCCAGGTGGCTTCCCCGGCGGTCGCGAACGGGCAGGTCTACTTCACAACGGAGAACCGGAGTGACTCGATCGGCGGCCGTCTCTATGTCGTTGACGCAGATTCGGGCGTGTTCGAGTGGTCCGCCCAGTATCCGGATTGGGGTCAATCCTCGCCCGCCGTCGTGGATGGTGTCGTGTATGTGGGGAGCGACGCCTGCGAGGTGTCGTGTGATAATACATATGTCCGTCCCGATGGGAAGATATGGGCGTTTGACACCCAGTCGGGTCACGAACTGTGGAACGACACGACTGAAGAGGGCGTGACCACTTCGCCCGCGATCTCGAACGGCAGTCTCTACATGGGGAACGGGAAAGGTGTCCTTCTCGCGTTCGGCGAGGACCGTGGTGATCCCGGCGGAGATGCTTCGAGGACGCCGACGAACGTGAGTCTGGTGCCGGATGAAACCACGGTGCACCCCGGTGAGGAAACCGAGTTCACGCTGGTTGTCGAGAACGCGACAGAAGGCCTCGGAAGCTACACGGCCACGATCGAGGCACAGACCCCGCGTGTCGTGGCGATCACTGGTGTGCACCTCGCGGTCGGCGCGGAGGGTGATGCCGTCTCGATTGCCGGGGACAACTCGGTGGCCACCATCGACACGACCGGCCTGAACATGAGCGACACCGGGACGGTCGCTATCGCGACCGTCACTGTCGAAGGAAAAGCTCCCGGCGCGGCCAGTTTGAACCTCTCCGTTAGCGCGTTGAGTGGTGAAGCCGGTGAGGATTATCGCGTCGCCGACTCGCGGGGTACAACTCTCGAGGTCGTGCCATCCCCGATCGGGGGATTCGAAAGGCCACCGACCGACCCCGACGGGGATGGTCTTTACGAGGACATCAACGGGAACGGCGAAGCCAACGTCGTTGACGTCCAGGCGATGTTCGTCAACCGCAAGACCCCTGGCCTGACGGGGTCCCCGGAGTACTTCGACTTCAGCGGGAACGGGGAGATTGATGTCGTCGATGTCCAGGCCCTGTTCGCGGAACGGTCCTCCTGATACTGTTTGGTGTAGTCTCTTGCCGGTGCTCGCCGCCACCGGGGGAGGCGAGCACCGGTAAACAGCTACACCAATCATTATGACGTGGGGGGTGAGGTCGTGATACCGGCCCGCTGGCACGGTGGGATCGACGTGATCACGACACGAACCCTGCCAGTGGCAGACGAGCAAGGACCGCCTGGCTCGCGTTCGAGCCCCCTCCCGTGGTACAAACGTTTACGTACGGTACGGTTCAACCGTGGCGTATGTTCACGGATGACTCCGGCGAGGGCGGTCGAGGACGGAAGACAAGGCGGACGCTCCTGAAGACGCTGTGTGCGCTGGGCGTGACGGGCCTGGCGGGGTGTGGCGGCGACGGCGACTCCACCGAGACGCCGACCGACACCGGGACGCCGACGGACACGGCGGCGACGCCGACCGACACCGTGCCGGGGACGACGACCGGCACCGGGACGTCACCCCCGACCGACACGACGGAGTCGCCGGCGCCCACCACGGAGTCGCCGACTCCGACGCAGTCGGGGTGTGACATCCCGGGCGACCCCCAGGCCCTGGTCTCCTTTGGCAGCGACACGTTGCGGGTCCCGCCCGGAACCGAAACGGTCTCCGGAACGATCCAGAACCCGTACCTGGGGTTCACCCTCGAATCCGGGAACGTGAGCGTCAGTTCGCAGGGCGCACCCGACGGCTGGTCGATCGAGGCCGCGAGCGGGACGAGCTTCGATGCGCTCGAACCCCAGGAGAACCGGGACGCCAGCTGGAACGTGACCGTTCCGAACCTCGCCGAGGAGACTTCCTTCGAACTGGCGGCGACGACCACGTACTCCTGTGGCGAGGAGACCTACGAGGCCGAGACGACACAGGCCGTGACGATCGGCCCGGAGGGAACCCCGCCGGCGTTCGTCGCCGCGGATCCCGAGCCGAGCGACACCGCTCCCGTCTCGGTCGTCCGACAGAGTGGCCACTTCACGCCGCTGCAGCTGCTCCCGAACGGTCCCGCCCAGATGGTGTACTTCAGCGAGAACACCGACGGCTTTCACTCCGCGACGTTCGATTGGTCCTCGGACTACTACGACGACTCCTGGCACCACGTCGTCGCCAGTTACGACGCAGGCGAGGGAATCTCCGGATACATCGACGGCGAGACCATCGTCGAGGCGTCCGGTCCGGGCGGGGCGCTCAACGACCCCGTCAGCCCCTTCTCGCTCGCCACGTCGATCTCCGGCGGGCTCGCACAGGAGCTGTACGAGGGGGCACTCGACGAGGTGGCCGTCTACGACACGACCCTCTCGGCGAGCCAGGCCGGAGCGCTTGCCGACGGCGAGACGGTCGCGGAGGACAGCCTCGTGTCCATGTGGACCTTCGAGGAGGTCGTCTTCGGCCGGGTGAGCGACCAGGTCGGCGACAACACGATCTACCTCGCGAACGGTCCCGAACAGGTGTCGGGTCAGGCGGGCCAGGCGATCGCCTTCGACGGCGAGGAGTCGTTCGCCGGGTCGCCCAGTTCGGACGGACTAAGCGGGACCGAACAGAAGTCGGTGTCGTTCTGGTTCAAGACGACCCAGAACCCCTGACTGCTCTCACCGGAAGTCGTCGAGTTCCCGGGTCGTCTCGCGCCCCTGGGCTTCCGTGACTGCGACGCCCGCGAGGTTGACGATGTCCTTCACCTCGTCGCCGCGCTGGAGGACGTGGACGGGCTTGTCCATTCCCACGAGCATCGGGCCGATGGCGTCGGCACCGCCCAGCCGCTGGAGGAGCTTGTACCCGATGTTGCCGGCTTCGAGGTTCGGGAACACGAGCACGTTCGCCGGATCGTCGAGGGCGGCGAACTCGTAAGAGCCCGTCAGGATGTCCTCGACGACGGCGGTGTCGGCCTGCATCTCGCCGTCGACCGGGAAGGAAACGGAGGGGTCCTCCCGGAGCCGGTCGGCGGCCCGGCTCACCTTCCTCGTTCCCTCGGTGTCGACGCTGCCGAAATTGGAGTAGGAGAGCATCGCCACCCGGGGGTCGACGTTGAACCGCCGGGCCAGGTCGGCGGTGTGGCGGGCCACCTCGGCGAGGACGTCCTCGTCGGGAGCCTGGTTGACGGTCGTGTCCGCACAGAACACGACGCGGTTCTTGAACGCCAGCATGTACACCCCCGAGACGTACTCGGCGTCGGGGGAGGTTCCGATGACCTCAAGGGGCGGGCGCAGCGCCGAGGGGTAGTGGTGCGTGAGCCCGGTCAGCAGGGCGTCGGCGTCGCCGCACTCGACCATCACGCTGCCGAGGTAGTTCGGGTCAGTCGAGACGAGGTCTTCGGCCTCGCTCTCGGTGACCCCTTTTCGCTTGCGGAGCTCGTACAGCCGGTTCGCGTAGGCCTCGTGGCCGCCGGCGTCGGGATCGACGACCTCGGGGTCGAAGTCGAAGCCGAGCCCGGCGATCGTCCCCTGGATGGTGTCCCGATCGCCGATCAGGACCGGCTCGGCGATGCCCGACTCGACGAGCTGGTAGGCCGCCCGGATCATCTTCTCGTCGTCGCCTTCGGCCAGGGCGACGCGCTTGGGGTCGCTCTTGGCCTTGTTGAGGACGATCCGCATCATCTCCCGGGACTTGCCCAGCCGCGCCTCCAGGCGCTCGCGGTACGCCTCGAGGTCGACCGTCTTGCGGGCGCTGCCGGACTCGACGGCCGCCCGCGCGACCGCGGGCGCGACCTCGAACAGCACCCGCGAGTCGACGGGCTTCGGGATGATGTACTCCGGGCCGAAACGGAGGGGTTCGTCGCCGTAGGCCTTCACGACCTCGTCGGGGACGTCCTCCCGGGCCAGGTCGGCGAGCGCGCTCGCGGCGGCGACTTTCATGTCCTCGTTGATCTCGGTCGCGCGGACGTCCAGCGCCCCCCGGAAGATGAACGGGAAGCCGAGCACGTTGTTGACCTGGTTGGGGTAGTCCGACCGACCGGTGGCCATGATGACGGTGTCCTCGCGGGCCGCCTTCGCCGCCCCGTAGTCGATCTCGGGGTCGGGGTTGGCCATGGCGAACACGATCGGGTCGTCGGCCATCGACCGGACCATCTCCGGGGAGACGATGTCCGGAACGGAGAGGCCGACGAAGGCGTCCGCCCCTTCCATCGCGTCCGCGAGGCCGCCCTCCGGCACGTCCCGCGCGAAAGTGGCCTTGTACTCGTTGACGTCGCCCGCGGCGGCCCGTTCCTCGGTGATGATCCCCGAGGAGTCACACATGAGGATGTTGTCAGTCCTGACGCCGAGCGAGGCGTAGAACTTCGCGCTCGCGATGGCGCTGGCGCCCGCCCCCGAGAAGACGACCTCCAGTTCCGAGAGGGGCTTGTCCGCGATCTCGGCGGCGTTGAGAAGCGCCGCTCCGGAGATGATGGCGGTGCCGTGCTGGTCGTCGTGGAAGACCGGGATGTCCATCTCCGCGCGGAGCCGGCGCTCGATCTCGAAACACTCCGGCGCCTTGATGTCCTCGATGTTGATCCCGCCGAACGTGGGTTCCATCGCAGCCACTGACTCCGCGAACACCTCCGGGTCCGCGATGTCGAGTTCGACGTCGAACACGTCGATGTCGGCGAAGCGCTTGAACAGGACGCCCTTGCCCTCCATGACGGGTTTGGAGGCCTGTGCGCCGATGTTCCCCAGCCCCAGCACCGCCGACCCGTTCGAGATCACGCCGACGAGGTTTCCCTTCGCAGTGTAGGTGTAGGCGTCGTCGTCGTTCTCGGCGATGCGCCGACACGGGGCGGCCACCCCCGGTGAGTACGCGAGGCTGAGATCGCGCTGCGTGTTCGTCGGCTTCGTCGTCGATATGGCGATCTTCCCGGGTGGGTCCGCTCGGTGGTAGTCGAGGGCGTCCTCCTGGAGTCCCATACCGCGCCCACCGCCGCCGGAGGCAAAAAAGCTACCTTCCCTGTCGATTTTTGATTCGACGATCGACGAAACCCCCGTCGGGAGCACCGCCGTTCTCACGTCCCGGGATCGATCCGGGCTACCTATATGCCGGGCATCCGAAGGTCGGGCGAGGTGACAGACGTGGCCGAAGCCGAGCGCAGCCGGTCGGTCGGACGCCTCCGGGGGATCGTCCAGGGAAACTACGAGAGTGCCGTCCTGCTGGCCACGGGGCTCGTGTACCTGACCGTCCTGCTCGGCGTGTCGACGCGGGCGGCGGGCGCGGGACTGGCCTGTAACGCCAACTGGCCGCTGTGTGACGGCGGCTTACTGAACCTGTTCCCGGCGACGATGCCGAGCGCCTTCGAGTGGATCCACCGGGTGATCGCCATGGTCGCCGGGTTCGCGATCCTGGGGTCGGCGGCGCTGGCGTACCGCGACGGCGCCCCCCGGCGCGTCATGGGCGCGATCGCGCTCGGGACCGTCCTGTTGCCCGTGCAGGTGTTGCTGGGCCGCGAGACGGTCGTCTCCTTCGTCCCGGCGGTGCTCGCGGCACACTACTGGACGGCGATGGGTATCTACGGGCTGTTCGTCGGCGCCGCCGTCGGCGCGCACTACGATGCCTTCTCCTTCCGGCACGTCCGGCGGGCGCTTCTCGGTGCGCTCGCCGCGCTCCCGGTCGTCGTCGTCCTCGGGCCGCCGGTCGTCGTACAGTACTCCTTCTGGATCCAGGCGACCCAGTACGCGGTCCTCCTGCCCGCGTTCGCCGCGCTCCTGTTCGCCGCGGTCGTCGGGTGGCGACGCGTCCCCGACGCCGGGTTCCGCGCGCTCCTCGCGGGCGGGACCGCGCTGCTCCCGGTCGTCGTCTACCTGATGCGCCAGCGGATCGTCCACCCGCCCGACTCGCTTTTCGCGGCCGTCCACCCGATCGCGACGCTCCTCCTGTTCGCCGTGGTCGGGGCGGCGGCGATCCGGGCCTACGGAATGAACGAGCACGCCGCGTAGCGGTCCGCGGACCGAACCCGCGCTGTCAGCACTCGACGAACGATCCCGCCTGGCGTAGCGCCCCGGCCGTGTCGAACTGTTCGAAGCGAACCGCCCGCCACTGCCCCTCCGGGGTCACGAGGTAGTGGACGTTGTAGAGACCGGTGGGATCGCTCTCGGTCGACGTGGCCGTTCCCCCGGGTGTCGTCGTTGCCGTCCGCGTCCCGGTCCCGGGGGACGTCCCCGGCCGGGTCCCGGTCGGTGTCGCGGTGGCCGTCGGCGTCCCCGTGGTCGTCGCGGTGTCCGGTCGCGTCTCGCCGGTCGGCGTCGATTCCCCGCCGTCCGCGGTGCGGATCACCCTGAAGTTCAGCCTGGCGAAGACGATGAACCCCGTCTCCGTCTCGCGTACCGACGTCTGGGGGGTGACGCCGAAGGCGACCTCGGATGCTCCCTCCGGGGACTCGATGGCCCGGGCGTACCTGCGGTGTTTCTCCAGGCCGAGGGCGAACCTGCGAGCCGTGCACGGACCGAGCGCGGCGGGCTTGTCGGGACAGGGCGGCACCGACGGGTTCGTGTCCCGGACGTTGAACTGCGGGGCGATCAGCTGTCCGCACCCGGGCGTCGGCGTCCCGTCGGCCGTCGTGTCGGGTTCCGGCGTGGATTCGTCCCCGGGGTCCTCCGTCGGCCCGGTTCGCTCCCTGGGGTCAGACAGACAGCCCGCGAGGGCGGCGACGCCGAGGCCCAGGAGACGGCGGCGCGAGACGGACTGAGGCATGCTCGCTTCTTTGCCCGCCCGAACTAAAACGCTCCGCTCGATCACGCCGCCCGGGCCGCGAGCCGGTCCGCGGTGTCCCGGACGGCCGTCGCGGCCGTCAGCAGGTCGATGACGCCCGTCAGGACGGTGTCCTTGCTCGCGCCGCCGGGGTAGACGTAGTGACGCAACGCGACGCGCTCGAACGACTCCGCGCTCGCGGCGCCGCCGTCGGCGTCCGTGAACCGGTGAAACCCGGGGGCGCTCGCCAGGACGGCGCTCGACTCCGCGAAGAAGCGCCCGGGTTCCGCGCGCACCGCGGCGAGCGCCTCCTCTGGAAACTCGACGGCCGCCTCGATCAGGAGGGGGCCGTCCCCGCCGGGGCCGATCACGTGTACGTCGACCGGCTCGGCGCGCACCACGAACCCGAACCCGTCCCCCGCGTCCGGAGCCTGGCCGATCGACGACACGAGTCCGTCGGGCAGGTCGCTCAGCCACGTCCCGATCTCCGTGTACTCGAAGCCGGATGTCATACCCCACTCCAGCGACCGGCGGGTGTTAAACGCCCGGGTCCTCGGGATCGACGCGGCCGGTGGCGCGAGGCCCCGCGGACCGCGCTAGAAGCGGCTCATAATGACTGCTCTCGTCTCTTCCCGGTGATCGCCACCCCCCGTTGGCGGCGATCACCGGTACACAGTGAGAGCAGTCGTTATCAGGCAATCAGCACGGGACGCTCGCCGGTGCGGACCACTCGGTCGGTGACGCTGCCGATGTGGGCGTCGTGCGTGCGCCCCTGGTATCCCATCACGACCAGGTCCGCGTCGACCGCCTCGGCGTAGTCCAGGATCTCCCGGTGTGGCTGTCCCTGACAACACCGCGTCTCCACGTCGATGCCAGCGTTGTCCGCCCGGCCCGCGAGCTCTGCCAGCAGGTCGCTCCCCTCGTCGCCGAGTTCGTCGATCACGAGTTCGGCAGTGCTCAGTGCCGGTTCCCCGTACCGGGCCGTGTCGACGACGAAGATCGCGTGAACGGTAGCCCCGTAGCGCTCGCCCAGGTCGAGTGCGTGCTCGACGGCCCTGTTCGCCCCGTCGCTGCCGTCCGTCGCCACCAGGATCCGATCGTAGATTCCGGAACTCATGTGTGAGTGTACCCCGGGAACAGACATAATCGGTCCGGTGATTCCCGGAATCCGGGAGCCAGTCGACCGACACGCTGAAATCCCCGTGTCGTCTCTACATGGACACGATGATGCTCCCGACCCACGCCCTCGCGGGGATGGCACTGGCCGTGCCGGTCGTGTTCGTCGCGCCCGAGTTCGCGGGCGTGGCGCTGGTCGCGGGGCTCGCGGGCGGCGTCGCCCCGGACCTGGACATGTACGCCGGCCACCGGCGGGCGTTCCACTACCCGGTGTACCTCCCGGCGCTTTCGGGGATAGCTGTCGTCGTCGCCGCCCTGATTCCGGCGGCAGCGACGGTCGGCACCGCGACCTTCCTGCTCGCGGCGGCCGTCCACAGCGTCTCGGACGTCGGCGGCGGTGGGTTAGAGCTACGGCCCTGGGAAGCGCGGGCGGACCGCGCCGTCTACGACCACTACCGCGACCGGTGGCTCGCGCCGCGGCGGTGGATCCGCTACGACGGGTCGCCGGAGGATCTCCTGCTGTCGGCCGTGATCGCCGCGCCGCTGCTCGTCGTTCCCGGGGGCGTATTCCGTGGGCTAGTGGTCGCCATCCTGGCCGTCGCGGTTGCGTACACGGCCCTGCGCCGGACGCTCCCGGAGATCGCCGTCGTCCTCGTCAACCGCATCCCGCGAGAGCTCCGCGAGTACGTCCCGTCACGGTACCTGGAGGGGAGCGGCGAATCGACGCTGTCCCCGGCGCGCGCCGATTGATAATGATTACTCTCGTCTCTTCCCGCCGAGCGCCGTCAACGGGGGCGACGCTCGGCGGTAAAAAGTGAGAGTAATCATTATGAGGACGATCGGAGGTGACCGATGACCGGGCTCTCGACCCTCGGACTCCCGACCTGGATCGCGTTGCTTCTGGGTATTGGGATCGCCGTGGTCGGCGCCGAATCGATCCGGCGCCGGAACATCTCGGCGGCGGTGAACGCGGGCGTCGCGCTCGCCGTGGCCGGCTTCCCCCTCGTCCTCGCTTTCGGGACGGGGACGAGCCTCAATGGGATGCTCCCGCCGTGGATCGCCCTGGCGGGATTCCTGCACGCCGTCGGGATGCTCGGCATCTACGAGTCCGTCTTCTGGTGGGATCACCTCACCCACGTCGTGTCGGCGGCGCTCCTCGCGACGGCGGCGTACGCCGGCCTTCTGGTCGCCGTCGACCCGGCGGGAGTGCTCTCGGCGGGCGCGGTCGCCGCCGGCACGGTCCTCCTCGTGTTCGGTCTCGGCGTCTTCTGGGAGTTGATCGAGTTGCTCGCGCGGGCGATCGCCGAACGCTACCAGGCCGATCCAGTACTCGTCTACTACGGGCCACGGGACACCGCACTGGACCTCGTGTTCGACGTCGTCGGGGCCGTCCTCGTCGTCGCGCTGGACCTCCGTCTCTTCGTCCCGGTCGCGGAGCGGTTTGGCCGGACGAGCGAACTCCTGCTGGTCGCCTCGGGGCTGCTCGCCCTCGGGTCCGTGCTGGTCGCGCCCTTCGCCGACTGGTCCGAGGACCGGTCGGCGCGGTAACCCCGGGGCGGATAGAAGCGTGGGAGATCACTGGACGGAACGATCCGGATTTCGGGGGACAACCGGCCGGAACTGACGACCGCCGGATCAGCGTCTCGCTGTAGATGATCCTCTCCGTCGCGTTTGCCACGGGGCCCTCTCGGGATTCCTCGGAGTCGGCGGCGGGTTCATCCGGATGCCCGCGATGTTCTATCTCATCGTCGCCCCGCCCCTCGCGGGGAGAGCGCTCGACGCCCGTATCGGGTCTGCCGCCACCGGGATCGTCGACGAGAGCGAGATCGAGGTGTTCTTCGGCCTGATGCTTCTGGGGGGAAGCATCGCGGTCGCTTTCCAGCAAGTCGGGAGTACTTCGCCGTCGACCTGCTGAACACGGCCGGCCTGGCGTTGGTCTTCCTGTCGGCCCTCCTCGTCAGCGGCGCCGTGATCGTGAGCACCATCACCAGGCTACGCGAGGAGCGGGATCGACCAGCCCCGACGGCCCACTGACCGGGCCATGGGACGGCGGTCCCGACCGGCGCGCTCCCGGCCTGATCAAGACGGACGGAGCGACAGATGTGCACGGTTCTTACAAACCCTTATGGGTGCACAGTCCCTCCTACCGGATACGAACATGCCAGATTCGATGGCGGAACAGCTCAAACAGGACATGGCGTGTGAGGGGCTGTTGGAGTGCATCCACGGCCTCAAGCAGCTCGACAGGGAGTGTTACCGCGTCCTCGTCGAGAGCGCGGAGCCCCTGACGATCGACGAGGTGGCCGACCGCGTCGACCGCGAGCGTTCGACGGCCTACCGGTCGATCCAGCGGCTGCTCTCCACCGGATTCATCGGGAAAGAACAGATCAACTACGACCAGGGCGGGTACTACCACGTCTACTACCCGACCGACCCCGAGAAGGTGGCCAGCGACATGCAGCGCCTCCTCAACGACTGGTACGCGAAGATGGGCCAGCTCATCAAGGAGTTCGAGGACAAGTACGAAGACGCCGGCAAGGAGATGGCGCCGGCGGAAACGTAGCCTCGCTGCAGTAGCGGCCGAACCGCCGGACAGCGCGGATGTCCTCCGAAGAGACGAGAAGTGGGACCCCTCTTTCTCTCGACGCTCCGGACACGCGCTGGCCCCGACGAGAAATCGTCTTCCCGGCCGCCGTGATCCGTGAGCCTTTCGTGGGCCTCGGACCATCCCGAGTGTATATAGCGACATAGAGTTTATGAGTTCGGTATGGGACACGCGGAGCCGATACAGCCCACCCCAGTAAGTTCAGAAATCCAATGAATTCGCCGTCACGAAACGGCTTCTCGTCGGTTTGACCGTGGGGACGACGACTGAGCGCGCCGGGTCGCCCTGGACGACGGAGACGGCGTATAGACGGGCTAGAGTGGAGTCTGAACGGAGGCGACTATGGAAAGGGGAATCTCGCACGTGTCTACTGATACCGGCTGCTGTAGCTGTATGACCGGCTGTTGTGCTGTATGCCGGCGAGCATTAGCGAACGAGGTGGCCGCCGGGAAGGGGCTGAAACAGTATCACCGGTCGTCTCGCACGATTTGGCCGTTCCACGCCGATCGAACGAGGGCGTGCGATCGACATGGAACACAGTTACAATCGCCACTACTTCACCACGACCGAGTACGTCGCGGGGGGAGCATCCGGCCCTGGTACGCAGGCGGTGTTCAGATGCGGATTGAAGCGTGTCAGCGGTGTCCAGATGCGCGCGGGTTGAAGCGTGAGGCGTCACGTTTTCCGAGTGCTCCATGCCCGAAAACGCGCGCCTCACCGACTGACGCCGCTGTCGATCGAGACACGAACGATTGCCCCGTAGGAAACTCGAGCCCACCAGAACGAACGTGATCGCCCACACGCCCTTCACCGATCGCCGCGAAAAGTTTCAAACTCGAACGCCCCCGGAATGGCGTCGAACGTGTCTTTCGAGAAGCCAAACGCCGAACTAGTGCTTTCGGAGTGTGTTCGCAGTTTTCGAACTTAGCAAAACCCACGCAGACACCGATGACGACGACCGGCTCACATCCGTCAGCCCCGCATTGAACCAGCGTATCTGAACACGACCGGCACTCACACCGAAGAGACCGGGAGAAACGATGGTCCCACACAGGCGGATAAAGGCCCTTATCCGGCCACGTATGCCCAAAATTGATGTGATCGGGGTGTATTCGGGGCCGTATGACGGGTGATTCGGACCGCGTCGCCGTCAAGACGTACGTTCCACGCGAGCAAAAGGAGGTCTGGCGGGGCCACGCCGCCGAGCTGGACATGTCCCAGAGCGAGTTCGTCCGGACGATGGTGCAGGCCGGCCGCCGGGGGTTCGAACTCGACCCCGTGGAAGCCGACTCTCGGGACGCTACCCCTGGTGGTGAAGGCCTCGAAGACCGGGTTCTCGGGGTTCTCGGCTCCGGCGACCCGATGGAGTGGGACGAACTGGTCGCCGAACTCACCGGCGACTTCGAGGAGCAACTCGAGGAGGCCCTCCGGGCGCTACAGGCCGAGAATCGCGTCCAGTATAGCGGGCGCGAGGGCGGATACACCCGGATGACCGATGAGTAGCCTCGATCCAGACGCCGACGCCGGCGACATCGACGAACCGGTGGCGTACTTCCTGCAGGACCTCACCTACCACGGCCGGAGCGACCGGACGCGGGAGGCGTATCGCCGCGTCCTCGACCGGTTCGAGGCCTTTCTGGCGGCGGAGTTCGACGGTATCGACGTCACGACGGCGGGCCACCGGGAGTGTCTCGCCTGGGTCCACACCCTCCGGGAGGGAAGCGCCGAGAGCACGGTCGCGACCTACGCCTCCTACCTGCACCGGTTTTACGACTACATGGCCCAGGTCGGCCTGCTGGAGGAGAACCCGATGGCGCTGGTCATGACGGAGATGGAGGAGGGAATCGACGCCGACCCGTCCCGAAGGGACGTCTCGATCCCCGGGATGCGGCGGTTCGTCCGGGGGATCACCCACCCCCTCGACCGTGCAGTCGTCCTCACGCTCCTGAAAACCGGGATGCGAGTGGGCGAACTCTGCAACCTCGACCTGCGCGACCTCGCGCTCCCCGATCCCGGGATTCGGTCGGCGTACGACGCCGGAACCCGGGGACAGCTCGATGGTCACGACCGGACGCTGTTCGTCGACGCTGACGTCCTCCGCGGGCAGGTCGTGAACGGCGAGGAGCGCGATGCGTCGAACAAGCGGAAACGCTCGACGCTCGTGCCGATCGACGACGAACTCGCCGGCGTCCTGCGGCGGTGGCTCGCCGTGCGCCCCGACACGCCCTCGGCGTCGTCGCCGCTGTTCGCGAGCACGCGCGACGCGTGGGGAAAGCGCCTGACCCCCGAGATGGTGCGTTCGATCGTCGAATCCCACGCCCGCGAGCGGGGATGGTACCGCACCGGCGGCGGCGCCGCGGAGAACGTCACGCCGCATTACTTCCGGCACTTCTTCACGACGCACCTCCGGGACCGGACCGGCGACCGCGGGGTCGTGAAGTACCTCCGGGGTGACGTCGCCGAGGATATCATCGACACCTACACCCACAACTGGGGCGACCGGGTGCGGGAGGTGTACGAGGCGAACGTCTATTCGCTCCTGTGAGCGGGATTCCCCTGGTCGTCACGCAACTCTTGACCGATACAGCGCGACGAAACTTGCCCAGCATCGAACGCATAAACCGTATTTTGCTATATAAAATCGGGGGGCACGGGCGGCAGGTTTTTCGAACGGCTCGTACGGTAGCTGGCGTCGCAGGGTGGATATGATCTAGCCGAGTGCTCGGGATGCGACGAGCGGGCTACGAGAATCGGGTCGCGACGGGGACGCCTGGCAAGAGAAAGCCGACAGCGCGGGGACTGATAGGGTCGTTCGTAAGCATTTTCCAGGTCGACCGCACGCCGTCCTGCGGTCGATCCCGTAATGACTTACGAACGACCCTATGAAGCACCGGCGTCGTGGTAGATAAACCGTGTTCTCGTTTATCCAGCAGCTCGAAAGCTGATTACCGTTCGAGGCCTTCGCGGCCGTCAATGTCGAACCCGTTCGCGATTCCCAGCGTAACGATGAGTTCGTCGGCCGGTTCGTCGAGTGGACCCTCGAGGTCGAACTGATACACCCAGTACCCGTTGGCGTCGGCGAACCGGCCCTCTGGGTTGGCATCCCCATTACCGCCACCGTCGACGATCAGACTACCGTCGTCGTCCGGCGGGTCGAAACTGTACAGTTCCTCGCCGTCGGCGCTCACCGAACCGGTGTACAGCAGCGGGCCCCAGCCGTCGCTCGTCCAGTAGTCCGTGAACCTGAGCTGGAAGCTCGCGGCGTCGCCCCAGTCCGAGAGGTCGAGTTCGACGGTGACCTCTTCGCCCGGGAGTTCCCCTGGTGCCTCCTGGTCTTCAGTGAGATCGTCGTAGTACTCCGGCGCGATCGCGAGGTCCTGCCAGGGCTGGCCCTGGTAGGGATCGACGAACACGGCCTGGGTTTTCTGGACCTCCGCGGTCGCGGTGTCGTTCTCACAGACGCGTTCGTACGTGACGTCCGCGGTGAGTTCGAACTCCTGGCCCGACACCGACGGCACCGACACTGACCACTCGACGTCCTGGGTGCTCTGCTGGGCGAGCGTGTCGAAGGTTTTCGTCGCCTCGCCGGTCACTTCCCAGTCGCCCGTCGGCGGGTTCAACGTCACCTCGATGTTCTGGACATCAAACAGGTACGGGTTCGTGACGGAGCCGGTGATCGTCTCCGCGTTCGGCGAGATCGAGAGCGTCGCGTCCGAGACGTTGTCGAAGCCCAGAAGCGGTGCCGGTTCACCCGGCAGCGTACACGGCGCTGCTGTGGGTGTCGCTGTGTCCGTCGGCGTGGCCATGTCGGTCTCCGTGGCCGTCGCGGTGTCTATCTCGGTGGGTGTCGCGGTGTCGGCCTCGGTCGGCGTGTCGCCCATCGTCTCGGTCGGTGTGTCCGTCGAGGTTGGGGTGTCGGTCTCCTCGCCGTCGCCGCCACAGCCGGCGAGGCCGACGATCGACAGTGTGCCCAGGCCCTTCAGGAACCGTCGTCTGTTCGTCGGCCGGTCCAACGTTCCACTGTCTCCGGAGTTTGACATTGTATTAATCCGACGGGAACCTGGGTTCTTGTATACAAGTAACTACCGGTCCTCGTAGGTTCTGGGTACCGGTCCTCGTGGGTTCTGGCCGTCCGTCACAGCGTCCCGCCGGGGAGTAAACCGAACGTCCGACCACGACATCGCGCCGATCCAGTGCCGCCGTCACGCTCGTGGCGGACGATGTTGAACGGGAAACTCCGCAAACTCGGTCTCCGGGACCCCGAACTCGGTGAGTCGGACGTGCGGGCGGCCTACGCCACGGGAACCGGGGCAGCTCGACGGACGCGACCAGACGCCGTTCGTCGATGCCGGTGTCGTCGCGGGCCGGTCGTCAACGGGGGCGACGCCTCGAACAAGCGCGAGCGCTCGACGCTCTAGCGACGCCGATCCCCGGCGTCGTGGTGGATAAACCGCGTGTTCGGTTATCAGCAACTCGAAAGCGGATTACCGTTCGAGGCCCTCGCGGCCGTCGATGTCGAACCCGTTCGCGATCGTGAGCGTGACGAGGAGTTCGTCGGCCGGGCTGTCGAGTTGGCTCTCGAGGTCGAACTGGTACACCCAGTAGGAACTCGCGTCCGCGAAGCGCCATGTTCCATCGGAGTCACTGGCCTCCGACCAGCGCTGTGAGCCCTGGTTCTCGACGATGTACTGGAGTTCGTCCTCGGTGTCGGCCTCGACGTTGTAGATCTCCTCGCCGTCGGCCGTGACGACCGTTTGGTGGAGGAGTGCGCCCCAGCCGTCGCTCGTCCAGTAATCGGCGAACTTGAGCTGGAAGTTCACGGCGTCGCCCCAGTCCGAAAGGTCGAGTTCGACGTCGATTTCGTTGCCGGGAAGCTCACCCGGTGCTTCCTGGTCCTCGGTCAGGTCGTCGTAGTGGTCCGGGGCGATCGTGAGGTCCTGCCAGGGCTGTCCCTGGTAGGGGTCGACGTACACGGCCTGGGTTTTCTGGACCTCCGCGGAGGTGCTCTGGTCGCCACAGACGCGCTCGTAGGTCACGTCGGCGGTGAGTTCGAACTCCTCGCCGGCCACCGAAGGGACGGAGACGCTCCACTCGACGTCCTGAGTGCTCTGCTGGTCCAGCGAGCCGAAGGTCTTGGTCGCCTCGGAGACGCTCCAGTCGTCGGTCGGGGGGTTGAGCGTCACCTCCACGTTCTGGATCCCGAACAGGTACGGGTTCGTGACGGACCCGGTGATCGTCTCCGCGTTCGGCGAGAGCGAGAGCGTCGCGTCCGAGACGTTGTCGAAGCTCAGAAGCGGCGCCGGTTCGCCCGGCAGCGTGCACGGCGCCTCCGTCGGCGTCGGCGTCTCCGTGTCGGTGGGCGTCACCGTGTCCGTCGGCGTCCCCGCTGTCGTGGTCGTCGTCGGCGCTTCCGTCGTGGTTGTCGTGGTCGGCGCTTCCGTCGTGGTTGTCGGCGGCGCTTCCGTCGTCTCCGTCGCGGTTGCCGTGTCGGTCGGCGTGTCCCCGTCGCCACCGTCGCCGCCACAGCCCGCGAGCCCGACCACCGAGAGCGCGCCCAGGCTCTTCATGAACCAGCGCCTGTTTATCGAACGGTCCGTTCCGTGTTTGTCTTGTCCGGACATAGTGTATAGTGAAATTCTTTCACAAAAGTAATTATCGGTACACCGAGCACACTCGCCAGCGGTTACGGGGCCGCCTCCTCGGCGAACACAGCGAGAACTCGCCGTGCTCGTTCTCTGGCGTTCCCCTCGTCGGCGGCTTACGCAGCCGCCTCCTCGGCGAACACGTCGTCGTACTCGCCCTCGTCGATGCGCTTTTTGAACTCGCGGGGGTCGTTGCCCTCGATGGTGACGCCCAGCGAGGTGCAGGTACCGACGACTTCCTTCGTCGCGTTTTTCAGGTCGTAGGAGAGCAGGTCCGAGCGCTTCTGTTCGGCGATCTGGCGCACCTGGTCGACGGACAGATCCGCGACGAACTCGTCGGCGGGCTCGCCCGATCCCGTCTCGAAGCCCGCCTCGTCCTTGATCAACTCGGCGGTCGGGGGGACGCCCACCTCGATCGAGAAGGAGCCGTCGTCCTCGTACTCGACCGTGACGGGCACCTCGGTGCCGTCGAACGCCGCGGTCCTGTCGTTGATCTCCTCCACCACTGCCCCCACGTCGACGGGCGTCGGCCCGAGTTCCGGCCCGAGCGGGGGCCCCGGGTTCGCCCCCCCGCCGGGGACCAGCACTTCGATGGTTCCAGCCATACTCGTTGGAAACGCGTGACCGGGTTTAAGAATTCTGAAACGGTCGCTTCCGGGGCTCGACGGTATCGCCCGCGGGATCAGCGGTCCTCGAACTTCCCGAGCAGGCGCCGGTAGAACGCCTCCTCCTCTTCGCCGACGAGCTTCTCGACGATCAACTCCGGCATCGACCGCGCGAGGTGCCCTTTCACGGGCGAACGGTCGATCCGGAGTTCGCCGTCGATCAGCCCCTCCGCCTCGATGCCGTCGATGGTGAGATCACAGTCCGCGGCCTCCCGGACCTCCTCGGCGAGGTGGGAGACGAACACCGCCGTCGCGCCCTGCTCGGCCAGGGTCTCCAGGATGCCCGCGATGATCCGGGCGCTCGCGCCCGGCTCCGTGATGCTCTCCAGTTCGTCGACGAGCACTAACTTCGTCCCCTCGCCGGCGACGAGGTCGCCGAAATCCTGCACCGTTGCCTCGAACGCCCCGGCGTCCAAGGTGCCACTGGACTTCGTGAAGTAATGCAACGCGTCGAGGCGTTCGACCCGGGCACGCTCGGCGGGTACCGGAAGCCCCATGTGCGCGAGGACGGCGACCGTCCCGATCAGGTCCAGCGTCGAAGTCTTCCCGCCGCTGTTCACGCCGGAGAGCACGACCACCCCCTCGACGCCGTAGTCGACGGGCTCGATCGCCTCGAACGGCTCCTCCAGCAGGAAACACCGTCCGCCCTCGATCGCGAACCCGTCGCCCCCCAGGTCGGGGAGAGTACACTCGAAGTCCCGTGCGAACCGCGCCACGGCGCGCTCGACGTCGCGCTCCAGCGCCGCCCGGACGAGGTCTCGGGCGTCCCCGCGAGCCTCGGTGAGATCGGCCGCGAGGTCGCGCTTGAGGCGGGTCGCCCGGCGGTTCCGGGCCTTCCGGAGCTCCTCGCCCAGGCGCGCGATGACCTCCTCGTCGTACTCCACGGGAAAGGTCGGCCGGTCGGGGAACGCCCGCCTCGCCCGCCTTGCCTCCCCGTCCGCCAGGTCGAGGGACTCGATCAGTTCCTCGCGGGCCCGTTCGACCGCCTCCTCGAAAGCGTCGTCGAGTTCGCTCTCCAGGATCGACCCGACGCCGGCGCCCTGCTCGGCCAGCGAGAGCAGGTCCCCGCCCTCGATGGTGACGTCGCGCTCGCGGATGACCTCGCGCAGACGCTCCGTCGCCGTTCGCGCCGCGCTCGCGGCGACCGTGTCCACGTCGTCGGCCGCGTTCGAGAGCCGGTCGAGTTCGTCGTCGCCCGCGACCTCGCCGTCAGCGTCGAGCCGATCCAGCGCCGCCTCCAGGTCGTCGAGATCGCAGGGCGGGTCCATCCCGGCGGCGCGGTGGACGTCGATGGCGGCCCGGATCGACGCGCGGTTCGCGGCGAAGAAGGCGAGTTCGCGCTCGGGGACGACCCGGGCCGGGTCCTCCAGGGCGTCGGGCTCGACCCGGACGTCGCCCTCGACCTCGACGCCCGCGAACGCGGAATCGAGCGCGATCACCGTCGAGTAGCCCCGCGCCAGCTCGGCGAGGTCGCGGGCGTCCTCGACGATTTCGACGCTCACCTCCGGGATCGCCTCGCGGGCCTCGCCGTAGGTTTCGGCGTCGGTCGTCGCGAGACAGCGGTCGTGGACCTGCCGATCCGGGGGTTCCGCCAGGGGTTCGACCCCAGCGAGCGCCTCGCCCACCTCCGGGACGGGGTCGCGCTCCATGGCCGCCGCGGCGAACGACCGGACCTCCTCGATCCGGGAGTCGGCGGTGCTGGGGTAGAACGTCTCCAGGCGCTTGCGTCCGTACGCCGTCACCGCGCGGTCCTGCAGGCGCCCCAGTACTTCGCGGTGGAGTTCGCGCGCGCGGTCGGTCGCGAGGAACTCCCCGTTCTCGCCGTGGCGCTCCCGGATCGCGGCCCTGGCGATCCGGGCGGCCTTCCCCGCCGAGACACCGGGCGCGCTCGCCAGCGTGGCGACGTCGCCGCGTTCGAGCGCCGCCGCCGGATCGTCGAGTTCCCGGAGGGCGGCGGCCGTCTTCGCGCCCACGCCCGGGATCGCCTCCAGATCCATCCTACCCGGAGACTGGCGTGACCCGTGGAAAAATCGTTCGCTTGTGGGTCCTGCCGGTGTTAATTTAGCAGCGCAGATGGCGACTCGTTTCTGTCAAATACGGAGACGTTAGAAATCGAGTTGATGAATAGAGAGTCTCTCAGCGTGATGTCGAGAGACGAACGAAGTGGCACATAACACCCTATCCGTAGGTAGGACGGAGTGGTTCATTGCTTCGGAAGTACTTTTTTTATTGTCCCGTGTTTCGAGGCAGATATGTCGGAGTCGCCCGGAGACGATGATCCATCCCGCGAGCGATTCTGGACGCGACGGAGACTGCTGGGCGCGCTTGCAGGTGGCGGTCTCGGTGCGGGCGGGATCTGGTATGCGAATCGCAGGTTTCTCGACACGTTGCCGGACAATGTGATCGCTCCCGATGAGGCATCTGGAAAGTTCGGCAACTCACTTGCGGTGTCAGATGATGGCACCACCACGATAATTGGAGACCCGGAAAAAGAGGAAGCCTATGTATTCGGTCAGGCCAGTGGAGAGTGGACTCAACGAGCGAAATTCACCACGACCGACCTGTGGGCCGAAGACATCAGGATAGAAGGATTCGGCAGGTCGGTAGCGATATCCGCTGACGGGACGACGGCTCTTGTCGGGGCTCCGGGCGACTGGGGCGCCATAGACGAGCGCGGTGAGAAAGTCTTCGTCTTCACCGAAGAGGAAGGGAGCTGGAGCCGCCAAGCAACCCTCACAACACCCCCAGAGGAGCATAATCTTCATCTCGGCGAGTCGGTCGCGCTGTCCGGTGATGGATCCCTCGCCATTATGAGCGCCCCTACTTCCGGGCCGACACCGGAAACCGAGGAAGGACGGGTGTACGTGTGGTCCCGTGCTGAGGGGGAGTGGAGATTACAAACGAAGCTTACCGCCGAGGATGGCGAAGATCGCGACTTCTTCGGGGGGGCCGTTGCCCTGTCACGCGATGGGACGACCGCGATCATTGGTGCCGATGGTGATGATAATCACAATGGGAAATTCGCGGGAGCAGCCTACGTTTTCACCCGGACGAATGATGCCTGGACCCAACAGGCCAAACTTACATCCACCTCTGGGACGGGGTTTAACCATTTCGGAGACAGGGTCGCAGTCTCGGGGGATGGAACCACGGCTCTTGTTGGAGATTCTTTACATGATTTTGAATTAACCTCCTGTCTCGTATTCGAACGGACTGAGACCGGATGGGACCGGCAGGTGAATTTCCAGATGGGAGGACCCAAACGAGCCTCCGACTTCGCGGTGTCTGATGCTGGCACGAGAGTCGTAATCCCCGGGGACAGCGCGACGCACGTCTTTGATCGAACCGTCGGAGAATTGTGGGGGCGGCGCTCCAAACTGCCCCCTCCAAATGGTGTCAGCAATGGAGGTTTTCGAGGCACCGTCGCAGTGTCGGGTGATGGGACGACCGCTATCATCAACGCTACTCAGAACGGCGAGGGGGCGGTGTACTCCGTAGAGCTGGGGGACTCAGACGCTCCACCGCAGTGAGAGGGGTTGGCGGTTACTGTTGCAGGACAACTACACGTGGGTCTGGGGTCCTCCCGACGCGATGCATGACTTGTTCTCTACGTCAGTCACTCCCGGTTCGGATCTCTTCGAGGGTGATCAACCCGACATCACTCACGACGCCAATCAGTGATATCCGTTCATCGCGAACGTCACGCTGCAACATACGCGCCTTCTATTCATCAACCGGTTCGTGATGAATCTCTTAGGGGTTGTTCGGTCGTCTGATGAATATAGAGGTTCTATGCAGCACTCGATTATGGTTTTTTCAAGCTGCTACCGGTGAATTAGCTGCTCAGTGTGGGTGTGGAGTGACTACTCGATTTCTAACTGACCACTTCCGCCACCCTCCTCACCATCGTTCTCGTCCCATTCGAGTTCGAACTCGATACTTCGTTCAGTCATATTGCCAGCCGGGCCTTCGCGTTCGGCTTTGACCTCGAAGGTTGGTCGGGCAGGGGGATTCAGCGTTACAGACTCGGAGCCTGTTTTCAGGCTGATGGCGTTTCCGCTGTCGAGATTATCTGCGACTTTCCGAAGGTACGATGCAATCTCTTCTCGACTCTGGTTGCTTTCCGATTTGAACAGGACTTCTTCAGGCATACTGTACGATACGTTGCCTGCAGTCATAAGTGAGTCCCCTGTACGTCTGATTCCTATCCCCGTCTGATCACAGGCGAATCGGTGATGCATTCGCGCCCTCTATTCATCACGCCAGTCGTGATGATATTCTTAAAAGTTGTTCGAGGGAGTGAGTGGCTTGGAGGGTGTATTCAGTGCGTGTTCTGGAATCTGCTCGATACTCGATAGCGACAGGCAGGCCCCTTCCGTCCCGGTTCGTCAGGCGTTTCGGTCGATCCACTCACGGAAGGCGCCGAAGTCGTTTGCCCCGGCGCTCTCGGCGATGTCTCGGAGCGTTCCGCTCCGGAGTTCGTCGTGGAGCGGCACCGTCACCTGGCGGCGGTCGTCCTCGTTCGTCGGGTGTTCGTAGTACAGTTGCGCGTGGTCACCGGTCGTCCGTCGCCACTCGAACCCACCGACGTTTACTAGCACCTTCACGACCTCCAGCCCGGAGAACGTCCGCCGCGCCATCACTCAGTCCAGTACGTCCGGTAGGTCCCGGTTTCCGGTGGTGTTATCGGCTGGATCGATCCCCGCCGCACGCAACTCCTCGTCGGTTGGCGCACGACCGCGATCGCCGTCGTAGAGTGCTACGGCGTCGTCGAGGTTCTCCAGAGCTGCTTCTCTGGATTCGCCCTGCGTGGTGACCCCCGTCTCCACATCCCTGGCGATCCACCAGTCGTCCTCCTGCCAGAGGCGGATCTCACCATCGTGGATGTCACCGTCCCGAGTCGAACTGGCCATCGTACATCGTTGTTGGGTAACGCGCCGTATAAGCGTTCGGCGAACCCCCCTCGCGACGAGCTCAAGAAGGGATGCGGACGGGCCGGATATGGTGATCGACTCGCGCGTTGTATCCACCAACAGTTTCCCATCAACATACATATATATTAGGCGGAGTGCGGCAACTCGACGGTCCAAAACGCTTCCCGGGGCCTTCGGATCGCAGGTTTGTCCCTGACGGAATCGCGGACGGAGCGCCCCGTGACGCCGCTCACCCGTGCCGGAACACGAACGACCGGGCGTCGGCGGACCACTCCTCCAGTTCGTACTGGTCCCCGTCGGGCCATTCGACCGCCGTCGTCTGCGTGACGGATTCGCCCTCCGGGACGTCGAACGCGAACGGATAACTCACGTCGCCGTACCCTCCGAGCACCGCCAGGCCCCTGAAGACCCCGTCCCGATCGCCGTCGTTCTCGACGGTGAGTCCGAGCGTCGCCGTCTCGCAGGGCACCATCTGGGCGCCCCGGACGGCGAAGGCAGGGGCCGAGTCGAACCCCGACACCAGTTCCGGCGGGACCGTCCACGTCGCCACGATGTCCTCGTCGACGGAACTCCCCCGCGTGAACCGGACCGTCGCCTCCGAAGCCGGGGCTACCGGGACCGGCACGGCGACGGCCTCGGACTCGGCGAGGGGATTGTAGTACGTCGCCGTCTCCGTGACCGCGGAGTCGTGGACCTCGTCGTCCGCGACCAGTTCGGTGCCGAGATCGGATCGATCGACCCCGTCGTCGACCGTGACCAGGAGTTCCAGAACCTGCGTCCCGCGTCCATCACTACCGGCCCGCTCCGGGCGTTCGACGCTGTTGAACACGTCGTAGCTGACGATCGCCGACTCGACGAGGCGGGCGCGGTCGACCGTCAGGCCGAGGTCGCCGGTCACCGCTCCACCCGTCGCGCTCGGGACGTCCACTGTCGCCGCTGTGCTTCCGTCGCGACAGGAGAACGTCCGGCTCGGCGTACCGCCAGTCCGCGCCCCCGTCTCGCTCGTTTCGGACCGCGTGTCGTCCCCCGGACCAGGTGTGGGCGTCTCCTCCCCCCGATCCCCGCCGAGACACCCCGCGATCGCGGCCGCCGCGAGCGCCGCGCCGGCGCGGAGGAACTGCCGCCGGTCCGGATCGTGGCCGACCATACCGTGTGTTCGATCGGGGAGAAAAAAAACTTCTCCAGACTGAAAGATGCGCTTGACCGTGCTGTCTCGGGCGACCGACGCGTCAGTATCATGGGATTTCCGTGATGGCGTCGCACAGGTCGTCCTCGTCGACCCACTCGAAGGCTCGGGGGCCAGTCAGGAGGAGTTCGACGTGGGACGCGCTCGTCCCGTCGTCGCACCGGTCACTCACGCCTCTCGAACCCCTCCCGGACCTCGCGGATCTCCCCGGCCAGCGGACTCCCGACGAGGTCCGCCAGCGATTCGGCCGCGCCGGCGATCCACTCGGCGCGCTCGACCCGCGAGCGGAGGTCGCCCGGGCCGATCCCGT
>Ga0207719_100380_pt1 | contig 27860 bp, 29 predicted proteins | sample A23P1SouthBayCA_2_FD_187279 | JGI IMG/M metagenome (GOLD analysis project Ga0207719, IMG submission 187279) | Aerobic enrichment media microbial communities from Eden Landing Ponds, California, USA - A23 P3 (3) (SPAdes) | ecosystem: Environmental > Aquatic > Marine > Unclassified | place... | reverse complement strand
GAGCGCACGAGCGAGGAGCGCGGCGGCGACGGCGTACACGAGCGGCACGCGGAAGACCTGCCGGACGCCGGCAAAGCGGCTCTCGGCGCTTCCACGTGAGGCGAGGAAGACGCCCACGGTGTAGATGAGCGCGGCCTGCACGGAGAGATAGACGACGGCCGTCGCGCGGCCGGTGTCACCGAAGGCGAAACTGGATACGGGGACGCCGTAGTTGCCGGTGTTCGGAAAGGCGATGACGAGCGTCAGCGCCGCCAGCGCCGTCTCCGACGCGCCGAAGAGACGACCGGCGGCCTCTGCGAGCGCGATCGCGAGAACGTGAAAGACGAGAATCGCGGCGGTGATGCGTGCCAGTGTGGACTGTGCGAGCGTCGTCGTCGCGAGGCTGTGAAAGACGAGGGCCGGCGCGAGCACGTAGACGACGACGGTGTTGAGCGCGTCCGTCTCGATGTCGCGGACGCGCCCCAGCAGGTATCCGACGCCGCCGACGGCGACGATCGGGAGGATCGCGGTCGCGAAGATGGAGACCAGAGAGACCACGTCAGAGGGCACACGAAGTCGCTATTCAAACGCTTCGGTCGGCGGCGTGGCAAAAAACCATACCGGAGACTCGGATCCGTCCCGACCGGGCCTACGCGCCGATGCCTTCGTTGTCGACGAGTCGCCAGGCGTCGGTGTGAGCCGATTCGACGTAGCCGCGCCGCTCCATCTCGGCCATCACTTCGCTCATCCGATCGGGCTGGGCGATCTCCATCTCGATCCGGTCGACCGAGTGGAACTCCGAGAGGTAATGGCGGATGTCCTCGACCTCGAAGGTCTCCTCGTCGGCCTTCTCCATCACGCCGGAGATGAGATCGATCATATCCTCGATGAAGTTCCAGGGGTAGACGATCCACGTCCACTCCTCTAAGCGCTCGCCGACGAAGTCGGGCTCGAACTCGCTCGTCTGCAGGAGTTGCAGCGTCGCGGTCCGGACCTCGCCCGCGTCGCGGTCGGTCACGTACTCGTAGGCGCGCTCGATCGACCCGCCGGTGTCGGCGATATCGTCGATGATGAGCACGTCTTTGCCCTCGACGCTGCCTTTCGGCATCGGGTAACGAACCTCCGGTTCGTCGGCCTTCTCGGCGGTGCCGACGTAGTGCTCCATCTTGAGGCTCGTCAGATCGTCGAGCCCGAGGAAGTCGCAGATGCACCGACCTGCGAACCAGCCGCCGCGAGCGAGCGCGACGACGACGTCCGGTTCGAAATCGGCGGTCTTCACCTGGTCGCTGACGTCGCGACAGAGCCCGTAGATGTACTCCCAATTAGTGATCGTGCAGTTGAACTGGTCGGGCAGGTCGCCCATAGATTTCGGTCACCGTTCGGTGAAGGGTGCGGCTGGACCCTTAATCTGTTCGTCTGGGCCGGCTTCGGAAGCGTCACGCGAACGACAGCCCCATACTGTCGGACAGAACTATGTGACAATTAGCGGCACCTAGTGGGTGCCGACATAATTCACGAACTTCTGTCCGACAGTATCAGCTAGTGACCGGGAGTGTGATCGAAACGACCGTACCACGGGGGTCGTTGTCGGTGATCCGGATCCGCCCGCCGAGTTCGGTCACGACCCAGTTGACAAGCCACAGGCCGAGCCCGCTGCCGTGGAGGAGCGGCGTCTCTTCGCCCTCTTCGAGCACGAGCCGTTCGTTCTCGGGGATCCCCGGCCCGTTGTCGCTGACAGTGATCGTCGCGTGGGGATGCGCAGCAGACTCGGAGACGTCGACAGTCAGTCGCACGTTCGGAGTGTCGGCATCGTTGTGCTGGACCGCATTCCGAAGCAGTTCCGTGAGCGCGGTTTCGAGTTCGGCGTTGACGCGGTGCTGTGTCTGCGGGATCTCCACCGACCTCTCGATCCCGTCAGCGGTGTCGAGGACGGCCTGCTTTGCCCGCCGGATCACTGTTTCGAGGGACCGGACGACGTTGCGCTCTTCGTCGTCGTTGAACGTGCGTTCGATCTGCTGTACCTGGTCGCTGATCCGGAGGAGTTCGTCCGCCGAATCGATGATCCTCGGGACGGCACCCCCGGCGTCGGTCCCGTGATCGGAGAGCAGGTCGGCGTAGCCGCTGATGATGTTCAACTCGTTGCGGAGGTTGTGTCGGAGCACTCGATAGAGCACCTGGAGCTGTTGTCTGCGCCGCCGTCGCTCCGTAATCTCGGTATTGACCGCGACAAACCGTTCGACGGCTCCGTCGTCGCCGAAGAGGGGTGCGATCGTCTGATCGATATACTGTCGCCGGCCGTCTTTGCGGCGGTTGATCACCTCGTTCTCCCATATCTCGCCCGACGTGATCGTCTCCCAGAGGTCGCGGTAGAACCGCCGATCGTGCTCGCCGGAGCGCAGGATGCGCGGTGTCCGCCCCAGCGCTTCCTCTCGCCCGTAGCCGGTCGACTCCTCGAACGCCCGGTTCACGTACTGGATCGTGCCCTCGACGTCGGTGATATAGATCGCGTGCCCGGTGTGTTCGACCGCTTTCTCGAAGAGTTCCGCCTCTTCGCGTGCGCGGATCCCCGTGATCTCGCGACCGATAGCGCGTCCGAGGTTCGCTAGGATCTCTCGTTCCTCCCCACCAAAGGCGTCTTCCCGCGAGGTGTAGAGATTGAGGACACCGAACAGCTTGTCGTCGTGCTGGATGGGAACGGCGGCTGTCGCACGGACGTCGAATGCGGATAGCGCGTCGTGCCACGGGGCCATCTCCGGGTCAGCCGTGGCGCGCTGGGCGGTTTCGACCTCACGAGACCGTAGCGCGCGCCCCGTCGGTCCCTGCCCGGTCGGGGCCGTGCCGGCGGTGATGTCGACCCGATCGAGATACGCCGTCGCGTCGCCGCCCATCGCTCGCGGCACGACGGGATCGCCGCCCGTCTGGAACTGCCGTTCGCCGATCCAGGCGAACTGATAGGACTCGGATTCGGCGAGTCGCTGGCAGACGGTAGCTTCGAGTTCGTCCCGGTCGGTCGCCTGAACGACTGCCTCCGTCGTCTCTTGCAGCGTTCGAGTGATTCGGGTGAGTTCTTCGAGTCTGTCTCGCTGGCGTTCGACTGTCCGCTCGCGCTCGCGCCGCGCGGTGACGTCACGGATGCTCAATACGATGTTCGGATGCGCATCGTCGTGGCTTTCGAGGACGCTAGCGGAGACTTCGGTCTCGATGACGGTTCCGTCCTTCCGGATACACGAAAGCGCCGCAGTCCGCGCTCGGCCATCCTCGAGTACGCGCTGGACGAACGTCTCGTACGCGTCTTGGTCCTCGCGGTGGAGGTCTGCGGACGGCGACAGCGACACCAACTCAGACTCAGCGTAGCCAAGGAGTTCCGTCGCGCGGGGATTGCACTCCGCGATACGGTCGGCCGCTGGGTCGATAATCAAGAGCGCGTCGTCGACGGCGGCGAAGATCGTCTCGTAGCGTTCTTTGTTCCGTTCGAGCCGGGTCGTGAGGTCTGCAGAGAGCCGCCGTCGTTCGAAGAGGTTTTCGAGTCGTCGTCGAAACTCCGGGACCTCCAGCGGCGTCGTGATCGTCTCGTCGACGACCGATCGGAGAGCGTCAGTAAGCGTCTCACCGCCGTCGGCCGTCGCGAGCAATACGGGGAAGAATCGCGGACGTTCGCGTTCTTTGCACGCTTCAACCCACTCGTGGTGGCGAGCGAGTGCAGCAGGGTCGACGAGACAGAGGTCGCCATCGACGGCGTCTTCGGGATCGGAGACGACGACGGGGGTGTACGGCGAGTCAGCCTGGAGCCACCGTTTGAGGTGTCGTCGATTCTCCTCGTGCTCCAACAGGAGGAGGATCCGTCTGTCGCGCTGCACGGTCGGAGATTGGGTATCGCTCGGGTCGGGGCGGCCGTCAGTCATCGGTACGGGGCGACTCCCACTCGGGCGTCCCCGAGAGGATACCGCGGAGCCCCGTCAGCGGTTCACCGACTGAGAGCCCGTCTTCGGTGATCTCGAACTCCCGGAGTGAACGTTCGAAGTTGCTAGTGCGTTTCTTGAGAACGCCACCGATCTTCCGGAGCGTCCCCTGGTGCTCGATGTGCTGGAGAACGACGATGTTGTCCGCGAGATAGCTCAGTTTGGCCCCTGTCGCCGAGAAATCGCCAGTGACAGTGGATGTCTCGTCGACGAGGATGACTGTCACACCCATATTTTTCAGATACCGGCTCAGCGCGTGCAGACGTCTGGTGAGTTCGTCTTCGGGACCGTGGACGGAAACCCGGTAGCCGTCGATACCGTCGATCATCACGATATCGGCGCCTTGCTCTTCGACCTCCTGTCGGACGCGCCCAGCGAACTGTTGCGGTGACAGTTGCAGCGGTTCCATCTCCTCAACGTACAGCGATCCCTGTTCGCGCATCTCCGTCACGGGGACGTCGATCGACTCAGAGCGCTCGTGAAACGTCGCCATATTCTCCTCGAAGAGGTAGATCACCGAACGCTCACCGCGCGCTGCGGCTTCCTTCATAAAATGCGTCCCGAGGGTGGTCTTGCCGACGCCCGTAGGCCCGCTGATCACCGTGACCGTTCCCCGTTCGATACCGCCGTGAAGCAGTTCATCGAGGCCAGGAACGCCCGAAGAGAGCGGTTCGGCGACGAACTGCTGAGTGTGCTCGTCGGGCTGTAACGCCGGATAGACGACCATTCCTTCGTCCGATATCTCCATCGCGTGCGTTCCGCTCTGCGCCGCCGATCCGCGGAATTTCGGAACCGAGATCGACTGACCCCGATCAGCGTCGCCGAGTTCGATCGTCCCGTCGCTGAGGAACTGCAGGTCCTCGTCGGATGAACTCGCAGTATGTTGAGAGGTGAACAGCACAGTCGCGTCGTCTCGGGTGAGATACTCGAGGAAGCCAATCGCCTGTTTTCGGAACCCGCGGTCGTCGCGGGTCAGATGCCGCAGCCGAGTAATCGGGTCGACGAAAACGCGGTCGGGGTCCATCGCTTCGACCGCGTCGGTGACGCTCTCGGCGAACGGTTCCCGTTCGACATCGCTCGCCTCGAAGACAGTGTACGATTTGTCCTCGAAGAACACGTCCGCGTTCGGACTCAGATCCAGGAACTCGACGGCGTCGAGATCGAAATCCAGCGCCGCGGCGTTCTGTTTGATATCTTCGGCGGATTCCTCGAGGTTGATGAACAGTGTCGTCTCGGCTTGTCGGACGCCTTCGAGTAAGAAATGACAGCCAAGAATTGTTTTTCCGGTCCCCGGATCACCACGAACAAGATAACTACGACCGGGGATCAGACCACCCTGCAACACCGAGTCGAGTCCGTCGACGCCCGTCGAGAGTCGACGATCAGTCACAGCGTGTCCCCCCACACCCGTATGACCGACAGGGGAGCACACGACACTCGTGGTTTTCCCTGAGACAGCGTCCGAGTTCCCCACTACCATTTGGTTGTGCGTATGGCAGTGTTTACGATAGAAAAATCACTGTGATCATATGTACATACGAACTTTTATTTATACTGGATATTTCCACTCAGCGGCCAGTGGCAGCAGATCGGCCATCGAAGAGGCTGCTGAGGAGGTGCCGCTGTGCTGCTCGAAGGCGGTTGTGGAACGACGAGGAAGAAATGTCCATCTTCGCGGCGAGTTCGGTGCCGGAAAGCCCCTTCGGGGACTCGAAGTATCCGCCGTAATACGCAAGCTCGATGGTCTCGCGCTGACGGTCGGTGAGTCCGTCGAGGACGGACTCCGAAGCGTGCTCTGAGACGACAGGCGGCTCTTCCGGTTCCGTCACCGCGAGGAGTTCTGCGTCCGGATACGTCGCCGAGACGATGTCGACAGCGCGATGGACGGGCATCGTCGACGGAGTCGTAACACGGATCCGGGCATTGGTTTCGTCTTCGCCGACGATCTGCTGGAGCCGGATGCCGTGCTTGGCTAAGATGGTCGCGATGAACGGTTCTGAGAACGTCACCTGGAACAACACGCGGTCGCCGCCATCACCGAGCTGTCGGATGGACGTGATCCCAGTCGACTCCACCGCCGTCTGGACAACCCGTTCGGCCGCACCCGCAAGCAATCGTACGAAGACCGTCGTCTCGCCGCTTTCCTTCCGATAGAGTCCCTCGAACGAGACAGAACACTGATGTTCCAGTGCGATCCGGATGAGCGGACACGACTGCGAGCGGATCTCGAAGTCGAGTTTTGGGCCCTGCTCCGAGAGAACAGCATCCTCCCACTCCATCATACTCATCATACAGCCCAGGAGTTCGCCACACTCTTCGAGTACGGCGGTGGTCCACTCCGACACCGCGTCACGCTCGCTCGCGAAGATCGTGAGGACGCCGTAGAGAACGCCCTGGTACTGGAGCGGGATCGCGACAGCCGATCGAAAGCCACGGCGTACTGCGTCCCGCCGCCAGGGTTGTTGTTGGATATCTGTCGCCGTGTTCTGAACGACAGTCGTCTCAACGGTGCAGGCCGTCCGAACTGCGGGCTCCGCGACCGTCTCGTCGAGAGTGAACGCGCCAGTGTCGAGGTACCCCTGGTCCTGGCCGGCCCACGCTTCGGGGACGAGTTCGTCGCGTTCTGGACTCAGGCTCCCAACCCACGCGAAGGTGAACGGATCGGTGGTGCTAAAGAGTTCACACGCTTTCTGCTCGAGTTCCGCACGCGTGTCTGCCGTAATAGCGATCCGGACGATCTCACGGATGTCCGCGTTCAGTTGTTCGATCTGCTGGAGAGTCTCCGTCTGCGCTTCGAGTTCGCGGCGCTGTCGTCGCATCTCCTGTTCGCGCTCCGTGCGGGCAAAGACGGCCTCCGCGTTTCGCGAGAGCAGTTCGAGTAGCCGCTGATCCGTGACTTCGAACTCGTCGGCAGCGGTGTGGCCGCAGACGATCGCTCCAAAACCATCGATCGGGGCGACGAGGACGCTCCGGACCGGCATATCCGAGCTTTGGATGCACTCGTCCGTGCGGGCGTCGGCGAGTCGAACCGACTCGCTCGTCAGATATGCCTCACCGATGATACTCTCGCCGAGCGACAGCGGCAGGAGATCACCGAACGCCTCCGGGACGCCGTCCGAGTGCGCGATCGGATGCAGTTGTTCGTCGTCGGGATCGAAGAGATAGACTGCGACGAAGTCCCGATTGATGGTCTCGACAGCCGTCTCGACGATCGATTCGGCGATTTCGACGTCGGTCTCGGCGCGGACCAGATCGCGTGCGTTCTCGTGGAGTTCTTCGAGCGTCTGCTCGTACCAGACTTGATCCGAGATATCGCGAAAGATACCGTGTATAAGCGTCTCGTCTGTCGGCGCGTCGTCCGCCGGTTCGACGGCGGCGACGCTGATCTCTACGGGGACAGTGTCGCCATCGGCATCGACGACGTGGATCTGCTCGCCGTCAGGCCGATACCGCAGCGTACCACCCACTTCGAGGTGCGTCTCAAAGAGTTCCTCGTATCGATCCGATTCATCACCAGGGTGCAATGTCGTTATCTTCTCGCCGATCAGTTCGGATCGCGATCGCCCGGTCAATTGCTCGGCTTTGTCGTTCAGTTCGCGGAGATGTCCCGTCTCGTCGCTCACGAGAATCGGAACCGGTGCGTTTTCGACGAGCGCACGGTAGGGGTCGGCCGCCGCATCGGACTGCAGCGCGCCGTTCGTCGCCCCATTGAGACGACCGACGACGAAGCGCTGCTCGGCCGACTGGATCGTCGATTCCCAGACGAGGAGGTGAGAGCGTCCCTCACCGGCCGCGGAGGCACCGCCGATCACGATCGGTCGCTCGTCAACGCTCGGGTCCTCGGGGTCACTGGAGTCTGACCCGAGGCGCTCACGAAACGCCTCTCGAGCGTCTGCACGGCTGTGGGCGGGAACCAGCGCGTCGAACAGATCCGCATCGCGAAGTGTTTCGCTGTCGGTGTTGACGGCGTCACAGAACGTATCGTCGACGTACCTGATGCAGCCATCAGCGTCGACCGTCACGATCCCCGCCGAGAACGATTCGAGAATCGATTCGAAAAGCTGCGCTGACGGCATTCGAACTGCAATCCTTCCTCCTGACTGGTCACTCTATCGGTACGCGTGAGAGTCGCCACCGTTCGCCAATAATCCAAGGCAGGACGAACCACACACGGAGGGACGGGGACTTTTCACTCGCGACCTCGTTCGGGCGGGTATGGATACCCGCCGCACACTGCTCGTAGACGCCTTCGCCGCCGAACCGCTCTCCGGCAACGCGGCCGGCGTCGTCCCGGAGGCGGATGGTCTCACAGCGGATCAGATGCGGGCGATCGCCCGCGAACTCGCCGTCAGCGAGACGGCGTTTCTGCTCCCCTCGGAGACGGCCGACCGCCGACTCCGCTACTTCTCGCCGGAGCAGGAGGTCGACCTCTGTGGCCACGCGACTGTCGCCGCGCACGCACATCTCCGCGAGGCCGGGGCGATAGACGAGGGCGAGCACACCATCGAGACGAACGTCGGCATCCTCGACGTCGAGGTCGAATCTGATGGGAGCATCTGGATGACCCAAGAGATGCCGCGGGTCGAACGCGTCGAGGTCGACTACGAGCGGCTGGGGAACGCGCTCGGAATCGATCCCGCGGCGCTTCGCGACGTCGGCGCGGACGCTCCCGTCGCGGTCGCCTCGACGGGACTGCCCTTCCTGATTGTTCCGGTGAACTTCCTCCAGAACCTCGGGTCGGCCGATCCGAACGATGGGGCGGTCGAAGCGATCGCCGACGAGCACGGCGTTGCTGGCATCTACGCGTTCACCTTCGACGCGCTGGGCGCTGACTCGACGCTGCACGCGCGGGCGTTCGCGCCGTCGGTCGGCATCGCCGAGGATCCGGCGACGGGAACCGCGAGCGGCGCCTGCGGCGCGTATCTGCGCGAGGTCGGCGCCTTTGAGGACTTCCCCGAGGAGATGGTCTTCGAGCAGGGGCACTTCGTCGACCGGCCCAGCGAAGTCCGCGTGCGCGTCGCGGGAGACGTTCGCGTGGGCGGGCGCGCGGTGACGTCGCTCGACGGCCGGCTCGCGGTCCCGCCGGCAGAAGAAGACGACATCGTCGAGGCGTGAGCACTCGACGCCGACGGGCGTACCGAGGACCGCAATTCGGGACGCGGACCGATCCGAACCAACCTGGATCGGCCGCAGTCGCTACACGAAGCCGACTCAGCCGATGTACCGCAGGTCGTCGTCGGTCGGCATTCCCTGCTGTTGGCTCTGCATCTCCTGGATCTTCTCTGCGACCTCTTTCATCTCCTCGGCGCGCTCTTCGAGGGAGTCGTAGCCGACCTCGAAGCCGATGACGTCCTCGAGAATTTCGAGAACCACTTGCGCGCTCGTTGGGTCGACGAGGTAGCCGCTGGTCTCGCCCATCAGACACGCGGCCGAGAAGTCGCGGCGGCCGCCGAGGCCGAGGAGGAGGCCGCTGACGCCGACGATGCCGCCGGCGGGTTCACCCTCACGGAACTCGACGCCGGCGTCGGCCAGCGCGTCGATGGCGTCGGCGTCGCTGACGGCGCCCAGCACGTCCGGCTCTTCGACGAGTTCGCCCGTCGGGACGCCGCCGAGCGCGTAGATCTCGTCGACGCCGAACGACGTCGCGACGTCGAGGAAGGCGTCGGTGACGTGGTAGTGTCCCGAATGTGACTGTGCCTGGTGGTCGCCGGTGAGAACCAGGAGGTCGCGTTCGCCGGCGTCGACCGCGTGGAACTCGGCGCAGGCGAGTGAGGCGACGCCGTCGTCGTCGACGCCGACCTGCGGGGGGAACTCGTCGGAGTAGACGCGGGCGACGAGGTCCGAATCGAACTCCTCCAGTAGGTGCTCTACAGCCAGTTTTCCGACGTGACCGACGCCGGGCAATCCCTCGACGAGCGCCGGCTCGCGGAGCTCATGCTCTGCGAGCGTCTCGATTTCGATGTCGTCCATACCCTCACTCGCGGACGCGGCGTTTAAGAGCGCGTCGGTACTCGCCGTAGGCGTCCTCGGGGTCGAACGGCGCGGGCGCGGAGTTTTCCGTTTCGGCGCCGCACTCGGGGCAGGTAGAAGAGAGCGTGTATACCGGGCGCTCGTGGGCGTCGCGCCAGGCGGAACACACGCGGATGTCGGATTTCACGAGCGGAAGGTGAGTCGTGGTCGCAGTTGGTCAGTCGGGGGCGTTATTCGTCTTCTTCGTGCCGTTCGCGGTGGTAATTGGCGGTGCCGCCGTCGGCCTCGATCGACTCGCTGGCCCGGCCGGCAGCCGCTTCGAGGGCGTCTTCGGCCGTCTTGTAGTCCGGCGCGCGGACGCGGATGCGGTACTCCGGCGAGCCGACGTAGGTGACTTCGAGTTCGATCTCCTCGGGGATCTCGTCCTCGTCGCCCTCGGCCGCCTTGAGCGCCTCCTTGATCCGATCGACGCCGTCGCCGGTCGGACACCGGAGGTCGACGTAGCCCGTGACGTTCACGTACGGGACGGAGACGTTCTGCCGGGCAGTGTCGACGATCGCCTCGATCTCGTCGTCGTCGAGGTCGACGTCTTCGAGCGCGCTGGCGCCGTGGATCGCAGCCGACTCGAAACTGTCGTAGAGAGACTCGAACTCCGCCAGTAACGCGTTCGCGACGGCGCTGTAGCGCTCGTCGTCGACGTCGTCGCCGAACGCGATCTCCATCCAGTTGTCGGCCTTCTGTTCGTTCTTCCACTCCTGGATCTTCTCTTTCCGCTGGTGCTCGTTGACGTCCTTGATCGAGAGATCGATCTGCTGTGAGCTCTCGTCGACGTCGATGACCTTCGCCACGACGGTCTGTCCCTCGCGGACGTGGTCGCGGACGTTCTTGATCCAGCCGCTCGCGACCTCGCTGATGTGACAGAGGCCGCGTTTGTTCTCGTACTCGTCGAGGTCGACGAAGACCCCGAAGTCCGTGATCTCGTCGACTTCGCCGACGACGAGTTCACCGGATTCAGGCCAACCGCTGTACTTCATATATTGGAACCTCCGAGCGGAGACTTACGCCTCGGCCGAGCGTCGCTCGACCGTCTCGATGACTTCGCCGTGGATCTCGGCGTCGCCGCCGGTCGGCGTCGCGAGCGTCGTCCCGCAGACGGCGCAGTTGACGGTCGTGGACGCCTTGCCGAAGACGACCTGTTCGTTGTCACAATCCGGACACTGGACGCGGTAGAAGTTTCCTGCCATTGTTACTCCTGGAATGTGAGACGGCCTGCGCGCCATCCTTCTCGCATATGGGCTTTACCGCAGTCCGAGCAGATGTACTTCAGGTGGGTCTTCTTCGTCGGCTTGTCCCCACCGGGAACTTTCGAGAACTTACCGGCGTTTCCGATCGTCGCTTTGCCGCGGCGGGTCTGCCGCGCATTCCACTTCATTCCGGTCGAACGGCCCGTTCGGACCTTCTCGACCTCGTGCTCGTGGTGCCCGTCACAGTTCGGGCAGTACGTGTTGAATCGGCGTGGCATCTCCATAGATATCGACCTTGTGCGCTTTTCGATATGGCCAGTTAAAACCCGTTTGGTTCGGATCGACGCTTTCGACGCCCGCCAGACGGCTTCGGGAGGCCTCTCGTGTGTGAGACAACGACGAGCGGACGTGGAGGGGAGATTCGCCGCGGTGGCCGCTGAGAGACGCCGGGAGCGCCGCCGAGGCGTCTCCGAAGCGATTAAGCCCCGACTGAGCAAACGTCGTCGTATGAAGAAGGTCATCATCCGCGGGGATCCGGACATCAATCGCGGCGCGACCATCGAGGTCGACGGCGAGGAGGTCGTCTGCTTCTCGATCGACCGCCAGAGCGACTACCACGGTGCCGAACGGCCGCAGCTGTGGTGTACGGTCGGGGCCGAAGACGAGCGCGAGGCCTTCGAGAAACGCGAGTTCGTCCCGCACTTCCTCGACGTCGTCGCCGTCGACGCCGAGGCCGTGAACGTGATCACCAAACGCGGCGCATAAGTCGGCTCGATCACGGGTCGATCACCCGCTCACCGGCCGATCTGTCGCTGTTTCTGCGGGAGGCGAGAGTGGCTACGCGGCGTTCTTCGACTCGCGCGGGAGTTCCCCGAGCGCGACTTCGTAAACGGTCACGTCGCCCGAGCGGTGGACCGCGTCGATGGCTTCGGATCCGAACGACACCGAGCCGTAGCGCGCGCGCTCGTTCGGCCCGACCCAGATGTACTGTACCTGATACTCGTAGAGGAGCGCCGCCCGCGCCGACGCGTTGCCGGTGTAGATCGTGTCGACGTCGCGCACGCGGTCGAAGTACGCCTCGCGCCCGCGGTAGCCGATTTCGTGTCGCCAGCCGGCCACGGTCGGCACGCCAGTCAGACTCGATGCGGGGTTTGCGTTCCAACTGTACATCGCGCGCTCGCGACCGTCGGTCCCGCCGGGATAGGTGGTCGTCCCGGGCGCTTCGAGGATCGTCGGTCGGCCTTCCAGGTCGTCAATCCAGTCGATCGCCGCCGCTTGTTCGGGGTGGTCGGTCTCGACGAACTGCGTGGCGTCGAGCGTCGGCCCGCCCTCGGGGCCGCGCTCGAAGTGCGCGCCGACCGCGAGCACGCCGTAGACACTCGTCGAGGTGACGAGGGCGACAGCGAGACCGACGGCGGCGACGCGTCGCCACGGAATCTGCGACCACAAGGTCGATCCAGGGGGGTCGCTGTCGCCACCGCCGTCGCGTGCGGCGTCTCGGTCACCGGTTGCCCACGGCCCGAGCACGAGTCCGGGGAGCGCGACGCCCATCGCAGTCCCCCAGAACGCCCAGATCTGGGCGTACGTCTTGAAGACGGTGTTCATCCGGCCGGGTCCCGCCTGCTCGTTGACGTACACGAGTTCGACGAGGGTGACCAGGCCGGCGCCGGCGACGACGAGCACGGCCTCGTAGCCGATCGACCGCGACGTGCGGAGACCGACCCAAGCGACGACGAGGAGCGGCACCGAGACCGCGAGCGCGGCGAAGCCGATCGAGTGGCCGACGTAGCCTGCGGCGAGGAGTCCGGCCGCGAGGAGCCACGGGCGGGCGACGCGCAGGCGCGAGAGGAGATAGCCGCCGAGGCCGACGACGAACGCACCGTGGACGAGCAAGAGCGCGCCGAGTCCGCTTCGCATCTCGGGACCGAGGAGTTCGATCGACCGTTCGCCGCCGCCCGTCGCCGTGCCCAGGAGGAAGGGTGCAGCGAGCACGCCGGCGACGACCGCGGCGACGCCAGCGACGACGAGCGAACCGAAGATGCGGCCGCTCTCGGCCGTCGCTGCGGCGGTCGGCCCGTCGCCGTCAGCGGGTGCGATTCGCCCGGAGAAGCGGCGGAGTCGCGAGCGAAGTCCCGCCGTGCCGGGAAGGAGCGTCCACGGATCCGCGGGCGCGAAGGTCACCGCGAGCCACCCGAGCGCGAGCACGCTCGGGAAACTCCAGGTGTTCTGGACCGCCTGCCAGGCCGCGAGCACGGGGACGACGAGGAAGACGAGTGCGCGTCTGCGGCCGCGTTCGCGCTCCGGCGTCCGATAGTACGCGTAGCCGACGGCCGCCGCCAAAAGGAGCGTCGGCGTCCCCATCATATGCGCGTGCAGATCGCCGTTCAGCCACGCGAACAACGGAAATTCGTTTATCGTCCCGGGAATGACGCGTGAGGCGTTCCAGTAGCTGAACGAGTCCGCTCCGGCGAGGATCCGCTCGGCCGTGTACTCCGTTCGCGCCGCGACGTAGGTCGCCGCCGACCGCCGGAGCGACTCGGGGAGCGCAAGCAGCGTGAACCGACCGGCTGTGACGAGGTTGCTCGCGAGGCCGACGAAGAAGACGGCGACGCCCCCGGCGAGGCGGCGCGGGAGCCCCCGATCGGCGCCGATCGAAGCCGCGATTTCGAACGCGGCAGTGACGAACGCCGCGTAGAAGCCCGCGAGCGCGAGGTTGTAGGCGAACCGCGGCGGCGTCCCCGTCAACCACGCGAGCAGCGTCGTCGTCAGGTGGCCGCCGTAGTAGTACTTCACCGGCGCGTTCGCGAACCAGAAGTCTTCTGGCGGAAGCGTCGTCGAGCGCTGAAGCGTCTTCAGGAGGCCGAAATCGAGGAACTTCTCGCCGCCCCCGGGGTGGACGGCCGGGTCGAACGCGCGGAGCGCGACGACGAAGACGAAGCCGAGGAGGAAGATAGCTGCCGCGTCGGTCGCGGCGTCGCGGTCGATGTCCACGCCGAGGCGAACCCGACCGTCACGGAGGGCTGTGAGGTCGAGCGCGGCAGTCGCACTCGCGACGAGCAGCGTCAGAGCACCCGCTGCGAGCGCGATCGGCCCCCACGTCAACTGGCCGACCCAGTAGGCGGGGACGCTGAGCACGACGAGCGCGGCGGGCACAGCGAGGCCCGCGCCTCGACCGCTCGCACGAGGGAGGAGCCTGGCGACGAGCGGCAGACCGAGAGCGAAGAGCGCGGCGTAGAGGACCAGCCAGCGGGCGACGAGGGCGTACTCCATTCTCCGTATCGCACGGACCGAGACGCCGAGACATACGTTTTGTGATGCGCCGAGCGGATACCGGGAAAAGTGACTCTCCGCCGACCGCTAGCGGTTCGTTTTTCACACAGAAGCCGGTATCTGGGGGTGATGACTCGTTCCGTCGGGATCGTCGTCCCCGCCTACCGGCCCGATCCCGAACGTCTCGGCGCGTATCTCCGTGCGCTCGCGGAGCGACTCGGTCCCGCGGTGATCCGAGTCGAAATCGACGCGCCGCAGTCCGATCTCCGCAGCCAACTCGGCGCCCTCCCCGGCTGTGTCGAGATCGCTGCCGTCGACGCCAGACGCGGCAAGGGGGCTGCGATCACAGCTGGGTTCGAGGCGCTCGTCGACTCGGTCGACGTGCTCTCGTTCGCCGACGCCGACGGGAGCACGCCGGCAGCGTCGTTCGCGGCCGTCGTCGACGCCGTCACGTCTGGAGGCGCCGACGTCGCGACCGGCTCCCGCCGGCACCCAGACGCCGACGTCGCCTCGCATCAGACGTTCGCCCGTCGCCGCCTCGGCGACGGCTTCGCGTGGCTCGCCCGCCGGTTCCTCGACGAACGGCTCTACGATTACCAGTGCGGCGCGAAGGCGATCACTGCCGATGCCTGGCGCGAGGTCCGCGGACACCTCTACGAGCCCGGATTCGCCTGGGACATCGAACTCGTCGCCGTCGCGGGGGCGCTGGATCACCGGATCGCAGAGATCCCGGTGCGCTGGGAGGACCGCCCTGGCTCGACCGTCTCGCCCGTCCGGACGACGCTTCGGCTCGGCCGAGCGCTCGTGACGGCGCGACACCGTGCGCGTCTCCTGCGGGAGGACCGGCTGCACGAACTGCTGGACGCGCGCCGCGAGGCCGAGCCGTCGCTGATCGAGCGCCTCGCCGCAACCGACGCCGCAGACGCCGTCGAGGCCGACTGAATGGTCCGCGAGACGGTCGACGCACTTGCCTCGGGCGTCCGGTTCGGCAAGTTCGTCTCGGTCGGAGCGGTCGGCGCGGTCTTCGATATGACCACCACGACCGCGCTGATCGTCGGTCTCGGGATTCTCGGCGAGTACGCGAAACTCGTTGGCGCGGAGGTCGCGATCGTCGTGATGTTCGCGATCAACGAGCGCTGGACCTTCTCGGAGCTGGGTGCGTCGGGGCCGATCCCGACGCTGAGTCGGTTCGTCCGGTCGAACCTCGTCCGCAGCGGCGGCCTCGCCGTCCAGTTTCTGATCGTTCGAGGGCTCCGACAGCTCGATCTGTCGGTCGTCGTCTTCGGCTTCGACCTCTGGCAGTTGATCCCGATCCCGATCGCCATCGCGGGATCGATGTTCCTGAATTATGTCGCAGAGAGCCTGCTTACGTGGCGCGTAACGCGGTCCTGACCGCGAGGGAAATTGCCACACTGCGGGCGAAACACAACCCTTAACCGTAACCCACGGTTTCGTTTCAGTAGCGGGATGGGATAGCCAGGAGATTCCGCCGGGCTCATAACCCGGAGATCGGTAGTTCAAATCTACCTCCCGCTATTCTCCTGAAATCCACCACCCAAGCGGTGCTATTCGGTATGGGTCGAATGCGATTCAAAATTCACGAGCCGTCGGCTTCTCGTAGGTGTCATCGTAACTGTTCATCAACTCTTACCGTATCATCCGGCGAGAATGCTATGCGGACGTACGATGCTTCCGATCAGAAGTCGATCCGACCGCCCGAGGAGAGGTCGCGCTCCTCGGAGAGACCGGGTTCGGCGGCGTCCCACTCGTCGTCGGTGAGATAGACGGCGCCGTCGTCGACGGTCACCTCGAAAGTGTCGAGGACGGCCCCCTCACACGGGCCGAAGTTGCAGTCGCCGCTCCGCTTTTCGAACGTCGCACCGTGTTTCTGACAGACGAGTTCGCCGTTGCGCACCAATGCGCTCGAACCCTTGTCTAATCTGACGTCGCGCCAGTGCGGGCAGTAGTTCGTGAAGGCAATGATTGAGCCGTCGTCGCGTCGAGTGAGGAGCCCTTCGGTCGTCTCGAACCCGGCTTTCGCGGTAAAGACGACCGTCTCGTCCGCAGAGACCTCGTCGGCCGCAGCGATGCGGCGTTCCTCGTCCATAGCCGCGCGTTTGGGGTACGGCGATTCAAGCGTGACGGTTTGGCGTCGACGCAGTGGGAGACGTGCGCGGAGTCATTCCCGGACGCCACCGTCGCCCCCGCCATACTGGTCGCGCTCGACGCGAGCGTCGTAGACGCGCTGGAACAGCGTCGTGAGCGGGCCGCCGCCGACGTCGATGCCGTCGACCGTCTCGACGGGACGGACCTCCCAGGTCGTGTTCGTCACGAACGCTTCTTCGGCCCCCCGGAGGTCGTCGGGTGTGAACGCACCCTCGCGGACCGGAATGCCTTCGTCGCGGGCGATGTCGAGGACCTCTCTGCGCGCAATCCCCGGGCGGACGGGACCGTCGAGACTCGGCGTGCAGAGCGCCTCGCCATCGACGAAGAAGAGAGTGGACGTCGCGCCCGCCGCGAGGTGACCGTCGCCGTCGAGCATCACCGCCTCGTCGGCGTCCGAAACGCGGAGTTCGATACGGGCGAGGACGCCGTTTAGGTAGTTGTGCGTCTGCGCCCGCGACGGGAGCGACTCATCGGGGATGCGACGCGTCCGAACCGTCTGGAGCGTCGTCGGCTCGTCCCAGACGGAGGTCGAATCGACGCCGCCCGGGGGCGCGGGGTCACTTGGACGACGACCGTCGGGTCGATCTCCGGGTCGGGCGTGAGCGTGTCCGACTGGACTCCACGGGTGACAGAGAGCTTCACAGAGGCGTCTTCGAGGTCGTTCGCCCGCAACGTCTCGTCGACGCGCCGCTTCAGCTCCGCGTCCGAGACGCCGTGATCGAGCGAAAGCGCCTCCGCGGAGGCTGTGAGACGGTCGGTGTGCGCGTCCCAGCGGAACACGTCGCCTCCGTACGCGCGGAGCGTCTCGAAGACCGCGTCGCCGTACACAAATCCCCGATCGCGGACGCTCACAGCCGCTGCTTCTGCCGGTACCAGTTCGCCGTCGACGTGGTAGCGGAGGTCGGCCATCCGGTCGGAGAGCACGGGAGAGCTAAGACTGATCGCGAGCGCGCTCGACCCAGCCGGAGACGCGCTTCGATGAGACGCCGATGTCGTCGGCGACGTCGTCGGCGTCGGCAGCCGCGAGGTCCGCGACAGTCTCGATGTCGACGGTGCCGAGCCGCTCGGCGTAGGCAGGACCGATACCTTTGAGCGTCTCGACCGGTTCGCTCTCGTCTTCGTCGCCGTCTGCGTCGGCGGCTTCGTCGTCCGCTGTCGTATCTGCTTCCGCCGCTGTCGCGTCCCCTTCGTCGTCAGCAGCCGCAGCGTCGTCATCTTCCGCTCTCGCATCCTCGTCTTCGCTCCCGTCCTCGGGCGCTTCCGTCGGCGCGACGGCCTCGGCGGGCTCTTGACCCGTCGCCTCGTCGACGAGCGTCTCGGTCGAGGCCGCAGCGTCGGTGTCTGCCGCGACCGCGTCGTCAGCCGTCTCGACCTCCTCGGCGTCGGGCTCAGGGGAGACGGCTTCCTCACCTTCGCCGGCCGTTTCGACGGCCTCTGCGGGCTCTTTGCCGGTCTCCTCGTCCAAGAGCGTCTCGGTCGACGCCGCGGCGTCGGTCTCGGCCGCTGCTGGCTCTGCGGTCGCGTCCTCAGTCGACGTCTCTGAGTCGGCCGTGTCCCCGGCCTCAGTCGCGTCTTCGGATTCGGTCGAGGTCTCGGCGTCGTCGGTGCCTTTGATCGTCGCCTCCGTCGACGCGTCCGCGTCTTCGCGTTCCGTCTCGCGTTCGACAGAGACCTGTCCGCCCGCCCGTTTCGATTCCGTCGGCGATTCAGACTCGCTCGTGCTCCCGCCGCCGACGAGCGAGCGCAGCGACGACAAGATCGTGTCGAAGATACTCATTACGTTGATGATATGGCCGTCGAGTATTTAAAAATCGTTGCGCCGCGTCGGCGTCACTGAGCGAATGTCCGAATTGCGGTCGCTATGCGTCGGCCTCGTCCGCGCTCGCGTCCCCTGCGTCTGCTTCGTCTGCAGCCTCCTCGTCGCTGTCGGCCGCGTCGTCCGCCGCAGAACTCTCGGCAGCTTCGGCCGCCTCCTGCAGTTGGCTCCGGACCTGCGGCATCGTGCCGGTGAGGTCGCCGACGAGTTCTTCGGCCTCGGCGAGCGACACCAAGAGCTCCTCGACTGACTCGACCTGCGCTTCGATCGCGTCGGGGTCGTCGAAGGCCTCCGCGCGCTGGCCCACGATGAAGGTCTTCTTCGCCTGGCGGAGGTGCTCTTCCGCCTCGCCGACGTCCAGTGCCGATCGGAGCGCGTTGAGAACCCCGAGGACGTTGTCGGCCTCCGCGTCCCACACCGTGTCGGGATCGGGGAGTTCCGCTCGCGCGTCGGCGAGGTGGCTCTCGACCTCCTCGCGCATCTCTGCAGCAGCCTCTCCGAACAGGTCGTCGTCACCGAGTGTGCTCTGGCTACTCATACCATCGGCTTCGACGCGGGAGGGGTTAAAAACACGCCCGAAAGTGAAAGTGAAATCGTGCGGCTGATGCGCGCTCGGGCGCGGTCACTCCTCGACCGCGACGAGTTTCATAAGCGGATAGTCACCTTCCATCTCCATCCGCGTGCGGACGGTCACGCCCTCGTACTCGATCCGCATCTCGACGTCGACGAAGCGACCGGTCAGCTCCGTGTACTCGGCTGACTGCGCCTCCAACTCTGCGGCGATGCGGTCCGTTCGGACGTCGACGTCGACGTCGACGCAGTACGGTTGGTTCTCGATCGCTTCCTCCATCGCCCGGCCGAGGCTCTCGGCACTCTGGGGGCTCACGGGCGTGCCCGCGAACTGGTGATAGAGCGTGCCGAACTTGATACCCGCCTCGAAGCACGCGCGCTCTGCGTCCGTCCCTGCCTGCCCCGCGTCGGTCATATCCGGTCTCCGTCGCCGTGGGCTAAGGGACTATCGGCTACGGCGACGGATCGGTCCAGTCAGGATGGGCTCCGGGCGGTGCAGCCGACTCCCGAGACGTGGAAAACCGGTGCGATACCTGTCGGATCACCGTCACGGGCGCGAATCGGACGTTTCTTGGCCTCCCTGCCCGGATGGTCGTTCGAATGGACGACCCGGTTCTCCTGACAGGGGCGGGCGGACGCGTCGGGCAGGCCATCCTCCGCCACGTCGGTTCCGAGTTCGACTGGCGACTGCTCGACCGAGAGCCGCTGCCGGACGCGAAGCGTCCCGAGAGCGTCGACGACGACGACGTGTTCGTCGCGGACGTCACCGACGACGAGGCGGTTCACGAGGCGCTCGAAGGCTGCCGCGCCGTGGTCCACCTCGCGGGCGATCCGCGCCCGGAGGCGCCGTGGGACAGCGTCCTGCAGAACAACATCGACGGGACGCAGACGATGTTCGAGGCGGCCGTCGAGACGGGCGTCGAGAAGTTCGCTTTCGCCTCATCGAATCACGCCGTCGGCGCGTACGAGACGGACGCGCGGACGCCGGAAATGTATCGACCCGAAGACGAGTTCCGCTTAGACGGGACGGAACTGCCCCGCCCCAGTAACCTCTACGGCGTGAGCAAAGCGACCGGCGAGGTGCTCGGGCGGTACTACCACGACCACCACGACCTCTCGGTGGTCAACGTCCGCATCGGCAACCTCACCGAGGGCCATCCCCCCATCGACTACGAACGCGGGCAGGCGATGTGGCTCTCCTACCGCGACTGCGCGCACCTCTTCGAGCGCTGTATCCTGGCGGACTACGACTACGAGATCGTCTACGGCATCTCCGACAACGACCGGAAGTACTACTCCATCAAGCGCGCGAAGGAAGTCCTCGGCTACGACCCGCAGGACAACTCCGCGGAGTGGCGCGACGACGAACGCGTCGTCGAGGAGTGATACTGATTACTCTCGTCTCTTACCGATGAGCGCCACCCCCATTGCCGGCGCTCACCGGTACACAGTGAGAGTAATCAGTATGAGGCACGTTCGCGGTCGAACCGAGACGATCAGTCCTCCCAGGCGTCGTGGCTCTGTATCTCCTCGCGGACCGTCTCGCAGTCGTCCGCGGAGGACATCCCGAGCGCGTCGACCACCTTCGAGCGCGTCTGTCTGTCGGCGACGCTGGTCCCGTCGGCCGTTTCGAGTCTGAACGTCGGCGACGACGAGAGCCCGCCAAGGCTCGATCCACCCGATTCGACGACCTTCGGGAGAACGCCGTGCGCCGCCAGCACGCGAACGAGTTCGTCTCGCCCGTCGCCGATGGCGTCTTTGATATCGTCTTGGATTACCATACCAACGGTTCGTACACGCCGACAGTCGTTCAATTTTTTGACCGATTCGGGCGCTCAGTCGAACAGCCCGGCGACGTCGCGCTCTTTGCTCCGCTGCCGTTCGACGTGCCGCTGGAGTCGATCGTAGACGATGGCGCGCCGCTCGCGGTCGGCCGCGAAGTCGAAGAGCATCCCGACGAAGCCCCGCGAGCGCGAGGCTGCGAGCGCGGTGTCAGTGGGCAACTCACCGTCGGGGCCGTCGCTCTCGTCCGCCTCTGATCGCGCGTACCGAATCGCGTCGTCGACGACCGACTCCTCGAACGCCTCGTACTCGTGCGCGAGGAGTGCTGCCGCGACAGCGACGTGCTCGAAGGAGAGATCCGTCGGCTCCAGCGCGTCACCGTCGTACCGGAGCGCGAGCGGTCGACGGCGTTCGGCGATTTCCGGGTCGGCGGCGAGTCGCCGGAGATACGCACGCACGTCCGCGACGTTCACGTCCCGGGACGCTGAGTCGACGTCGGCGAGGTACTGCGCCGCGCTCTCGGCCAGTCCGCGCGCCCCGCTCCAGTTACGCCGGCGGGCGTGGTGTACTGCCGCCGCGTACTGGATCAGTCCGTGGAGCAGTCGCTCGTCTGGCGTCCCGTCGTCGAGATCGAGCCACGGGTCTTCCCAGGCGTCGTGTGCGGCGCGGTGGTCGCCGGCGTTGAACACCGCGATACCGATCCGGAGCGCGTCTTGCACAGTCGGAGGTGGTCGTCCCGCGAGTAAATACTCGGCGTTCGGCAGGATCCTGCCTCCCTCGGTGCCAGCGAGAGTGTGCCAGCAGTAGTGTGACACTGGGTGACGAACTTATCCGCTTGCAGGACTATCGTACAGGTGAACAGCATATGACTACACAGCCCACATCCCCGCCCCGGAGGCAAAGCCAATGACCCGCGCGCACGTCACCTGTCTCGACTGCGGTACCGAGTTCGTCCGCCCGAACGGCTACGGAGGGAACTACTGCCTCTCGTGTCACGAGTCGTGGGCGGCCGACGCTGACGAGCGCGAGTCCGATGAGACGGGCCCCCGCCGACTCCGGCGTCGGACGACGCCCTCCGTGCGGCGACTCGACGACGATGATGCCGACGCACCGTCGCGCTACGACGACGAGTGAGCGGCGCTGTCGAGTATTTCTCTCTCAGAGGAGACCGCTCGCTCCGCTCGTCGCGTTGCGTCTCGTAGAAACGTCCTGACGGAGATTTGAACTCCGGTCCCTGGCTCCGCAAGCCAAGAGGATAGTCCACTACCCTATCAGGACTCATATCTTCGTACTCCGCATTCACTTATGAGGGTTACGATGCGACGGTGCTACGGCACCGACACACACGGATGCGGTCGACCGGCAAATCGAACCCGAATCCTGATCGAGGAGTGGCACAAGAGACCGTTTGAGCCTCCGACACCGCTTTTGGGTGGCACGTGCTATCGAAAACTATGCTGCGCCGAACGGTCCTCTCGGGCCTCGCGGTCGCCCTCCCGACCGCCGTCGCCGGCTGTACCGGTTCAGAGCAGGCGACGCCGGAGACAGACACCGCGAACGGAGCCACCGAGACTGGCACGCCAACAAGTTCCACCGTGACGACAAATCACATCACAGCGACGTTGTTACCGCGAGCAGAGTGCCCCGAGCCCGGCGAGGCCACCGTCTCGTTCGGCGAGGAGGGAGCCATCTCGGTCGTCGGCTGCGTCGTCGGCAAGAACGCCTGCACTGTCCCGCGGTTGCAGGACATCACCTACGACACCGACACCAGCATCGTTACTGTCGTCGTCGCGGCCGTCGAAGACCGCGAGGAAGACGAGGCGTGCGCAGAGGTTCTCACGAACCTCGGCTACGAGGTCGACATCGAGACGAGCGGCACAGAGCCGACCGGTGTGGAGGTCGTCCACGACGACGTCGACGGGCGACGGACCGTGGTGGACGTGACGAAGTGACCGCGTTCCGGCAGAGAGGAGACGGTGCGCCGGCGACGTGACGAACTGATGGCGCACCGGCACCCACGGGCGCATCGAACGTTCAGGTCCAGCGAACGTTCATATAGGACGCCGGGACCACACCTCGCGTGCCAGAGATCGACCGGGGGATACAGCGCGTAGCACGGGGGCGAATCGGGGAACCGCGAGACGGCGAGACGACCGCCGTACCCGGCGGTACCACCGACAAGACAACGCTTAAGCGGCGGCCTACCCTGGCTGTGGATATGCCTGTGGCCGTATCCGCTCGACCCGCGGGTTTCGCGCTCGAACCCGACGGCCGTCGCCGCGATGGGGGTGTCGCGTAGATGGGAGCAATCGAAGACGTGTACGACGACCTCGACACCGATGTCGACTTCGAGGAGTTCGAGGCCGCCGTCGAGGACAAGGTCGAACAGATGGGGGGCCTCGCCGACGAGGAGACCGCCGCGATGCTCATCGCCCACGAACTCCGCGACGAGGAGGTCGAGGGCGTCGCCGACGTCGCACCGGGGATGGACGACGTGAAGTTCCTCGCGAAAGTGATGAGCGTCGGCGACCTCCGGACGTTCGAGCGCGACGGCGACGACGACGACGGAAGCGTCGTCAATGTCGAAGTCGCCGACGAATCCGGCCGCATCCGGATCACGATGTGGGACGGTATGGCCGAAGACGCCGTCGAAAGACTCGAAGTCGGGCAGGTGCTCCGTGTGGCGGGGCGCCCGAAAGAGGGCTACAACGGCGTCGAAGTCGACGTCGACAAGGTCGAACCCGCCCCGGACGCCGAAGTCGACGTGGAGGCGCTCGACACCTACCGCGTCGAGGACCTCGCGCTCGGGCTCTCGGACGTGAATCTGAAGGGTCGCGTACTCAGTACCGACAGCGTCCGGACGTTCGACCGCGACGACGGCTCGGAGGGCCGCGTCGCGAACCTGACGCTCGGCGGTCTGACCGGTCGCGTGCGCGTCACGCTCTGGGACGAGAAGGCCGATCTGGCGACCGAGTTCGACACCGGCGAATCCGTCGAAGTCGTCGACGGCTACGTCAGAGAGCGCGACGGCACGCTCGAACTCCACGTCGGGAACCGCGGCGCGGTCGAAGCCCTCGACGAGGCGATCGAGTACGTCCCCGACACGACGGACATCGACGCGCTCGAACTCGGCGAGACCACCGATATCGCGGGGGGTGTCATCGAGACCGATCCCAAGCGAACGTTCGACCGCGACGACGGCTCCGAGGGACAGGTCCGGAACGTCCGAATCAAAGACGAGACCGGCGACATCCGGGTCGCACTCTGGGGCGAGAAGGCCGACCTCGACATCGACCTCGCGGACTACGTCGTCTTCACGGACGTCGAGATTCAGGACGGCTGGCAGGACGACCTCGAAGCCTCCGCCGGGTGGCAATCGACGATCAGCGTGATGGACGACGCGCCGGAGGACGCCGCCGACACTACCGCCGAAGCAGCGCAGTCGACTGGACTGGGCGCGTTCGAGGCGAGCGGTAGCAACGATACGGACGACACTACAGCGAGTGACGGAGCGGCCAGCGTCGACGGGTCTGGGTCAGGCGCAGTCGCCGCGACAGTCACGGACCAGTCGGCGGAGGCGACGACCGCGGACGCGGAGACGGGCGGCACCGAGACGTTCACAGGCACGGTCGTACAGGCCGGAAGCCCGGTCGTCCTCGACGACGGGACCGAGACGCGAAGCGTCGAAACCGACGAGTCGCTCCGCCTGGGCGAGGAAGTGACCGTTACCGGTTCCGTCAGCGACGGAACGATCACCGCGGCCGACGTCGAGCGGACGGAGTAAGCCGCGACGGAGCGGAGACGACGTTCGCCTGTCGCGCCGCGCAGAACCGCCGAGCGACGGCGTCGGACAGACAGCGAGCGGTACAGGGGTCGCTACGGAAAGGATTATACGCCGGTCGAACCGCATATGTTGGTAATGAGTGTCGAGTTGCCGTTCGCCCCCGTGGACACTATCATTCGACGGAGAGCCGGCGACCTCCGGGTCAGTTCCGGGGCAGCCGAGGAACTCGCTCGTCGCGTCCAAGAACACGGGGCGGCGCTCGCCGTCGAGGCCGCCGAGAAAGCGGCTGAAGACGGCCGCAAGACGCTGATGGCCGAGGACTTCGACGTCCAGCAGGTCGTCAGCCGTCGCGAACTCGAACTGCCGATCGCGCCGATCGACCGCATCGCCCGCCTCGAAATCGACGACCGGTACCGCGTCTCGATGGATGCCCGGATCGCCCTCGCGGACATCCTCGAAGACTACGCCGACAACGTCGCGAGCGCGGCCGCGACGCTGGCTCAGCACGCGGACCGGCGAACGGTTCAGGCCGAAGACATCGAGACGTACTTCGCCCTCTTCGAGTAGCGATGCAGTTCGGCTACAGCGAGACTTGTCTCGCACACGACACCGGCGACCGGCACCCGGAGACCGCCGACAGACTCCGCGCGATTCGTCGCGCGCTCGCGAAGCGACACGGCGTGTCCTACGTCGAGGCCGACGCCGCCGCCGAGTCGTCGGTGACGGCCGTCCACGAGGCCGACTACGTCGACGAGATCAGTTCGTTCTGCGACGACGGGGGCGGCAACTGGGATCCCGACACCGTCGCGTCCGAAGACACCTGGGACGCCGCTCTCGCATCGGCAGGGCTCTCACAGTGGGCCGCCCGGGAGGCTGCCGACGGCGCGGACGGCCGCGACACGCCGTTCGCGATCGGCCGCCCGCCCGGACACCACGCGGTCGCCGACGACGCGATGGGGTTCTGCTTCATCAACAACGCAGCGGTCGCCGCTCAGACGGTACTCGACGACCCTGACGCGGACGTCGACCGCGCGGTCATTTTCGATTGGGACGTCCACCACGGCAACGGCACCCAGGACATCTTCTACGACCAAGGCGACGTCCTCTATGCCTCCGCCCACGAGGAGGGACTCTATCCGGGGACCGGCGAGGTCGACGAGACGGGGACCGGCGACGGCGAGGGGACGACGTTGAACATTCCGCTGGCCGCAGGCGCGGGCGACGAGGACTACCTGCTCGTCGTCGAGGAGGTGCTCAGACCCGCCATCGAGCGGTACGATCCGGACCTGTTCATCGTGAGCGCCGGCTTCGACGCCCATCGGCACGATCCGATCTCGCGAATGCGCGTCTCGACGGAAGGGTACGCTCTCCTAACCGATCGGATCCGCTCACTCACCGACGATGTCGACGCAGGGCTTGCGTTCGTGCTCGAAGGTGGCTACGGCCTCGACACCCTCTCAGAGGGCGTCGCGATCGTCCACGAGACCTTCGACGGCCGCTCGCCGATGGATCCCGACGACGACCCCGACGAACGGACCGAGCAGTTGGTCGAAGACGTCCGGAAGGCCCACGGCCTCGACGAGTAAAGGGACGGACCCGACGCCAGCGATCGGCCCACCGCTATGGCCGCGGGTCGAAATACGCCGCCAACTCAGAGCCGAATTCGTCACAGAGCGTCGCGACTGCCTCGCCGACGAGCACGTCGTAGTCGTCTTCCAGCGTGGTCTGGATCCGCGCACCGAGGCCGACAGTGAGCAGTTCCTCGGAGGCGAGCAGTTCGGCGACGTCGGTGAACTCGCGCGTCCGTTCGACGACGTAGCGGTCGCCGTCGACGAACGGCCCGTAGATGTCGGAAGCAGAGTCCGGGTCGGTCTCGTCGCGTCCCTCGTCGTCGTCCGCGTACGCCTCGTCGTCGCCCGGGTACACATCGTCGTTGCCAGTATATGCCTCGTAGAAGCCCTCAGCGTGCTGACGAACGTGCACGGGCGGGCCGTCGTGGCGTTCGATCGCCGGGAGCGTCCGGTGAGCGAGTTCGACGAACAGCACCGCGCGCTCGTCGGCGAACGTCGCGGCGCGAATCGGCTCGAACCCACGGCGATCGAGTTCGTCGCGAACCCCCGACAGCGACTTTCTGAGCTGGGGGTACAGCTGATCGTCGACGATGTTCGGCGCGTCGAATACGACCGCGACGGGCGTCGTCCCGCGGCGGTCGACGTGGGTGCGAACTGCCTCGGGGGCGAGCGGAGCCGGTGTCGCGGACTCGAACAGTTCCGCGCGCGGATCGTCGAGAAAGTCGCGGGCGTAGTGCTGGAGACGCGCGAGATTCGCGGCCGAGCAGACCGCGGCGACGTTCCGCGTCGGGTCCGTCGGGTCGACCATCACGAGCGGGTCGTCGTGGGACTTCGAGCCGTGATCCTCGGGGTCGAAAACGACCGGGGGATGCCAGTCTGCGGCCGCCTCAAGCAGCGACGCGAAGTCGCCGTGTTCGAGGACGAGCAGTTCCGACAGATACCCCGAGAAGCCCTCGGTCCGGAGATTGCTCCCGTAGACGCCGATGCCCTTCAGGAACTGTTTGAACACGCGCATCTCGCTCGCGAGGTCGTCGTCGATGCGCGCCCGGAGGTAGGCGTTGTGGTGTGGCGTGCGGTCGACAGCCGACTGCAACGCGGAGCCCTCGCCGACGTCGTAGCAGGGAACGAGATCGACGTCGAACCCCTCGAACTCGCCGGTGACGTAGGGGTGTTCGGCGTACTCCTCGTGCCCACCGGGGAGGACTGCGTTGCCGATTTCGAGGCCGTAGCGCTCCAGCGTCTCGCGGTCGAGCGACGGCGGGAACCGAACGAACAGATCGATGTCACGGTCGCCGGCGAGCCACGTCCCGCGGGCCGTCGATCCCACCTGCACGACGTCGCCCTCGACCGGGAGGTCGGCGAGCTCGGCTTCGACGCGCTCGGTGAGCGACGCCACCGCGGCCCGCATCGCCTCGCGCTCCGCGGCGTCGGGCGTGATACGCTCGCGGACGCGTTCGATCACCTGGCGTCTCTCGTCGGCATCGACCATCGTTGTCACCGCTTCGGGTGGGCTCGGCGAAAGGGTGTCGATGCGCCCAGGACAGTTGCCGTGTGGCGTCTCGACTGTGCCGGTACCTCGCATCCGTGCGGTGAAAACGAAAGCCCTATCATACTACCTCGGTGTACGTTCGTGTGCAGGCACGAGCCGTCGTAGCTCAGTTGGTAGAGCACCTCGCTGTTAACGAGGTGGTCCCAGGTTCGAGCCCTGGCGACGGCGCTTCTTCCTCTCGACGTCGACAGATGAGCTGG
>Ga0207719_100379_pt1 | contig 27873 bp, 26 predicted proteins | sample A23P1SouthBayCA_2_FD_187279 | JGI IMG/M metagenome (GOLD analysis project Ga0207719, IMG submission 187279) | Aerobic enrichment media microbial communities from Eden Landing Ponds, California, USA - A23 P3 (3) (SPAdes) | ecosystem: Environmental > Aquatic > Marine > Unclassified | place... | reverse complement strand
GGGCCGCTCGCCGCCGGTGATTCGCTCTCGTGCTCCAGCACACCGCTCGCGCTCCGGTGACGCTCCCGTCCCGTGCGACCGGTCGGGAGAGGATTTATTATCTGTGGCCTGTCATCAATCATCATGAGCGACGATTACCCACAGGCGATCTTCTACGACTCGAAGACGACCATCTTCGACTGGGAACAGCAGTGGGAGACGGCGACGACGGCGATCTTAGAAAAGTACGACGCGGACGTGAGCCGCGAGGCGTTCCGGACGCGCTGGGTGAAGTACATGGGCGGGAAGTTCCTCAGCGCCGGCTTCACCGAATACCGCGACCTCGACCCCTGCATCCGGGAGGCCCTCGTCGACACGTTCGATCACTTCGGCATCGACGGCGACGCCGACGACGCCGATCACTTCATCGACGCCTACGACGAGGTCGAACCGTTCCCGGAGGCCTCCGAGGCGCTGGCGCGCCAGCAGGAACACACGGACGTGATCACGTTCTCGAACGTCGAGACGGAGTACTTCCACATGATGGTTGACAAACTGGAGATGGAACCGGACTTCGTCGGCACCATGGAGGACGCCGGCTACATCAAGCCCTCCCCGTACGCCTACCGGTGGGTGCTGGATCAGATGGACCTCGAGCCGGAGGAGACGCTGTACTGTGCCGCGCCGATCTGGGACGTCAACGGGGCGATGGCGTTCGGGATGAAATGTGCCTACCTCAACCGGCCCGACCAGGCGTGGCGCGAACCCCAGCGCGAGCCACACTACGTGATCGAGGATCTGGCGGAACTGGCAGACATGCTCGAGGACGGCGAGATTACCGCCCCGGAACGGACCGAAATCGGTCGGGTGGCGGAGTGAGCATGCACGAGGAGTTCCGGGATCGGTACGGGATCTACGTCGACGGCGAGGAACGGATCGACAGGGACGAGGACACCTTCACCGTCTTCGATCCCTCGACGGGCGACCCCCTCACCGAGGTGACCGAGTCCGGCCCAGAGGGCGTCGACAGGGCGATCGAGAGCGCCGCGACCGCCCAACGCGAGTGGGCCGACCGCGACCCGGTCGAGCGCGGGCGACTGCTCCGCGAGGTCGCGGATCGGCTCCGGGAGGAGGCCGAGCGCTTCGCGGCGATCGAGACCGTCGACTGCGGCCGGCCGACGAGCGAGTCGGTGGGGCTGATCCACGCCGCGGCCGGCTTCTTCGAGTACTACGCGGGGATGGCAGACAAGGTCGAGGGGGAGACGATCCCCGTCGCAGGCGAGCGACACAACTACACCGTCCGGGAGCCGCTGGGCGTGATCGGTGTGGTGCTCCCCTGGAACGGTCCCCTGCTGCTCGGGGCCCGGAGCATCCCCGCGGCGCTGGCGTGTGGGAACAGCGTCGTCGCCAAGCCGGCCCCGGAGGCGCCGGTGTCGGTCCTGGAGTTCGCCGACCTGGTCGCCGAGGTGCTCCCCCCGGGGCTCGTTAACGTCGTCCCCGGCGACGGCCCCACGACGGGCGGGGCGCTGGTCGAGGACGACCGGCTGGGCCGGGTGATGTTCACGGGGTCCCGCGAGGTCGGCCGGACGGTCCTCGAAGCCGCCGCCGAGAACATCGTCCCCGTCGGCCTGGAACTCGGCGGCAAGAACCCGAACGTGGTGTTCCCGGACGCCGACGTCGACCGGGTGGTCGAGGACTCGCTGCGCGCCTTTTACAACGCGGGACAGGTGTGTTTCGCGCCGACGCGGCTGTTCGTCCACGAGTCGATCTACGAGGACGTCCTCGGGCCGTTCGTCGAGGCCATCGAGGGGATGACCGTCGGCCCCGGCGTCGAGGACCCCGACATCGGCCCGCTCATCACGCCGGAAGCCCAGGACCGGGTCGCCGGCTACGTCGACGAGGCGGTGGCCGACGGCGCCCGCGTCCGGGTCGGCGGCGAGGTCCCCCGGGAGGCGGGGAACTTCTACGCGCCGACGGTGCTGGAGGACGTCGACGACGACGCGCCCGTCGCCTGCGACGAGGTGTTCGGCCCCGTCATCGTGGCCCACTCCTTCGAGACCGAGGCGGAGGTCGTCCGGCGGGCCAACGACGTCGATTACGGGCTGAACGCGGTCGTCTGGACGAACGACCTGGCCCGTGCCCACCGGGTCGCCGGCGACATCGAGGCGGGATCGGTGACGGTGAACGAGTACCCCGCGAGCTTCGCCCAGGCCCCGTCCGGCCCGTACAAGGAGAGCGGCCTCGGCCGCGAGAAAGGCCAACAGGCCGTCGAGGAGTACACCAACCTCAAGAACGTCAACGTCTCGCTGTCGGGGGAGACGGACAAACTGTTCGAAGAGTAACACCGGCCAGTCGGAAAGGCGGAGGAGCCGACGCCGCGATCAGGCCGTTTGCGTCTCCTTGCGCCGGTCCTCGGCGTACGGCGCGGGCGCGACCGTCGCCGTGAGTTCGGTCTGGACGTGTTTCTCGACCTTGGGGTTGGGCGTGTCGCCCTCGCCCCAGACGACCGTCACTTCAGTGCCCGGCTCGGCGTGTTCCAGATCGAGGCGACAGAGCGAGACGACCGTGTTGACGTCGTGCTGGTACGCCCGCGTGTGCGAGATGCCGACGGTCTCGCCGTCCTTGCGCACCTCGTCGCAGGGTGCTCGCGCCCACGCGATCCGGGGCAGTTCCATGAACTTGTAGCTGTCACCCTCCCGGAAGCGCGAGGCGTAGACGTCGACGACGTCGTCGGCGTCCCACTGCAGCGAGACGAGCTTGCGCTGCTGGTTCTGGACTTTCTCCCGCAGGGCCTCCTTGCCCACGAAGTCGCCGTCGAAGTCGATGAGGTTCTCGTAGCCGAGTTCGACGGGATCCATGTAGTAGTCGGCGATGTCGTCGGAGTCGTAACTGCCCTCGATGGAGTAGGTGGCCTCCCAGCTCCGGGAGCTCAGGTACTCCCGGAACCCCTGCATGTCGTCGTACTCGTAGATCGGCGGCGGGCCGGGGACGATCCAACCCAGGCGGACGGACTGGGTGAGGTAGGCCCGCGATCCCAGTTGCTTGAGCCCGTGGTCCTCGCCGGCCTCGACGATGGCCTCGCGGATCTCGTCGGCGTACTCGTAGGGGCCGTGGAACTCGAAGCCCGTCTCGGTGTTCATGCCGTGGCCGAACGCGCGGACCTCGCGCCCGGCGAGTTCGATCTCCTCGAACCGGTAAAAGCCCAGATCGCGGAGGTCGGCGTCGGTCAGCTGGTCGAGCACGTCGTGGGTGTTCGGCCCCTGGACCTGGAAGATGAAGGTGTCCGGCATCCCCTCCTGCATCGGCGTCAGGGGATCGAGGTCGGTCTCGACGTCGTAGTCGCCGGTCTCGGCGTGATAGAGAATCCAATCGGAGCAGGTCGGTACGCCCCAGAACTCCTCCTCGCCGAGGCGGAGCAGCGGGCCGTCGCCCATGATGTCGCCGTGGGGGTTACAGGCGACGATCTGTTTGGCCCGGCCGACCTCGAAGTCGTCGAAGTCGTTGACACAGAGGTCCGACAGCAGGTCGACGACGTCGGGCCCCTCGAAGTGGATCGCGTCCATGTGATGGGAGAGGTCCCCGAGCGCGCAGGTCTCCATGATCGCCCGCTGTTCGTCGATCCAGTTCGTGTACTCGTTGGGGACGACCGGGAAGTCGTCGGTGTAGTCGTGTCCGTTCCGACGCAGCATCTCGACGGTGTCGTCGACGGATCCCAGCAGGTCCTCCAGCGTCTGGTGGCTCATTGGTACTGACAGGCGTGTCTGTCGACACCATATTTCATAAATGTTGTGTCGGACTCCGTACCACCGGGCGAGTTCCGGAAGGGTTCTCGGATTCACGGGACTATTTACCGTTCCGTCGGGAGGGTCCGGGCATGGAGAAAGTCGATCCGGACGACCTGGAGAACCGTGCGCGGGCTGGAACGATCACGAAGCATCTCAGCGACCCGCTCGCGCTGTCGGACATGGCGCTGAACTACTACGAACTGGCGCCCGGCGACGGCTTCAGCGACGGCCTACACACCCACATGAACCAGGAAGAAGTGTTCTACGTCATCGAGGGGACCGCCACCTTCGAAACCGTCGACGGCGAACACACCGTCGAGGCCGGGGAGGCGATCCGTTTTGCCCCCGGCGAGTACCAGACCGGTCGCAACGAGGGCGACGAGCGGATCCGCGCACTCGCCTTCGGCGCCCCCCAGGAGATGGGCGAGGGGCGGATCAAGCGGGCCTGCGAGGCCTGTGGCGACGCCGACTACCACTTCGTCACCGGCATGGAGGACGGCCAGTTCGTCCTCGAATGTCCCGAGTGCGGGAACGAGACCACGCGATAACGCAAGGTCGCAGTTTGGGCGGTCGAGGGCGAACCGCGACGTCCGCGGCCGACGGGCGTTAGTGGCCCTCGAACTCGGGGTCGCGGTCCTCGGCGAAGGCCTGCGTGCCCTCGCGAGCGTCGTCGGTTTCGAGCAGCAGGCCACCGGCCTGGCGCTCCAGCAGTAGGCCGACGTCGAGGCTGGCGTCCTGCCCCTCGTCCATGACCCGCTTTGCGAACTCGTTGGCGATCGGCGCCGCCTCGCAGATGTCGGAGACGAACTCGTCACAGACGTCCTCGAACTCGTCGTCGGGGACGGCGCGGTTGATCAGCGCCCACTCTTCGGCCCGCTCGGCGTCGATGCGCTTCCCGCGGAAGATCAGTTCCTTGGCACGGGTCTCGCCGATCAGGTCCATCGCGCGCTGGGTGCCGCCGGCGCCGGGGATGATGCCGAGACCGGTCTCGGGGAAGCCGAGTTCCGAGCCCTCGGTCGCGATCCGCAGGTCACAGGCGAGTGCGAGTTCGAGGCCGCCGCCGAGGGCGTACCCCTGGATCTTCGCGATCGTCGGCCGGGGGAACGCCGCGACCGTCTCGGCGAACGAGTCCTCGCGGGCCATCCGCCAGGAGTCCATGCTCTCGAACCCGCCGACGTCGGCGCCGGCCGAGAAGGCACGGTCGCCGGCGCCCTCGAAGGTGACACAGCGGACCTCGTCGACGTCCACGGTTTCGAGGACGTGTTCGATCTCGTCGTTCATGTCCTCGTTGAGGGTGTTCAGCCGCGACGGGCGGTCGAGTTCGATTGCGAGCACCTCGCCGTCCTCGCCCTCGCGTTCGACGTTGATGGCGTGGTAGGTGCGCTCGCCGCCACCGCCGCCACCGTAGCCGTAGAAGCCCTCGCCGGCGTCCTCGCCGGTCTTGCCGGCCTCGACCAGTTCGACCAGGTAGTCGGCGGGTTCGTGACGGTCCTCGCCAGTCTCCTCGTACAGGGACTGGAGTTTGTCGAGGACCCGGTCGAGACCGAGTTTGTCCGCACGCCGGCACGGCCCCTCGGGGAGGCCGGCCCCGAGGCGCAGTCCGGTGTCGATCTCCTCGGCGGTCGCGACGTCGTCGCCGATGAGCTTCGCGGCCTCGTTTATCATGCAGGCCTCGATGCGGAGCCAGTCGAAGTCCTCGCTCACGTCGTCGAGACCGTAGTCGGCGCCGTCACCGTCCTCGTAGTCGTAGTAGCCCTTCCCCGTCTTCTGGCCGAGGTCGCCGGCGTCGACTTTCTCCTGCAGGATCGGCGGGATGGGGTCGCCGGCCTCCTTCTGGGAGTGATAGCCGATGTCGAGGCCGCCCATGTCGCTGAGTTCGAACGCCCCCATGGGGAAGCCCCGCTCGTGGACCATCGTGGCGTCGACCTCGCGGATCTCGGCCTCGTCGTCGCTGACCATCCAGGCGGACTCCTGCATGAACGGCCCGAGCACGGAGTTGACGACGAAGCCGCGGATGTCCTTCCGGACGTGGATCGGGGTCTTGTCGATGGACTCGGCGAAGGCGTAGGCGGCGTCGACGGTCGCCTCGCTGGTGTGGTCGCCGTGGATGATCTCGACGAGGTCCATCTTCACCACCGGGTTGAAGAAGTGGATCCCGACGACGGCCTCCGGGCGGTCGGTCGACTCGGAGATTTCGGTGATCGAGAGCGAGGAGGTGTTCGTCCCGAGGATGGCTCCCTCGGGCGCGTACTCGTCGAGGTCGCCGAACACCTCGCGCTTTAAGTCCATCTTCTCGGGGACCGCCTCGATCACGAGGTCGGCGTCGGAGACGGCAGTCTCCAGGTCGACCTCCGTGTCGATCCGGTCGAGCACCGTCTCGGCGGACTCGTCGATCCGGTCCTTCTCGGCCAGTTTCCCGACGCTCCACTCGATCTCCTCGTAGCCGTCCTGGACGAGCTCCTCCTCGACGTCGCGCAACACGACGTCGTAGCCGGCGATCGCGGAGACCTCCGCGATCCCGTGACCCATGCTTCCCGCGCCCACCACCGTCACTCGCTGGATGTCGTTCGTTGTCACGGGCGAAACCTCTCCAGGGACCGGTATAAATTCAACGATCTTTCCGGTGAATACTTTGGCGCGGCGGAGTGCCGGCAGGAGCGACGTCGTCACGTCACACCGGGAACGACCGACCGCAGGCGAGGGGAAATTCCGGGACCCACCGGCGTCGGCGTCCAAGACCGGACGATCCATTCCGCCGGTCGAACGGCTGCCAGTGCCCCGATCATTCACTGACCAAATAGACGGAGTCGACGTAACGACTGGCGGCTCACAGCTCCTCGTGCACGGTTCGTCACGAGCCCCCAGAACTAGACGGGGACACCAGCCGCGGCATTCACACCTTGAATGGCGGTGGTCGACGGTCGCCCCGGCGATCAGCCCTCGGCACCCCCGCCGGAGGGGGGCGCCCATCGTTCGGCCGCCGCCTTGCGGCGCCGGAACTCGTCGGTGGCCCACTCGACGGCCCGGTCGTTGGTGCTGACGACCGTGCTCCAGCCGTCGGCGCCGGTCCGAACGATGAGACCGACGTACGTCGCCGACGGCGTCTCCGTGATCGAGAAGTCGTACGGCTCGGCGTGGTCGGCAGCGTAGAGGGCGAGCCGCCCCGTCCTGTGGGCCGGGCGCAGGTCGACCGTCGGCGGTCCGTCACGTTCCAGGAGGTCGGCCGACAGAACGACCTCCGCCTGGAGGCCGTCGTCGACGATCCTGTCGGTGACCCGGCGCGCCAGGGTCGTCCAGACGACCGAGGCACACGCCCGCAGGCGCGTCGCCTCCGGCGGGACGCGCAGGAGCGGTTCGATCGCGCTGTCCGGGGCCCGGGCCGTCGTCGACCGGACGGTCGTGCTGTCGACGAACAGTTCGTCGGGGACGTCGTCGGGGACGGTTTCGACGACGTCGGCCGCCTCGTAGACGTCCTCGATCTCGGCGAGCCACGACCGGTACCGCGAGAACAGCAGGCGCCCGAGTCGGGTGAGGGCGTATTCGCCGTCCCGGTCGCGAACCAGGTCCGCCGACCGCAGCCGTGCGATCGCACGCGACACCGTCGGCTGTGAGGCCGCCGACTCGGCGACGAGGTCCGACTGGGTCCGCGGGGCCTCGGCCAGCAACTCGACGAGCCGCTGGCGCCGCATGAGCAGCTCCAGCAGTCCGGTCGCCGTCGGCTCGGTGTCCATAGGCGACAGTTGTCCGCAGCGAGGAAAAAGGATATCGACCCCGCGGGCCCGTCCCGCTCGGGTCGTCCTCGCCCTTACGCCCCTATCGGTGTAAACGTCGACGACCCGTCCATTCGACCGCGTCGGCCCAGGAGCACTATTCGCGGTCCGAATACGGCCTCGGCGGAGCGAGAACCGACACGTCGGGCGACGGCCCCGCCGTGGCGACGCCTACAGGTCGAGCAGTTCCCGGGCGTTGTCCGCGAAGATCCGCTCCCTGTGCTCGTCGGGCACGTCCAGGTCGGAGACGGCCTCGACCGTACTCGCCAGCACGTCTTCGCGGGCGTAGGGAAAGTCGAAGCCGAACAGCACGTTCTCCGGGCCGAAGAACTCGTAGCCCGTCCGGAGGGCCGGGGTCTTCCCCGTCGAGAACAGGGCCGTGTCCCCGTACACGCGGTCCAGGTAGTCGTCGAGGGTCCCCGAGTAGCGGGGCGGCTCCTCGGAGTCGTAGTGCCCGGGATTGTTCTCCCGGATGGCCGTCCAGCGGCGCATCCGCTCCTCGATGAACGGGAGCATGCCGCCGAGGTGGTGGGCGACGACCCGGAGGTTCCCGAACTCCTCGAAGACGCCGTTGAAGAGGAGCTTCGTCACCGCCATGCTCGTGTCGAAGGGCCACCCGACCATGTGGTACATCCACCACTCGTGGGGGCCGTGGTCGTGCCAGTCCGTCGAATTCGGATGGATCCAGACGGGGACGTCCGCCCGGTCGACGACCTCGTAGAAGGGGTAAAAGGCCTCGTCGTCGATCACGGTGCCGTTGACGTTGGAGTCGATCTGTACCCCGGCCATGTCGAGGTCGTCCAGACAGCGCCGGACCTCGTCGACGTACTCGCCGGTCAGGAAGGGGACGGTCGCGATGGGGACGAACCGCTCGTACTCGTCTGCGAGGCGCCTGATCTCGTCGTTGGCGAGCCGCGTGAGCGACAGGAGCGACTCGGGGTCCCGCTCGGTTTCGAGCCGCGGCAGCGTCAGCGAGAGTACCTGCCTGTCGATGTCGTACTCGTCGAGCAGCGCGAGCCGCTCGTCGATCCCCTCGTCGGTCATGATCGGATCGTCGAGCACGCTCGGCACCGTGTCGTCGCTGATCTCCCGGTACTCCTCGTACACCCTGCTCGGCAGGATGTGGCTGTAGGCGTCGATCCGGCCCATGATGTCCGAGTGGGTCGTTCACAATCCCCACTGATAACTGTTGCTGCGCGCTGTCACCGGGCGCCCAGATTTCATAGAAGTACCTGGACTATCGGCGCGGAAGAACGACCCTCCGACACTCGGTACGACGCAACTACCGCCTGACTCCCGGGTCGCGACCGAACTGACGTCGCCCGATTGCCCGCGGGCGGCTACCAGGCCCCGACAACGACCGACGACGCCAGCCCCCGGGCGAAATGCGGACGGAACCGGGTGGCTGAGACGCGATAGCCAGCAATCGAAGGCGGAACAACCCGGGGACGTCGGCGGGGCGAAACCGACGGTCACTACAGCCCGAACCGGGAGGTGCCCCGGTTCACCGTTCGCTTCTCCCCCGATCGGCCGCGGGAGCGGGTATGAGATCCCGGCCGAACGCGAATACAATTACATTTGTTAGTGTCGGTGGAGAGATCCGCCGCTCGGCGACCGTTGGGCCGCGGCGCCACCGGGGTCTCGTCGGTTCACTCGCGACGGCCAGATCGCCCGTGGTCTCCCCCAGTTTGACTGTCGCGCGGACCGTACAGACGGGTATGCCCCTGCTGCTCGGCACCGACGACGGCGTGTATCGAGTCCCCGACCCGCAGTTCGACGACGCCACCCGCGTCCGGGACTGTGGCCGCGTGATGCGGGTCCGGCAGTTCGCGAACGCGGACGGCGCCTTCGCGTGCTCGAAGACGGGGTTGTACCGGTCGACGGACGGGGGCGGGGCCTGGTCCGACCTGGGCGTCCCGCGGGAGGAGGTGTACGCCGTTCTCGCCGGGCCGGACGGCGAGCGCCTCTATGCCGGGACGCATCCGGCGCACCTCTACGTGAGCGAAAGCGACGGGGAGTCCTGGCACGAACTCGACGGGCTCCAGTCGGTGCCCTCGCGCGAGGAGTGGTATACGCCGCGGCACCGCAACGAGGCCCACGTCCGGAGCCTGGGCGCCCACCCCGACGCGCCCGACCGGGTCGTCGCGGGCGTCGAGGTCGGGGGCGTCCACGTGAGCGAAGACCGCGGCGAAACGTGGACGGAGCGTCGCGACGGCGTCCAGGACGACGTCCACCACGTACTGGTCGTCGGCCCCGAGGAGTACGTCGCGTCCTGCGGGGATGGCCTCTACCGGACCACTGACGCCGGGCGCTCGTGGGAGCGACTCGACGGCGACCTGTCCCATCGGTACTTCCGCGAGGCGATCGTCCACGACGGCCGGCTGTACGCCGCCGCGGCGCGATCCTCGCCGGGCACCTGGAACGGGAGCGCCGGCGCCGACGGGGGGCTGTTCGTCTCCGACGACGACGGTGGGAGCTTCGAGTCGACGACCTATCCGGGACAGCCACGGGAGGTCGTGCTCGCGTGGGCGGTCGCTGGCGGGCGCGTCGTCGCGGGGACCAACGAGGGCCGGGTGCTCGAACACCGCGACGGCGACTGGACGACCGCCGGCCAGGTGCCTGCGGGTATCCGGTCGCTGAGTGCGATCTGACTCCACCGAACGGCGGGGGCGGCGGGCGGTCGCCTCAGAACAGTTCCACGCGAATCCCGGACCCCGCGACCTCCTCGGCGAACGCCTCGGCGTCGGTTTCGACCGCCTCGAACGTGTTGTAGTGGACCGGCAGGACGAGATCCGGCGTGACCGACGCGGCGAACTCCGCTGCCTCGTGGCGGTCCATCGTGTAGTGACCCCCGATCGGCGGGAGGAACACGTCGGCCTGGACGTGGTTGTGCGCGGGGAGGAAGTCGGTGTCGCTGGTGAAGTAGACGGTCACGTCGTCGAACGTGAGCAGGAGGCCGACTACCTCGCGTTCGGCGTGGAACGGGTCGCCGTGCTCGTCGACGTGATCGCCGTCCGACCGATTGTAGGCCGGGAGGGCCTCGACGGCGATGCCCCGGACCGAGAGCGACCCGTCGTAGGCCAGCGGGGTCACCTCGCGGTCCAGGGCCGAGGTGTCGACGGCCTCGTAGACGACGACGTCGGCGTCGTCGCTGGCCACCGCCCTGATGGCGTCGGGGTCGTAGTGGTCGGGGTCGTCGTGGGTCACGAACACGACGTCGCCGTCCCGGGGCTGGCCGTCGAGCATGTCGCTCCACGGGTCGACGTAGACAACCAGTTCGCCGGTGTCGATGCGGACGCTCGCGTGGCCGAGACGCTCGAAGGTGAGTCCCTCGTACTGGACGCTCATACCCGATCGTCGTCGGGCACGCACAAAACACTCACCCCCGCACCACTGGCTCCCGGCATCCCGTCCCAGAAGCGACAGCCGTCCTGCCGGGGGCTTCGGACCGTCGCGGCGGTGATTCGTCCCGGCTCCCGCGTTGAGTGGCCCCCCAAGGCATTATTGGCAGGGCGGGAGTTGCGAAACGTGATGCTCTCGGGACGGCCGTCTGCCCTTGTCGAAGTCGACGCCGCGGGGGCGCCGCGAACAGAGCTGGGCGACAGAACGACACTCCGCGAGCGACACCTTACAGCGAGTGGCCCACCATCGGGGCGCAGTGACCGACCCCGGGCGACGTAACCATGGAGCTTCCACCACCGGCCGAGCGGCCGATATTCGACGCACACGGGCACCTTCAGCCGGCCGCCGAGTATCGCTCCGGAGACGCGTACGCCGTCGAGGAGGACCTCGCGTTCCGACTGGAACTGATGGACCGGATCGGCATCCGTGCGGCGATCGTGATGGCCTCACACGTCTACGACCGTCCGAAGGGCGTCGAGGACACGCGGCGACAGAACGACCTGGTCGCGTGGTACCGCAACCAACACCCGGACAGGTTTCCGGTCGCCATCGGAACGGTCGAACCAAACCAGGGGCTCGAAGCGGGCTTAGCGGAGATCCGTCGCATGCACGACGAACTGGACCTCGACGGGGTCGTCTGGCATCCGATATTCAACGGCGCCTTCGTCAGCGACCCGCCGATGGTCGAGTTTGCGCGCGAACTCGGCAGACTCGACATGCCCGCGTTCGTTCATCTGAACGTCGACGGCATTCTGGAGTCGGCGACGCACCTGGAGGCGCTTGCAAGCGAGGCCCCGGAGACGACCTTCGTCGCCGTCGGTGCGTTCAGTTCGCATCGGAACATGAGGGACTTGCGAGGCATCGGCGCCCGCTGTCAGAACATCCTCTTCGATACGTCGCTGGCGTGGCCGATGGGGCAACCGATCCTCGAATTCGCCGAGACCTTCGGCTCCGAGCGCCTGATTTTCGGCACGGACATGCACCACATCCCGGATCACATCTACAACTATCCGACCGGCCTCCTCGACGTGCTCCTCACGGATCGGCTCTCCGAGGAGGAGAAACACGACGTCCTGTGGGGAACCGCGGAACGATTGTTTCCCCAGTTGGAAGACCTTCGATAACCGCCCGTTCGGGCCCGTTTCGTCGCTTTTGAATCCGGGGCAGCGACCGATCGAGGTCCGACCGGAGCCGCCAGCGGAGAAACTGCACCGGGCAAGGACCGAGCCGTCGCCCACGGGGAGACGACAGCAGAAACCTAGCGTCAGACGGGGCCCTAAAACGCCGTCCGGCTTCACCGCTCGTCGCGGCGTTCATCGCGAAGAAGGTCCGGGTGCGAGAATCGAACCCGCGTCTCAGCCTCCACAAGGCTGAAGGATAACCACTACCCCAACCCGGACACACACCGATCTACCCCCGTTTCGGCCAAATACGTTACGACTCGGCGCCGCCGTGCGGAGGACTCGCGTACGCCACGGCCGATCCCGGTCCGGGACCACCGCCCGCCGCCGAAAACGTGGCGCTTTTGCGGACCGCCCGCCTACCGGGTATCGACGTGGCCATCACGGACAAGGTCTACCTGAAGAACCACCGCCAGATCGCCTCCCAGCTAGAGGTGTCGATCCCGAAGGGGGCCTTCAAGGGCGCGACGATGGAGGTGCTTTACTCCGGCGAGGGGATGGCGAAACTCGACGACGCGACCCGGGACCGCCTGCTCGACTTCGCCGAGGACTTTCTTGACTGTGCGGACCCGGACGACCTCTACACCGGCTACCCCGAGCGCCAGTTCGTCCGCTACCTGCTCGATCTGCGCGCCCAGGGGCTCGGCCCGGACGCCATCGTCGACGTGATGTCCGACGAGTACATGCTGTACGCCTACCCCGGGGACGTGCGATCCTTCCTCGACGGGGCGATCCGCACCCTCGAAGCGGTCGAGGCGCTGGCCGACGTCGAGGGCGACGCGGAGATGGCCCGCCGGGCCGCCGAAGCCAGAGGGGCCCTCGAAGGCTGACACCGTCCCGGCCGCCGTTGACCGAAGCGACAGAGCTACAACACCACACATCAAGGGTCAAAGTCACTATGCGGGACTCCGATCTCGGGCCGCAGTTCTTCAGGGAGATGGTCGATGCCGTCGGCGTCGGCGTCGCCATCTACGGAAGCGACGGCCGGTACGCGTACGTCAACGACGCGTACGCCGACCTGTTCGACGTCCCCTGTGCTGATCTCGTCGGGGCGGCCCTCTGGGAGGTCGTCTCGGACTTCGAGGCCGAGCGGTTCGACGGCTACTGGGCGTCGTTCGAGGACGGCGAAACCCGGAGCGCGGAGACCGAACACTCCTTCGCGGGCACGACCGTGCCGGTCGCGACCATCACCACCCGCCGGCGCATCGACGGCACGCCCTATCACTTCGGGACGATCAGGGACATCTCCGAGCGCAAGCGCAGGGAGGCCGAGATCGTCCGCCAGAACGAGCGGCTCAGCTCCTTTGCGGGCGTGGTCTCCCACGACCTTCGCAACCCGCTGAACGTCGCGAAGGGGTATCTGGACATCCTCCAGGCCGACCTCGATCGCGACGAACTCGACCTCGTCGAGAGTTCGCTGAGCCGCATGGAACTGCTCATCAGCGACCTGCTGACGCTCGCGCGCGGTGGTGACACGATCGGGGACACCGAACACGTCTCGCTCGCGGACCAGGCGCGGGCGGCGTGGGAGACGACCGACACCGCCGGCGCGACGCTACGGATCCCGGACGAGAACGGGACGATCGTCGCCGACTCCGACCGGCTCCAGCAACTGTTCGAGAACCTCATCCGCAACGCGGTCGAACACGGCGGCGACGACGTGGCGGTCACGATCGGGATGCTGGCCGACGACGGGGGCTTTTTCGTCGCCGACGACGGCCCCGGAATCGACTCCGACGTTCGGGGAGAGCTGTTCGACGCCGGCGTCTCGACCAACGCCGGCGGCACCGGCTTCGGCCTGAGCATCGTCAAGGAGATCGCGGAGGCTCACGGCTGGGAGATCGCGGTGACCGAGAGCGTCGACGGCGGCGCCCGCTTCGAGTTTCGCGCCGAGTACTGACTGCGTCGACCGCCCGCTGGAGGATCCGTCGTCGGCCGCGTCAGTCGGCCGTGGGGTCGGCGTCGAGGCGCTCGACCCCGCCGACGTCGAACCGGGCGCCGCCGGCGTCGCTCTCCCCGACGCTCACCGTCCACCCGTGAGCCTCGGCGACCTGTTCGACGATGCTCAGGCCGCAGCCGGTGCCGCCGGCGTCGTCCGAATAGCCCATCTCGAACACCCGCTCCCGCTCGGCGGGCGGGATCCCCGGGCCGTCGTCGGCGACGTAGAACCCCTCGGCGGTGTCCCCGACCCGGACGGTCACCCCGTCGCCGCCGTGCTCGACCGCGTTGCGGATGAGGTTCTCGAACAGTTGCTGGAGCCGCCCCCGGTCGGCCCGGATCGTCCCCGTGACGTCGGCCGACAGGGTGGCGTCGTCGGTCGGGCTGTTCGCCCAGCACCGGTCGATCAGGTCGGCGAGCGCCACGGGTTCGGGGTCCGTCCCGGCCTGTCCGTCACGTGCGATCACCAGCAGGTCCTCGATCAGGCGGCCCATCCGCTCGCAGGCCTCCTGGATCGCCACCAGGTGGTCGCTGTCGCAGTCCTGTCGGGCCAGCTCGACCCGCCCCTCGGCCACGTTGAGGGGGTTGCGAAGGTCGTGGGAGACGACGCTGGCGAACTTCTCGAGGCGCTCGTTCTGGATTTCGAGGGTACGCTCGCGCTCCTGCTGTTCGGTGACGTCCATCGTCAGCCCGACGAGCCGGCGCTTGTCCCGTTCCTCGCGGACGACGCCCTCGCTTCGGAGCCACCGGAGTTCGCCCCTGTCGGGGTGGCTGCGGAACTCGATGGCGACCTCCTCGCGCTCCCCGGCGCCGACGGCGTCGAACATCTCCCCCAACCGCTCCCGGTCGTCGGGGTGGACGAGGTTGTCGAGATAGTAGTCCGGGCGCTTTACCTCCTCGGCGCTCGCGTGGTACAGCGGCTCGACCGGCCCGTAGATCTCGCTCTCGCCGGTCTCGAACTCCGTGGTCCAGATGTGGGCGTTCGTCACCTCCAAGGCGAACTCCATCCGGTCGCGGAGGAGTTCCAGTTCCCGCTCGTGTTTCCTGTGGCCGGTCACGTCCCGCCCGGCGACCAGCAGCGAGGTGATCTCGCCCGCCTCGTTGGTGACGGGGCGGACCGTCCCGTTGACGCGCTTCCACTCCCCCTCGCGCGTCGGATGTTCGATCTCGTAGTCGACGTACTCGCCGGTCCGGGCGCGCTCGACCCAGTCCCGTACCTCCGGCCGTCGACTCTCCTCCCACCACACGGTCTCCCAGAAGGGCTCGCCGTACGCCGCCTCGCGGTCGACGTCGACCAGTTTCATGGCCGTCTCGTTAGTCTTCCGGAGGCGTCCGTCCGGGTCGAGGATGCTGATGATCATCTTCGGGTCGTTGAACACCGCCTCGAAGCGGCGCTCGCTCTCCCGCCGCTCGCGCTCGGCGCGGGTGCGCTCGACGGCGTTACGGATCCGGTTCGCCAGGATGGCGTACTGATCGGTGCCGGGCGTTTTCTGGAGGTAGTCGGTCACGCCCGCCGAGATGGCGTCGCTTGCAACCTCCTCGCCGCCCTTGCCCGTAAACAGGATGAAAGGCAGATCGGGGTGGTCGGCGCGGACGGCCTCCAGAAACTCGATGCCGTTGTGACCCGGCATGTCGTAGTCCGAGACGACGCAGTCGACGCCCCCTTCGTCGACGGCCGCGAGTCCCTCGACGGTGTTGGTCGCGGTCTCGACGGCGATCCGGTCGTCCTCGTCCTCAAGGAACCGGGCGACCAGATCCACGAACGCCGGGTCGTCGTCGACGTGGAGTACGGTAACGTCCCGTCCCCGTCGTTCCCCCATGCGCAGTATCAATGTGGTCGTTCGTTAAGAACTTCGCGCATCCCGACGGGTCCGCGGCCCGCGACCGACCGGCGAGTCGCCGCCGCGCTACCGGTACTCGCGGCTGAACGAGGATCCCTCGCCGTCGTGATCTGACATGAACGCCGGCTCCTCGGCCTCGGTGTCCAGGTCTTCGAGCATGATCACCTCGTCCTCCTCGCTTTCGAGTCGCTCGCGGAGGTAGTTGACGTAGCGCTTGTGTTCCTCCAGTTGCTCGCGGAGGTGTTCGGCCTCCAGTTCGAGGCGCTCGTGTTCGCGGATGAAGCTCTTTGGCACCTCGACTTTCGGCGGGAAGCTATCGTCGTCGCTCTCCTCGAGTTCCTGGAGTTCCTCCTCGGTGACGACCTGGACCTGGCCGTCGTGGGCAACGAGCGTGTCCACGTAGTCGCGGAACACCGCCGACAGGGAGATGTCCCGCTCCTCGGCGATCTCCCGGAGTTTCTCGAACGCGTCCTCGTTGACGCGAAACGAGATCGTCTTGTTCTTGTTGCCCATTCTGTTGGTCCATCGTCGGGCCAACCACTTAATCGTTCGTCAGACGGTGTCACTCACGACCGCCGGAACGGGGCGAAGTGGTGGGCCGAAACAGCGGCCCGGAGCGACGGGCTAGGCCTCCGGTTCGGGTTCCGGGCGGTCGCCGTCGACGCCCGCGTCGGCGCCGGCCAGTTCGTCGGTCCCTTCGAGGCTTTCGAGGGCTCCGACGGCGGCCTCGGTGTAGCGCTCGACCGGGCGGTCGTAGCGCTCGCGGGCCATCACGCCGTACTCGTTGGACTCGTCGTCGAAGGCCTCGACCCGTTCGAGGGTCCGCTCTGCGGTCTCGACCACCCAGCGGTCCCGCGTCGCGGCGTCGACCTCGGTGATCGACTCGGGGCGGACGCTGACGTTGACGCTGCCGTCGTCGGTCTCGTAGGTCCGGGGTTTGCCGACCACGGCGACGTAGGCGGGCGGTTCGAGGTCCCGCAGGGTCGATGCGGCCTCGGGCTGGTACTGCCCGGCGTAGACGAAGAAGGTCCCCGTCGGGTCGACGATCCGGCCGCGCCAGTACTCGTTGTCGTCGCCGACGTCCTCCTTCTCCGTGAGGGTGCCGACGAGGAACACGCGGTTGGCGCGCTCGCCGGTCGGGAGCAGCAGATACACCGGCGCGCGCTCGTCCTCGGACTCCTTGAACGTATGGCTGGCGTCGTTGAACTCGGTTGCGAAGGCGCGCTGGGCGACCTCGCGCATCGGGACGGAGTTCGAACTCATGCATTCGACCTCGCTTTGATCAGGACGGCCTCGGGATCCGGCGACTCGGCCAGGCGCTCGAACTCGTCGGCCAGCAGGTACCGGCCGAACGTGGGGCCGCGAACCCGGTAGTACGACCCGAGCACGTCCGCCCGGATCTCGTCGGCGACGACCTCGGTGTCGAGGGCGTCCATCGCCATGTCCTTTGCCTCCTCTAAGCTGATCCCGGTCAGTTCCTCGGTGGTCTCGCGGTCGAAGATCACCTCGTGGACCTCGCGACCGTCGTCGACGACGCCCTTGATCCGGAGGTCGAACTCGCCTTCGACGTTGCCGTGCTCCGAGCAGCGGCCGTTCTGGAGGACGCGCGTACAGTCCGGTTCGGGACAGCGCTTGATCAGCCCCGACCCCGACTGCATGTCGACCAGGGCGCCCTCGACCTCGGTGGCGTCGTCGCCGACCTCGATCTCCTCGTCGATCTCGGTGATCGTGGTCGTCCGGTTGAGCTTCACGGAGTACCGGCCCTCGTACTCGTCGGTTACGACGTTCGAGAGGGCATAACAGGCGCCCTCCTCCAGTTCGGGGAGGTCGGAGGTCTCGAAGGCGACGAACTTGATCGTGCCCGACTCGTCGCCGAGCAGGCCGACCTGGGCGATCGACTCGTGGCCCGGCTCCCAGAGGTCGGCCACCTTCACCCGGAGGTCGACCCACTGTTCGTCCTCCTCGATGTCGGCGACCTGGGCCTGCTGGCTGTCGCCGCCGCCGGAGATGTCGTCGCGCTCGATGCCCGCCTCGTCGAGGTACGAATTGGTGACGCTGCGACGGGCCTCGTCGACGGGGACGCGGTACTCCTCGACCAGCGTTTCGAGGCGCTCCGCGACGTCGTCTTCGGAGACGTCGATGTGGTCCGAGAACTGTTCGGCTATCTCAGCCGCGTGGGTACGCAAATCGCTCATGGTGTCACTCGCCTCCGCTCTGGTGTTCACTGGGAGGCGTACGTTCGTTGGTTCCCGATCGTATTTAAGCTACCGCCAGCGGAGTGAAAGTGGTCCGGGAAGGGACCGATCGACCGCTCCGGAACGCTCTTGTCGTGGCGGGCGAGCCGTCGAGACGACATGTCCCTCCTCGAAGCCCTGCTCGCAGGCGGGCTCGTCGGCGGCGCGGCCGTCGCAGCCGTGGCCTACCTCGACGGCGCCCGGCGGAACGTACCGACACGCGGCCGACTCCGGCGGGCGCTGGCCCTCGGGGGCGCCGCAATCGCCGGATTCCTCGTCCCGTCCGCGGCGTCGGAACAGCTGCGGTGGCTGTACTTCGAGATCCTCAAACCGCGGCCGGTCGCCGCTACCCCCCGGGAGTGGCTGACAGTGAACCTCGTGACCGGCGCCGCGTTCGCCGGGGCGTTCGTAGCGCTCGCCCTCGTCCGGCGTCGGCGCTCGGCCCGGGCAGCCTGACCAGCGGTCACCCGGATGCGTCGCCGTCGCCAGCGTCGGCGCCAGCATCGATGTCGTCGCACGAAGTCCCGGTCGGCGCCTCCGCCCCGTCGGCCGGCAGCGACACCTCCGCGAGCACCGGCCGGTGGTCCGAGGGCAACTGGCCGTCCTGCCGGTCGTCGAGGACGCCGAACTGGTGGACGGTCACGCCGGGCGAGACGAGAACGTGGTCGATCCGGCGGTCCGGGTCGCCCGCGAACCGGTCGAACGTGGCCGCCGGGCCGTGGCGCGGCCAGGTCGACGCCCCCTCGGCCTCGACCAGGCGCCGCCCAGGCCCTTCGGAACCGGTCAGGATCGAGACCGGGAGCGCGTCGGGCGGACAGTTCAGGTCGCCGGTCAACAGGACGGGGTCGTCCCCGGCGACGTCGTCGAGGCGCTCGCGGGCGAGCGCGGCGGCGCGTTCGCGGGCGCGGTCGCCCTGGTGGTCGAAGTGGGTGTTGGCGGCGACGAACGCGACCCCGGTACGGCGGTCGCGGACGCGGAGCCAGGTGACCAGCCGGGGGTGGGCGGCGTCCCAGCCGACCGACCCCGGCACCGACGGCGTCTCCGAGAGCCAGAAGGTACCGTCGGCGAGGACCTCGAAGCGGTCGGCGCGGACCCCGATCGGGACGAACTCGCCGGCACCGACGCCGTCGACCCGGCCGACGCCGGTCCACTCGTAGCCCGGGACGCGCTCGCGGACGTCCTCGAACTGGTGGGCCAGGGGCTCCTGGAGGCCGACCACGTCCGGCCGGTGAAACCGGACGACGCTCGCCGCGACCCCACGCCGTTCGTGCCAGGCCCGGTCGCCCTCGTCGCCCTCGGCGTCGAAGCGGACGTTAAAGGAGAGAACCCGGAGCCGCCGGTCGAACGACGGGCGATCGCTCGCCGCCCCCCGTGGGGGATCGTCTGCGGTCACGTCCGGAGGATGCCGCGGAGGCCCGATGAGGGTTGTGGTGGACGCCGCGTGAAGACGGGGGAACCGAGACACCGCCGGCTCGGAACCCAGAACGTTCATGGCCCGTCCGGCCGCTCGTGGGGTATGGTCGACACCGACGCCCTCGTCGAACTCGCATCCACCTGGTGGTTCGAGGCGCTCGGGGCGCTCGTCGCGGTCGCGCTCGGGGCGCTCGCGCTCCGGGCCGGCGACCTGACGGCCGCGCTGCTCGGGGCGCTCGCGCTCGTCACGCTGGTCGATCGGATCCGGCTCCGACTGGACAACCGGGGCCTCGCGGAGCAGATCCGCCGGATTCGCGACCAGCAGGCCGTCGACGGCGACTGACCGCCACAGCGGCCGACTGCTCCGGCGGCGGACAGCCCGGTGAGGGGGGCCGGCGACGGACCTTTGCCGCCGGCTCCCCAACCGTACCCATGGATCGGCGCATCGAACGCCTCGTTCGATCGAAGCTCCGCGCGGTCGGTCGCCAGTACGAATCCGCCCGGCACGCCTACCGCGATGGACGGAGCGGGGAGTCCAACGGCGAGCGCGAAGAGGGCGAAAGGGACGCCGAGGAGGCCGCCGGGGCGCTCCCGCGAGATGACGAGGGGCGGGTCCGCATCGTCTGTCGGCGCCACGCCGAACGACGGGCGGTCGCGCTGGAGGGCGACCTCCCCGCCTGCTTCGACCCGGAACATCCGGATTGTCGCGGCTGTGCCGAGGACGTCCGCGAGGGAAGCGTCGAGACCTGGTAGCCCACCGGGGGCAGACGTCAAGCGACTCACGCCGGCACGGTTTTCCCTGCCGGGCGACTCACGCCGGCCATGGCCCGTCAGCTCGTCGCGCTCGTGCTCGCCGGCGGCATCGGTTCGCGGCTCTACCCCGCCAGCCGGAGCGACCGCCCGAAGCAGTTTCTCGCCCTCGACGGCGAGCGCTCGCTGCTCGCACGCACCGTCGACCGCGCCGCGTTCGCCGACAGGGTCGTCGTCAGCACCCGCGAGGCGTTCGCACCGCTCGTGGAAGAACACGCGCCCGACGCGGACGTCGTCGTCGAACCCGCGGGCAAGGACACGGGGCCCGCGGTGGCGTACGCCACCCACCGCATCCGCGAGCGGTACGACGACCCCGTCGTGGCCATCCTCCCAAGCGACCACCACGTCGCCGACCGGGCCCCCGACGAGGGTCCGGCCGACGCGCCGGCGGACGCCCCGACCACCTTCGAGGGAGCGATCCGGACCGGCGCCAGCGTCGCGGCCGAAACCGGATCGCTCGTCGCCTTCGGGGTGTCGCCGACCCGGCCCGACACCGGCTACGGCTACGTCGAACCGGGGACCCGCCGGGCCGACCACCGGGACCTGGCGGCGTTCCACGAGAAGCCCGACGCAGAGACCGCAGCCCGGTACGTCGACGAGGGCTACCTCTGGAACGCCGGCCTCTTCGCCTGGACGCCCGAGGCCTTCCTCGACGCCGCCCGGGCGTCGCCGCTCGCGCCGCTAATCGAGGCCCTGGAGGCGGGCGACCCGGAGGCCGGGTTCGACGCAGTCGACCCCATCAGCGTCGACCACGCGGTGATGGAGCGGACGACGAATGCGGCGGTCGTCCCGGTCGCCTTCGAGTGGGACGACCTCGGCGCCTGGGACGCGCTCGCGCGAATTCTGGAGACCGACGCCGACGGCAACACCGCCCTCGGGGACGCCCTGACCGTCGACGCCGCCGACAACGTGGTCGCGAGCCCGGATCACCACGTCTCGCTGGTCGGCGTCGACGGCCTCGCGGTGGTCGCGTGGGACGACCGCGTGCTCGTGGTGCCCAAATCGGCGGCCCAGCGCGTCCGGACAGTTGTGGACGAACTGAAAGCTCGCGGGCGGTTCTGAGTCGTTCCGCGGTCGGTTCCGAGTCGGCCGTGGAGCCGAACGCGACGGTCCGCGCCGGGGCGACGGCACGGACCCCGATCGCCGGATATCGGGGGCGTCGCGGGGGTGCGCGGCGGTTCCCGGAACTGTTTTACCCGGGGGTCGGCCAATCAGGAACAATGAGCGAACTCGAGGAGGAGTACCGCCTCGACTACTTCGAGGAGGAGGGGTTCGAGCGCAAGCAGTGCCCGGTGACGGAAAGCTGGTTCTGGACGCGCGACCCGGACCGGGAGACCTGCGGCGAGCCGCCGGCCGACGACTACACGTTCATCGACAACCCCGGCTTCGACCGCGAGTACTCCCTGGAAGAGATGCGGGAGGCGTTTCTCTCCTTCTTCGAGGAGCGCGGCCACGAGCGCATCGAGCCGTACCCCGTCGCAGCCAACCGCTGGCGCGACGACGTCCTCCTGACACAGGCGTCGATCTACGACTTCCAGCCCCTCGTCACCTCCGGCGAGACACCCCCGCCGGCCAACCCCCTCACGATTTCCCAGCCCTGCATACGGATGCAGGACATCGACAACGTGGGCAAGACCGGCCGCCACACGATGGCCTTCGAGATGATGGCCCACCACGCGTTCAACGCCCGCGAGGACGTCGAGGACCCCGACCAGTACGCCTACGAGGGCGAAGTGTACTGGAAAAACGAGACCGTCAGATACTGCGACGAGTTCTTCGAGTCGCTGGGCGCCGACCTGGAGGAGATCACGTACATCGAGGACCCCTGGGTCGGCGGCGGCAACGCCGGCCCCGCCATCGAGGTCATGTACCAGGGTGCGGAACTCGCCACCCTCGTGTTCATGTCGATGGAGCAGGACCCCGACGGCGACTACGAGATGAAAGACGGCAACCGCTACTCGAAGATGGATACCTACGTCGTCGACACGGGCTACGGGCTCGAACGGTGGACGTGGGTGTCCCAGGGGACCCCCACCGTCTACGAGGCCGTCTACCCCGACATGATCGACTTCCTGAAGGACAACGCCGGGATCGAGCTCACCGACGAGGAGCGTGAGCTGGTCCACCGCTCGGCGAAGCTCTCGGGCTACCTGGACATCGACGAGATCGACGACCTCCGGTCGGCGCGGGCCGACGTCGCCGAGCAACTCGACGTCGACGTCGACGACCTCACCGACCTGCTCGAACCGCTGGAGAGCGTCTACGCCATCGCCGATCACTGCCGCGCGCTGGCGTACATGTTCGGCGACGGCATCGTCCCCTCGAACGTCGGCACCGGCTACCTCGCGCGGATGGTGCTCCGGCGCACCAAGCGGCTGGTCGACGACGTCGGCGTCGACGCCCCGCTGGACGAACTGGTCGACATGCAGGCCGAGCGGCTGGGCTACGAGAACCGCGACACCATCCGCGACGTCGTCCGCACCGAGGAGCGCAAGTACCGCGAGACCCTGGAGCGGGGCGGTCGCCGCGTCGAATCCCTCGCCCGGGAGTACGCCGAGGCCGGCGAGCCGATCCCCACCGAGGACCTGGTCGAACTGTACGACTCCCACGGCATCCAGCCCGACATGGTCCGGGACATCGCCGCCGACCACGACGTCGAGGTGGCGGTCCCCGACGACTTCTACTCGCTGGTGGCCGCCCGCCACGGCGGCGGGGAAGCCGAAGAGGTCACGACCGACCGCGACGAGCGCCTCGACGACCTCCCCGAGACGGATCGGCTCTACTACGACGACCCCGAGCGCACGGAGTTCGAGGCGGTCGTCCTCGACGTGATCGAGCGCGAGGAGGGCTACGACGTGGTGCTCGACCAGACGATGTTCTACCCCGAGGGCGGGGGCCAGCCGGCCGACACGGGCACCCTCGCGACCGACGACGTCTCGGTCGACGTCGAGGACGTCCAGGTCCGCGACGGGGTGATCCTCCACCGGACCGACGCCGACCCCGGCAAGGGCGAGTTCGTCCGCGGACAGATCGATGTCGAACGCCGGCGCGCGCTGATGCGCCATCACACCGCGACACACGTGATCGGCTACGCCGCCCGTCAGGTACTCGGCGAGCACGTCCGCCAGGCCGGCGCCCAGAAGGGCACCGACCGCTCGCGGCTGGACGTCCGCCACTACGAGCGCATCTCCCGCGAGGAGGTCAAGGAGATCGAACGCGTCGCCAACGAAGTCATCACGGACAACCTGGCGGTCACCCAGGAGTGGCCCCACCGCAACGAGGCCGAGGAGGAACACGGCTTCGACCTCTACCAGGGCGGGGTTCCGCCGGGAGAACAGATCCGACTGATCCACGTCGGCGACGACGTCCAGGCCTGTGGCGGCACCCACGTCACCCGCACCGGCGACATCGGCGTCGTCAAGATCCTCACGACCGAACCCGTCCAGGACGGCGTCGAGCGGATCGTCTTCGCGGCCGGCGACGCCGCCATCCGCGCCACCCAGGAGACCGAGGACGCCCTCTACGGGGCCGCCGAGGTGTTCGACGTCGCCCCCGAGGAGGTGCCCGAGACCGCCGAGCGCTTCTTCGAGGAGTGGAAGGAACGCGGCAAACAGATCGACCGCCTGAAGGAGGAACTCGCGGAGGCCCGCGCCGCGGCGGGCGGCGAGGAGGTCGACGTCGACGGCACCGCCGCCGAGATCCGGCGCCTCGACGTCGACGCCGACGAACTCCGGGCGCAGGCCAACGCCATCGTCGAGGCGGGACGGGTCGCCGTCCTCGGCGGCGACGTCGGCGGGAGCGCACAAATCGTCGTCGGCGTCCCCGACGGCGTCCCGATCAACGCCGGCGAGGTCGTCGGCCGCCTCGCGGGCAAGGTCGGCGGCGGCGGCGGCGGCCCCCCGGACTTCGCCCAGGGTGGCGGCCCCGACGTCGACGCCCTCGACGACGCCCTCGACGACGCCGACGACGTGCTGCGGGCGGTCATGGACGCCTGAGGTCCGGACGCGAACGCGACGCGACACGATACGACACGAACCGATGCCCACCGCCACCAACGACGGCGTCTCGCCTTTCTACACCGCCGACGGCGACGGCGACGCCGTCTGCTTCCTCGGCGACCTGGGGTACGGCGCCTGGCAGTGGGGCTGGCAGGCCCCCGCGGTCGCCGGCCCCTATCGAAGCGTCGTCACGGACCTCAGAGGGGCCGGCCGGTCCGACGCCCCGGCGGGCCCGTACGCCGTTGCGGACCTGGCGGCCGACGCCGAGGCGGTGCTGGCGGCGGCCGGCGTCCGATCGGCGACGGTCGTCGGCGCGGGCCTCGGCGGGATGGTCGCGCTGGAACTCGCCCGGACCACGGGGCGGGTCGATCGGCTGGCGCTGTTCGGGACCGCCGCCCACGGCGCGGGGCTGGACCTCGACGCCCTCCGTGCTGACCCCGCGGACCCCGACTCGTGGGACCGGTCGCTCGCGGCGGCGACCACCGAGCGGTTCCGCCGCGAGTACCCCGACGCAGTCGACCGGATCGACGGGTGGCGTCGCGACGAGGACGCGACCGGCGACGCCTGGGCGGCCCAGGCGGCGGCCGTCCGCGGCTTCGACGCCCGGGACTGGCTGTTCGAGGTGACCGTCCCGGCGCTCGTCGTCCACGGCGCGGCCGACGCGGTCTGGCCGCCCGACCGGGGCCGACGGCTCGCCGCCGACCTCCCCCGGGGGTCGTTCCGGGCGGTCGAGGAGGCCGGTCACCTCGTCTGGGCGGAGGCCGCACGGGTCGTGACCGACGAACTGCTCGCACTGCTCGACGGGACGGGCGACGAGGGCCCCTGACGTCCCGCCGCGTTCGCTGTCCTCGTCGCAGGACGACCCAACCAGTTACGGGGCTCGGCGTCCTTCCTTCACGCATGAGTGTGACACTCGTACGCACACCGTCGGAGGATGAGTGGCACCGCACGGACGTGCTCGGGTGCAGTCGCGCGCGGACCGTCCCCGAGGACGGGGACCGGAGAGAGGTCGAGTCGGGCGACTGGCCCGCCGAGCGCTGTCCGAACTGCACCTGGTAGGCCCGGGCCGACCGGGACGACAGTGTCCGGGAGCGTCCGAACGAACCGACACAGGCGACGGCAGATGCTGAGCCGGACGCAACGCCTTTGCTTCGGCAGCACCTCGAATCTCCCATGCAGCGACCGAGACTCGCCCTCCTCGATGCCTCCCACGGGGAGCCGTCGACGCGCCGCAACTTCCGGCGGGAACTCGACGCCGACCTCGCGGAGTTCGACGTGACCGCCGGCGCCCTTCCCCCGACCTTCGACTACGACGGCGTCGTCGTCACGGGCTCCCGGTCCTCGGTGTACAGCGAGGAGCCGTGGATCGAGGGGCTGCTGGACTGGGTGCGCGAGGCGGCGGAGGGCGGGCTTCCGACGCTCGGGGTGTGTTTCGGCCACCAGGTGCTGGCCGAGGCGCTCGGCGGCGAGGTGGCCGACATGGGCGAGTACGAACTGGGCTACCGGACGGTGCGCCACCGCGGCGGCCCGCTGTTTTCGGGCGTGCCCGAGGAGTTCACGGTCTTCACCACCCACTCGGACGCGGTCACCGACCTCCCGCCGGGCGCCGAGTTGCTGGCCGAAAACGAGTACGGGATCCACGGGTTCCGGAAGGACCGCTCGTTCGGCGTCCAGTTCCACCCAGAGTACGACGCCGAGACGGCCGCACGGATCACCCGCGAGAAGGACCTCCCCGACGAGCGCATCCAGGCGGTAGTCGACGGCATCACGCCCGAGGCCGCGAGCGCCGCCGGCGAGGCAAAGCGGCTGTTCGAGAACTTCGTCCGGTACGTCCGGCAGGTCGACGCCGGCGCGGACGCCGACGATCCGATCGCGAGCGACTGACCCCGCCCGTCGCGGACGGAAACGCTCAACAGCGCCGCCTGCCAGGTACCGCCATGGAGGTCACCGTCGAGGTGGTCGGCGAGGGGACCGAGACGGTCGCGGTCGCCGCCGACGCCACCTACGCCGACCTCGTGCGGGCGGTGGGGTACAGCGTCCACGAGGTGTCGGTGCTGGTCGACGGGTCGCCGGTCCCCGAGGACGGGTCGGTCGAGGCCGACCGGGTTCGGGTGCTCCGGCTGATCAAGGGCGGGACCACGGAACGGGACGACACGCCGGCCGCGGACGGGGACGCATGAATGACGTTCGGGTCCGTCGCGGCGACCCCGACGACCTGGTTCCGGTTCTCCGGGTGCTGGAGGGGGCCCTGCTCGACGTGACCGCAGCGGACGTTCGCGCCGGCCTTGACGAGGGTCGGGTCTACGTGGCCGTCGCCGCCCGTGAGCAGTGGGACGCCCCCGTGGTCGGGGCGCTGCTCCACGAAGGGGGCCACGTCACGGCGGTCGCCGTCCCGCGACATCGACGCGGGGAGGGGATCGGTCGGGCGCTGATCGAGGCGGCAGCGGCCGACGTCGCGGCCCCCGACGAGCCGCTCACCGCCGACTTCGACCCCGAGGTCCGCGGCTTCTACGAGGCGATCGGGTTCGAGATCCGCCAGGAGGACGACCGCCTCCACGGCACGTGGACGCCCGACCGGTAGCCGAGCCGTGAGGCGACACTCGACCGGCGCTCCGCGGCCGATGGGCGGCAGAAGTATTGGCGGATGCGTAACCGTTATCCGTCCAAATAGTCGACTATCGGACAGTACCGCAGATAATATATGGACGAACGTACAGCTATCTCGCGTTCAATTTTTCGGGTCGGAACAGGTAGACTGACCGTGTGCACCCGGGGCCGCGGGCCCGCGGGCGGCCCGCGGTGTGCGGTCGGCCGCCGATCGCTCACGTCGACGCACTGCCGATGAGCGACTGGAAACCGACCACCTGCATGCGCTGTGCAGTGGGCTGTGGCCACCTCCAGCAGGGGGACGACGACGGCCTCACGGCTGCCCGCGGCGACCCCGACCACCCGACCAACCGGGGCGGGGACTGCGAGCGGGGCGTCCGCGAAACGGTCTCCCCCGCGGGGGAGCGACTGACGACGCCGCTGGTCCGGCGGGGGGGCCGGCTCAGGCCGACGACCTGGGACACCGCGCTCGGCGTCGTCGCGACCCGGCTCATCGAGTCGCTGTCGGGCGACGGCGACGTGGCCGTCCTCGGCAGCGGCCAGCAGACCAACGAGGCCGTCTACGCGCTCGGGAAGCTAGCCCGCGGCGGACTGGGAACGCCGTACTACGACGCCAACACCACCCTCTGTATGGCGAGTGCGGTCCGGGCGTACGTCGATGCCTTCGGCGCGGACGCGCCGCCGCCGACCTACGACGACATCCCGGGGTCCCGGACCCACGTCGTCTGGGGGGCGAACCCGGCGGTCGCCCATCCCGTCCTGTACCGGCGGATCGCCGACAGCGCCGCCGAGGACGGGTGCCAGTTGCTCGTCGTCGACCCGGTCGAGACGCGAACCGCCGCCGAGGCCGACGTCCACTTGAAACCCGAACCGGGGACCGACCTGGCGCTGGCGCGGGCGACCCTCGCGCGGGTC
>Ga0207719_100378_pt1 | contig 27881 bp, 22 predicted proteins | sample A23P1SouthBayCA_2_FD_187279 | JGI IMG/M metagenome (GOLD analysis project Ga0207719, IMG submission 187279) | Aerobic enrichment media microbial communities from Eden Landing Ponds, California, USA - A23 P3 (3) (SPAdes) | ecosystem: Environmental > Aquatic > Marine > Unclassified | place... | reverse complement strand
GGCGAGAATCGCGTGCTGACTCCCGAGGTCGGTGTGTTCGCGCACGTCGTCGTAGGCGAGGGGCTGTACGTCGCTTTTCGCGTTGCACTTGCCCCACGCTATGTCGGTGGCGAGTTGGCAACCGCGCTTCCACTCGGAGATAGTGTCTTCAAGCAACTCGCGTTGCTCACCATCTACCGAGAGGCGGGTGATTGCCGTCCGACGCACGTAGTCGTCTACCACCGTTTCAATGTAGTACCGGGGCTCGTTATAGTCTGAGGTTCTCCGTCTATACGAACGCGCTCCTCCCCTCCCTACTCACTCGCTCCGCTCGTTCCTTGTGGAAGGGGACTCCGCGCTACCGCTTCAGTTGAACCAGTCCCCGGAACAGCACCTCCTCAACAGGGCCGTTGATGAGGAGCGCGAACGGGGCAAAGACCAGATAGTTAGTCGGATTCGATAGCTCAATCTGATTGAATATTGAGCTCGGTGGCTCGGGGAGCGCGAGGCCATATACTACCACTGACAGCACAACGCCAACGCCGAACCCGAGGACCACTCCCCCGATGACGTAGCCGAGATCACGAAGTGTCGGCCGGCGGAAATCAAGGTAGCCCAGTCCTACCCCGTGGAGCCATATGTAGACAAGTCCGACCACAATGATAGTGGCGTAGAGCAATACGAGAAACCCCAGGTACGTCAGGGGTGGAGTGGGTTCGCCGGCCTCGATTCTGAACCCCCAGACTGCGGCCGGGAACGCCACGAATCCCAGGGCAACCAACACCAGAGTGAGACCAAGGACGGAGACTAGCGTCGAACGCCGGCCCATAGGTGGAGGATTCCCAGGAGGCCCCATTAGTATATATTCGATAACAGGTATACGACCGCTCTGTTCGTGTTCACGTGGCCAGTCTGTGGAGAGATAGTGCCATCAACGCTACGAGTACTCCTATCGCAACGATTCGCAATACGCTCGCTACGTATCGTCGACCGTTAGGAAGCATTTCAGCAATCCCGGCTATGCCCGAAGCTGCTCCGAGGACAAGTATGGCGGCTAAGCCACTAGAATGAAGCAGTTCATAATATGTGTACATACTGAAAAAAGTAAGTGAGGTAATAAGTTGGATTCGAGCCACTTCCCACCCACTTGGCTCGGAGAATAGCTCCAGAAGCTGGATGCCTCGCATACCTACACAGAGTGATTCAGGGCTCGAACCGGATGACGAGCTGGTCGACTGCCAACCCATACACAGTCATCTTTCTACCCTTTTCAGAATACCACGTATCGACGGGCTCGACGAATTCCGCCTCACAGAGCTGGTCGATGTGGTAACGCACGTTCTGGAGCGACGTCCCCGCATCGTCCGCAACCGCAGAGACGGGCTTCGGGCCGTCTCGGAGCGTTCGGAGGATTTGCTGGGCTGTCTCCGATGCGATCGCCGAAAGCGCCGCTCCTGAGCCCGTCCCGTCGACGACAATCTCAGTCCGAGTTGAGCAGGAATTCTCGACCGGTTTTCGGGTCGGTAATAGACTCGCCATTAGGCTAGCGGTGTCGGGGGCCCGTCGTTCGGATCCTGCCGAATGGGATGCGTCTGGTCAACGTCGCTGCTTGCAGGGACGTGTCTCCCCGCGAAAACGCGCGCGGTACACCTCCCGCAGTTCGTCTGTCTCTCATCTCAACTCACGTTTGGGGACTCGGATATATGAGATGGCAGGCGGAGTTTCTCAGCCTGAAACTCCCCCGGTGAGAGAAGAAAGAACAGACTGCAACGTGCGAGCGAGGAGTCAACTCCCCCGCCCTAACGCTCGCTGACGATCGCGTTTGAGGACGGGCTTGTCCGTGGACACCGGCTCTGACCGAATCTCGGTGGGCAGTATAATCGCCGCTCGCGTTCACCGTCCCAGACTTGAGGGCAAGTTGAAGACGAGTGCAAACACGGGAAGGGCCACAAGCTCAAGCGCGTGAGTGAAGCGAGTACGCGATGAGCAAGACACCGAGAAACTGCAGACTCCGCGTTACGAGTGTCAACGGCTGCTGGTACTGGAGGCCAAGGTAGCCTTCACGAAGGAGTAGTGATCCGAGGAAGGCGAGACTGAATGCGGCCGTCGTCAACAAAAGGAGCCCCAACGAGAGCGCTTGCATCGCTCGGCTATCGTGACGTCGGTAGCCCCGATACGCCTGGTAGCCGACGTAGCCACCAAGGAGTGTCGATGCAAACGCCAGCGCGACGATCAGCCACTCGACGAGAGCTGAAGCCGCCAGCATATCAGAGATGCTCCCACATCTTTGCGAAGCGATCAGCAGTATCGTCTTCGTGCTGTCCAGGGAATGTTTCGGGGTCGGCTCGCGTTACGGCAGCCTCGAAGTCACCGTCATCCAGCGATACCGACACCTCGTCGAGTGTGGCGGCGTACACGCTGTAGTGATTACCATCGGGTTGGAGTTCCGTCCGTTCTTCGAGGAACTCCTGTTTTTTGAGCCGTTCGATCCGCCGGTAGACGGTGGGCTTGGACATTTCACACTGCTTGGCGAGTTGCTGTGCAGACATTGGCTTGACACTCGTTGCGGAGAGGATCTCCCGGGCGTACTCGTCACTGAGAACATCCAGAAGGGCACCGAGGTCCGGGTCCTCACTCACGTGTTGACAGCATGACGACCGGCTGTATAAAAACCCCCACAGATTTCTGATCCAGAGAATCCGTGTGGAAACTGAAGAGAGCGCACAGAGTTTGCCGGCTGACTGGGAACAGAGCTCCGCTGTGTACTGATAGGGATTCTCGTACGTCTGCATAGATTTCTCGCCGGACGGGACGGCGAGAACCTCCGAACAGTGACGATAATCCCTATGAGAGCTATCTCAGGACGTTGGACAACCAACCGAGCGAGCGACAGTGATCAGTTGATCCGTCTCGACACCAGTCCCACGGACGGTGTATCGATACTGATCACACGTCCACGACAGCGAGGTCGTCGGCCCACGGTCGAGCGTTGCAGGCCGACCGCCGATCGTCAGATCACGTTCGTCCGGATCGGGGGCATACGTGAAATTGTACTTCGCTATCGTGAGTTGACGGCCCTCGGTCGCGTACCGGAGGCCGACGCCGTGCACCCGGCCGGTGGTTCGAGTGGCGTACGTTACGCGGAACGGCGATGGGACCGTTGGGTCGGGGACCGCGATTGAGCTTTCCGTCTTGAGACGGTCGACGCTACGGAACCACTCCGTGTCAGGGGTCTGTAGCCGATCGACCGAGGTGTCAGCTCCGAACACCGGTTGGAACGTGTCTGCAGACACCTGCGCGTCGAACGTGACGTTCGTATAGGTGGTCGTGACCGATCGCTGGACACCATCGGTTCGCCAGACTGTCTGGGTGCGGAGCGGATAGAATCGCTCCGAGTCGAGCCAAATCCGCTGTCGGTACGCCGCCTCGCTGCGATTTGTCGCAGGGGACAACTCCACTACGAAGGTGCTCTGCCCGTCGATCGAGTCACGTTCGAGATACTGGACGCGGTAGCCGTCGGCGGCTGGCGCGGCTCGTAGACTACCGCGACGCGGCACCGTGGGAAGTGGGGCGACGTCGGGTTGCTGTGGGCGGCCTGCTGCATCAGTCAATCCAGCCGCTGCAACGATTGCCTGCAGACGGGCAGCCCTCCCTGTGGTCGGCGGACCGGTGAGGTTGATGACCGTGACACGCTCTCGATCACTGTCGTAGAGCCAGAGCACTGAGCCGTTTGAGATACGCCGTTCGTTTCGGTGGGGGCCAGTCTCGCGGAACTGGACGCGCTCGCGGTCTGTCCCTGGGACGAGGATCACATCCGCGACGGTTCGTGTGGTGGCGTTGTTCTGCTCAACAACGACAGAACGAGTTGCACTGACACTCTCGATCGATTGATATCGGTCGCTCACGTTCGCGCTGACCTGCGGTTCACTGTCAGTGACCGCCACTCCAGACGCCCACAATCCTGAGGAGAGTATAGCAGCAAACAGCAGGAGGGCGATGAGTGTGCGTCGGCTCACTGGGAGGGCATCGGTGCTCATAGGGTGCTAGTCGTACAACTACGTGCTGTGACCGGCAGTGATTAAGTCTTGCCGGTCAGCTACGGCCGGGAAAAGTCACAAATCAGATATTTTCACCGTCGTGCGGTAGAAATCATCTCGTGTGCTACCAGAACCTTCGTACAGAGCGATTCCTCCACAGAGCCGCCTACACCTCAGGTAATGTAGTCAGAGAGGCGGAGGCTCCAGAAAACGTTTCACACAGCTACCCGATGGCAATGGTGATGCCCTCCCTGACACGCCGCCGAGCCCTCCTCGCGGTCGCATCCGGGGTCGCCGCACTCGCTGGGTGTTCCAGCGAGGCTGATCCCCCGATGATCGACCCACAGAGCAATCACAACACGATCGAGGACTACGAAGTGCGCCACGTCCGCAACGAGGATGGTGTCGTATTGTTCGCCCACGGAGCGGAGTTGCCGACGCCGAACGATGAAGAGCGTGGTCGGTATGCTCGTCACGGTCGAAGCGTCATCGTCTCCGAAGACGACCTCGCAGAACTCAGGTTTGGCGACGTGCAAGAGGCCGGACGACTCCGCTCGTTCGTCACGGAGACGGACTTCGACTCGTCGTCGGTATACCTCCTCTCGATGCCCGTTGAGGCCTGCTATGAGATCCGACTCCAGTCGGCGACCGTCGAGTTGGACGAGCTGAAACGTGACGACCTCCAGCCGCACGCCGACTTCTGCCGAACGCACCGCCCTGCTGACGTCGAATGCAGCGTCGAGGAAATCCACACTGTCGGATTCGCGATCCGACTGCCCGTCGCCGCCGAGCAGTCCTCGGGAATGGGTCGGGGTATGTCGAGTTCTTGTCGACCCTCTCCCCGCGGAGAGTACTTCAACGCCACGGTGACGCCTGCAAGCGGAGGTGGCGGCGAATGAGGTCGCGTCGCAACGTACTCGCCGGACTCGGAACTATCAGCGTCACCGGGCTGGCCGGATGTGCAGCCCTGCCGTTCGGGAACGACCACTCTGACAACGAGGACGTATCGCTGTCAACTGAGGATATCGGGTCGCTCGCGTGGCCCGAGTCGCCGTTCCCGGTCACAGTTCCACCAAGCCTGGTGAACGCACACCGCGATCGAACCCGGGAGTTACTCGCCGCAGTTCCGCCCGACCCGTCTGTGCCGAACGGCGCCGTCGCCGAGGAGGTACAATCGGACCGCGAACACACCGTGAATCAGCTTGATGATGAACCGGACGAGTCCTGGCCGACCGAGGAACTCTCGACGTGGCGCGGGCGGCGGAACGAGGCCGCGGGCGTTCTGGGAACCTACCGCGCCGCGACAGGCAAAGACGACGCAGAGGCGCTCACAGAACGGCAGCAGGGGGTGCGCGACGATCTCGCGTCTTTCGTTGCCGACCACGAGTACCGCGCGTCGTCACCGTTAGAGGCAGTGCTCGCGCACGCACCAATAGAAGAATTGGTAGGAGACTGTCGCCGACACGTCCGTCCTGCCCCGGCGTATCCGTCCGATCCGGTCGCTAGTCCGTTCCAGGCGGGGGACGCCGTCGGACGCGTTGAACTCGCCCGTGCGACGCTCGCCGACGCCCGTCGACTGCGAGAAACGTACCTAGGCGAGCGCTCCGAGACGACCGCGCAGTGGACAGCACTGATCGACGCGTCGAGGCGCTTAGAATACGCGGCATCGCGCACCCGATCGTCTGTTGACGACTTTCTCGACCGCGAGGAATCACCGTTCCGCGCCGACCTCGACGGAACGGCAGGTCGGTGGTTGTTCAGACGAGCCAGCGGATACGTCGAGGCGAAGGTCGAGGAGGCGCGGGAGCACCGAAACGACGGCCAATTCGCGGCCGCCGTTATCGAAGCCGGGCAAATACTGGCGGGCGTCGAGGCGCTCCGAGCGACGATCAACGGAATCCGCGACGGCGCATATCTGGGTGAAGTGACGACTGAGTCGGTCTCGCGAACGGCCGATCGGGCGCGGGAAGCAATTACCACCGCCGGGGAGCGTGATAATCCGAGAGTGGCCGCCCAGATCGTTCGACCGACGCTCGGGACCTTCGAGTACGTCACCAATCTCATCGCGGAGCATTACGCCGACGCCGTGCGTGTTGAAGGCGACTTAGCTTGGGCTGAACTCTACGCGCGCGCTGTTCCCGCCGCGGCCGAGTTCGTGGTCGAACGGCTCGAATAGCTACTCCATCAGTATCTGATTCGGATCCATCGGGACGATACGTCGCGATGCTTTGACCGTATTGAGCGAATCCTGCTTCAGGGAGGGGCGCCTCTTCGATCCTCACCGGCCTAAAGGCGAAACGAAACCGGGGCTGGGATATTAGGATTTGCAGACTTCCTGTCTTCTCGTTTTTAACTCTCCACAGGCTGAGTAGGGCGAGTGCCTCGGGGCTTGCCCTCGAGGTACTTCACGTATCCAAAATATAAACCCAAGTAAGGGCAAATATGTTGATGAGACAGAAATTTTTCACTAAGGAACATATAGCCCTCTTCTGTGTCTAAGACTAGACTTTCTACGGGTCTTCAGGGACTTGATCGAATCCTCAACGGAGGCGTCGTCGAGGGATATAGTACACTTTTGCGTGGTCCTCCGGGAGCGGGCAAAACGATCACCGGTCTGCACTTTCTTACCGCCGGAGACGACGACGAAACGACGCCGCTTTTCATCAACCTCGGGGAACCGAACCACTACGTCAAGGAAACGGCACGGGAGTTCGATCTCGGCCCCGAGAACGTCACTTTTCTCAACCTCTCTCCGACGAAGGAACGGTTCGTCGAAGCGGAATCTTACTCGCTCTTCGAGTCCGCGGAAGTCGAGCAGCCCTCCTATGTTCAGAGACTCCGGGACACGGTCGAAGAAATCGAGCCGGACCGCGTCTTACTCGACCCGATAACGGAGTTTCGGTACCTCACCACCGACGAACACCAGTTCCGCAAGCAAATCCTGAGTCTCCTCGACTTTCTCAAATCCCACGACGCGACGGTGATGCTTACCTCTCAGGCGTCGGATTCGATCTCCGATTCGGACCTGCAGTTTCTCACAGACGCAGTCATCAGTCTCGATAGTACACCCTCGGGCCGGACCGTTCGCGTTTCGAAGTTCCGCGGATCCTCGTTTCAACGCGGCTTTCATACGTACACCATCGCCGACGACGGCGTCAGCGTCTGGCCTCGGCTCACGCCGGACAAGGAGATCGACCCGAGCGAATACCAACTCGACACGCTGTCTTCGGGAGTTCCCGAACTCGATGAACTCCTCAACGGCGGCGTCGAAACGGGGACGGTCACGTTCCTGAGTGGTCCGACCGGGGTCGGGAAGACGACGACCGGACTGCAGTTCCTGAAGGAGGCGGCCGCCAGAGAGAAGCGATCAGTTCTGTTCTCTTTCGAGGAATCGAAACATACGCTTCTCCACCGTGCAGAATCGATCAATATTCCAATACGCCAAGCCGTCGAAAACGGGAACCTTTCTATTGTGGAAGTGCTCCCCGAGGAGTTCACGGTCGACGAATTTGGCGACATCGTTCGGTCTGCCGTCGAAGACGACATCGAACTGGTGATGATTGACGGCATCCGCGGGTTCATCCAGAACGTCAGAGGAATGCGTGGCTCCCCTTACGACGACATCATTCGAATCGGACGGTATCTGCGTTCACAGGACGTGACGACCATTATGGTGAGTGAAGTGAACAATATCACCGGCGACTTCCGGGCGACCGAAGAGGGAACGAGCAATCTTGCGGACAACATTGTCTTTCTGCGCCACGTCGAAGTCAACGGAGAGTTACGAAAAGTCATCGGAGCGCTCAAGATGCGCACCAGCGACTTCGAGCGTAGCCTCCGTGAGCTCGAAATCACAGAATATGGGCTCCGCGTCGGTGAGCCGCTCCCCAAGCTTCGAGGAATCCTCACCGGAACGCCCGAATGGAACGAGACGACAAACGAAACCCGATGACTGGCGAGGCGAAGAAATCGCGGATCTTACCGCTCGTCTCTGAGAGTGGAAACCGACGAATACTTCGCGAGTGGATCGAGGGGAAGCCCCGATATCAGTTGGTAGATGAGAACGAGGCTGTCCGCTCGACTGATTTCGATATTTGCATCTTCGACGTGGAGAATCTCACGGACAAACGGGAGGCGCTGCGGGAGCGAAAGTCGCGAAAATCGGTGATGCTTCCCTATATACTGCTCGTCCCGGAAGACCAAGACCAGTCGGTGCGAGATCAGCTCCGGAGTCAACATCCGCAGCTGTGGGAGATCATCGACGCGATCCTCGAAATTCCCCTCTCGAAGTTACAGCTCGATGATCGGATCGAGACGCTCCTGCGACTCCGGCGGCAATCGATCGCATACCAAAAGCAGCGATCACAGTTGCAGGCCCTCAGAAGCGTGGATTCGGGACACGGAGTCGTCATCACGAACGCAGACGGGACGATCGAATACGTGAACGAAGTGTACCAGCAACAGTCAGGCTACTCGCGGGACGAACTTGTCGGTGAGACACCGCGTATGCTCAAGTCCGGCGAACACGGGGACGCGTTCTACGAGAGCCTCTGGAGCACGATCACCGATGGGAAAATCTGGCAGGGCGAGATGATCAACGAGCGCAAGAACGGCGAACAGTACGTCGTCGTGCAAACGATTGCGCCAATTCGCGGACTGAACGGAGACACCGAACGCTTCGTCGCAATCAATCACGAAATTACCGAACTCAAGGAGATGGAGCAGGCGTTTCGAAAGCAGAGCGAAGAGCTGGAGTTACTGAATCGAATCCTCCGTCACGACGTCCGAAACGACCTGAACATCATCCTGGGGTGGGCCGAATCGTTGGAGGAGACGGCCACCGGCGAAGAGGAAGAGAAACTGGAGCGGATTCTCTCTGCTGGCCAACGGGCGGTCGAACTCACCAGAGTAGCGCGCGACATCGCAGAAGCAATTTCCGGCGAAGAAGAACCGGAACTCCATCCCGTCTCACTCGACGACGTCCTCACTATCGAGGTCGAGAACCGGGCGGCCGCGTTTGACGATGCCGCTATCGAACTACACAGTCCGCTCGACTCAGAGGTCAGTGTCAGAGCAAATCAGATGCTCTCATCCGTCTTCCGAAACCTCATCAATAACGCTGTCCAGCACAACGATGCCGCCGAGCCAGAAGTGACGATCACCGCCGAGGAGCGGGCGGATTCGATCGTCGTCCGAGTCGCTGACAACGGCCCCGGAGTCCCAGCGGAATCGAAAGAGCGGATGTTCAGTGAGGGAGAACGAGGACTTGATAGTCAAGGGACCGGAATGGGGCTGTATCTAGTACAGAGTCTCGTCGATACCTACGGCGGTGCCGTGTGGCTCGACGAGAACGACCCACGAGGATCGGTGTTCACCGTCGAACTGCCAAAAGTCTCCGAAAGTGTCGACCAGTAACCACGCGATGCCCGCTCAAGACCCTCCACATATCCCGAGTCCGGACGAGACGCTGCGTCTCTACCCCCTCGTCTCGGACGGGGCTAATCGCCGACTGCTCGTAGAGTGGATCCAGAACCAAGAGCGATACGAAGTGACCGACCCGGAGACGCCGTTGTCGGCTGCGCAGTTCGACCTCTGCATACTCGATGCCGAGGCGTTCCGCGCACACCGGGCGAAGTTACGAGAGCGAAAAGAGGAGACAGCACCCGTCAGCCTGCCGTATCTCCTACTTTCTCCCGGAAATAAGCAATCGGCTTTATCCAGCGAGAACGGAAGGTTGAGGAACGACGACACCATCGACGACGTCGTATTCCTACCGATCAGAAAGGCCGAATTGGCGTGGCGGATCCGGTCTCTCCTCCGACTTCGCGCCCAATCACGTCGCCTGTATCGATACAACCGACTCCACCAAGTCTATCGAACGCTCAACCGCTGCCTCGTCGAAGACGACGATCGAACCACGCTGCTCACGAATGTCGTCGATACACTCTCCGATTACGACGCCTTCGACCGCGTAATCGTGACTCTGGTCGAAGACGATTCGCTCGAATTCGGCTGTGGGGCGGGCACCGCGATGAGTACCGGGGAACTCCGAGAGTATCACTCGGCGGACCGTCTCGAGACCGCAACCGAACGGGGCCACCTCATCAGAGAGGACGTAACCGGGTTCACGCCGCAAGACGACGAGCCAGCCCCACACACCGAAGTGGAACTCCCGGTCGAGTACGAAAGTCAGATGCTGGGAGCGCTAAGCGTACTCTACCGACCAGAGACCGCGAGCACTAACGAGGAAGTGGAACTCCTCGCGGAATTGGCCGAGGACATTGCCTTCGCCGTGTACAACGTCCAGTTGCGAGTTGATCACGAGGAGGCGATAGCACAACTGAAAGAGCGGAACCGTCAACTGCAGGTCATCGATCGGATCCTCCGCCACAATTTCCACAACAAGGTCAACGTCATCAAAGGCTACTCCGAGATGGCCGCAACGCAGGCCGGCGAGGACGTGGCGTCCTACGTCGAAAACATCAACGACGCGGTCGGCCGCCTCATCGAACTCGTCGATAAAGAGCACAACATTACTCGCACTCTTTCGGATCCGCCTGCCGTCAAATCGTTCGACATCGTCGCTGTCGTAGAGTCGGCGGTCTTGAAGATGAAACGAAAATACCCCGATGCAGAGATCCACACAGACCTCCCAAAGAAGTGTCCGGTCTTCGCTTCGGTCGGTATCGGCCGGGCAGTAGAGGAATTGATCGAAAATGGGATCACGTACTCCGAAAAGACACACCCCACGGTAGAGGTGCAGGTAGTCAGCGAGAACAACGTGGTCCGAGTCTCGATCTCCGACGACGGCGCAAAGATACCCGAAGTCGAAAAACAAGTGTACGCGGGCGAAGCAGACATCACGCAGCTCTCGCACGGACTGGGTCTCGGCCTCCGGTTGGTGGAGGTACTCGTCGAACAGTCCGACGGTGACCTGCAATTCGCGGAGAACGAACCGCAAGGGAGTGTGGTCACGATGGAACTCGCAACTCCCGACCAATAGAGTCCTGATCGTTTTCTACGACCGACTGTTGGGAAGGATAAACGTCACAGCAGGTGACAGGCGTTCCAAGCCGTCATCGGCACTCTCGTGCTCACACTACGGCCCCACCAAGATCAAACGAGATACCAAATGATAATCAGTATTTTATATATACAAAAAATACATATTTTTCGATAAACGCTGTATAAGACGTCTTTAGAGTTGTTTAGAAAAGGATATAAATATAATATAAAATATACTCTTCATAATATGACTAAGTTAATAGAAGTTTGGTGCTGGCACTGCTAGTGCCCGTTTGTCTCTCGCAACCGCCGAACCGTTCGACCTCGGACTTGCTGGATCGCTGCTTACTCCCATCTATTCCAAATAACACTCGTACGTATGTTATCTATACGTGGCCTATAGAAAGTGCTCCCCCGGAAAATATAACAAGTGTACAGATGTTAACGATTCGCTCGTACAGTGTAGTAGGGGGAGACTGGAAGCCATTGGGCGTCACCTCGGATTGGGATACGAGAGAGACGATCAGCACTCGACGACGACTGTTCGGCGACGAACCGGTCTGTTCACAAAGGCCAAACGAATCTCGCGTCCGAAGACGACACGACGTGCCCGTTGTTCCTCCTAGAGATACCGTACCACTTCAAAATAGCGCGCTAGAACGCCTGAGTTTCAGATTCACGTAAACGACTACCATACCAGTTGGTTTTGAGACTTATGCGTGGTATTTGGTCCTCGCGAACGTCTGACTACTCTGATAATCCGCTCCTGAATCGAAATAGACCACGAAAACCGGGGAAAGAAGCGGGGTGCACCGACCATTCGGCAGGGACGAACGGTCAGACTTGCGTCGCGTTAACTTCGATAACGTTCGCTGCCCCCTCTACGATCTCTGGCAGTTCCTCGTGAAACCGATCTCCCTTAAATCGGCTCGTTGGGCCTGATATGCTGATCGCGCCACAGACGCCACCGTTCGGATGTTTGATCGGTGCTGCGATGCATCGGAGCCCCTGGAGAATCTCCTCGTCGTCGAAAGCGACTCCTTCCTCACGGACCGTCTCTAACTCGTCGAACAGTTCTTCGCGTGAGGAGATGGTCTTGTTCGTCCGTTGGGGGAGCCCGTGTCGGTCGATGATAGCGTCAATTTCGTCGGTCGAGAGCTGCGAGAGGATTGATTTCCCGAGTGCAGTGCAGTGGAGAAGCTTCCGGTTCCCCGTGTAGGAGGCCGTCTGGATCGCGTTCTCTCCGCGTGCCTTGTGGAGATAGACACCGCGACCGTGTTCTTCGACCATAAACTGCGCTACTTCACCCGTCTCCTCGGCCAACCGCTCGACCTCTTCTTTTGCGACTTCGTAGATGTCGACTTGGCCTTTCGCGTACTCTCCAATATCGACAAACCGAAGACTCACTTCGTAGACGTCGTCGTTCTTGACGACGAACTCGTTGGCGGCGAGCGTCGACAGGTGGCTGTGGATGGTGGCTTTCGAGCGGTCTAACGTTTCAGCCAACTCGGAGACACCCGCCCCGTCCAATTCACGCAGCGCTTCGAGAATATCACAGGATATCTGTACCGCCTGTACGTGCCGGCCCGACCCGGCCTCGGTTGGGATCTTGCTCATATAGTGTGCTATGAAGAGGTTTCACTTAATTGTTCGCGAGAAGCAAACGGTTCGTCCAGCGGTGACAAACGGACGCTCAGGCTGTGATCGTGTCTGCTTTTTCGTCGAGTTCGCTGTTCTTGACAGCGGCTCCGGTCCGGCCGTCGAAGATGTGAATCTTCTCTTCGGGGAAGACGACGTGCACGTCCTCGCCTGCGGAGATTCTTATCTCGCCGTCGATGCTGGCCGTGTACGTCTGCTCGCCAATCTCGAAGTAGGCGTAAGTGACCTCTCCCATCGGCTCGACAACCTCGATTGTCGTCTGAATGGCGTTCTCAGCGTCGGCATCGGCGATCTGGATGTGTTCGGGACGAATTCCGAGCGTGAGGTCTGGACTGGCGGTTTCCAGTTCGTCTGACGTCGTCGCTGATATCTGGTAGCTGAACTCGTCGTGTTCGAGCGTCTCACTGTCGTGTTTCACCGAGAGGAAGTTCATCGACGGCGACCCGATGAAGCCAGCGACGAACCGGTTCTTCGGGCGGTGGTAGCACTCCAGCGGCTCGCCGATTTGCTGTAGTTCGCCGCCGTCAAGGATGGCGATGCGGTCGCCCATCGTCATCGCCTCGGTCTGGTCGTGGGTGACGTAGATCGTCGTGATACCCATATCCTGCTGGAGTTGCTGGATCTCGGTGCGCATCGTCGTCCGAAGCTTCGCGTCAAGGTTCGAGAGCGGCTCGTCCATCAGGAACACTTCCGGCTCCCGGATGATCGCGCGGCCGAGCGCAACTCGCTGTTGCTGTCCGCCGGAGAGGTCTCCTGGCTCCTTCTCCAACAGTTCCCCAATTTCGAGCAGTTCCGCGGTCTCTTCGACACGCTCGTTGATTTCGCCTTTCGATAGATCAGTCGTAATCTTCAGCCCGTAGCCGATGTTCTTTCGCACGGACATATGCGGATACAGTGCGTAGTTCTGGAACACCATCGCCATATCCCGCTCTTTGGGCTTGCGGTGGGTGATGTCGCGGTCGTCGAGTAGTATCTGACCGGAGGTCGTCTGTTCGAGACCGGCGATACACCGCAGCGTCGTCGACTTCCCACAGCCGGATGGTCCGACCAGTACGAGGAACTCGCCGTCTTGGATATCGAGGTCGAGATCGTTGACCGCGACGATCTCGTTACCGCCCGATTCGAAGACCTTCGTCAGTTCGTTGAGTTGTAAGTGTCCCATTGTGTCACCGTGGTTCGTTGTGGCACAATTTAGGACCTCCCCTAATAAATTCACCCCTCAGCGACGGCCTCACACGACGATCGTGAGCTGCGTCCCGTCACCTGCCCACTCGCCCGGCTCTGGCTCTGAACCGACTGCAGTGTGCTGAGAACCGTCGACAACGACCTCGTCTGGATCGGCATCCTGCACCGTGATCGTCGTCTGGGCTGCGGTGACTCCGCCGGTGTCGATGGACAGCGTTCCCGCTGCTTCCTCGACTGTGATCTCCAGTAGCTCGTCGGCGTCGACGTCGTAGAACCGCCCGCTCGCTTTCCCCTCCGCGAGCGTCGCCTCCAGTTCGAGCGCCTCAGGCGTCCCAGGCTGAATGGACTGTGTGGGTTCACGCTGCGGCACGACGCTGCCGGCACGCACGAAGATCGGCATCTCGTCGAGTGCGACGTCTATCTCGACAGTCTGTCCGCCGGCGTAGCGCGCCTCGGTCCAGTACTCTCGCCACTCACCGTCCGGTAGATACACCGAGCGAGTGCCGGCGTCCGTGAAGACTGGGGCCACGAGTATGTCCTCGCCGAGCAGATACTGTGTGTCCATCCGGTGGACTGCCGGATCGTCCTGGTATTCCAACACGAGGGGTCGAACAACGGGCAAACCAGTGCGTGCGGTGATCTCAGCGTACGTATAGAGATACGGAATCAGCCGGTAGCGCAGCCGCGCATACTCCCGGAAGACGTCGAGAGCATCGTCGCCGAACTCCCACGGCTCCCGTGGGGTCGTTCCGTGGCAGCGGGCGTTCGAGGAGAGCAACCCGAACTGCGCCCAGCGCGTGTAAACTGCCGTACTCGGCGTTCCGCGGAAGCCGCCGATGTCGTGACTCCAAAACCCGATTCCCGAGAGCGACGCCGAGAGCCCGCCACGGAGGGCGGCACCCATCCCGTTCCAACTCGTCTGCGGATCGCCGCCCCAGTGCATCGGGAACGCTTGGCTCCCTGTCCAGGCAGAACGACCCCAGACGAGGGCTTCCTCAGGCCCATTGACCTCGCCGACGACATCATATACGGCCTCGTTGTAGAGGTACGGGTAGAGATTGTGCATCGTCGTCCCGGTCTTCCCGTTCTCGAAGACAGCGTCCTCGGGCACGTACTCGCCGTAGTCGGTCTTAAACACAGACACGCCTTGCTCCAGCAGTCGCCGGTGTTTGTCTTTCCACCACTCCACTGCCTCGGGATCTGTGAAGTCCACCAGCGCCCCGCGGTAGTCGCCCTGACATGTGTGGTCCATCACGTAGGGTTTCCCGGAGCCGTCGGTGACGAAGTACCCTTCCTGGACGCCCGCCTCGAATGCGTCGGTCCCGACAGGTACGTGCGGATGCTCCCACAGCGAGAGGCGAAAGTCGCTCTCGCGGAGTTGCGAAATCATCTCTTCGGGCTCGGGGAACTGGTCGGTGTCCCACTCGAGGTCTGTCGACTTGTTCTCACGCATCCAGAACGGATCTAAGTGGAGGACGTCGCTGGGGATCGACTCCGCACGCAGTCGCTCGGCGACGGATTCGAGTTCCTCTCGAGACTCGTAGCCCAGCCGTGACATCCAGGTGCCGAACGACCATTTCGGCGGACGGGCTGGCCGCCCCGTGACTGCGGTGTACCGCTGGATGATGTCGCGGAAGTCCGGGCCATAGAAGAACACGAAGGCGAATTCGTCGTCCGAGACCGACATCGTTCCCGACGCCACAGAGCTTTTGCCGAAGTCGTAGTGGACGCGCGCCGTCGTGTCGACCAAGAGCCCGTATCCGTTTGTCGAAAGGTGAAACGGGATATTCTTGTACGCCCGCTCGGTTTCGGTTCCGAGCGGCTCCTCGTGCCAGAGCTCTAGTTCGCGCCCGCGACGGTCGAACTCGACGAACTGCTCGCCCGCGCCGTATATTTTCTCGTCGGGTGAGAGGCGGAACGCAGTGCCCGTCTGCGTCACCTTGCGGGGGTTGTGGTTGATCTCCGCTTGGGTGAACCCGAGGGGATCGACGCGTTGCCGCCCAAACACGTCCGGGTCAGATCGTTGTTCCTCGAAGATGGTCTCGTCGGTGTCCGCGTCCGAGACGACGAACGACCACGTATCGAGTCCGACTACGATTCGCAGTGCTCCCGTCTCGATCGTGAGCGTCTCCTCGACCTCGGTCACCTCGAAGTCGGGCGACTCCGAGAGCGCATCGGCGTTCAGCCGCGGGTAGTCGCTGTCGGTCGCGACCTCCGGGTTCGCCTGCAACTCGAATCGGAAGGTCCGCGGGCCATAGATCGTCAATTCCACCGGGACAGTCCGCTGCGTGACGGTTTGGGGGGCCGCTATCTCACAGTCGAAACGGACGGTTTGGTCGCCGACGGTGTACGCTGCCACCGAGTCGACGGTAATGCGCTCGCTTGTCATCCTACCCTGGAGGGTGTCTCTCTGGTTATTAAAACTACCCCGTCCGGAGTGGGGGTTTTTGCCGTCTCCGGGACAACGAGTGGCTATTCATCGATGACTGCTCCACCTGATCTCGACACGCTCGTCGGCGAGATGGCGCTGGAATCGAAAGTAGCACAGCTCGGGACCGTTCGGATCGGATCGCTGCTGGAGGATGGTGCATTCTCCCCAGCGCTGGCACGCGAGGTGATTCCTCACGGTGTCGGCCGAGTCACTCGGATCGGTCGCGAGAGCGGACTCCCACCGCGTGCACTCGCCGCAGCCGTCGCGGACCTCCAATCGTTCCTGCGCACTGAGACGCCACACGGTATTCCCGCGTTCGTGCGCGAAGAGAGTCTCTGCGGGTACGCCGGCCGCAAGGGCGCGACTGTTCCGCAGGCGATCGGCATCGCGAGCAGTTGGGACCCGACGCTCGCACGCGAGGTCGCGTCGGCCGTCGGTGACCAACTGCGGGCCGTCGGGTGTCAACTCACGCTCTCGCCGGTGGCGGACTTAGGTGTCGAGCCGCGCTGGGGCCGAATCGAAGAAACGTTCGGGGAAGACCCCGCGCTGGCGGCCACGATGACCCAGCACGTGGTCGACGGTCTGGCAGACGCGAACGTCGAGGCGACGCTCAAGCACTTTGTCGGTCACGGCCGACCGGCGGGCGGGCGGAATCGCGCACGGCCGACCGCGTCGCTCCACGAGATGCGCGATGCGGACCTCGTCCCGTTTCGTGCGGGCGTCGACGCCGGTGCGGCATCCGTAATGGCCGCGTACAACACCGTCGACGGAGTTCCGTGTCACGCTAACGAGCGGCTGCTCACCGATCTGTTGCGCGAGCAGTGGGGATTCCGAGGTACTGTCGTCTCTGATGGTCGGGGAATCGAGATGCTCGCCGACGACTACGAAGTCGCTTCGACTCGACGGGAGGCTGGCGTCCGCGCCTTGACGGCGGGCGTCGACGTCGAACTCCCCGAGACGGAGTGCTTCGGCGATCGCCTCGTCGCTGCCGTTCGAGACGGCGACGTCGACGGATCGCTCGTCGACAGAGCGCTTCGGCGGCACCTCCGACAGAAAGTCGAAGCCGGACTGTTCACTGACGACTCGCTGGACCCTGCAAGTGCCACCGACGCATTCGAGACAGACGCGGTCCGACAGCTGACTCGGCGTGCTGCAAGACGCTCGCAGGTCCTCCTCGATAACGACGGCACGCTCCCGGTGTCGGCCGATGCAACCGTGGCAGTCGTCGGGCCGAACGCCGACGCCCCGCGGAATCTCCTGGGGAACTACTCGTACGCGGGCGCGGAGAACGCCGACGGAGGCGTCGACATCGTGACGCCACGCGCAGCACTGCGGGACCGCGTCGCGGCCGTCAGACACGCTCCGGGTTGTGGGGTCCGAGCGACCGCTGAGGACGACATCGACGCGGCCGTCACAGTAGCTCGCGAAGCAGACGTCGTCGTCGCCTGTATCGGTGGGCAGTCGGGGATCGACGTCGAACGCGACTCGCCGGGGACGGCGGGCGAAGCGCTGGACCGCGCCGAACTCGGTCTCCCGGGCCGGCAGACGGAGTTGGTGCGTCGGGTCGCAGCGACGGGGACGCCCGTCGTCGCTGTCCTCATCAGCGGCCGGCCACTGGCGATCCCAAAGGTCGTCGACTGCGCGGCGGCGACGGTCGCTGCGTGGCTGCCGGGCCAGGAGGGAGGCGCCGCCATCGCTGACGTGATCCTCGGGACAGATCCAGGCGGCCGACTCCCGGTGTCGGTGCCTCGCACTGTAGGGCAACTTCCGGTGGAGTATCGACAGGACCGTGTCTCTCGTGGCGAGTACGTCTTCACACCTGGCAATCCGCTGTTCCCGTTCGGTCACGGCCAGAGCTACGCCGACTTCGAGTACGAGTCACTCACCGTTTCCGAGTCCACGCTGGCACCCGATTCGTCGGTCACCGCATCAGTTGGCGTGCAGAACATCGCCGCCCGAACGGGGACGGAGGTGGTACAACTGTACGCGCGCCATCGAGGCGGGCACACCGTCCGACCGACCCGTGAGCTGATCGGATTCGCCCGTGTCGATCTCGACGCAGACGAACGTGCGACCGTCTCCTTCGACCTGTCGGCCGCGACGCTCGGCTCACACGACGCTGACGGACGGCTCGTCCTCGAACCGGGGGGTGTCGAACTCGCTGTCGGACGCTCTGCCGCAGATCTGCGGACACGCGCGTCGATCGACGTGACTGGTGAGACGACTGTGTTGCACCGTCGATCGCCACTCGCAGACGCCAGTGTCGCGTTCCCGTAGTTCACCACAATCTTTAATCGGGCAATCTACGATTGCCAAGGCGATGACGCAGGACGACCAACCAGATTACCGCATTCCACAGGGTGGCGGTGTGCCCTGGCGAGACATGGGGAAGGAAGAGACGCACCGGCCGCCCGAACGCGATATCGAGATTACGGCTATCAAGACGATGGCCATCGAGGGCAACTTCACGTGGGGTATCGTCAAGGTTGAGACCGACGCCGACATCTACGGGCTCGGGGAGACGTTCCGCGCGGAGGCCGCACTCGATATGGCCGGGCGGATGGAGGTCGATCTCGAAGGGGAGAACCCGCTCGACACCGACCGGATTCGCGAACTCCTCGAACAGCGCTACACGGGCACCGGCCGCATCGGACAAGCCGCCTTCACTGCGATCGAGACGGCCTGTTACGACATCAAGGGAAAACTGTTCGACGTCCCGGTGTACGAACTGCTGGGCGGGAAGTACCGCGACGAGATCAAGATCTACTGCGATACGCACGGCGGCGAATCCCTCGGCGAAGCGAGCGAACACGATCCGACCGACGTCTATACGCCGGAGTCGTACGCCCGCGCGGCCCGGGAGGTCGTCGACGAGGGGTTCGAGGCACTGAAGTTCGACTTGGACGTCCCGACGCACGCCGAATACGACGAAGCCAACCGGCGGATGGACAACGCGGCGCTCGAACACAAGGTCAGCCTCGTCGAGGCCGTCCGCGACGAGATTGGCTACGACATCGACCTCGGGATGGACCTCCACTGGAACTTCACTACCGAGACGGCCATTCGACTGGGGAAGAAACTGGAACGGTTCGATCTCGCGTGGATCGAAGACCCCGTCCCACCGGAGAAGACCGAATCTCAAAAGCGCGTCACCCAGGCGCTCGACACGCCGGTTTTGACCGGCGAGAATCTCGTCACGACCAGCCAGTTCAACGATGCTGCGCGCGAAGGGATGATGGACATCGCTGCCCCCGACGTGAACAAATGCGGTGGCCTCGGCGAGTACGTCAACATCGCGACGGTCTGTGATCTGTACGGCGTTCCCATCGCCTCACACAACATTTCGAGCCCGCTCGGGACGATCGCCGGCGCGCACGTCTCGGCGGCGATCCCCAACTTCCTGTGTATGGAGTGGCACTCTCGCGACGTTCCGTGGTGGAACGAGATGTGCACTCGAGTCGAGGGCTCCGGCCCGATCCTCGAAGACGGCTACATCGACGTGCCCGAGGGTCCCGGCCTCGGTGTCGAGTTGAACCGTGACCTCTGTGAGCAGTACCTCGTCGACGGCTACGACCTCATCGTCTGAGTCCACAGATGTCTAAGTACACTGTCGTCGTTACGGATCACGATTTCGCGGATCTCTCGATCGAGCGGGACGGATTGTCGGACATCGCTGAGGTGGTCGAACTGACGAGCGAGGTCGGAACGGACGCCGCAGACGCACACGCGACGCTCGCTGAGGCGGACGCCGTGATCAACCTCCGCTACGACCTCGATGCGGCCGCGATCGATGCGCTCGACAACTGCCAGGTCATCTCGCGCTACGGGATCGGCGTCGATAACATCGACACCGAGGCCGCCGCCGAGCGTGACATCCCCGTCACGAACGTCCCGGACTACTGTCTGGAGGAAGTCTCGATGCACGCGCTTTCGATGTTCCTCGCCCTCTCGCGGGGACTCACAAGCTACGACGCCAATGTTGCGGTCGGGGGCTGGGACCGCGACGCCGCGGTTCCGATCCACCGGTTCTCGACGCAGACCGTCGGCGTCGTCGGCTATGGAGCAATCGGCCGCGCCGTCGGCGAGCGCGCGGCCGCACTGGGTGCCGATGTCGTCGCCAGCGACCCGTTCCTCACCGAGGAAGACGTCGCAGACGACCCCGCGACCCTACTGGAATTCGAGGAAGTGCTGGCACAGTCGGATTTCGTCACCGTCCACTCTCCGCTGACGCCTGAGACACGAGGTCTCTTCGACGCCGACGCCTTCGCCCAGATGGTCGATTCGGCGTACTTCGTCAACGTCGCCCGAGGGCCGATCGTAGACGATGATGCCCTCCTCGATGCGTTGTATGACGACCAAATCGCCGGTGCCGGACTCGATGTGTTCCCCGAGGAACCACCCACAGCCGACCACCCGCTCCGCGATCACCCCGACGTGATAACGACGCCTCACGTCGCGTGGTACAGCGAGGAAGCCAACGAGCAGCGTCGCCGCACGGTAACCGGCATCGTCCGGACCGTCTTGGAGGGCGGCGAGCCCGAGAACGTCGTCAACGACTAACTCAGCCGTTTCCTACTTCGACGTCGGCGCTCTTTGTCGGTCCGTCGCTCTTGCGTAATTGGTCGCGACGCTTCTGACACAGATTTTGCGATGCGGAATATCGAAAACCGCGGTACTCGGGGGCTCAGGCTTTCCCGGTCGCAGTCAGGCCTTCCACGACCTTCCGCTGGAAGAACAGCATAAACAGGATGAGCGGTATCACGGACATAAACACGGCCGCCGAGATCGTACCCCAAGGGTACTGGAACTCACCCTGATAGAGCGCGATGCCGACGGTGATCGTCCGCATCGAATCCTCAGTCATAAACGTCAGCGCGAAGAGGAACTCGTTCCACGCGTAGATGAACACGATAATCGCCGCGGTCGCCATCGCTGGCGCGGACACCGGCAGGATGATTCGGAACAGCACGCCGATCCGTGACAGACCGTCCATCAGTCCGGCTTCTTCGAGCGAGTCAGGCAACTCCTTGAAGTACGCCTGGAAGATCCAGACGGCGAAGGGCAACTGGAATGCGGCGTAGGGGATGATGAGACCGAGATAGTTGTTGAGCAGCCCCCACGAGCGCGCGAGGCTGAACAGCGGAATCAGTCGTGCGATGAAGGGAAGCATCGCCGTCCCGAGGATCAAAAGAAGGACGGGAAGCTTGAACCGGAAGCGGAGCCGCGAAAGCGCGTAGCCCGCGAGCGAGCCGAGCAGCACGTCCAAGACGGCGGTGCCGGTCGCGACGATCGCACTGTTGAGGAGGTACCGGAAGAACGGTGCGCCCTCGATGGCCGCGCGGTAGTTCGCGAGCGTCGGATTCCGCGGAATATACTCGACGGGGAACGTGACGACGTTCCCCGGTTGTTTGAGTGACGTGATAAACATCCAGAGGATGGGGAACACAGAGACGAGAGCGATGATGAAGATACTCCCATAGAAGCCGACCTTCTTACCGACCCACTGGAACCGTTCGATTTCGAGGGTGTTCGAGTCGTAACTCATCTCAGCGCACCTCCGGTTCGTAGAGGGTCCCGACGTACACCATCGCGATTGCGAGGGCGATGAGAGTGATGATGGTCGCCGTCGCCGCACCCTCGCCGAAGTTGAGGCGGTTGAACGTCAACTGGTGGTCGAACAGCACGAGCGTGGTCGTCGCCGAGGCCGGCCCGCCGCCGGTCAGTCCGAAGGGCAGACCGAACGCCTGGAACGCCGGCAGCGTCCGGAAGATGAGCGCCACGAGGAGCGTCGGCTTCAGAAGCGGCAACGTGATGTCCCAAAACTGCCGGGTCCGAGAAGCGCCGTCCATCCGTGCGGCCTCGTAGAGGTGGTCCGGAATCGACTGGAGGCCGGCGAGGAGGATCAGCGCCATAAACGAACTCGTCTTCCAGATCGTGATAAAGAGCATCGCATACAGCGCCGAGTCCGGCTTCGCCAGGAAGGGGAACGGCTGCTGAAGAATCCCGACACGAATCAGTAGGTCGTTGATGACCCCGTACTGCCCGTTGAACATCCACGCCCAGATGCGTGCGTTGATCACGGTCGGAATCGCCCACGGAAACAGGATCGCTGCCTGTGCGAAGTATTTGCCCTTGAACTCGCGGTTGAGCAAGAGTGCGAGCCCCAACCCGAGCACCAGTTCGATGGGGACGCTGACGAACGTGTAGATGAGTGACACCCGGAGCGCGTTCCAGAAGCCGTCTCCGTTGAGGAACTGATCCAGCAGCGGGCCGCTGCCGTACAGTTCACGGTAATTCTCGAGACCGACGAACTCCTGCGGATTGATTTCCAGCACGTATCCCGTATGCAGGCTCCCTACCACGGTATCGAAAATCGGGTAAAACGACACCGCGAGCAGAAAGGAGACCACTGGCGTCAGCAGGATCACTGCCAGTTCCTCCTCGGTGAACCTGAGGTCACGATACCGCTGCAGTCTGTTTTGCCGTTCCGGGCTCTCTCCGTAAGTAGCGCCGGACGAGCTTTCAACTGTATCTGCCATTCGTATGCTCTAACGAGAGTCTTTCACTATAAAACTACAGGGACGCGTGCACGGACGAACACCGTAGTCGACAGTGAGGCTTCTCAACGCAGTCGGTCGCCCTACCTATGGGGACACTCTGGCAGTGAGTTGTCGATCCTCGAACGACGCTTGATTAGGAGAAAACATTATAAACTGTGACATCCGTTGACCGAAACGCATGGCAGACAGATACCTAGAGGTAGTCGAACCTGACGACAACGTCGCGACGGCCCTCCGTGAACTCGAAGCCGGTGAGACGGTCGCGGTCGCCGTCGGCGACGAGGAGCGCACCGTCGAGGTGTCCGAAGACGTTGTGTTCGGACACAAAATCGCCATCGAGGACATCGCCGATGGCGAGACGATCACGAAGTACGGCAAGAGCATCGGCAACGCGACGGAGGACATCCCCGCTGGAACGTGGGTCCACGTCCACAACGTCGAGAGCAACTACGGTCGCGGCGACCTCGCGGACGGCGAACAAACTGCAGCAGTGAGTGAGTGATTGAAATGAGTGAATTCCTCGGTTACGAACGAGACGACGGGAGCGTCGGCATTCGAAATCACGTCGCGATCATCTCGACGGCACCCTACGCCAACGACACGGTCGAGCGCGCAGCGGAGATTGTCGAGAACACGGTTCCGATAACCCATCCGCTTGGCCGCTGTCAGACCAAGCCCGACGTCTTCCAGACCTATCGGACGCTGCTCGGATACGGCACCCATCCGAACGTCTACGGGACAGTCGTCGTCGCCCACGCCGGCGAGATCGTCGACGGCGACGAACTCGCTTCTGACGTCGCCGAAACCGGCCGTCCGAGCGATTCCGTCAACATTCACGGCGAGAAAGGCGTGATGAACGCGCTCCAGCGGACGGTGAACTCTGCTCGTGAGATGGTGCAGGAAGCCAGTGACCAGCGTCGCGTGCCAGCCGATATGTCGAATCTGACGTTCGGGATCAACTGTGCGACGTCGGACACGACGAGTGGTCTCTGTCAGCACAAAGCGACAGCACGGGCTGCGTGGCGGCTCATCGATGACTACGACGGTCGGGCGTGCTTCGCCGAAACGCCCGAGTTCTTCGGCGGCGAGCACGAGCTCGCAGAGCGTGCGGTCAACGATGAAGTCAAACAGGAGATCCTCGATCGCGTCGAGCACTGGGATCAGCGCCTGCAGGCGACCGGCTACGACGTCCGAGGCGCCCAGCCGACGCCGGATAATATGGACGGCGGCCTGACCACGATCGAGGAGAAATCTCTCGGTGCCCTCGTGAAGTCCGGTGACGGTCCCATCCAAGACATCGTGGACTACGGTGCACAGATCCCTGACGACTCCGGGATGTATATTATGGACACGCCGGGGCACGGTGCCGAGTCGGTCACCGGTATCGGCGCAGGTGGCGCGCACTTTATGGTGATCTCGACCGGGCAGGGCCACACGCTCTCGAACGCGATTATGCCGACGATCAAGATCACCGGAAACCCCGGGAGCGCCGAGCGCGTTCCCGAGCAAACCGACGTCGACGTCAGTGAGGCGCTCGTCGGCGACCAGAGCTTCGACTGGGCCAGCGACCAACTCTGGGACGAAATCGAAGACGTCGTCAACGGGAAACTGACGATGAGCGAGGCGATGGGCGAAAGCCAGTTCGCCATCCACCGGATCGGCCCCTCCACATAATGGAGGTCGACAGGCAACGCGCGGTCGCGGTTGCCGCCGACGCCTTCCGCGCGCACGGAATCACTGACGCGGACGCAACGCAGACGGCCGAAGTCCTCGTGAGTGCCGATGCACGTGGAAAGCACTCTCACGGGCTGTTACGGCTCCCGCGGTTCGTTCGAGGCATCGAGTCGGGGAACGTCGACCCGACGGGATCGATCGACGTCGTTTCCGAGACGGGCGGCGCAGCTACGATCAGTGGTGGGTCCCGACTCGGCCCCGTCGTCGCAAGCGCAGCGGCTGCCGAAGCGATGGACCGTGCCGACGAGTTCGGGGTTGGCGTCGTCGGCGTCCACGACTCGAACCACCTGGGGATGCTCGGGTATTACACCGATCAGCTCCAGCGAGAGGGATACGTCGGCATCGCGATCACGAACACGGAACCGGCGATGCCGCCACACGGCGGTTCCGAGCCCGTATTAGGAACCAACCCCATCGCTATCGGCCTCCCAACCGAGCCGGTCTTCAATCTGGATATGTCGACGTCGGCGATCGCTCGCGGCACCGTCCTCCACAAGAAAGAGATTAGCGAGGAACTTCCCAGCGGAGTCGCTCTCGACGCTGACGGCCAGCCGACCACCGATCCCGCCGCAGCCCTCGAAGGAACCATCCTCCCGTTCGGCGGCGCGAAGGGTTCGGGACTCGCCATCGCCGTTGAGGTCTTGGCCGGTGGGCTCGTCGGTGCGGCGATGGGCTCCGACGTCACGGGAACGTATCACACGACAGATCCCTGTACGAAGGGCGATCTGTTCCTCGCGATCGATCCCGATGCGATGGGCGCGTCGGATTTCAGTGAGCGGGCAAGCGACTTCCTGGCAGATCTGACCGAGAGAGAGCCAGCCGCTCACGTAGACGAGGTCCGACTGCCCGGTCAACGCTCCGTCGAGCGCGACCGCTCGGCGACGGCGGTCGAAGTCGACGAGGAACTCTGGACTGAAGTACGCGAACTCGTAGCCGACGAGTAACTCCCCTACTCCCACAACACCTCTACTATATAACAATAATTATTAATAGGGGATGTCCCAATCGTTGGGTGTATGACACGGAAGGTCACGAACCAGCGTAGGCGAACGGTTCTCAAGACGATGGCTGGTGGCAGCATCGCGCTGCTCGCTGGCTGTAGCGGTACCAGCGACTCTGGTGGCGACGACACTGACAGCAACACCGACTCGGGGTCGACCGATCAATCCGGCGGAAGTACCGAGAGCGGCGGGAGTACCGAGAGTGACGAGTCACTGGAGATGACCTACGTCTACCCCGGGTACTTCAGCAACGACGCCCAGAGCCTCGTTCCGATGTTCGAGGAGGAGGCCTCGGCCATCTCCGTCGAATCCCAGCAGACGCCGTCTGACGCGTCCTCGACGCGTGAGTACTACGTCAATCAGTTCGTCTCCGGTTCGTCGTCGTTCGACGTCGGCAATATGGACGTCATCTGGCCCGCGGAGTTCGCCCAGAACGGCTGGGCAGCCGAAGTCAACGATCCCGAAGGTCACACCGAGAATATGCTCCAGACGCCGATTGACTCGGTGACCGTCGGCGGGACGATGTACGGAATGCCGATCCACACGGACGCGAACGCGCTGTACTACCGGACGGACCTCCTCGAGGAGTACGGCTACGACAGCCCGCCCACGACGTATATGGAACTGGTCAATATGGCGCAGGACATTATGGACCAGTCCGATAAAGATCTCAATGGATACATCTGGCAAGGCGGTTCCAACGAGGGACTGACGATTATGTGGCTCAACTGGTTCTGGGGGATGGGCGGTGAACTCCGTCAGGACGGGAACCTCGTGGTCAACTCCCAGGAGGGTATCGATGCCCTCGCGCACGCCGTCGATCTCATCCACGAATACGGCGTCACCCCTGAGTCTATTCCTGCGTCCTCGACGGACCAGAACCGCCAGACGTTCCAACAGGGCAATACCATCTTTATGCGTAACTGGCCTTACGCGGTTGCACTGATGAACGAGGACGGGTCACCTGTCAAAGGGAAATTTGACGTCGCACCGATGCCCAAAGCCGAGGGTAACCCTGACGCGAAGAACTCCTGTCTCGGCGGGTGGAATCTGTTCATCAACGCCAACACGGAGAACAAAGAGGCCGCACAGCGGTTCGCGAGCTATATGGCGTCGATGGAAGCCCAAGAGAAAATGGCGCTGGAACACAGTCGTCTCCCCGTCCGCCAGGAACTGTACTCTGACGAGTACTACGAGCAGGCCTCCCAACTGGAGACGTTCGCCAAGATCGTCGATCAGACCAGCGCTCGACCGGCGACGCCACAGTATTCGACGTTCTCGGAGATCGTCTACACCAACTGCAATGCCGCTCTCGTCCAAGAGAAGACGCCCGAGGAAGCACTCAACGACGCTCAAGAAGAAATCGACAGCGAAGTCAACAACGCCTGACTGCGACGCATTCCAGCCACCACGACGAGTCCCGAGCTATCTGTATCCGGATTTTTGTCGATACTGGCTCTCCGATAGTAGCATTTGCAGTTCTTCACGTGCCCGATTGCCCGACAGCATATGGTCTGGTGCACAACCAGTTGCAAACACTACCACAGCCGTCGCTCGGCTCGGCGTCTAGCTGAGGGGCCATCGCCGTAGCGGTCCGTACGAGTGCGAAGAAAAGAGAGCCGCAGCCTATAGCGTCTGTTTATCGAACTGATCCGTAATTCGCCGATATGCCGCCGTCAGCGCCGTCTGCTCCTCGTCAGTGAGTTGGGGGAGCGGCGGCAACGGCGAGCCGATGTCGAGTCCGTCGAGTTTCACGAGGTACTTCAACGCCGCTGCTGTGGGGACATCGCTCGTAGCCCCCACGAACGGTGTGACCACGGTCTGCATCAGTCGTTGGGCTTCCACGAGATTGCCGCGGTCGTAGGCCTCGTAGAGATCAGTCATCACTCGCGGAAAGACGTTCGCCGGACCGGCGATGAGGCCGTCCGTTCCAACGCCCAGGGAAGCCGTCGCCAACTGGGTCGCTCCCTGGAACACGAGGAAGTCCTCCGGCGTTTCGCTGACGGCGCGGTAGTGGTAGTTCAGGTCACCAGACGTATCCTTGAGACCGACGATATTGTCGTGTTCGGCGAGATCTCCTACCAGATCGATTCCGATCTCGTTGCCTGTCAGCGGCGGAATGTTGTACAGGAGCAGCGGAAGTGCGGACTGATCGGCGATCGTCGTGAAAAACCGTTCGAGGCCGGGTTGGGTCGTCGTCAGATAGTACGGTGAGACCACGACTGCGGCATCCGCACCCGCTTCCTCTGCAGACGAGATCTTGTCGAGTACCGCATCCACACTCGTGTCA
>Ga0207719_100374_pt1 | contig 28052 bp, 27 predicted proteins | sample A23P1SouthBayCA_2_FD_187279 | JGI IMG/M metagenome (GOLD analysis project Ga0207719, IMG submission 187279) | Aerobic enrichment media microbial communities from Eden Landing Ponds, California, USA - A23 P3 (3) (SPAdes) | ecosystem: Environmental > Aquatic > Marine > Unclassified | place... | reverse complement strand
GCCGCGCGCCTACCGGCAGTACGCCAAGCGGGTCGCGGCCGCCGCGGCCGAGCGCTCGTACGTCACCGTCGAACGCGACGCGTCCAGAGAACGACTCGAATCGCTGCTGGGGACGCACAAGTACGGGCTGAACCTCAAGCCCGAGGAACACTTCGGGATGTCCGTCGCGGAGTACGTCGCCGCCGGAATGGTCGCGTTCGCTCCCGATAGCGGCGGACAGCGGGAGATCCTGGACGAACGCGACGACCGGCTGTTCCAATCAGAAGCCGAAGCGGTCAATCTACTCGTCGCCGCGGTCGACGCCGCCGACCCGCCAGCGCTGCCAGCAGATCGCTTCGCCGCGGCCCGATTCCGTGGTGAAATCCGCCGTGTCGTCGATCGAGCCCTACATTAAAGTCCATCTGCGACCATTGTGAAGGTATGGCAACACAAACAGCGGGAGCGACCTCACTGCACACCGACTCGCTCACCGGCATCCACTGGCTCGGCATCGGACTGGCAGCGGTGACCGGGCTGCTCCACCTGGCGCTGGGTGTGGCGTTCCTCGCCTCCGGTTCGCTGACGAGTCCGCTCGCCTGGTCGTTCGTCATCGCCGGCATCGGCTTCGCGGGCGGCATCGCGGCCGTATTGACGGATTTCCGCCGACGGCAGATGTATCTGCTCGGCATTCCGTTCACCGCGGGACAGATCGTCGCGTGGTACTTCGTCAACGCCCCGGACTTCTCGCCGCCGGGACTATTCGATAAAGTCGTTCAGTTACTGTTGATCGCCGTCCTGGTCGTGCTGTATCGCCGACCGGAATCGGCGCCAGGGCGGTAACTACTCGATGTGGCCTTCTTCGCGGAGCTGCTCGGCGTCCTGCTCGGAGTAGCGCCACTCGATGTTGGCCTTCTCGTCCTGCCAGTCCCAGGGTTCGACGAGGACGACGTCGCCCTCGTTGATCCACGTTCGGTACTTCATTCGGCCGGGAATCCGGCCCATCCGATTCTCACCGTCGGCACAGCGAACGCGAACGTGGTTGCCACCGTTGTGTTCGGTGACGACAGCAAACAGCTCCTCTCCGTGGGGCATCCGCAGGTTGCGACGCCCTGATTCTTCAGTCACAACGGAGGTACGACGGGAGGACGGATAAATTACCGGTTCCAGTGTGCGAAGTGCTACACTGCAGGGTGGGATGAGTTACCTTACCGGTCGTCGACCGCTCCGGTAGAGAAGTCGAACCCGCCGTCGGACACCGCTGGATCGGCGCCACCCCCCGCCGACTCGTCGGTCCCGACCGACGTCGCGTCTGCGATGCGAGCCGAGACGTCGGCGCCCCGTTCCCCGTCGCTGCTGTCGCCCCGTTCGTCACCGATGGTGAACTGCGAGAGCAGGTGCTGGAGTTCGTCGGCCTCCTGTGCGAGCGTCTGGGTGCTCTGTGCGACCTGCGTGAGCGAGGAAGCCTGCTCTTCGGCAGCCGCGGAGACGTTGGCGGACTCCCCGCTCACCTGTTCGGCCCGCTCGGCGACGTCGTCGATCATACTCGCGACTTCCTCTGTCGAGGCCGCCTGGTCGTCGGTGGCGTCGCTGATCTCCTGGATACTCCGGTTCACTTCCTCGACGTTCGCGGCAATGTCGTCCAGAGAGTCCAGCGCATCCTCGATCGTCTCCGTCCCCGAGGTGACGCGCTCACCCATCTGTTGGATGTCCGTCACCGCATTCGTGGTCGAGGACTGGATGCCGTCGATGAGGGTCTCGACTTCGTCAGTGGCGTCGTCGACCTCGCCGGCCAACTGCTTGATCTCGTCGGCGACGACGGCGAAGCCCTCGCCGGCATCGCCTGCCCGTGCGGCCTCAATCGACGCGTTCAGCGCCAGCAGGTTGGTCTGCTCTGCGATATCTGTAATGAGTTCGACGACGTCGCTGATCTCCGCAATCTCGTCGGCAAGCGACTCGATCTCCTCAATCGTCTCCTCGGACTTGGACTCGATCGCGCTCATCTCCTCGACAGCTTCGACGGCCGCCTCCTGGCCCTCCTGGCCGAGGTTGGCCGTCTGCTGTGACGTCGCAGAGATTTCGTTCGCCGAGGAGGCGACCTCCTCGATCGTCCCCGAGAGGTTCTGGGTCTCGCTCGCGACTTCGTTGAGATTCTCCGATTGCGCCTCGGCGTCTGCGGAGATCTCCTGAATCGACTGACTAACCTGTTCACTGGCGCTCTGGCTTTCTTCGGTGCCAGCGGTGACTTCCTCGCTGGAGGTCGCAACCGCGTCGGCGAACGAGCGGATCTGCGAGAAGGTATCTTCTAGATCCGCCATCATCGCGTTGAACGTCTCTGCGATGTCGCTCATCGACTCGTTGCGGCTCTGGGGGTCCATTCGCCGCGTGAGATCGCCCTCGGCGGCGTCCTCCATCACCTGCTGGTACGCCGTCGCTTTCGCTTCGAGGTGCGTGTTGAGCTCGTTCGCCTGCGAGCGCGCCGATTCGGCGTCCTCAAGCGCGTCGACGACGTTTGTCTTCATCGACTGGACGGCCTCGGTCGCCATCTGGGTCTCCGTGCTGTACTCGGAGATTCGGATCTCTCGGTCCATATCGCCGTCCGCCACGGCGTTCGCGTCGGTCGCGAGCCGTTTTATCGGCCGGGAGAGGCGACGAGAGATGAAGGTGCCGCCGATGAGTACGCCGAGAGCGGCGATTCCGGCGATCCCGAGGATAGATTTCGTAAGCGTCCGTGAGGCCGCGACCATCTCCGCTTGCGGGACGGCCTGCAGGACGTAGTACTCGATGCCGCTGGCGAGTTGGACGCGCTGGTACTGCGCGACCCACGTGTGGCCGTTCCGCTCGAAGCTGACCGAACCGGACGCACCCTGCACAGCATCCATTGGGACCGTCAGATTGCCCGCGATCGACGTGTCGAACGCGCGTTCGGAGTCGCGGCCGTTCGCGATGTACGCCGCGCCGATGTTCTCACCCTCGGCGTTCGTGTACGCCGGGTCGATCATCATTCCGTACCCGGAGCCGTTGGTTCCGAGGCTACGGACGGGCTGGGTGATCTGTGTCGCCTCGTAGTTGATGATCACGAGGCCGACGCGTTCGCCGTCGACGATCAGCGGGGTAGCATACCGGATCGCCGGCGAGTCTGTCGCGCGGGCGATGTTGATCGACGAGACGTACACGCCGTCGCTTTCGACAGTCTGCTCGACGACGATGTCTTCGAACCACTGCTTGTCGCCTTTGTAGTCCGACACGTCCTCCTCGCCGAGTTTATAGCCCGAGAGGACGTTGCCGTCCTTCCAGAACACGCGGATCATATCGATGTTCGGGTTCTGTGAGGCGACTTTCGCGAAGAACTGCTGGGTGTTCTGATACGACTGCGTATCTCCCAGTAGCTGTGGGTAGACTTCCCCCCGTTCGAATGCGTCGGTGCGGCCGTCGATTGTCTCGTTCTGATACCGATGCCGCGCCAACTCCCGGACGTACGGATTCGTCGCGACCACCCGCACCTGTCGCTTGTAGAACTCCGAACGGGTCTGGAGGTTGTTCGAGACGCCCTCCAACTGCTCTTGCTGCGCCGTCGTCGATTTCTCTTCGAGTGCGCTCGACGCCTGCGTGTGAGCGAGCGCGGTCGTCGCGCCCAGCGGAAGGAGGCTCGCGACGAGGATGACCAGAACGATTTTGAACTCGAATCGGTTCGTGACCCCTCGAATCTTATCGCGCATTGTCTTTCTCGTTCCGCGGAATGATCGATGCCGCTTGGATAGTTGTACGTCGATTCCTAGTCAAACTGTGCGGTTCGGGAGCGGCGACATCCTCTGGGACGCCGCCAGCCACCGACTGCAGACCGAGGTACTCCGGATGGGCCCCCCGACCCTCGCTGTCGCCGTTTCGAGACACGATAATTCGAAGGGAAAGGTTCCACTATTTATGAATTAAGTCCCGAGTACAGAATTTGATAATACAGTCAGCATACGCACTCAGGAGAGACACAAACAAAGCAGAATAATTCGGTATCTGGGGTCGGGAAAGAGTATTTCAGGCTCTGAAAGAGCAGTTGCGGGCGAACTTGACGAGGGAATCAAAGTCGATAGTCAGAGTGGTCACGAGCAGGAATGGTGGCACTCGGAAAGGGTAGTACAGGAAAGAATCGATCGCGAGCGTTCGACCGTGCTAGTGGTACTGATTACAGTTCTTCGTACGGCTGGACGACGACGAATCCGTCCGGCCCCTCGAAGTTCATCTGATACCGTTCGCCCGATTCCTGCCCGACCATATCCGAGAGGCTCCGGTTCACCTGCACGTTCGGGGACGTCTTACTCCACGCGACCGTCGCGCTCGGGTCAGTCGCGACCGGCGGTTCGAGCACGATCGGATCCCCGTGCGTCGTGATCGCGACGTAGCCCGGTCCCTGGAGGAAGACGTTGGTGAAACCGCCAGCGAGCGACCCGGCGAGGCTGTCGATGGTGCTGATCTCGTAGGAGACGCGCGACTCGAACGCGAGGACGTCCTCGCCGTTCACAGTGATCGCGTCGTCGTCGCCCAGTTCGAGCACCTGGACCTTCTTCTGGCTGTCTGCGAGGTAGACGTGGCCGTCGCCCTCGACGGTCATCACCGGCGTGCCTTCGCCGGACGCGGCCTCCTTGAGGAAGCCCGTGATGCCGCCCTCGGCGGAGGCGCGGCCGGTGAACGAGAGATCGCCAGTATAGGCAACCATCGAACCTGCTTTCGCCATCACGTCGTCGTCGACGGTGACGTCGAGGGTGTAGCTGTTTTCGAGTTGGAACCGTTCGTCGGACGTCTCGGGGACGTGTTCGGATTTGAATTGTTCGACGTTCATCGAATCACTGAGCCGAGTTCAGGGCGGCTCAAGTTCGATGTTTGCTCGATGGCAAAAGAAGGTACGGGAAATGGGGGGAAGCGGCGGAGGCGACGTGGTGCGGCAGCGTGTTTTATACATTAGGCGAATGACACAACAACCGATGTCAGAGCTACGTCGGGAACTCGGCCTCTCGGAGGCGGTCGTGTACGGCGTCGGGTTGATTCTCGGAGCGGGGATCTACGCGATTCTCGGCGAAGCGACGGGCGTGACCGGCGGGTCGATCGTCTTCTCGTTCCTGCTCGCTGCTGTGATCGCCGCGCTGACGGGATTGAGCTACGCCGAACTCGCCTCGCTCTTTCCGAAGGCCGAAGGCGACTATATCTACGCCCGTGAGGCGTTCGATCGTGAGTTCGTCTCCGACGTTACGGCGGCAGGGCGGTTGTTTATGGGCGTCATCTCCTCGGCGGCGGTCGCGCTGGCGTTCTCGGGCTACCTCTCGAGTTTCGTCGACATCCCGGCAGTGCCGGTCGCCGTACTCTTGGTCTTCGTGATGGCCGCGGTCAACTACTGGGGGATCGAACTCTCGACGAAGATTAACATCGTCTTCACCGGGATCGAGGTGTTGGGGCTGCTGATAATCATCTGGATCGCGCGGGGGTCCTGGGGGAATGCACAGGTGTTTCAGGCGCCTAACGGGCTGTTCGGCGTCGTCCAGGCGTCGTTCCTGATATTCTTCGCGTATCTCGGATTCGGCTCGATCGTGAACCTCTCTGAGGAGACCGAGAACGCGACGGTGACTATTCCGCGCGCGATCGTCCTCGCGATCGGCATCACGACGGTTCTGTACGTCCTCGTCGGCCTGTCGGCCGTCTCCCTGGTCGACTGGCAGGTGCTCGGCCGCTCCACGTCGCCGCTCGCGGAGGTCGCTCAGGTCGGCTGGGGACCTGTCGGCTCGACGGTGCTTGCGGTCATCGCGCTCTTTTCGACGACGAACACGGTGTTGATCCTCCAAATATCGACGTCGCGGCTGCTCTACGGCGTCTCGAAGTCCGAGTATCAAGTGTTCCCCGAGGTCTTCTCGCGCGTTCATCCCGACCGACAGACGCCCCACTACGCGGTCGGGCTGATCGGCCTCGGCACGATCCCGTTCGTCTTCCTCGGCGACATCGGCCTCGTTGCGGGACTGGCGAACGTGATGCTGCTCGTCGTCTTCGTGATCGTGAACGCGGCGCTGCTGAAACTCCGGTATTCGCGGCCCGAGGCCGAGCGAGGGTTTCGGACGCCGTTCAACGTCGGAAAGCTGTCGTTAACCGCCGTCGGCGGGCTCGTGTCGAGTCTCGGACTTATCGCCTTCTACATCACGACCTGGTAGGTCCGCTCACAGGCCAGCGTACGGGCCGGGTTTCGCCGTGGTCAGTCGATCGACCTGGTCGGGCGAGAGATCGATCGACGCGGCGGCGAGGTTCTCGGTGAGCTGCTCGACCGTCCGCGCCCCGACGATGGGCGCGGTGACGCCGTCGCGGTGCATCAGCCACGCGAGTGCCGTCTGTGCCGGCGTCGCGCCAACCTCCTCGGCGACGGAGTCGAGTTCGTCGTGGACGTCGAAGTTCGCCTCGGTGAGGTACGTCTGGCGGAATCGGCTCGATTCGGCCGACCGCGACTCGCCCGTGAGCCCTTCCTCGCGGGTGTACTTACCCGTCAGGAAGCCCTGGCCGAGCGGGCTCCACGGACAGATCGCCGCGCCGTAAGAGCGCGCCATCTCCAGGAAGTCGCCCTCGATCTCGCGGTCGACGAGGTTGTACCGCGGCTGGAGGACGGTGAACGGCTCCCAACCTTCCGCGCGGGCGATCTCGTTCGCCTTCGAGACCTTCCACGCGTTCGGGCGCATCGTCGACGCGCCGAGGTAGTGGACTTTGCCGTCCTCGACGAGGCCGTTCAGCGTCTTCATCAACTCTCGGGTCGGCGTGTCGTCGTCCCAGCGGTGGATGTACAGCACGTCGACGTAGTCGGTGTCGAGTCGGTCGAGGAGGGCGTCGATCCGGTGGCGGACATTCTTGCGGTTCGTCCCCCGGCTGTTGGGGTCGCCCGCGCGGATCTGCCAGTAGATCTTCGAGGCGATAGTGAAGCGTTCGCGGTCCCGTTCGGCGAGCCAGTCGCCGATCCATCGCTCGCTCGCGCCGCCGCCGTAGACGTCCGCGGTGTCGATGAATCGCCCGCCGGCGGCTTCGTAGGCGTCCAGTAGTTCGTGCGCGCGGTCCGCGTCGATTTCGACGTTTCCTTCTTCGGTCTCCTTGCCGAAGCGCCACGTGCCGAACTGGAGTTCGCTCGTCTGCAAGCCGGTGTCGCCGAGTGGGACGAAATCCAGGTCGGTGTCTTCGAGAGCACTCATACCCGACGATGATTACGGTGCGGCGGATAAAAGCGCTCGTACCGAAATCGCGACCGGGGGCGCTACATCTGTTCGATGAGCGCCTCGTCGGGCGGGAGCACACGGATTGGCTTCCGCTTGGTTGCGAACGACAACGCCTGGTCGAGTTTCTCCTCCTTCTCGGCGTAAACCGTCAAGAGCGGATCCCCCTCCTGGACCTCGTCGCCGACGCGGTGCTCGAGACGCACACCGGCGCGGTGGTCTTTCGGGGCCCCGGCCCGCCGCGCGAGTTCGTTCACGTACCGGTTGTCGACGTGCGTGATGACGCCGCTCCGACCAGCGAGGACCGTCGAATCGTGTGCCCCCGGTTCGAGGTCCTCGACTGCGACATCGGGATCGCCGTTCTGTGCGGCGACGATCTCGCGGAACTTCGCGGCCGCCCGTCCCGACTCGACGATGTCGACCGCCGTCTCGTCGAGGCTTGCCGCGTCGAGGAGGACCTGTGCGAGGCGCTCGCTCTTCACGCGGAGGTCCGGCGGGCCGGAGCCTTCGAGTACCGACAGGACGTCGCGGGCTTCGAGCGTCGGCCCGATCCCACGCCCGATCGGCTGTTCGCCGCGCGTGATCGTACAGTCGATCTCCATCCCGAGGTTCGTGCCCACGTGACTGAAGTCCTCGGCCATCTCGCGTGCCTCCGAGAGGCTCTCGACTTTTGCGCCTTCGCCGTACGGGATGTCGATGACGACGTTCGTCGCGCCGGCGCTCTTCTTCTTCGAGAGCACGGAGGCGATGACCTGTCCCGGGGGGTCGAGCGACAGCGGCGTCTCCGCGCGGATGATCTTGTCGTCGACTGGCGAGAGGTTGACCGCGCCGCCCCAGACGACACAGCCGTTCGTCTCGCCGACGATCGACTTGATCTCTGTGACGGAAAAGTCGACGTCGCAGAACACCTCCATCGTGTCGGCGGTTCCCGCCGCGGACGTCACCGCCCGAGAGGAGGTCTTCGGGATCGTGAGCCCCGCAGCGGCGACGATCGCGACGACGATAGGCGTGACCCGATTCCCCGCCACGCCGCCGATCGAGTGCTTGTCGACGACCAGGTCGCGGTTCCACTCGATCGTCTCGCCGACGTCCACCATCGCATTCGTGAGACACATCGTCTCCTCGCGAGAGAGTCCGTGGGTGTAGACGGCCGAGACGAACGCACTCAGTTCGACGTCGTTCAGGCGATCGTTGTTGATGTCGCGGACGACGGCATCGAGTTCGCCCATCTCGAGTTCGACGTCGTCGAGTTTCTTCATCAGGTACGCAACAGAGTCCGGCCGCGGTGCGATCGACACTTCCACGGTACCGGTGATGTGGCCGAGCGGGCGCGTCACACCGAGTGATCCCGGATCGACGAGTTCGTCGGTGACCTCGACGATTCCGGTCGTGACCCGCCCGTCGTGTCGGATTCGAATCCGATCGAGCGGGTGCACACCCAGTTCGCTCGCGTCGAGCGAGTTGATCAAAACCGTGGGAGACCGCGTGCCGATGTCGATTTCGTCGGCGGTGAGTTCCATACTCCCAATTTGCGTACCGGACTGTAATAGCGTGGGGCTCCCGCACCTCGATCGGAAGGTCTCGAAGCGAGAGTATAAAGCGCTAATCGGTGTATCAGATCGCCTTCTCGGGAGTGTCAGATCTCTCGCGAGGTACGTCCGCGTATTGGCAGTTCTGTTGTCGAGAGTAAACTTTTCACCGCGGCGACCGTCGGTCGGTACGTATGACCGCGGACGAGACCTGCGAAACGCACGCCTGGGCCTCAGTCGGAGTGGTAAACCGCGAGGGGTCGATCGGCAGGGTGTGGAAGTGCGAACGGTGTCCAGCGTGGTCGGTCGAGCCGTTCGATCCCGACCACGAAACGCCTTGGGTCGACACCTGGCTGGCCGAGCGTTGAGATGGCAGTCGCAGGCGACCTCCTGACGCAGGTCTCGATCGGGGCGGTCGCGCTGTACACGCTCGTGACGGCAGCGAGTCGCGCGATCGATCGATTGCTCGCGCTCGCCGAATACTACGACGTCGACGAGGTTCTCGTGGGGCTGACTGTTCTCGCACTCGGAACGAGCCTACCGGAGATCAGTGCACACTTCATCGCCTCGCTTGGGATCCTCTCTGGCGTGCTCGACTATCAGGTCACCTCGGCAGTCGTTCTCGGTGGGAACACTGGGTCTTCGACCGTCCAACAGTTCCTGCTCGTCGGCGTCCTCCTCATCGGCTACGGGAGCGTCCACCTCACGAAGTCGTTCGTGCGTCAGAGTTACCTCCCGATGCTGGGGGCGCTCTTGGCGACGCAGGTGCTCGCGTGGGACGGGACGATCTCCCGGTTGGACGGGGTCGTACTGTTGCTCCTGTATCTGGCGTACGTCGGAGTCAGAATTGCGCGGCGCGAGCGGACCCAGTCGCTCCGGGAGCCACCGAGCGTGAATCCGCGGCGAGACGCGCTGGTCGCTTCGGGCCTGTTGGTCCTGGTGCTGCTGTCGGCGTCACTTATGCTCTCAGTCGTCGAGGTCGTCGTCGAGATGCTGGCACTCGGCGGATCAATGGTGGGTATGATAACGATCGGCGTCGCGGCCGCGCTCCCGGAACTGACGGCCGTGATGGATTCGATCCGGCGCCGGTCGCCGAACGTCGCACTCGGGACGCTCATCGGGAGCAACATCGTCAATCCACTCGTCGGGATCGGACTAGGCGGAGCGCTGTCGACGTACTACGTCCCCGAAGCAGTCGTCCTGTGGGACTTACCGTTCAAAATCGCCGCCGGGATGGGACTGCTCGGGTGGGTGATCTACCGGCGAGGCGGCGACCTCACACGAACCGAAGGCGGCTACCTCCTGGGTCTGTACTTCGCCTTCGTCGTGGGACGACTGCTGTTGTTTCCCGGTCAGTGACTGGGAATGGGGGTCCGGCCCCCGATACGGGACGTGGAAAGAGCAAATGTAACGCTCGCTACAGTAAGTGAACATCTCTCCGCTCACTCGTCACACACAGTCACTCCCTGAACACGTCGAGTACAACAACCACAGTCTGTAACGACTCACAGTCATCGAAACAGTTCACGACCTGTATTCGTCGTGTGTGTTCAGTGAGAGCATCTATAACAAACATCCAAGAATTGTATTTATTAGTTGTGTCCACTGTACTAATTCATTGTGTGTGTTCACTGGCTGTGTTCATTAAACACATTCAAGAATTTTGTTCAGTGGCTACATTCATCAAATACAAGCAAGACGTGTATTCAGTAACTACATTCTGGAATGCGTCTGACGAACATTCAAGACGAGGCCACACGATGAACACGATATGCTCGCGTATTCGACGTATAGCGAGGCTGGCGGGGTCGGCAAGACGACGACGGCCGCGAACCTCGCCGTCGCGCACGCACGGGCGGGACTGAAGCCTCTCGTCGTGCCGCTCGACCCGCAGGACGGCGACCTCTCGCGCCTCTTTGGCGTCGACCACCAGCGTACCGAATCCGTAGACAACATCGTTCGGCATATGATCCGACGGCCGAAGGGCGAGTTCGGAGAGCTGATCCGAACCGTCGAAGGCGTCGACATCGTCCCCGAGCACAATATGCTCTCGGACCTCGCGGAGTACCTCCAGCGAGAGAAAGACCAATCGGAAGCGATGGGTGAAGCGTTCGGAATCCACGCGCAACTTCTTCGGGTGCTTCGGGAGGCGGGAGTGCCAGAGGAGTACGACGTCCTCATTTGTGACCCGCCGGCGACGGAGGGGCCACACCTCTACAATGCGATCAACGCGACGCGGTCACTCGTCATTCCAGTCGAACCGAGCGCGAAAGGCGAGGCCGCCGTCGAGGGTCTCGAAGAACTCGTATCTGGATTCGAAGAGCAATTGGACGTTCAGGTCGGCGTTCTGGCTGCGATCCCGATCGGATTCAAGAACACGCGCGATCAGCGGTCGATCCTCGACGGCATCGACTACCCGGTTCCGGAAGTCGTCGGCGAGCGCGCGTCGTTGATGGAAGGGTGTTGGATGCAACAGTGTTCGGCCTTCGAGTACGTTCGCGAGCACCGCGACCGTCGCCGCGACTACGAGATCGAGACGCTCGCGAAGTTCGATCGGCTGGCGCGACACCTCGAAGCGGAAGTCGGCATCGACGCGCCGAACCCACCAGAGCCCGGTGACGTCGACCACGAGGTGATGACCGTATGACGGGAATGAAGCGTGGAGCCGGCGAAGATCCCTTCGCCGACGACGGCGGCGACGACGCCACGACAAACCAAGCCGCCGAATCGGAGGCCAACGGATCATCGGAATCCGCAGCGAGCGAGGGATCGTCGCCTGCGTCCGAAGGCCGGAACAACTCGTCGCAGCGGCCGATGCAGATTCCGTACAAATTCCGCCGCGACGGCGTTCAGGACGGCCGGAACCGCGTCCCGCTCTTTCTCCAACCGGAGACAAAAACCGCAGAGCGCGATACGCTTCGCGACCTGGAAGACCACTTCGACGACGACGTCTCGCTGACGGACCTCCGCGAGGCACTCGTGATGGTCGGACTCGACCACCTCGACGAGGTCGAGGCCAAACTGGAGGAGTGGGGGTACGGGATGACGTTCGAGTAAGCAGGAGGGGCGGTTCTGCCACAGTTGCGCTGTGCGTTCTAGATTCGCGTATTTGTCATATATCGTAGTACAGTAGATATTCGATACGAATCTGTCAAATTGTGCAATGGAAGCCACGAGCTCTCACTCCGGGGGGTCCCGGTGCGTCAGTAGAGATACCGACCGGCCGGCCATCTGAGCCGCTGCGCAGTCGCTACGCGCGGTGTCGCAGTCTCGCCGCCGAGCGAAACAGCCCTGTCAGCGAGCGAAACCGACGCGATGGGATTTTGACGGCGGGGGCCAAAGGAAGAGATATGTCGGAGATCGACGCCGGCGACCTGTTGCCCAACGACCGCGTACAGCAGTCCGTGCTGAACGGCGACGTGACGCAGTTGACTCGTGGCGCGAGCAACCGCTACGCCAGCGAGGGCGATACCTTCGAGATCGAGGGCGAAGCGTTCGAGGTGACAAGTGTCGAGCGGCGGACGTTAGGCGACTTCACCGACGCCGACGCACAGCGAGAAGGCTCGGAGTCCCTAGAAGCCTACAAGCGGCGGATGCAGCACGTCCATCCCGGTGACTTCGAGTGGGACGACAGCGACGAGGTGCTAACCTACCAGTTCGAGCGCCGCGACTGAAACGTCGTGGCTCGGCCACCGGCCCATCCTGAACCCCGACTTCGAAGTATCGGATATATGGTGAATCCACAGACGAAACAGTACTAGAATACATTTGATTTCGGTGAGCCGTTCGGCCTGCAACGCTGCCAGCCATAGCAGCTCGAGCGGTATCAGGACCCAGCCGCGGCGGCCGTTGTGGGAGAGCAACACCGCGACCGTTCGGAGACCACAAGTTCGGATATACCGAAGTGACGAAACGGCGTAACGGTCGAGTGAATCACGTCCGTGACGCCCCAGAAGCGTCGAAAACCTTCGATTCGTGGCGTCGTGACCACAGGAGTACGGTAAAGTATTTTATACCGTATCTCACAATAAGTCCTATATGGGATCGTCAACAGAGCAGCTAGATCCTGAGGCAGAAGTACCGGAGCAAGCCTTCGAGGATTACATCATCGACTTAGACTTCCACGTCAACCCGATGACGGACGAACTGATGTCGTACGTGGAAGACGACGTCATTCGAGACAAACTCACGACCGAATTCGGCCCGACGCCCGTCGTCGGGAAGTGGGACGCAGCCTACGCGATCAAGGAAGGCACAGAAGGACTGTACACGCAGGGACGCGCCGAATACGCCGAGGACGTTCGGGAAGCCTGCAACAAGTTCGCGATCGACGAGCCGATCGTCAACCCGGGGATCAACAACCTGAACCAGCAGCACCATCCGCTGCTGAAAAACGGCGTTACCCAGGCGGCGAACGACTATATGCTCGACAACTTCGCCGACGAGGGGATGTACACCTCGATGATGGTCCCCAAGTGGGACCCCGAATACGCCGTCGAGGAGATCGAACGCGTCGGCAGCGAAGACAACATCGCGGCCGCGTACTCGTGGTTCGATCCGAAGGTCCCGTGGGGCGCAGAGCAGTTCGACCCCGTCTTCGAGGCGCTGGTCGAGAACGACCTCCCACTCTTGCTCCACGGGTCGTTGGCCTACTGGCCCCAGCACACCCACATCGGCGACGAGATGATGACCTGGACCGAGGTGCTCGGATTCGATTGGCCGATCCACGGAATGGTCAACGTCGTCAATATGATTATGCGCGGCGTCTTCGACCGCTTCCCGGACCTGAACGTCGTCTTGCAGGAAGCCGGTCACTGGTGGGTCCCGTTCCTCCGCTACCGGATGGACGAGTTCTACGAGATGCACCCCGAAGACGTGAAGATCACGCCCCGGAAGCACGAAGCAGGCGAGCGGTATCTCGACCGCACCCCGAGTGAGTACCTGCGCGACAACTTCTATCTCTGCACGCAACCGTTCGCGATGCCGCGAAACGCGGGCGAAGCCGAAGGAATGCTCAATCTAAGCCTCGCGGAGGATATGTTCATTTACTCCAGTGACTGGCCGCACCAGACGCTCGACCCGCCGACGTGGTTCTACACCTCGCGCGCGTTCGACGACGACACCCGACAGGCCGTCCTCCACGAAAACGCAGAGGACATCCTGCGACTCTAACAGAATAATGAGCACTGAATCCCCAGTCGGCGACAACTTCACCAAGGTTGCAGCCGCCGACGAGATCGAACAGGGCACCGGAATCGCCGTAGACGTCAAAGGCATCGAGGTCGCCGTCTTCAACACCGGCGACGACTTCTACGCGATTCTCAACCGGTGTGCCCACCAGCAGGCACCGCTGTACAAGGCAGGCGAAGAGAAGATCAACGCCGAGGACACGTGGACAGACACGCGCGGCGGCGTCGACGCAGAGAACGCCACCGTCAGCTGTCCGTGGCACCTCTGGGAGTGGGACCTCGAAACCGGTGAACACGAAGTGACCGGCAAGTGCATCAGTACCTTCGACGTCGAGGTCGCCGACGGCGACGTGTACGTCAGTATCTGACACACATTACCCTGCGAGCCCCACTCTCGAATCTGTTCTCGTTCCCAGTCGAATTTCGGTATATCCGAAATTCTATACTGAGATCTATTCGACGCTCGAACGCGACGAGCGCCGCGAGTCGCGTGCGCGTCAGTCGATCCGGTAGAGTGGACAACTTCCGTTTGGATACAGACCGGCGCGGCCCGACGTCGTCGAGTACGGATCTACTTCGTCATATCCGAAATAGATGTAAATAACGGCATAGGATAACAATCGTACCTGTGTTATCGAGAGGAGTCGAAAGGACAAGTCACAGGATCCAGCCAGTCCGAATCAGTATTAGGGGTTCTAATTACTCGTAGGTTAGTTTGAGTTCGATTTCGTTCGTCGCCGTCGTGACCAGTTCGGTCAGTTTCTGTCGCCGCGTCTCGTTGCGCATCCGAGCGACGGGTTCCGCGACGGCGATTGCACCGTAGACACGGTCGTTCGCGACGATCGGCGCCGCAACCGCCGAGACCCCTTCGGCGGTCTCGTGTTCGTTGATCGCGTACCCCTGTTCGCGGATTTCGGCGAGTTCCGCATCGAGTTTCGCACGCGTCGTAATCGATGCGGGCGTCTTCTCCGGCAGCCCGTATCGCTCGACGACGTTGTCGACGTGCTCCTCGGGAGCGAATGCCAGCATCGCTTTCCCTGATGCCAGACAGTGCATGTACTCGTGTTTTCCGAGCCGCTCGTGCGTCTCGATCGACTGTTCGCCCATCTCTCGGGCGAGATAGACCGCCTTGCCTGCTTCTTCGACCATCAGCCACACCGCCGCACCGCTCTCGTTTGCGACCTGTTTGAGTGCCGGCTGGGACTTCTCGAAGACGGGAAACTGCTTGCGGGCGGAGATACCGAGATCGAAGAACTGCAGCGAGAGCCGGTAGTTGCCGTCGTCGTTCGAGAGATAACCGAGATAGGTGAGTGTCTCCAAGTAATCGTAGAGCGTGCTGTCGGAGACGTCAATTTTCGTGGAGAGTTCGGTGAAGGTTGCGCTGTCCAGTTCCTGTATCGTCTCCACGATCGTGAACGCCCGCACCGCCGAATTGATAGCTCGGTTCGGGGGATCAGCTCGGTCCATACGGGAGCGTTGGCTTCAATCGTCTTATACCTGGTCGCTTCTGTCCGAACACACCCGTGAACGCCGACGGTAGGGTTTGTACGTCTTCACGCAGCCGATCACACGCTGTCGGGCGATCGGGTGCGCGAGGGAATACATCAGCGACGATAGCTACGGACAGATTTCAGCGTAACGTATTATTATGAGGCGTCCTAATTGTGCTGTGACGCAGTAATTGAACGCGCTAAGAGAATATTCTTCATAATCAAACAAAATCGTACATTTTTGATAAAGACGGATACGAGTGTGAGTCGTCGACAGACTATCAAGGACAAGGGCTATTCTTGAAACCGATTCGTTGACGAGAGTGCTGACAGAAGCAGTAGTGAATTTTTCCACAAGTATTAGACTGGTGGCCAAAGGTTGCTGATGACCTTGACATCCAGCCTCTCTGAAAATAGCGCAACGCTGGTCTCGGTCCGGTGCGGACGGAGGTAACAATAGTACGCCTGTTATAGGCCGCCGGCCCCGCCGCTGTCAGCGGATTCGGCGCGGGAAACGACCGTTCGCCAACATACACTACCCGTAGCGATCTGGTCTCCGTGGTTGCTCACTGACCACGAGGTCCCCGGCCGGACCCAATGTGATATATGTGAATGCCGTCGGTGATACCTCCGGGCCTGCATTTGTACGCAGATATTGCAGATAAAAAGAGGTATTGCAAGTTGTCACAGTATTTTTTGTTAAAGCTACTGGCCGAGGTCGCGGGAAAGTTGCGTTCTGTTATTTGATATACCGGCAGCCGATCGGTGTGAACGCTTATAATCGATGAGTCTTACCTGAGAGTATGAATGATAACAATAAACCCCGCACGATTCGGGCCGTCGAGCGGGCGTCTCGGATAATCGGGGAGATCGAAAACGAGGGGGCGATGACCCTCTCGGAGATCTCGAACGATCTCGATATATCGAAGAGTACGGTCCACACGTACCTCTATACCCTCTCACAGGAAGGACTGATCACCAAGCACAACGACGGCTATCGACTGAGCCTTCGGTATCTCAGCCTCTCTGAACGGGTGAAAAATCGGATCGGTATCTACGACTTCGTAACGCAGGAAGTGGACGAACTGGCCGAAAAGACCAAAGAACGCGCGCAGTTTGCGATGCTAGAAGACGACAGCGTGATCTACATCTATCGATCGAAAGGCGAAAACGCGATTCCGACGACGCTCTCGATCGGGCAATACGTCTATCCACACAGCGTCGCCTCCGGGAAGGCGATCCTAGCGTATCTCCCAGATCATCGCGTGGACGAGATTATCGACAAACACGGGCTGCCAAAGCAGACCGAAAACACGATGACCGACCGCGAGACGTTCAAGCAGAATCTCGATACAGTACGCGAGCGCGGGTACGCGATGGGCAACGAGGAACGTCTGCGTGGCGTCCGGTGTATCGCGACGCCGATCCGAAACGACGCTGGTCGCGTGCTGGGTTCGATCAGCATTTCGGGGCCAGTTCGCCGGATGAGCGATGATCGGATCAAAAACGAACTCCGCGATCAACTGTTGCAGTCGACCAACGTGATCGAGGTAAACGCGAAACTCTCGTGAGTGCAATCACCGGCGCTCTCACCCCAGCGTCCGATGCACGACTGCTCTCAGCGGTGCGTTTCTCTCGTCGCTGACCGATATCTATCACAATTTAACCAAAACTTTATTACCGATGATAAATTTTCCCGATATATGGGTATTGCAACCCTTGCACATGCCGAGTTGTACTGTCCAGACCTCGAAGCGTCGCTCGAACACTTCCGCGACACGATGGGAATGTACGTCCGCCACGAGGAGGACGACGCCTACTACCTCGCCGCCTACGGCGACTGGCAGGACTACACGCTCATCCTTCGGGAGGGCGACGAGTGGGGCTGCAACCACGTCGCCTGGATGCTCGAAGATGAAGACGACTTCGAGGTACTACAACAGCGCATCGAAGACTCCGGCTACGAGACCGAGTGGGCCGACGAGGACAAAGAACCCGGCCAGGGCCGCGCGCTCAAGTTCGACTACCCCGGCGAGACCCCCGAGTACTTCGAGCTCGTCTACGACGTCGACCGCGCCTTCGACACGGTCAAAGAAGAAAACCGCGCACGACTCAAAAACCAACCCGCGCGCAAACCCGAACGCGGTGCCGGACTCCGACGCATCGACCACGTGAACTTCAACGTCACCAACGTACCCGAGTGCGTCGAGTGGTTCGAGGACGTCTTGGGGTTCAACCTCCGCGAGCAGGGACTCGATCCCGAAGGCAATCAGGTCGGTGCGTGGCTCAGCGTCTCCCCGCTCGTCCACGAGATCGCATTCGTGAACGCGCCACCGGACGCGAACGTCAACGACAAGATCGACCACGTCGCCTACTATATGGACGGCGGCCAGTCGGGCGAACTGGAACGCGCTGCAGACTTGCTTCGGGAGCGCGGCATCGAAATGGTCGGCGGCCCCGCCCGCCACGGCATCAGTCAAGCTCACTTTAACTACTACGTCGAACCCTCGGGCAACAAGATCGAGATCTTCGCTGGCGGCTACCTCATCTTCGACCCCGACTGGGAAACCATCACCTGGACGCCCGAGGACGGGTCCGACGGGTTCGTCTGGTGGGGCGGCAAAGCCGGCTCGCACGCCCGCCGCCAGTACGACTACATCCCCACCGACGAGACCGACTGGAGCGACCAGGGAAGCGAGCCTGAGTGCCGTCCGATTCGTGATCGCGACGAAGCACACGAACCGCCCGTCGAAGCCGACGACTGACGCACACGCACCGGTGTCACCCCCTCCCGGGCAGATCTGATTCCCCTCGACGTCGACCGCGATTTCCCTCAGCGGTCGGCCTCCTGCGCATCGAGACCGCACAGTGCTCCGATAACTGCTATGCGGCTGATACGATAGCCACCATCGATAATTATTTATTGTATGCTACTATATCGTGACTTGGATTCCCATGGCAGAGTTTCCGTTACTCGTACGGTTCCGTACGGACGACTATCCGACCCTCGTACCCGTCGATTCCGAAGACACGGTCGAGGAGGCGGCGAACAAGATCTCACATATCGTGGACAGTCGGGTCCACATCGACCACGATCGACCGCTGGAGATGATCTACGAAGGGAAGGTCGTTCCGGGCGACGAGCGCGTCTCGGAAGCCCTCGAACCCGTAGAGTACGTCGAGATCCAGTACGAGGGCGAGGATATCCCCGAAGGATTCGGCGAGTCACATCCGGCGTGGAACGACGAGAGTATGCTCGAAGCACACCCTGAACACGCGAAACCCCAAGAGTAAGTATGCCAAAAGAAACTGCGAACACGCGCGACGGAGAAAAGCACTACATCTGCGACGACCACGACATCTGGGCCGACGAGATGACCTTCTTCGAGGTCGACGACCGGAAAGTCCTGATCTGGCGGGATCTCGAGGAGCAGATTCACGCCTACGACGCGATCTGTCCCCACCAGGATCGGGATCTCGAGGAGACGGGTAAACGGGGGTGCGTGTGCGGTCCGCACGACGACGACACCACGCTCACCTGTGCAGCACACACGTGGGAGTTCGACCTGAAGTCGGGCGAGGGAGTGAATCCCACCGGAAACGGCCTGAACGAGTACGAGGCGGGCGTCGACGGCGGCGAGATTTACGTCGTGCTACCGGAGGGGAGCTGAAGATGGGGAAAGTTGGACCCGTCCTCCGGAACAACAGAGAGACCGAAGCGATCATCGAGGCGCTGAAGCGTGACACCGACGGAGAAGTCGAAGTCACCGACCGGCGCGCGTATCTCCGCGTCGAGGCCGAAGACAGGTGCGTCGTGACGAAGGAGACGCTGGACGAACTCCTCGGAAAGGGCGCAATCCAAGTCCCTGGTGGGATCGAAGAGCAGATCTCCTCGTTCAAGGGGTACATCAAGCCTCAGTCGGATCGAATCGAGTTCGTCAGCGACATCAAAGAGACTCACTCAGACCAATAGATCGATGAGCGAAAAGGACTACCCGATGAAGCAAGAGACGTATCGGACCTACAGCACCTGGAACCAGCGGCGTGTCCCGACGACGTACGACATCGCTGCCCACCGAACGAACTACGACATCGGCGAGCGGTACGACGGCACGGTCCCCCGGCTGGCTGTCTCCTCGGACGAAGCGCTCCCTCAGTGGTATCAACAGTACCGAGAAGGAAGCGCCATCACTGGAGAGTACCCCGACGACTTCGACTCGTGGCGAGACCCCCGCGAGCTTACCTACGAGAAGTACAACGAGTTGATGGACAAGCGGGAGAGCACGATCGAAACGTTGTACGAGCAGGCGGAAGTGCTCGAACGCGGAACCGAGCGGAGCGACGACCCGTGGCTCGACTTCCAAGAACGGGCGTTCCTACCGCTTCGATACCCGTGTCACGGGCTACAGATGATCGCGTCGTATCTCACGATGTTCGCGCCGTCCAGTACCATCAGCACGGCGATGACGTTCCAAGCGACGGACGAGATCAGACGACAAGAGCGTCTCGCGCGCCGGGCGACGCAGCTCCGCGAGGCGTTCCCGGAGAAGGGATTCACCGAGAACGAGCGCGAAATCTGGGAAGAAGACGAGATGTGGCAGCCGTTGCGGAAGGTCCTCGAGGAACTCCTCGTCGAGTACGACTGGGGCAAGTCGTTCGTCGGCACGAACCTCGTCCTGAAGCCGCTGCTCGACGAGCTCTTCTTGGCACACTACTCGGAGCTCTTCGACAAGAACGACTCGAACCTCTACGCACAGGTCCTCGACAACTTCTATCTCGACGCGGACCGGAGCCAAGAGGTCGCCGCCTCGGTCGCAGATCACGTCATCGAGATCAACGAGTCGAACGAGGCCGTCGTACAGGAGACTGTCGACGAGTACTACCCGGCTAGTGAGGAGGCGGTCGAGGCGTTCCGACCAGCGTTCGAGTCGATGCCGCCGGAGACGATGGCTTTCGACGACGTACTCGACGACATCCGCCGGAAGTACGACGCGATGCTCGAAGACGTGCCAGTGTCGCGCCCTGCCTAACTCGAGACCCACCTCGCCGACGCCGCTTTCGCGTCGCGCGTAGCTGCAGGTACAGGCCTTCTATCGGCTGTTTTGTGGCGTTTCGGGGCAAATTTTAATATAGTTCGGTTAAACTACTCCAGTGCGTATGCTACCAAACGTGAGGCGTGAGGACTGGTACCAGACGGCGACGAACACGAACTGGGATCTGTCCTACGTCGACGAAGAGGAGGCATTCCCACCGGAGATGACGGGGCAGGACGCGTACGACATTCCCGAAGGCGGTTGGGAAGCCTGGGAGGAGACCTACAAACAGACGGCCCGAGAGTACTACGAGACTCAACACGAGAAAGACGGGAGCGTCTACTCGGTCAGTTCGGCGATGGAGCAGTCGGGGCTTCCGCACTCCCTTGGGATGGGTTGGGAAGACGTCTTGAAGTTCCACTTCGCGTCGGTCCCGCTGCTGGAACGCGCCGCCGTGACGAGTGAGTCGCAGTACGCTCGTTTCGCGCCGGATAGCGCGTGGCGACATATGGCGCAATTCGGCGCGATGGACGAACTGCGACACACCGAGCTGCAACTGCGGATTCCTCACAGTTTCGTCAAGGAAGACGCCCAGTACGACTGGAGCAAGAAGCTCTATCACACCGAAGACTGGGCGTCGGTCGCGGCCCGCCACCTCTTCGACGATTTCAAGGCGTCGAACGCGATCGACTCCGCGCTACAGGTCACATTCGCGTTCGAGACCGGATTCACGAATATGCAGTTCCTCGCGCTGGCCTCTGACGCCGCGGACGTCGGTGACATCGAGTTTGCGGAGGCCATCTCGTCGATCCAGACCGACGAGGCCCGACACGCCCAGCAGGGCAATGCGATCATCGAGATCCTCGACGAGTACGACGACCTCGACCGCGCACAGTATCTGGTCGATAAGTCGTTCTGGCGCTGTTACAAACTGTTCTCGGCGCTGACAGGACCGAGTATGGACTACTACACGCCAGTCGAGGATCGCGAGATGTCCTGGGGCGAATTTATGGAGGAGTGGATCGTCGACCAGTTCCTCGAGAACATCGAGAGCACGGGTCTCGAAAAACCGTGGTACTGGGACCAGTTCATCGAGCTCGTACGAGAGGGTGGCACCAGCCACTATATGGCGGGCGGACACTACCACTGGCGGCCGACGCTGCCCATCGCACCGCCGGGCGTCACCAAAGAAGACCGCGAGTGGCTCGAAGAGAAATACCCCGGCTGGGAGGACCGCTGGGGCGAAAAGTGGGATCGACACGCAGAGGCGATGCGGAACGACAACCTCGAGAAGACGGTCGCCGACGACCTCATCGTGCTGTGCGACCTCTGTCAACTTCCCGCGATTCACGCGGATCCCGATCGCGAGAAGAATCGCCTCCACTCCCACGACCACGACGGCGAGACGTACTACTTCTGCTCGGAGCCGTGTCAGTGGATCTTCGAGAACGAACCCGAGCGCTATGCGGAGCACAAATCCATCCTGCGCCGCTTCCTGGCTGGCGACATCCAGCCGCAGACGCTCGAAGGGGCTCTCGAGCATATGGGTATGGGCGAGGAGAACGTCCACGAGCGCGGCATCGACTTCCGCGCGCCCGAGTGGGGAGACGACTGGGCCGACTGGAAGCCACCGTCCGCAGAGCCGACCAGTGCCGCCAGCGACGACTAACACATAAACAGGAGCGTTCCGCGGACGCGTCGAGAAGAAACGGTGGAACGGAGCGAAACGCGTCGAGACCGCAGGATTCGATCGCTTCCGGTACTTTTTGACCGGTGGTTGCGATATATTTAATTACTATTAGATAGTATTGAGTGTCAATGGCTCCCACGAGTCAAGAGAAAGAGTCCTTAGGCGAGTGCCCGGCATGTGGATACGAATTTACCGAGGACGACATCCTCGATGGTCCGCCGCCACTGTACGGCGAACCGACCGTTCGATGTCCGAATTACGACGGCACAGATCCGACCGACGAGCATCGAGCGGTCTTCGAGGACCTCGAAGGGACGCCCCACTCTATCAGGGTGTCGAATCTCGAGGTCGAAAAGACAGACTAGCGTAGTGAGCGACGGAACCGACAGTGGACCCCGACAAGTCAGCGAGGGGTCCGCAGTCAATCGTTGTAACTCACTCAAAAGTTATTTATAATATTCTTTCGAACGTGCTACTATGGCCGACGAGCAGTTTCACCCATCAGAGTGCTGTGTCAAGTGCCCACACTTCGATGAGTTCGGGCGGGCGTGCACACACAGTCTACGGCAAGCAATCATCAAAGAACTCACAGACGAGACGTCCACGAACTGTCCCATCTACTCTGAGGTTCGAGCGCAATCGATGCGTGACCTCGAACAGCAGTTAGTTTCGTGACACTATCGAACACAGTTGCGCTAGGTGATCAGTCACTCGGCGCAACGAGGTGCTGTACAGACTCGTGTCCGACAGTGTGAATCAGCGTGCGAAAAAGAGAGTCGCAGATCGGAAAGCCCTAACTCACGCTATAGTTTCGGCGGCCGCTCGCCGAGAATGTCTTCGATCGCCTCGCGGAACATCTCGATGTTCTCTTTCGAGTCCACGGCGGTCGACGCCTTGGTCTCGGGAAGGTTCGTCTCTTTAGCGAGCTCGATCTTCCCCTCGAGACCCTCCTGCTCTTCCATATAACTGTAGTACTCCATCAGCTTGTCACCGCGGAAGAAGTCCATAATCGCGCGGATATAAGGAGCGGCCTCTTCCCCCCACTCGTCGATCGGTTTCACTCGCCACTCGCAGTCGTCGTGTCCCATCCCGGCACACTTCGATTCCATCGCCAAAACGGGAATCTCTGCAAATCCGCTGCACCACGCTGACGCGTATCCAGTCAGGCTCCAGCAGACCGGCTCTTCGGCCTCGCCGTTGTAAATCACGTGCTGCTCTGCTTCGTAGGAGTTGTGCCAGAGCCCGCCATATCGGAACTCGCCGGCATCCTCGTCGTACTCGTATTCGGTCGTTTCGACGCTGACGAGCCCCTTGTCCGTGTGGATCTTGGGCCCGGCTTCAAGCAGTTCTTTGTCGCTGTCGAAATCGTAGTTCTTGTCGATAGATAAAAAGTCCGAGTACCCAGACTGGAATCCGAAGCGGAACAGCGTCTTCCGGGCTTCTTCAAGTCCGAGCGTGTCGATCAACTGCTGGCGGAGGAGCCCCATCGATTTCGCATTGAAGATAAGCATCCGGTTGTTCCGGAACGAGTTCACGCCCGGTTCGGCCCCGTATTCCAGATCCGCTTTGAGATCGAAATCGTCTGATTTCATCTGATATAGACCTAGGAACCCGACATAAAAAAACTATATGCGTGCCGGAAACCGACGACGACGAGCACGGAACGAACTACATCAGCGGCCCGCGTCGGTAGTGGTCCGTATCAGAAAGTGGTTGATTTAGTGTATTACGAGGTAATGTTATATCTCATATATTATTTGTAATCTGTTAATATTTGGATTTTCTTCCGTCTATTGCCCCAGTTGTTGTATAGTTACCTGCACTGAGTGAATTTTACACTTAAGGTAATAGTTGGAGAATGTATAAGTGATAGATACATTTTGAGCGATGGATCGCCGGTCTCTCTCGTGGCACAACTCCTAAGACGTTCAGTAGTGATGGAACAGTAATGACCGACGGAGCGCTCAGAATCGACGACGGGAGGCGACGCCACTAACCGATGCGACGAGTTTCGACGAGTTTCCTCGGTGGGAGGAAGACGGAGCGATCGAACAGCACGTACGTTCACCTTCGGTTACGACGATGACAACCTCTGCAGCGGACGATCACCAGACAGGAACCGAGGACCACGAGGCGGAGCCCGACCCGACCGCCGACGCTTCACCGTACATCGGGAAAGGCCTTCTCGACGAGAATATGGGGCCGAGTTCCGCGATGGCTCACCTCTATCGCGGCGAACTGCATCGGATGAAACTCTGGCGAGAGCGGCTCGATAAGACGACCAACTGGGCAGTCGTCGTCATCGCGGCGATCGTCACCTGGGCGTTCTCTAGCCCAGAGAACCCACACTACATTATCCTCATTGGCGTCGCGACGTTGACCGTCTTCCTGACGATCGAAGCCCGTCGCTATCGCGGCTACGACATCTGGCGAACGCGCGTCCGCACGCTTCAGGAGAACGTCTGGGCGTACGGCCTCGACCCAGAAGGAGGTCTGGTCGACGAGAACTGGCGCAAACGGCTCGGCGAGGATTACCGGACACCGACGCTGAAGATCAGCACCGAGGAGGCCATCGCCCACCGGCTACGGCGGGTGTACCTGCCGCTGTTCGCCGTGCTGCTCGCAGCGTGGTTCGTCCGCATCACGGCATTCTCGCCGAGTGCCTGGATCGAGACCGCCGCCATCGGGATGATCCCCGGCACAGTCGTCGTCGGAGTGGTCACGCTCTTCTACGTTGGCGCAGTCCTCGTGGCCCTTCGATCACGGACCTGGCACGCGAAAGGCGAACTACGCACCGAGGATCTGCGAAAGCGACAGTAGGGAGACGGTCGGCGGACGGTCAGTGTACAACGGTTGGCGTTTTCTGTCACGCTCTGTCCACTCAGCCGTCGCGCGCGACGACCGGGGCGGGACGTCTCCTAGTATCAGAAAGATAGTGAACTGAGAGAACGGTCAGATATTGCACACGCTTCAGTCCGCTGCGTTCGGTACGTCGTTACGAGTTAGTTGGGGGATCGGACTGCGGCCGCGGGGGCCAGCAGTCGTTTCCACGGCTGTCCGGGGATTCGCTGCCGAGGTTACTCGAGGTCGAAGCGGTCGAGCATCATCACTTTGTTCCACGTGTCCACGAAGTCCTGCACGAACTTCTCCTCGGCGTCGTCGCTGCCGTAGACTTCCGAGATCGTCCGCAGTCGGGAGTTCGAGCCGAAGATCAGGTCCACGCGGGAGGCCTCCCACTCGACCTCACCCGTCTCGCGGTCACGCACCTCGAAGACCTCGTTCGAGTCAGAGACCGGTTCCCACTCGTAGTCCATATCGAGCAGGTTTACGAAGAAGTCGTTGGTCAACGTCTCCGACTGGTCGGTGAAGACGCCAAGGTCGGAGTCCTGGTAATTCGCGCCCAGCGCGCGCATTCCGCCGACCATAACCGTCATCTCGTTAGCCGTCAAGTTCAGGAGTTCAGCCTTGTCCACCAGCAGTTCTTCCGGCCGACGTTCGGCTCCGTCTCCGAGGTAGTTCCGGAACCCGTCGGCGTTCGGCTTGAGCGCCTCGAAGGACTCGACGTCGGTCTGTTCCTGCGTGGCGTCCGTTCGTCCGGGCTCGAACGGGATGGTGACGTCGTAGCCGGCGTCTGCCGCCGCCTGCTCGACGGCCGCATTGCCGCCCAGCACGATGAGATCGGCGAGCGAGACCCGAACGTCGTCGGATCGCGAGCCGTTGAACTCCTCGCGGATCGCTTCGAGCGTCGACAGCACCGACTCCAGTTCCGCCGGCTCGTTCACTTCCCAGCTCTTCTGCGGTTCGAGACGAAGCCGAGCGCCGTTGGCGCCACCGCGTTTGTCGCTGTCGCGGTAGGTCGACGCCGACGCCCAAGCGGTCTTGACCAACTGGGAGACGGACAGCTCCGAGGCGAGGACCTCCTCTTTGAGTTCGGCAATCTCCGCCTCGCCGACCAGGTCGTAGTCGGCGTCGGGGACGGGGTCCTGCCAGATCATAACCTCGTCCGGAACCTCGGGGCCGAGGAACCGCTCCGGCGGGCCCATATCGCGGTGGATGAGTTTGTACCACGCCTTCGCGAATGCCTCTTGGAAGTCCTTCGGGTTCTCCTGGAAGTTCTCGAGGACCTCGCGGTAGTCCGGGTCGCGCTTGAGCGCGACGTCCGTCGTCAGCATCATCACGTCTTCTTTGTCCGACGGGTCCTGGACGCCCGGTGCGGCGTTGTCGAGTTCGCCCTCCTCCGTTGTCCACTGCCACGCTCCGCCGGGGCCTTTCTCCGGCACCCACTCGTGGTCGAGCAGGTTGTCGACGTAGCTCATATCCCACTGGGTCGGCGTGGTGTTCCACGGACCTTCGATACCGCTCGTGATAGCGTCGGGGCCTTTGCCCTCACCGAAGTCGCTCTCCCAGCCGAGGCCCTGCTCCTCGATAGGTGCCGCCGCGGGCTCGGGGCCGACGTGCTCGTCGGGGTCGTCGGCGCCGTGGACCTTCCCGAAGGTGTGGCCGCCAGCGATGAGCGCGGCCGTCTCCTCGTCGTTCATCGCCATCTGGCCGAACGACTCTCGGATGTTCTTCGCCGAGCCTTCGAGGTCCGGCTCGCCGTGCGGACCCTCGGGGTTCACGTAGATGAGCCCCATCACGGTATTGCCGAGCGGCCACTTGAGGTTCCCCTCCTCGTCGAAGCGCTCCTCGGAGGACATCTCGAACTCGTCTTCGGGACCCCAGTCGACCGCCGCATCAGGCGTGTAGTCGTCCTCGCGTCCACCGCCGAAGCCGAACGTCTCGAAGCCCATCGATTCGAGGGCAACGTTTCCGGCCAGAACGATCAGGTCGCCCCACGAGAGCTGGCGACCGTACTTCTGTTTGACGGGCCAGAGCAGTCGGCGAGCCTTGTCGAGGTTCGCGTTGTCCGGCCAACTGTCGACCGGCGGGAGGCGCTGGTGACCACCGGATGCGCCACCGCGGCCGTCGAAGGTGCGGTACGTGCCGGCGCTGTGCCACGCCATTCGAATAAAGAACGGCCCGTAGTGGCCATAATCTGCCGGCCACCAGTCCTGCGACGACGTCATTACCTCCTCGATATCCGCTTTTACCGCCTCGAAGTCGAGCTTTTGGAACTCTTCGGCGTAGTCGAACTCCTCCCCCATCGGATCGACCTGCTGCGCGTTCTGGTCGAGGATCTCTACCTGCAACTGGTCCGGCCACCAGTCTTGGTTGGAGCGTATCATCAATTGGTAGTTGTTGCTTTCGCATATAAATATTGCCTAAGTAGCTAAGTGTGTATTGGCGATAGGCGAAGTAATTTGTTGAATCCGAAAACTTTTGTCAACTATACATCGCGCTTCGCGTGTGCGAGACACAAATAGGTGGAAGAGCTAAAAACGAGGACAAAGACAGTTATGACCACGTCGCCGCAAACGGCAGCGGCAGTATATAGTGGTTCGACTGGGCGGCCCGCGGACGATCTCAGTTCGCACAGCGCGATCCCGCGTCGGCCGAAAAGTGACAGTAAAATCGAAACGCTGCGGTAGCCGGACGGGCGCAACGGCGCGCCACGGGGGCACCACAGCAGGCGTGGGCCGGGAGGCAGCGTTTCCCGCCGTCGTTCGGCGATCGTACATTGTGGGCGGTCGCACGACGAAGGCGTGCAAACGCTACCTTGGGGGGAGAGTACGGGAAGTCGCAGTCAGCTGCTGAGAGGGGTGTCGTAACCCTTCATAGATTTCTCGCCGGACGATGCGGCGAGAATCTATGAGGAATTACGAGAATCCCGATTACTCGGTTTTGCGGACGTAGTGTTTGTAGACGTCGTCGCCCTCGACCTGTTCGAGCATCTCGACGCCGTCGGTTCCGTCCGCCCAGCCGTCGAGGTCGCTCATACTGCCGGGGTCGGTCGCGAGTACTTCGAGGACCTCGCCCTCC